>Ga0207831_100026_pt1 | contig 337934 bp, 312 predicted proteins | sample TtanPargueraPR_7_FD_187741 | JGI IMG/M metagenome (GOLD analysis project Ga0207831, IMG submission 187741) | Aerobic enrichment media microbial communities from Bioluminiscent Bay, La Parguera, Puerto Rico - Tt and M1 (2) (SPAdes) | ecosystem: Environmental > Aquatic > Marine > Unclassified ...
TATCCACCTTCACCATTTAAATATGCTTGTACTATCTTTTTCTTAAATTCATAATTGTATTTTGCCATAAAAAACTGACCTCCTTATAAGTTAGATTTTTTAGGTCTAACTTATAGGGGTCAGTTCAATTTTATCTACTCTTTTTATTTGATAAATAAATTTTAGAGTTCACAGATTTAATAAGTAATTTAATTAATAGGGAATTAATAATATCTTTCATTTGTCATTATAAAATACATATTTTTCTTAAAAATTTTTACGTAAGTAAAAAGCGATTAACTACTATGAGTAAAAAGCATTTAAGCATTACATTCTAATAGCAAGTCTCTAATTTTGTACATGAATTCTTTTGTGATTTCTCGGTCTACCTTTACTTTATTGGATTGATGTACGGTTATTACTAAATTCTTATATGATATTATCATAAAATCACTTAGGACTTTTAGTTCTGATTCAAATGCATCCTCACCACTACTTGGTAAATAATAGATGCAATCATTTCCGATACAATTTTCTGTATATGATATACTTACGCTTATTAATGTTTGCATATCTTTGCTTTCAAAATATAATACATCTTGAGTTGGGTCATTAATAGTATCACCAGATAGTGTAAGAAAAACACCCTTACCAAATGTCAGTTCTGGTCCTATAGCTACGGTATGTTCCCCGTTAGAACCATAAATTAGACTATAATCTTCTATATTTAAATTATCTTCCATATTTTCATATAATTGCCTAAAATCTTCATAGCCAAATATCTTTTCATTTCTACCTGATTCTTCTAGTTCTTCATCATTTTGATTGTTTGTAAGCTCATTTTTGCTACCTTGTTTATTATTATCATTATTATTAAAGCATGCAGTTAATAGAATTACATAACTAATAACCATTAATATAACAATGAAATTTTTTTTAATCATATAAAACACTTCCTTTGTTAATAATGCATAATATTGTTAAAAATGGGACTGAAAAGCCCCATATGTTTATTAATGAAGAATAGGTTGAGAAGCTGTTATAACCACATTTATATCATTTTATTTACACTTGTATATGAAAATTCTTTTATTTTGCAAACAACGTATATAATATTAGCATATATATTCGTAACATTCAATAATTTTGTCGTGTTTTTTTTATTTTGGGTATTTATACCTTATTTTATCCGACTATGGTTGGGTTTAATAATAGACAAAGTATCAAGATGCTAATATATAGACTAAATTGTGAAAAAAATATACAATTATTACAAATTATAAACTAGAAAATTAAAGCTATGGAATTTTAACAATTTTTTAGCTCTGTTTATATATAAAAAAATATAAAAAATACTTGATTAAATGGCAGACATGAATTATAATAAAATTGTCAGCCAACAAATTCAGGGAGGTGGTTATTATATCTAAAAAAGTTGGTAGACCTTTTTCTGAAAATCCTAAAGATATACGTCTTACAATAAGATTAGATAAAGAACATTATGAAATCTTAGAGGAATATTCAAATGCTAATAAAATTAGTAAAAATGAAGCTGTAAGGAATGGCATTAGGAAGTTAAAGAAAAAGGATTAAAAAATAAAGCAGTGTCTGAGTTTGCAAGCTAAGAACACTACTTTATTACCCACTATTAAAAATAGAGGTAAATCCATTATACCCTGTCTTCAATAGTAATTCAAGAATTCAACTATGATTATAATATAATCCACAGTATTTTTTACCTTGACATTTTGGGCTACATATTATATAGTTATTATGGGCTACAAAATAATAGGAGGTGAATACGTGCCTAAAAAAGTAGGCAGACCAACTGATAATCCTAAAGGCAAATCAATACATGTTAGGCTAGATAAAAAAAGTGAAGAAATACTTGAGAAGTATTGTAATGAATTTCAAGTTAATAGAGCCGAAAGTATTAGACGAGGAATAGGTAAGTTGGAAAGCGACTTAAAAAACAAATAAAAAGAAGCGGTGAACGCAGGTCAAAGCAATTACACCACTTCTCAATAACCACTATCAAGAATAGAGGTAAATCTATTATACCCTGTTTACGATAGTAATTCAAGAATGGAGGTATGATTTTATGATAGATATCACTGAAAAATTTAATTATTTTGCAGTAAAAATGTTAGATGCAACTTATAGAGATTTTATTAATACAGACGTGGAATACCAAGAATTAGATTGTTACCTAGATAATAACAAACATAGATTTGAAACAATAATTAATTCCTTAAATGAGCAAGATGGGAAGTTTGTAAAAGAATACATAACTAAACAATCCGATAAATTAACATGCGCTAATCAATGTTTATACATAGCGAGCTACAAAGATTGCATAAGACTATTAAAACTCCTAGGTGTAATATAAAAAATAATAGTCTAACTATACATTAATTAAGCGAATAAAAAACATGTCACTTATAAATTTAAAGCTGACATGTTTTTTTCTAACTTACTTGCACTATAACCTAAACATAAAACCTAAAATAATATTGACTTACCCCACACAATATCATATCATAATAAAAAGCTATAAATTACACTTCAACAAGGCAGGTGAACTAAAATGGATAAACAAAAGCTATTATCTATGGACCCATACATATTATTAAGTATAATAAATATGAAATTAAGAGATGAATTCAGTTCTTTAGCGGATCTATGCAGTAACTATGGAATGAAGACTGAAGAACTTGAAAATAAATTAAATAGTATAGAATATAGATACAACCAGCAAACCAACCAATTCACAGGAATCTAGAGTATAAGGGGATTAAAAAAACATTTAAAATAGTTTAATTCAATCAAATCTCTAGTTGAAAAAATAAGAATTTAGGTTTATAATAATTACTGACTAAATTTACCAAAGAGAAAAAATATAGCTAACTGATTCAGCTTATATTTTTTTTGGGAATTAAGTTAGATATATCTAACATTTTATTAAAATAAATTATAATAGGAGGATGAACAACAGTATGGCAAAAAATAAAAAAACGTTTATTTTAAAAAGGTTTACACCTTATATGGGCAAGAAAAAAGCTCTATTGCCCTTATCATTAGTATTGTCAGGAGTATCAGCAGGACTTAACATTTTACCTTTTGTTCTTGTATGGTACATAGTACGTGATATACTATCATCGCCCCAATCCATTGATATGTCAAATGTAGGCTTTTATGCATGGATTGCTTTTGCAAGTGCAATGGGAGGAATAGTAGTATATTTTTGCGCACTATTAAGCTCGCATCTCGCTGCATTTCGTGTAGAGGTAGGAATGCAAAAAGTTGGTATGGAAAAAATAATATCTATGCCTCTTGGTTTTTTTGATAATAATTCAAGTGGAAAAATACGAAAGATTGTCAATGATGGAGCAGGAACAACTCATTCATTTTTAGCACATCAGCTCCCAGATATGGCAGGTAGTATTGTTTCACCCATTATACTTATAGCCTTGATTTTCATAGTGGACTGGAGAATGGGTATTGCTTCTCTAATTCCGATTATTTTAGGTTTTATAACAATGAAGTTCATGTCAACCACTATAGGTAAGGAATTTCAAAGAAAATATTATGATTCATTGGAGGAAATGAGTTCAGAATCTGTGGAATATATTAGAGGTATTCCAGTTGTAAAAACCTTTGGTCAGAGTATATTTTCTTTCAAACGATTCTATAACAGTATAATTAAATATAAAGAGATGGTTCATGCATACACTCTTCTTTGGAGAAGACCCATGTCTTTTTACATTGTAATCATGCAAGCAGCAGCATTCTTTTTAGTTCCTATGGCTATCTTTTTGATAGGAAGAGGAGAGAATCTTCCACTTGTACTAGCCGACTTTATTTTTTACATTCTTATATCTCCTATATTTACTATGCTATTGATGAAATCAATGCATTTTCAGCAAAATACGTTGATTGCCCAGCAAGCTATTGATAGACTAGATAATCTCTTAGAATATCCTAACATGAGCTATTCAAGTAATGAAAAAAATATAAAAGATCACAGTCTAGAGTTCAAGGACGTAGTTTTTTCTTATGAAGGCAGCGATAAACGTGCTATAGATAAGATCAGTTTCAAATTGAATCAAGGTGAAACTATAGCACTTGTAGGAGCTTCTGGAGGAGGAAAAACGACTATTGCTAGATTGGCAGCCCGTTTTTGGGATGCAGATGAAGGGGAAATATTAATAGGCGGAATTAATGTTAAAGATATTCCTAAAAAAGAACTCATGGACAATATTTCATTTGTTTTTCAGAGTACCAAGCTTTTTAAAGGTTCATTAAGAGAGAACATAATCTTTGGTAAAGAAAATGTAGGAGAAAAAGAAGTAAATAGAGCAATTGATTTCTCACAATCCAGAGATATCATAGATAATCTAGAGAATGGACTTGACACTGTTATAGGCTCAAAAGGAACATATCTCTCAGGAGGAGAACAGCAAAGAATTGCACTGGCAAGGGCAATTGTGAAGAATGCCCCTATTGTATTGTTAGATGAGGCTACCGCTTTTGCAGATCCCGAAAATGAACATCTAATACAAAAAGCCTTGAAAGAGGTCAGCCGTGATAAAACTACTTTAATGATTGCTCATCGTCTTACAAGTGTACAGAATGTAGATAGAATATTGGTTATACAAGATGGTAAAATTGTAGAATCAGGAAAACACGTTGAACTTATTAAGAAAAATGGAACATATAAGAAAATGTGGGATGAATACCAAACCTCTATAGCATGGAAGATTAAAACTGAAAAATATGTAAAAGGGGGAAGACAATATGCTTAAATATTTTCAGAATAAATATGCAATGTCTGAAAAAGGTGCAAAAGACCTTCTAAGATCAATAATTTGGACTGTAATAATGGAAATTAGTTTTATGGTTCCTGTAGTCCTTAGCTTCAAGTTTTTGGATGAATACATGAGTATCCTTTTGAACTCTTCAAATAGCCAAAAAAACAGTATTCTTTATTATGTTATTATGTCAATAGCTTTTTTTATAGTAATGTTTGCTATTGCTTATTTTCAATATGATTCAGCTTACACCAAAATCTATGAAGAGAGTGCAAGAAGACGTATTAGTCTAGCTGAAACACTAAGGAAATTACCGTTAGCTTTCTTTGGCAAAAAGGATATTGCTGACCTTAGTTCAACAATAATGGAAGATGCTACACAGGTAGAATTGCTTTTTTCACATTCAGTGCCTCAAATATATGCATCAATATTAACTGTTGTAATTATGGGAATTATGTTGTTTTTTTATAATTGGAGGCTGTCTATTGCAGTATTTTGGGTAGTTCCAGTTGCAGCTTTGGTATTTTATCTGTCCAAGAAGTTTCAAGATAAAATGCATTATAAGCTTTATAATATAAAAAGAGATATATCGGATAAAATTCAAGAAGGACTTGATTCAGCTCATGAAATAAAATCCTACAACAGAGAAGAAGCTTATTCTGATAATCTTAATTCAAAATTGGATAATTATGAAAAACATCTTATTAAAGGAGAGCTTTTGATAGGTGCTTTTATCAACTTGTCTTATGTATTATTAAAGCTAGGACTTCCAAGTGTTATACTATATGGAGCTTATCTGTTATCAACAGGGTCTATAAATATTTTTACGTATCTTGTATTTCTTGTAGTTTCTGCACGTATTTATAACCCTATAATGGATGTAATGAATAATTTTGCATTGCTTATCTTTTTAAACGTTCGAATTAAACGTATGAAAGAGATGGATGAAATGCCAAGACAAGAAGGAAAAACTGAGTTTTATCCTAAGAACTACGATATAAAATTCAAAAATGTAGACTTTTCTTATCAAGACGGCGTGCAAACATTGAAGAATGTAAGCTTTATGGCTAAGCAGGGTGAAGTGACAGCGCTAGTAGGACCTTCAGGTGGAGGTAAAAGTACACTAGCAAAGTTGGCTGCAAGATTCTGGGATATAGATAGAGGTACTATTACCTTGGGTGGAGAAGATATCTCACAAGTTGATCCAGAGACTCTTCTAGACAATTATTCAATAGTTTTTCAGGATGTAACACTTTTTAATTCAAGTGTAATGGATAACATCCGTATTGGTAAGAAAGATGCCACTGATGCTGAAGTAATTGCTGCAGCTAAGCTTGCTAGGTGTCATGAGTTCATTAATAAGCTTCCAGAAGGATATGATACCTTAATAGGTGAAAATGGAGAGAGGTTATCAGGAGGAGAAAGACAGCGTATATCAATAGCTAGAGCAATGTTAAAAGACGCTCCTATCATCTTGCTTGATGAGGCTACAGCATCCCTTGATACTGAGAATGAGAGTAAAATTCAAAATGCCCTAAGTGAACTTATAAAAAACAAGACAGTTCTGATTATCGCTCACCGTATGAGAACTGTTTCAGGAGCTGATAAAATAGTGGTTATCAAAGATGGTTCTATAGTGGAAACAGGTACACCTTCACAGTTAGAAGAGCAACAAGGAATATTTGCATCCATGGTAAAAACACAGTATCAAAGTAATTAATTATATAATACTTTATAGAGAATAATAGTATTAATAAAAAATCATAGCTTATCTTATAAAAACCTTGACTTAGAGTTAACTCTAGCAGTTATACTAACTCTTGTAATCATGAGGACATTTTTAAGTTGGCTATGGAAGGAGTTATATATTATGATCTATAAAGAATATGGAAATACTGGGAAAAAAGTGTCAGCAGTTGGTTTTGGAGGTATGAGATTTGACGAATCAAGGTCACTAGAAGAAAATGCAGAGTTGGTTCGTTATGCTAACAGTAAAGGAATCAACTATTTTGATACAGCACCAGGCTATTGCAATGATACCAGTGAATTAATATATGGTGAGGCTTTTAAAGATATGCCAGGGCAATTCTATGTTTCAACAAAAGGGATGCCTACAAAATTAGATACAGCAGAAAAAGCAATTGCGGCGGTAAAACGATCAATTGAACGGTTAGGTGTCAAGAAAATAAATTTTTATCATATTTGGTGTATTAGAAAACTTGAACATTATGAGCTTGCAATGAAGCCAGGTGGACAATATGAAGGACTTCTTCAATGTCAAAAAGAAGGTCTCATTGATCACATTGTGTTATCTTCCCATCAGACAGGGAATGAAGTAAGTAAAATCTTGAATGATGGGAAGATAGATGGAATATTATTGGGAGTGAATATACTTAATTTCACATATCGTTGGGAAGGTGTCCAGACTGCATATGATATGGGGTATGGTGTTGTAGCTATGAATCCATTGGCTGGTGGAGCCATACCCACTCATGAGAAGGAGCTTAGTTTCTTAGCAGAAGGAAATGGCTCAGCAACTGAAGCGGCATTGAGATTCGTAATATCATGTCCCCAGATTTCAGTTGCGTTAAATGGATTCACCAACAAAGAGCATATAGATATGGCATGCAGGATTGCTGATGAGGCAAAACCAATGTCAGATCAAGAATTAGAAAGAATCAAAAAAATGGTAAGTCAATCAATGAATGAAGCCTGTACTGGTTGTGGCTATTGTGATAAATGTCCAAAAGGTATCCCTATACCAAGTTTTATGCAATTATATAATGAGAAGCATGTTTTCCATAAATCTGATGAACAGATGAAAAATATCTTGAATGACTCTTTTGAATGGGGTATTCTAGCTGGTAAAAGAGGTTTGGAAAGTGAATGTATAGAATGTGGACTATGCGAAAGAGAATGTACACAACATCTACCTATCATTGAACGATTAAAAGAAATAAGTATGTGGGCTAGAAATAAAAAGAGTTAAGGTATATAATTTTTAGGAAAGTATTGCATTATATAATTACTTAATGTATAATGTGGTTAATTTATTATAGGAGGATGTTTTATGAGTGGAGTAGTTCTTAACTAGATGAATTTAATATGTATCTTAAAAGTTTCAAGTAACATTGGTTTATTTGTCGTACTTTTTAAGATTAATTAGGTTAAGAACACGGGTAGCTATTTTTATAAAACATTACTTTAATAAGTTATAACTAGATTGATGTATCTATTATTGCTATTAATACCGTGCATTGCACGGTTTTTTTATGCAAGAAATAGTATATGAATGTAATGATATAAGGCTATAGGTGTATTCTGTGCACCTATAGCCTTTATTTTTTTAGGAGGGATGATATGTTAAATGCAGTAATGGAATATGCAGGTGCATATTCAAAGGAAAAAATGGAAGGTTTAATAATGAAAATGGAGAGTGATTAGTATAGTTGATTATATAACGGAAATTGAGAAGAAAGTTTCAATTGATGAAGGTATCATAGCAATAGAACAATTTTTGATAAGTGTTTATTTTGAAAGTCCAATATCAAATAAAGAGTTGGCGAGGAAATTATGTTTGCCTATACCACTAATAGTAGCTATCAAGAAGGAGTTTATAAAGGTTGGTATCATGAAACAGGGTAGTGGTATAACCATGACGCCAAAGGGAAATGATTATGTTGAAAATTACTTGGGGTATCAAGGTTTGAACAAAGTACTTTTCAACGAACTCAATAAAGGAGTATGCAATATTGAAGAAACTTTCTTAGAAGAGATACTAATAATAGAAAAAATATTTAAGGGTAGACCCAAACCAGATTTTTCTATTGATCAAACCCATTGTACTTATATGACTAGTTTGAAAAGAAGTCTATTAGCACTTAAAAATAATACACTTATAAATAAAAAGATTTTATGTGTAGGAGATGATGACCTTGTTAGTGTGTCTCTAGGATTATTGTTAAAAAAATTATATGGGGATGGTTATAGAAGTAAATCTGAAATTCATGTAATAGATATTGATGAAAGATATCTAGATTATATTAATAGAATATCACATAAATATGATTTGCCTATAACGTGCCATAAAATGGATCTTAGAAAGAGTATGGATAAAGAACTTATTAATAAGTTTGATTGTTTTTATACAGATCCACCTTATACTATGAATGGGTTGCATTTGTTTTTATCAAGGGGTATTTCTGCACTTAAGAAAATAAAAGGGCTTCCAATTTTCTTTTCATTTGCCCATAAATCATATGATTATTCTTTTGAAATGATGAAAAAGTTTAATGAGATGGGACTGAGTGTATATAGAATAATGCCTAAGTTCAACGCATATGAAGGTGCAAGTATTATAGGAAATATAGGTCAGCTTATAATTTTAAAAACTACTTCTTATACTAGTTTAAATATAGAAGAGGATACATATTATAAAGATTGTTTATATACAAAAGAAGTGAAGAGAAGCAAGTAATATAAAAGGACAACAGTTTAAAACCCATCAATATATAGGGTATTCAAACTGTTGTCTTAAATAAGTTAATAAATAAATGTTTTTACTTATAATAAATTGGCAAGAACAAATCACTTGTTCTTATGATTAAATATGGATATGTAATATTCATAGTAACAATGTCATCTGCACCAGGGCATAATAACTCAGTTGAGATTACAATACGATCTTGGGATTCGTATAATTCATTTACTTGAATACTATATCCTCCTGTTCTTTGTTCGCCGTATCCGACAGCTATATATAAATAATGCCCATCTCTGAAGCTAAGTTTGAATGGGTTGAATTTTAAAATGTCTATATTTTGTTTTATTACATCTTGCACATTATCATCATCTACTACAGTAAATTCCATATCCATTACCTTATTAGCATCTTTTACTGATTCTTCAATATAATTAAAATCGATTTCTGTTGGAGTGTCAAGATAATAGTCTGATGAAGCAAATACAGTAGATGCCCCTAACATTAAAAAAACAGCTGTTAGTACAAATAATTTTTGTACATTAAAAACCTTACTCATAATCTAAATTCCTCCTCATAAAAATGGTTGTATTTCGAAATACCTTACTTATAATAACACTAAGATAAATATAGAACAATATATAATGTGAAAATAATATGAATATTTAGTTTTGGAGCAATATTAATTTATAATATTAATATTATTCAGAAAAAAATATTATTTTTATTGTTCTATAGAAAATTAATCATATTCTATTTTTTTATAAGGTATATAGATTTAGATTAAAAGCATTATCAACTTATATTTTACTGGATAAAAATCTTATGATATTTGTAATGAATGTTACGAAAATACACCCAACAAAAGCTATATTTAAAGTTCCGTAAAGAACATATATTATCTTTTTCTTAAGAGATAACTTTATTCTCATATTAGTTATTGATGCTTTTCTAAAAAGCTTTCCAAACACTATATAACTAATAAAGGACAACGAGTTCTCTTTTAATTTTTTATCGTTCAATAATTCCGTTAGTATGTAATAACCATCAAATTTTAATAAAAATATTAGATTAAACATTACCAACATGAGATTAAACATAGAAAGCCATAGGAAAAAATTATTTGCATTTCCTTCTGTAAAAGCAGTAAGAATAAATCCGAATCCAGCTACTTGTAAATTAAGTAAAATTCCAGCAGCTGAGATTAATATTCTTTTAATTTTACTTTCAATATAAGAGATACCTACAATACTTGAGTAGATACAAGGAACAATTAGTATTAAACGTATTCCAACTTCTGCTATATGAGCCCCATTGTTTTTTGCCACAATGATGTGTGCAAATTCATGAAAGAAAATACTTATTAAAAATGCGGGAATGAATATATACCAAGAGGGAGCTGTCAAGGAATTACTTAATGATGAAGTACCTATTGAAGTAAGTAATCCAATCAAAAATATAGGTAATGACAAATAGATAATAGAAAAATAAAGAATTCTGAAGATCATTTTATCTTTATCTAAACTATTATCAGGATGAAGAATACCTTTTTTCAATGAAAAAATCTTGAATATTTTTTTATCCATTATGGAAAATCGTTTTTTTTGATAGTCTTTAATATCTACAACTTTTTTTTCAATAATATCGGTAGGGGATTGATTGGTGTCCTCTGTCTTTAATAATCCTATTTTTGAAAACTCATTTATTAATTTTTCTATATCATACAATGAATAGTTATTACACTTTTTATGAATTTCTTCCATTGTTTTATTACCATCTAATATACTTAATACTTTATATTCATTACGACCTAGAGAATAGGTCTTTTTTGTAGATTTGTTAAAAATAAATATTCTGCCATCATCTTTTGGCATTAGTTCCAGATTCTGATTTATACATGGACTTTGCATATATACACCACCTATTCGTTCTTTATTTTGCTGTAAGAAAGTTATATTTATAGATCATATATAGTAAAAGCAGTATGTATTACTACAAATCAGAAGTGTTGTAATACAGGTATCGTTCTGATAAGCAATACATACTGTTTTATTTATGGATACTTTATTTTATATGTAACTAATAAGTCGTTAATTAGAAATTTCCAATAGGACTAATTGTTAACTTAAGCTAACGCTTGTCCACCAGGAGCATAAAAAGCTTCTGGAGCAGCAGCAGCAGCTCCGGCACCTTCTGGTCCTGCAGCAGCGGCAGCAATTGGAAGATCATCTGTATCTTCTGATCTAATATCAAAAGATGATGTTAAACTAGATAATTCATTATCCAAAAACAAACCATATTTTTCTTGTTCTTTCATAAATAATGCCTCCTTTCATTAGTTGTTATATTTATCTAACTGATTGTAACAATGACTAGCATATTAAAAACTACTAGATAATTACAATTCAGCTAAATAACGTGAATAAGAGTACAAAACAAATATGTTTCTATATTTATGCAAATAGTTCATAGATATCTTTTTGGTTTATAGGATTTTTTATTTGGGCCGAATGCAATTTATGAATAATTTCTTGACATTGTTTATAAGAATCCTTTACTTCTTGAAGCTTAGGAGAATCAGTTGATTTTGGTACAAATAATTTAACCATTACTTGTTTAGGCACACAGAATAGATTGTCTAGTTTTTTGCATGTATCTTCACTATAGAATACCCTAAGATATTCTAGTACTTTATTATGGTCATGTATCTGGGACATTGCAACAAAATAATTATACATACCTTTATAAAACTTGAATTGCTCTTTAGGAATGGATGCTCGCTGTGCCATATTAACAATATATTTCATTTTTTCAGCAGCAATACTGAATTCTTCATTTATTACATGACACATGACTACAAAAAATCTGGTATCACAACCAAAGTTCTCACAAGGCCAATCCTCAGTGAATTTACAATAAGATTCCATAGTATTCTCTAATACACAATTCATAAAGAATTCCATAGTTGCAATAATATATTTTGTATTGGAGCGATTGATTTTAGTGGGATTCGCAACTAACGGTGAAATGAAGAATCTAGTATTATAAGCTCTGAAAATTACGTCTTTATCTTCCCACATTTCAGATAATCCAGGAATCACGATATAATATGATGGAAATCCTAGATTAGAAACATCTCTTATTAATACATCGTATCCATCGTTAATTATATCAGTTACCCAATAATTCAATATTTCCTGATTACTCATTGACGAAACATCTTTTAATGGGACAAATTCATAGGTTGGTTTGTTGCCGAATAGTTGATAAGGATACTGTCCCACACCTAGTTTATAACTATTATAAATGTTCATTGAATTACTAGAATCCAGATTGCTAAAATCAATATGGCTTCTTTGTGCATATGTAAAAATATCATTTCCTTGAGTTGCTTCTGTAAAAGCTCGTTCCATGGCAACTCCAAAATCAGGATGACATCCTAGTTTTACACCATAATTTCCAGTGTTTTTCTCAACAATGACTAAAGCTGCTACGGGATACTTTCCACCAAAAGAGCAGTCTTTTAAGGTTACATAGTAATCTTCTTGTTCTTTTAGCTTTGCATACATTTTATCAATATATGGGTATCTTTTTATATAGTCATCTGGAACATCTGGTAGAGTAGGTTTTTCTAAAAATAATTTTTTCTGAACAACCCTTTCAATAATTTCTGACAAGCCTTGTACAAGTGCTTCTGCAGGAGTGTTTCCAGCACACATTCCATTACTTCCATAAAAACGTCTGCATGTACCTCTTGGCAGATAGACTATTTTTTCATCACGCATACTATAGAAGGGTACAACAATATAACGATTTTCAAGATTATGCTTAAGCAAGTCCATCTTTTGTGTACTTTTAAATGCTTTTGCTTTTTCTTTAATAGAAGTATCTTTTTTTGAACGATTTGAAAAATACAAATTCATGAGTGAATTGTCATAGCTAACGATTTCTTCAGCTGTCACAATTTTTTCATCTGGAGCTTCGTAGAAATCAGAACCACTTTCCTTTTTACTGATAATAATACCTAATAGATTATTTTGATACCTTTCAAATAACTCACCATATGCACTTGCTAATGCATATTCACGAGTTATCCCTTTTCCATTAGTTCCAATGGTAGTTCCTTTGAATGTCAATCGTAATGAGTAGGTTTCCACAAAACTTTCCTCTGACCAAGTTTCCTCTGTTTCAATACCAAGTTCACTTAAGATGTTTTTTAGTTTAGTAACCGTCTCAGTCGGAGATACTTCTTTAAAATGTTTTTTGTGTTCTAAACTCATCTGTAATCCTCCATTCATTATTTTGATTATACAGAATGTAATACCTTTTTAATAAATATACCATATTTTGCAAACAAATGCAATAAATTATTTATAATTTTATAACAATTAAGATAATTATACATTAAGTCAGAAAAAAACATTTATTCTGACTGGGTTCGACTTACAAAAAAATAATATTATCACAGTGCATATTATATGCTATAATTAATTACAATATTGATAAGAAAACATTAGAAAATCGTAAAGGGGAACAATATGCATAACACGATTCTTGTTGCTGAAGACAACTGTGAAATATCGAAAGTAATAAAATTATATCTTGAAGTTGAAGGTTATCAGGTATTAATTGCAGATAACGGACTTGACGGTCTTTCATTAGTAAAAGAAAATAAGATTGACCTTGCAATTCTTGATATCATGATGCCAAAAATGGATGGTTATGAGCTTACTCGTGAAATAAGAAAAATCAGTAATATACCTGTTTTAATCTTATCCGCCAAGAATGAGGATATTGATAAAATTCTAGGACTTAACATGGGTGCTGATGATTACATAACCAAGCCATTCAATCCCCTTGAAATAGTTGCAAGGGTAAATGCTGCGCTAAGAAGGCATTACAAATTAAGTGGTAACGAAAAGAACAGTGGTATATTGAATCTAGGAGAGTTAAACCTTGACACAAACAACTGTCGATTGGTTAAGCAGGAACAAGAAATTCCATTGACAGCTACAGAATTCAAAATTCTTGCCTTACTCATGAGGGTACCTGAACGAATCTTTTCAAAAGTACAGATAATAGAACATATAAAAGGTGAATACTTTGAAACCGATGATAATTCCGTTACGGTGCATATATCTCACTTGCGAGAAAAAATCGGTATGAATAAAAATGGTAATCAATATATAAAAACTGTGAAAGGTTTGGGATATAAAATTGAAGATAAGTAAAAAAAGACTCGGTTTCTTTGGAATAATAGTCCGCAATTTTATCATATTTACTGTGAGTGTTTTAGCAGTTCTTATTCTTGCAGGTATTATCGGAATTGCTGTAATATATTTCGATTTCGCTAATTATTATTCTGCCCATTTTGAGGATAGTAAAGAGTTTTTTATTGAGGGTAATTATGATTCTTTTCAGCGGGAAAGATTACTTGGAGAAGACGGGTTTTTTACTGTTTTTGATGATAAGAACAATGTAATCTACAGAAGTGAAGGCGCTGAATCTTTTAATTTAACTAAGAAGCAAGTGGATTTGATACCTGAAAGTGAAGCTGGACTTACAATATCAATAGATGAATATATAGGTCAAGATGATAACAAATACATCAATGTTGCATATGAAACAGTAGATGAAGAAGATAATACTATCAAATCAAATATAATACTTGATAGTAATTTCAATATATTATTCTCAGATATCCCCAATATAGAGAAACGACTTTCAGAATCTGACTTCAACCTTTTAACAGGAAAATATAAAGATGATATTAATATCTCAAAATTAAGTTATGCTACTAAAAATGGAAAAACATATAATGTGGTTTTTTGCCGTAACGTTGATTCCGATAACTTGAATACCTCTATGAAGGTTATTAATTATATTGGGATTGCGTATCTAGTATTTTTTGTTGTCGCAGTATTATTTTTTGTAATCAGTCTCAATAAAAAAGTAAAAGAACCTCTTTTGCTTTTAGGTAACGCAATAAAGCACATTGCAGAAGGTAAGACTGATAAGATTATAAAATACAAAGGACCTAGAGAATTTGAAGAGATCTGTAACAGCTTCAATGATATGGCTTTGAAATTACATGAAACAGAGAAGAAACGTATTGGGGTAGAACAGGAAAAACAAAAGATGCTGGCTGACATTTCTCACGACTTGAAAACACCTATAACTGTTATTCAAGGATATGCAAAAGCTGTAGCTGATAAAAAAGTAAACGACAACGAGCGTAGTGAATATCTCAATACCATATACAAAAAGTCCAATTCACTAGCAGAGCTTATTAATACATTCAGTGAATATAGTAAGCTTGAAAGACCAGATTTCAAAATCCAGACTGTAAAAACAAACATCAGTGAATTCGCAAGAAATTATCTTATAGATAAGTATGAGGAACTAGAATTCTTAGGTTTTGAGCTTGATATTCAAATACCAGATGAAGTTATTTATTGTATGCTGGACGAATTTCAGATGAAGCGTGTATTTGAAAATATTATCTCAAATACTGTAAAATATAACGAGAAGGGTACTATCATATCCTTTGTTCTAGAAAGACTAGATGATAAATGTATCATTCGTATAGGCGACAATGGTATTGGAATTACTGATGACCTGAAGAAAACTATATTTAATCCATTTTCAATGGGTGATTCCTCACGTAGCAAACTGAAAGGTTCTGGACTGGGAATGGCTATAGTCAAGAAAATCGTTACTGCTCATAGAGGAACAATTGAACTTATACAAGAAAAGTTGGAGGGGCTATCTGTAGTATATGAAATAACTTTCCCTCTGACAGAAGAGGAATAAGAATATGTTAATAAAAGTTAATGAAGTCACGTTATTTTATCAAAAATATGGTTCAGGAAATCCTTTGATCATGCTTCATGGGAATGGTGAAACACACGAAATTTTTAATAGGTCAATTTCACTTTTACAGGAATATTTTACTGTGTATGCTATTGACTTTCGAGATCATGGGAACAGCTCTAAGGTGTCTGAACTGCATTATGAAGACCATGCTAAGGATATCTATGAATTCATTAATCAGCTTAATATCAAAGATCCTGTATACTATGGTTTTAGTGATGGAGGAATTGTAGGGCTTATGCTTGCGTCAGAATATCCAAACTTGTTTTCAAAGCTTATTGTCAGTGGTCCTAACATTAATCCCAAAGGGTTGAGAATTTTTTCAAGACTTATGATGAAGTTGATATATATAATTAAAAAATCTCAAAAGGTTAAGATGATGTTACAAGAACCCAATATTTCTTCGTCTGACCTTTCAAAAATTAAGGTACCTACTTACATAACTGGAGGAAGTTTTGACGTTATTACTAAAAAACATCTTCGTTTAATTCATGAAAACGTAAAAAATAGTATATTAAAAATCTTTAAGTATCATACTCATACCAATTATATTATAGATAGTGAGATCATTGGTAAATACATCATAGAAGTATGTAAATAAGATATTTTGATCAAGATTGCCTAAGAAGCAATCTTTTTTTATTGCATTTATTAACGTAACATTAAGAAATCTTAATGTAACATTTAAGAAATTTTAATGTTTATTTTGAGATAATTTAATTTTAAGATGATAAACTATGTTCATAGCTTGGAGGTGAGGTTGTGAAAGCATTAGCAATAATTAAAGATATTGATGTAAATAATACAGAACGATTCAATGTATCTTTAATGCCAAAAGAGAGGCAAGAACGTGTAGGACTTTTTACTGATAAGAAAAAAAGAAAACGATTTTTAGCTACGGAACAAGCAGCTTCCCAATTCACTGCCATAAGCTTTGGTATTCCAGTTTCAAATTTTAATGGAGGTATCGGTAAAAAACCTTACTTGAAGGATTATCCAGATATCTCAGTAAGTCGTTCATATGCTGGGGAGTATATTGTGATAGCCGCTGAGCGTTCATACAATATTGGTATTGATTGCGAGGCGGTACAAGAATTTAATAAGAATATTGTAAAATATTTTTTTACTCATAGAGAAAGTGAATATATTGAATCATCAAAAGATAGAAATACAGCATTTACCTTGCTGTGGACTAGAAAAGAAAGTTTTATTAAATGTATCGGAAGAGGAATAGATTATCCTATTAATACAATTGATGTGACACCAAGAGAAGATATAGATAATATTCACAGTGTTAGGCCAATATTTTCTGAGAATGACAAAGTAAATGATTATTATATTAACAGTTATATATTTGAAAAACTTGTTATATCAGTTTGCAGTGATAATAATGATTCTTTTCCCATATTAGACCATATTTATAAAGGAGCAGTCAAATGAATAAAACCATACTTGATTTTTTTGATAAAACAGTAAGCTTATATCCAGAAAATGTAGCTGTTGGAGACAGTGAGTCTGAGATTACCTATAAACTGCTACAAGAAAAGGCTAAAGTAATAGGTTCTACAATTGCAGAAAAGGATTTGATGAAAAAACCTATTGCAATTCTTATGAATCGCAATATTAATGTTACTGCTGCTATGTTAGGGGTTCTGTACAGCGGAAATTTTTATGTAGTTCTTGACTGTGATTCACCTTTTGATAGACTAGCAAAGATAATGGATACCCTTACACCAGCAGCAGTCATATATGAATCACAATTCCATGAAGTAGTAAATGATTTTCAAGTTGAATGTCATAAGATGGAATTTGATGAAATTATGAAAAAACAAGTGAAGGATGGGTTACTTGATAAAGTCCGTTCTCAGATTCTTTATACTGATCCTGCATATTCAATATTTACTTCAGGGTCAACAGGAAGTCCAAAAGGTGCGTTGCTTACTCATCAGAACGTTATAAGTTACATTGATTGGTTCATTACTTGTTTTAAGATAGATGAGAAAATAGTATTTGGTTCTCAAACACCACTTTATTTCAGTATGTCAGTTACTGATATGTTTGCTTCATTTTTTACTGGTAGTGCATATCAGATGATACCTAAGGAGTTTTTTACATTCCCTATCAAGCTTATTGAATTTATGAATAAGCGAAGGATAAATACAATCTATTGGGTACCATCAGCTCTAGGAATTGCAGCCAAATTAGATTTATTCAAATACTGTAAACCTGAGTATCTTGAAAAAGTTCTGTTTGCTGGAGAGGTCATGCCATTGAAATATCTTAATTATTGGAAAAAGCATTTCCCCCACTTAATGTATGCTAATCTTTTTGGACCTACTGAAACTACAGATATTTGTGCATATTACATTGTTGACCGAGATTTTTTAGATACACAGACTTTACCTATAGGTATAGCTTGTAGTAACTGCCGTTTGTTTGTTGTGGATGAGAATGGCAATGAAGTACCAAGAGGAGCAGAGGGAGAGTTATATGCTGCTGGACCTTTTATAGCTAAGGGATATTACAAAAATAAAGAAAAGACTGCTGAGGTTTTCGTGCAGAACCCATTACAGAATGATTATCCTGAGATAGTTTATAAAACTGGTGACTTGGTTAGACAAAATGAAAACGGTGAGTTCGAGTATATAGGTAGAAAAGATTTTCAGATAAAACATATGGGCTATCGTATTGAAACTGGAGAGATAGAAGCTGCTTTTGGAGCTGTAGAAGGAATAGAGCTTGCAATTTGTATCTATGATAGTGAAGATGATAAGTTAATATTGGCTTATGAAGGTAAAGAAGAGATTACAAATATTCTTAGAGCAACTGCTGAAAAATCATTGCCAGAATACATGCGTCCACATGATTACAAAGCTTTTGACATTTTTCCTAAGAATGCCAATGGTAAGATAGATAGAAAAAAACTAAAAAATAATATATTAAATTAAAAGGAGTAGATTAGAATGGAAAAAATAAACGAAATTCTTTCAACAATAATACCAGGAGTAGATTACAAAAATGCAACTAACCTAGTAGATGGCAAAATATTAACATCCCTTAATATAGCAGGACTTGTAGCAAAGCTTAACTATGAGTTTGATATTGAAATTACACCAATCCATCTAGTACCTGAGAATTTCAATTCTGTAGAGAGTATATATAAGCTAGTAGTATCACTTGATGGAGAATAATTGATATGCCATATCTTATTTTGATACTATTATTAATTTTTACTTTTGTAACCACTATTATTTATGCTGTTTGTCCATACAAACAGCGCTACATTATATTACTAGCCTCAAGTCTTATATTCTATGGGATATTTTGTGGATTTGGAATAATATTTTTGATAACAACTATTTTGATATCGTATTCTGCAGCAATAATAATGGATAGGATTCCTCTAAAATACAGCTTAGAAGGACTTCCAAAGAAAGAAAGAAAACAACTTAGGGCAATAATAAAAAAGAAAAAGCGATTTGTTTTAGCAATATATGTAATTATTAATATAGGTATTTTATTAACACTGAAGTATTTTAATTTCTTTGCATCATCCAGTATAGGGCTACTTGGATGGTTAGGGATAAATGTTTCGGCTCCAGTAATTAAGATTGCTCTGCCTCTTGGAATATCTTATTATACTTTGCAGTCAATCAGCTATGTAGTAGATGTTTTAAGGGGGAAGTATAAAGCTGAAAAGAATATCTTTAAAATAGCTCTATTCATAAGTTTCTTCCCACAAATGCATGAAGGACCTTTTGGAAGATATGATGCACTTATGCCTCAGATGACAAGTGGAGAGCAGATTAAGATTAATAACTTATATAACGGTATTGCTCAAATGTTTTGGGGTATGTTCAAGATATTTATGGTTGCAAACAGGGCTGCTATCATATCAGATGCTGTCTTCAAGAATCACGAATCTTATGGAGGATTCACAGTTATCATAGGTGTTATTGCATATACAATTCAATTGTATGCTGAATTCTCTGGATATATAGATGTAGCAGCAGGAGTTTCTAAAATATTTGGCATTGGACTCGCTAAGAATTTTGATATGCCATTCTTGGCATTGAATGTAGGGGATTTCTGGAGAAGATGGCATATTTCTCTAGGAGGTTGGTTCCGTGATTACATATTCTATCCTATATCAACTTCCAGAGCATTAATGAAAATAGTAAAAAACCTACCAGCTTTTTTAGCGAATCTATTGACAATAACCATTCCTTTGTTCTTTGTTTGGTTTCTAACAGGACTTTGGCATGGTGCAAGTTCAAAATATATTGTTTATGGACTTTACTATTTTGTACTAATGATTATATTTAATTTGATTTCTCCTGTGGTAAATAAAGTATTAAGTAAGAATAATATAACTTCTGAAAATAGGCTTATCAAAAGTTTAAGATTAACAAAAACTCTTATGCTTGTTGGTATAGGAATGCTTATGTTCAGAGCAGAGAATTTATTGGTTTTTCGTCAGATGTTAGGGTCTGTTTTTTCAAGAGGTTCAGAGTTTCAACTCTTTAGTGCCATTGAACCCAATGACTTCATAATATTTATACTCTCATTTATAGTAATATTACTGTCGGTGATTATGAAGTTAAAAGATATAGATATAGAAAGCAGATTTGAAGCGCTTTCATCATATAAGAAATATTGGATTTGTTTTTGTGTGTTTTGTATTGTAGTTATTTTTGGTGCGTATGGGCTAGGCTATATTCCACCTGATCCTATTTATGGAGGTTTCTAATGAAAAGATTAAAAATCATTCTAACCGTTTCTAGTTGTTTTTTAATTACAGCTATTATATATATGTATATATGCCTCATTGTTTCTCCAAAATCAATTCATGATTCTGGTGGTACAAAATATTATAGAGGTATGGGCTTTCTTGCTGAGCCTGAGAATTCAATTGATGTAATGGTATATGGAAATTCAGATGTTTATGCTGGATTCGTACCAGCAAAACTGTATGATGAATTTGGTTATACATCCTATGCTTCTGGTACTGTATTACAGACAATTGGTGATATCAATAATTTGCTAAGGAAGACACTCAGGACTCAAGCTCCAAAAGTAGCTATTCTTGAAGTTGACTGCCTTTATGAAAAGAGGAATAAAGCTTTAGATGATTCTAATTTTTTACTAGCTCCTTTTGTATTTCATGTTAGATGGAAAGAGTTAAAATTCAGAGATTTTTATACAATACCTAATAGGTCTAAGAAATATGATATAACAAAAGGGTTTGTTCATTCTGATGAGATTAACAAATATGATGCCGGAGATTATATGGGAGACAAGAATCAAAAACCTCATCCAATACCTAGACGAAACCTAAAACATCTTAAGAACTTTATTAAGATATGTAGAACGAATAATATAAAAATCCTTTTTCTAGAGCTTCCTAGCGCATCTTCATGGAATTATGCAAAACATAATTATATGAACTATTTGTCAAAGGATTTAAACGTTCCTTTTATAGACCTTAATGTTAAGGACAGTGATTTTAATATAGATTTTGCCAAGGATTTTAGAGATAAGGGAGACCATATGAACGTTTTTGGTGCTGAAAAGGCTACAACTTATGTTGGAAGATACTTAAAAGAGAAATATAGTTCAATACTATCAGATAGACGTAATGTAAAAGAGTATGCTCATTGGCAGGAGGTTGTAGATCATTTCAAGAAAGTATTATAATAGTTGGATTATGGGATTGAAAATATGTAATTAATGAAAATCTAAATAAGATTATAAGAAAAGGTATCATATTAATTGGTTTTAATGTGATACCGTTTTTTATTAACTCCATATTAAGAAATCTTAATATAGGATTTGAGTTATATTAAACACCTGTTGTTATAATGAATACAACAAAAGAGATATAAAAATTATATAAAAAGGAGATTATGAAATGAAATCAATATTATCAAATCCATATTTTAAAAAGGTTTCAAAACAAGATGATGTGAATAGTGGTAAGCCTGCTACATATGGGAGTATAGGAACCAAAATTCTATTTTTTCTATTACTTACTTGTGTAGGCGTATGTTTATCAATATTTTTATCAATACCTGATAACTTTATAAATTATGTTCTAATTGGCGCAGGAGTAACAGTTTTAATATCATCACTAATAAATTTCTTTGTTCCAAAGGCGACACCAGTTTTTGGTTCACTTTTCTGTATTGCAGAAGGTTATTTGATTGGTTGGATTTGTCAAAGTTATGCGAAGGTGTATGAAGGAATAATTCCTATGGCACTTGTAATTACTTTTTCGGTTATTTTCATCATGCTTTTCCTTTATTCAACTAAGATTATCAAAGTAGGACAGCGCTTCAAAGCTGTAGTGAGTACATTATTTTTGACTTCTATTGTACTAGGAGTCCTTGTGTTTATCAGCTCATTTTTTACAGATGCTATTAGCTCAATTGTATGGGGAAATGGTGTAGTTGGTATTGCTATTTCATTAGGTGTTTTATTAATTGCTGCTCTTAATCTTGTAATTGATTTTGATAACATAGCACAGAGTGTTAAAAATCAATATTCTAATAAATATGAATGGTCACTTGCTTTTGGACTTGTTATGACAGTCATTCTGATTTTTGTTCGTGTCCTTAATTTGTTAGCAAAAATAATGAGTACAGTGGATAATTAAAATGTTATCTATAGTTATTACATTAATAACTCTTTGTAGTGTAGGTGTAGTCCTGTGTTTTATGGGGAAAAAATCCATCTATCCGTTGGTGTGTATTGGATGTTTTATTGGCGGAATATACTTATGTTATTCATTATTTAAAATGTTAATAGCAGCATTAATAGGGGGATTAATGGTAGGAATAGGATCTATTGTGCTTATGAAATTCATTTATAAGGTTTTACTTTCATCAATGGGTAGAGGATTACAATATATAATTGTTTTTTTTATAGTAGGTACATCACTTGTCGGAGCCTCATTGTTAGGAACAATAGTTATATTTTTATATCAAAATATTAATGATTTATCCAATTATATATATGTTGATGGATTTATATCCACAGCTTCCCATCTTACTAAATATTTAATTTGTACATATAGTATAGATAATTATGTTGCACATGTTATTGTAAAATTTGTGTTTTTTATTATTGGGGTCATGACTCAATTGAGAAATGAAAAATCCCACGACTAAAGTATCGTGGGATTCTTCTTATTATTCTCCTAAACGTGCATCTTCCTCATTCAATAGTTTTCTTATTTCTTCACCTTTTATATCTCTGAATTTAATATTTTCTTTTATAGATTTATCTGCTGCCAATGCTGCTGCGTGACCATAACCGAAACATTGAGAAATAACACGACAGCTGGCTAAGGCATGATGCTCAGCACTAAGATTTCTACCTGCAACAATAAGGTTTTCACCAACTGCTGGAACTAAAGCACCGTAAGGAACTTCATAATAATCATTAATCAGCCAGAATAGATATGGCTTTTCTCCATTATGTAATTCAATAGGCCATGGACAAGCTACTATACCGTCACTTCTTTTTCTAGCATTTTTAACATCTTCATTCAATAATTTGTCAATTCCAACAATACTTCTAGTTTGTCTTACTCCAACTTCACAAGATAGGTCGTTGACAAAGGATGCTTCACAGCCAGGTATGTATTCTTTGAAGAATTTTGCATATTCGTTAACTTGCTTACGGGCAACTTGTTCAGCTTCTGTATGGTCATCTGGGTCACATACATTAAGAAGATGTCCATCTCTGCCAGTAAGTAATGTTACATTCATAAACAATTCATTAGGTCTTGTTGTATGGTATACCCAAACCTTGAGTCTTGGAAGCTCAGCTCCTTTTTCAATAGCTTGTTTCATAGCTTCTGTTACTTTATCAGGAGATATTCTGTCTTCGCCCCAATAATCAAAGAATTTTTTTACATCAACTCCACCAAGACGGAAAATCATAGTTGGATTTTGGATTACACCATTATCACCCATAGTATATTCATATCCTGCACGATAGATAATATCAGCATCTCCAGTTGCATCAATCATAACTTTTGATCTTATCTGAGCTAGGCCGCTTTTTGTATCAATTACAACACCTTTGAATTCATCAAAATCTTTGATGACACCAACTATTGTTGAATGATATAATATTTTTCCACCAGCTGATAGAATCATGTCTTCAGCAACTTCCTTGAAGATTTGTGGGTTATGGGGTACTAAAAATGTTTTACCATATGGTTGAGGTTCTGTAACACCATTTTTTTCTTTTAATGCTTCATAGAATTTATTAGTCCATCCAAACACTGCTTGTCTTGGTTCTTCTTCTAATGGATTATCACAACCATAGAACATTCCACAGAATGTACCTGAGTATCCAGCTACAGATGCTCCACCTAGAAAACCAAGTCTTTCTACAAGTAATGTTTTGTTGTTATGTCTTGCTGCTGTTTCGGCTGCTGCTATACCAGCTGGACCACCACCTGCAACTAAAACATCTACTTCATCATAAACTGGTAAATCACAATTTGAGTCAAATACAATTAAACTTTTATATTTCTTCATAATAATTCCTCATCAATTTTTATTTTTGTTATCAATAATAGCTTTTAAATCTTTAGTTTCTAATACTGCTGCAATAATAATTCCAATCAACAATGCCCAAAACGCTGAACCAATTCCTAAAAATGATTTTTGGGATAATGCTATAAAGAATGCGAAGAAAGCTGATACTTGGAATTTATTAGCTTTGAAGGCTGATTGTAGAGAGGATAGGATGACTCCAACCATTGCTAAACCTGCTACCAGATATATTAACTTAAGTGGCATAGTACTTAAGAAAGGTACTAATAAACTAGCAAAGATACCAATGATAGAACACCATATACCACATACTACAGATGCAGCATAACGACCATCTTTATCATCTCCTGATTCATCTGATGCAACGATTGCAGTCATAGGACCTGCAATATTAGCATTATGTCCACCGAATAGAGAAGTAACAATACCACCGATACCTGACCATATAGTCATGCTCTTGACTGGTGGTTCGTAATCTTGGCTTTTTAATACACCGATAGCTTGAGCATTTTCTGCACCAATTACAAGAAGTGCTAATGGAAGAGATACTGATACAAAGACTCCTCCTACATTTTCAAAAGAATATCCTATAAATTTTGGACCATAGAATTTAATACCTTCCAAAGATGAGGCATCATATAATCCAAAAGCAAATACACATATAATTACGACTGCAAAAGCAGCTAGAATTGGAGGTATAACCTTAACTACTGGTCTAAGTTTAGTGAATATCAACCATGCTGCAATGGCAAATAAAGCGATTAATAAATACTTACCATAATTGGGTTCACTCATATTACTAGACCAATTAAAGATATAGTTGACCATATTCGTTACAAATTTGAATAAACAACCTGCAGTCATCCCCATTACAATAGGCATAGGCAAGAATTTCATTACCTTGCTGATTAGTCCTGTTACACCTAATATAAGTACTAATATACCTGCTAACAAAAATCCTGTACATAACTGCTGTAAAGAATAACCTGCTCCGGCTCCTGATACGACAATTGCGGCACCTGATATAGACCAAGCTCCAGGTATAGGTTCTTTGTACTTCAATGATAAAATGATTCCTAAGATAGGTCCGAATACCCAACATGCAAAGATCCAAGAAGAGGTTTCCTGCATACTCCATCCACAAGCATTACCATTAGCAAATAAAATAAGTGCTGTACACCAGCCAAAAATACCTGCAATTACACCTGAGCTGATTGTCTTAGAATTTAGATGTTTTGGTAGATCTTTAATACCTTGAATAATGCTATTATTATTCATATTAATCCTCCTTAAAAAATTATGATAGGGCTTAACAACGCTAAATAGAAATACATTCCATTGTAAATTTTGTTAATAAAATGTATTTTAATATTAAGCGAAGTTTAGTAGATAAAATTTTAGACTATAATATATTAATAATATAGCTGTAATATATTAGTGATATATTATAATAATAATTTATCACTTAATGTCGAAAAAGTCAATATGAAATCTAATATTATAAGTGAGCCAGAAAAAGAAAAATATTTTTTGTATATATGATAAAAATATTAATTATGTTATAATTCAATAGAAGAGGAAGGAGAATCAGAATGGAAAAGTACAAGTTTAAACAGAAAAATGTTGATTTTCTTGTTGACGATGCAAGTAAGAAAATAGAAGAAATGATTGTTACAGCAGAGTTGAAGCCAGGAAGTATTGTTTCTGAAAAAGAAATAAGTGAATATCTAGAGATTGGGCGTACTCCTGTTCGTGAAGCCTTGAAGCGATTAGAATCAACACATTTATTTAAAACCATTCCTCGTAAAGGAATTTTAATACGTATAGTTACTGTTGAAGAATTATTATTACAGATGGAACCTAGAAAAGTATTAGAAGAGTTAGTTGTCAAAAGAGCCGCAAAGTATGCATTTCCTGCAGAGAGAGAAAAATTAAGACAATTAGCTAGTGAATATAGAAAAGTTACCGAGGAATGGGCGCCAGCAATAGAAGCTCTAAGAATTGATGATGAATTTAATAGATTATTATGTAAAGCAAGTAAAAATCCATTTATTGGGCAAATGCTATTACCTCAACATGCTTTAGCCAGAAGACAATACTATCTCAACTATTTCATTGACAAGGAATTAACTGCAAGAGTTAATTATAGCCATGCAAAACTGATGGATGCAATTGCTGATGGAGATGCTAAAAAAGCATTATTGGAATTAGACGAGTTATTTAGGAACCTAAAGGAATTTAATAGTATAAGTCTTTCTACTTGGATACAATTAGACGATAATTAATAGTCTAAGAATTAACTATTCATTTATCTATAGACATGTCACTTAATTTTAAGCTGACATGTTTTTTATTTAATATAAATTAATATTTTGCAGTAATTATTTAAGTGAAAAAGTCATATTATTTGAATAATTTAATAAAAAATCAAAGAATAATAATATAAATTAAAACAACTGAAAATATTCTAAATTATATTGACATAAATTTTAAATACTGCTAATATAAATGAAGATAGATGCAGACTAAATACTAAAAATTACTTAATTTATGACCGAAATTATTCTATTATATAATACTAGAAATTGTAGATCCAATGAGTGTAAGTTATATAATTAAGATAAATTGATTAGTCTTAGCTGCAGATAATACTAATCCTTTTATAAATAAAACCCAAAAAGGAGAGTAGTAATAATGAAAAAAATATTAACTGTATTTTTAATGGCAATTATTATCTTAAATACTAGCGCAATTTCTTATGCAAAGGCTCCAATTGATCTTAATGAAATTTATGCAAATGTGGATTCAAATTTAAATCTTACAGTAGAACAAGTTAAAGGTTTATCAGAAGATGAATTAAATCAATATTTTAAAGAGGTATATAGTGTTAATCCAAGTGAATTTACATATGAAGATAAAGTGACTGCTGTTGAAGCTGCTGCACTGTTATCGGGAATCCAAAAATTCAATAGTATGAGCTTCTTTGATTCTAGTTATGAAAGAGTTTATACAACAAAATCAGCTATAAACAATTGTAATTATACTGGTTCAAAAGGTCTTGCTTGGGTTAGAGATACTACTTCAGATGGATCACCTCTTTCATTAGGTGAAATCTTATCAGGAGTATATACTCTAGAAGTTGACTTTTTACCATATACTGCAGCTGCTACTATATATGCTTTAGGTAGTGATTACAATTTCTTTGTTAGCGTAAGAAATGCGGCTGGAACTGCCGCAGCATCAGCATTAATATGTAGTAAATTAAAAATCGAAGCTACAATACCTGCAGCTGTTATAAGTTTTGCTGTAAGTATGGGATGGGATATCTTAAATGCATTGGATAGAGATGCAATGAAAGATGTACTATTGAGTATGGATGCTTCAGATTTAATGAAAGTAGATTTTATAACTGCAAATAAAATAGTTACAAAATGTTATTCAAAATATACTACTGAAGTTGAATGGATTGATTCTGAAAAATGCTTTAAGTACTTAGATATTGAAAATCCAACAGGTAAAAGTGGTAACTGGTATGGAGGACAACCAGGATATCTTTACTCATATTAATTTTAAGTAGATTGTTATAATAAAATAGCATCTTGATTGTAGGATATTGTCTTATTATCAAGATGCTATAAAGTATTTAGAAATTAATTTAGTTACTATATAAACCTTATTAAATATCATGATTAAAGAAGGAGAAAGACTACAATAATGAAAACTAGAAAACCTGTTTTTATAATAATTATTATTATTTTCGTAGGCTATGTCATATTTGAATTAATAATCCATAAGGATACTTTATTATTCTCATTAAGAAGAGATTCCATAAATGATGATTATAGTATTAAGAATTATATAACCGTAGATAATCAAAACACTCAAACTTTTAAAGATAGTAATAATATGACCATTAAAAATATCGGATTAATTCTTGATATTACAAATGAGTATTTCACAGAAATAAAACAATTAGATGATAGTGTAGATGTAGTTGAATTATATCAGGATGCTTTTACAAAATTAATGTCGCTGGAATTATCTGAAGAATATTCTAAACTAAAGGACCAAGCATTGAGTTTTATAGTTGAGCACAGTAAAAATTTTATTGTTAAAATTAGTGATAAAGATGAAATCAATGAATTCAATATTGATATGGATAAGAAATATCAGTCAATGTTGGATGAAATATTATATATATGCAACGAGAAAAACATCACTGTAACATATGATGAAGATAATAATACTCTTTATTATAAGGAATAAGTAGTAGGATATGTTCCTTATGCAATGTTATGGCATATGCTAAGATAATGTTGATTGAAGAGTAGGATTAGTAATGGTAAAATATGTAGTATATAAACAATTAGAGTTTATATACTACATTTTTTAATAGTAAGCATATTAAAATGGGGAGGTAAATATGAAATCAAAAAGCTCATATATATTGATTTCTATGGTAATCATTACAATGGCTATTCTATTATCCAGCTGTGGAAAAAGCAAGAAAGCATCTGATAAGATAGTAGTCAACGATAATATAATTCAAACAAAAGATTTCAGTGTGAATTCTGATTCAACAGATTTGAATACATCAGCAAATGGAACAGTATTTATAAAAGGAAGTGAAGGAACTCCAGAAGGCATACAGATTGTAGCTCATATAGAGGTAGATTCAGATGACTGGGGTAGTGTAGTATTCTATATCCCCAAAAAATGGAATATAGAAAGTATAAATAGCAGTTATCCAGAAAATCAAGATACAGCAAAGCCAGCAGACTATATAGCTACATTTAGTACTGGTGATACTGAGAAATATGAATGGGATAAATTTGTAGAGGTAGGAAGAGAACGAAGTCATATACTAACTGGAGGGGGTACTGGAACAGTTATAATTGATTTAATCCCTGATAAGGATGGGATACAACAATCAGAAAAATTTAATATTACTGTTGCAGTTGGCTCAGATGAAAAAGATGGAACTAAGATAATGGAAACTGATAGTACAACAATAGTAATACCTTAAAGATGCTAGTTTTTTAATATAGATTGGATATGTTGCATTTAAAAACATATCCAGTCTTTTTTAATTTTTTTATTAAATGTTATTGACAATCATTATCAATAATGATAATATAGCACTGATATATATCAGTGCTATATTAATGGAGGGGTTATTATGAGAAGTAATACTAAGACACAAGATAAATTATTAGAAATAGGCAAGCAAGAGTTTTTGAAAAACGGTTTTAAAAGTGCTTCGTTAAGAAAAATAGTAAAGGAAGCAGGTTTTACACTAGGCGCATTTTACGGATATTACAAAGATAAGGAAGCATTATTTGATGGTTTGGTTGGAGAGGTTGCCGAGGATTTATTCTCTACATTTAGAGCTGCCCAAAACTCACATTTTGATTTGATTGATTGTGATAAAACAATTGATACTAGAGAGTTGACTATGGAGTACTTAAAATATTTCATGAATTATATATATGACAACTTTGATGAATTCAAATTATTGATATGCTGTGCTGATGGCACTAAATATGAAAATTTCATAGATGATCTTGTTATTATTGATGTTGAAAGGACTACAGAATACTATGAAACTCTAAGGAAGCTTGGAAAGGTAGAAGGTAATGTCAGTCAACAATTACATCATATGTTAACTAGTGCTTATTTTACTGCAGTATTTGAAACTGTTGCCCATGATATGCCAAAAGAAGAGGCAGTTTCATATATAGAACAATTGGCACTTTTCTTCAATAATGGATGGGACAGTTTGATAAAGTTTAAATAACGTCAGTGAAATATAAAAGAGAGGAAGATATATTTTGAAAGATAAAAAACAGAGTAGTATCAGCTGGGTTTTAGGTTTTGCAAAACAATGCAAAAATAAGATGATTGCCTCAGTGTTACTTGCGATAGCTGGTGTTGGATTTGGTATAATACCATACTTGGCAGTGTCTAAGCTTATAACTAGAATATTTGAGAAAAACTATACATGGAGCAATATATTATATATAGCTTTGATTGCCTTGATAGGTTATTTTGGTAAAGTTGTTTTTTCAACCTTATCAACAATTCTATCTCATAGAAGTGCATTTATAATTCTAAAGAGTATAAGACAGAAGATAACAGAAAAACTTTCTAAAGTACCTATGGGGTATATTGAAGATACATCATCAGGAAAATTCAAAACAGTGATAGTGGATACAGTAGAGAAGATAGAATTACCTCTAGCTCACATGATTCCAGAATTGACTTCTAATCTGTTGATACCTATATGTTTGACAATATACTTTTTCATGTTGGACTGGAGATTAGCATTAATAGCTTTAGCCACAATTCCAATAGGACTCATATGTTACATGGGAATGATGATAGATTATGAAACCCGTTATGGAAGAGTTTTAAAAGCTGGAAAAAACATGGATGCTACAATAGTTGAATACATAAATGGTATCGAGGTAATCAAGATGTTCAATCAGTCTGCTAGGTCCTATAAAAAATACATAGATTCTGTAGAAGAAAATAGTAAATCCAAGATTGAATGGTTTAAAAAAACTAATGGATTCTACATAATAGCTATAAGTATAATGCCAACATCCCTTGTGGGAGTTTTGCCTCTTGGAACATATCTATATATGAATGGTAGTATAAGCATACCTGTGCTAATAACATGTATCATTTTATCAATGAGCCTTATAAAACCACTTATTCAAGCATTGGAATATACAGACAGCTTGGCTATGGTTGATAGTACCGTAAAAGAAATAGCGGATATACTACAGGTTGAAGAAATGAAGAGACCTCAATATAGAAAAGAGACTAAAAATAATACAATAACATTTGACAATGTATCTTTTGCATATAATGAAGTTCAGGTATTGAAGAATATCAGCTTTTCCACAATTCCATCGGGTATTACTGCTATAGTGGGACCATCAGGCAGTGGTAAATCCACTATCGCAAAACTTATAGCTAGTTTTTGGGAAGCGGACCAAGGAAGTATCAAATTAGGAGACGTAGATGTTAAAGAATTGCCACTTACTCAGATTATGGATACTACTTCCTATGTTTCTCAGGATAATTTCTTATTTAACTTATCCATAAGAGAAAATATACGTCTAGGAAATAAAAAAGCTACAGATAAAGAAGTCGAGATTGCGGCTAAAAAAGCAAGTGCTCACGAGTTTATCATGACTTTACCTAAAGGATATGATACCAATGTAGGTGATGCAGGGGGAAAATTATCAGGTGGGGAAAGACAAAGGATTGCAATTGCTAGAGCTATTCTGAAAGATGCACCAATAGTGTTGTTAGATGAAGCAACAGCATTTACTGATCCAGAAAATGAAAATAGGATACAGAATTCAATAAATCAATTGATTAAAGATAAAACACTAATAGTAATAGCTCATAGACTATCTACGATTATTAATGCAGACCAGATAATTGTTATGAATAATGGACAAGTTGAAGGAATTGGAGATCATATTAGTCTACTAAAAAGCTGTAAATTGTATAAAGACTTATGGGAAGCTCATATCAGCTATAAAGATAGTGTAGAGGAGGCATCATAGGATGATAAAGTTATTTAAACGTCTGCTTAATTTTTCGGGAAAACATCGTAAAGATATTATAGTATCATTGATAACAAGCTTCATTAAATCAAATTTTGAGATTATATCTTTTATGGCAGTAATAATGCTCATAAATTGGTTGCTCCTGTCCGTAGAAGGTAAAAGAGTAATTGACATGACTGACGTTTTTACCATCTTTGGAGTAATGGTAATCAGTATAGTAGGTAAGATCATATTTTCTAATATTTCCAATCAAAAACGTGTAATTTCCAGTTTTAAGATGTGTCAGGACAAAAGGTTGGAAATTGGAGAACTCATGAAAAGAGTAAAGATGGGATATTTTAATGAAAACCTTCTAGGTGAGATAACTGCGACTACAACTACTACATTAGGTGATATAGAAACCATATCTGTTACTATATTCGATAAAGTAATAAACGGATTGGTACATGGTGCAGTTATTTCTATATGGATATTAATATACGATTGGCATATTGGATTAATAACTGTTGCTGGAATCATTATAGCCATGATTGTATATGTGCATATACAGAAAAAGAGTAAAATCTTATCACCAAGAAGGCAAAAAGCTCAAGCTGGTCTAGTAACCTCAATACTGGAATATATTCAAGGGATGGGTGTGGTCAAAGCATATAACCTTGGAGGCAATTCTAGCAAAGGAGTAAAAGATGCAATAGAAGAAAGTTCACAAGCTAACATAAAACTGGAAAGTGTATTTTCTAGTTTAACAGCTTTATATCAACTGGCATTTAAAATTGCATCATCATCAATAATTGTTGTTGCTCCTTACCTATTAATTGATGGAGAGATAACAATAGTTAAATGCTTTATACTTCTTATTTCCAGTTTCATAATATATGAACAGATGGAAATAGTAGGAAGTGTTTCATCTTTAACTAGAGTTATAGAAGCATCACTAGATAGAATTGATAATCTAAGTAATACACCTATCATGGATGGAGACGGAAAAGATATCAAATTAGATAATTACCACATAGAAATAAAAGATGTGAGCTTTTCTTATGAGGATATGGAAGTTATAAAAGACATAAATATAAAAATACCTGAGAATACTACAACAGCCATAGTTGGACCTTCAGGTAGTGGGAAAACAACTATTTGCAGATTGATAACACGTTTCTTTGATGTTGATAGGGGAGAGGTTACCGTAGGTGGACATAATGTAAAAGATTTTACATGTGAAAGTTTATTGAATAATTTTAGTACAGTATTTCAAAAAGTCTATTTATTCGAAGATACAATACTTAATAATATCCGTTTTGGTAAACCTGATGCTACCTTAAAAGAAGTACAAGAAGCAGCTAAGAAAGCGTGTTGTCATAGCTTTATAGAAGCTCTTCCTGATGGCTACGATACATATGTTGGAGAAGGAGGCAGTAGTTTATCTGGTGGAGAAAAACAGAGAATATCTATTGCCAGAGCCATACTAAAAGATGCGCCTATAATCATCTTAGATGAGGCAACTGCAAGTGTAGACCCGGAAAATGAAAAGAATCTGCAGATTGCAATCAGGGAATTGACTAAGAACAAAACAGTAATTATGATAGCACATCGTCTAAGTACAGTGAAGCACGCAGATCAAATACTTGTTATTAATAATGGTCAAGTAGAACAGGCTGGAAAGCATAATGAATTAATTTCACAAGAGGGTATATATAAGAGGTTTATCTCAGCAAGAGAAGAAGCTATTGGATGGCAGTTATAATGGAACATGAAAATAAGAGGAGGACAAAAAATGAAAAAGACAAATAAGTTTTCAGTAAAAGATATAATAACAATGGTTATCCTAAGTGTTTTGATAGTAATAATACAGGTAGTTATTAATGCTGTTTCTATGGTAAATGAATTCTTCAGTCTAGTATTATCGTCAGGGATAGTATGCTTTTTATCAGCACCAATCTATGTTGTGATGATTAAGAAAATAAAAAAACCACTGGTAACATTTGTATATAGTATAATTCTTGCACTAGTTTATCTAATGATGGGATATTGGTTCATAAGTATATATTTGATTATAGTGGGAATCATATGTGAATTGATTCTATATAGAAGTCTCAGTGATAAGCAGATAATAAAAACTTGGACATTCTTTAGTGTCGCATTTGTTGGTACATCTATATTACCAATACTTGTAATGTGGGATGATTATGTGAAGGCATCAGTTCAAGGTGGAATGACTATGGAATATATCAACAACTATAAATGCTATTATACTGATCCAAAATGGTTAATAATAATATTTGCTTTTGCTGCAGTAGGAGGATTTTTAGGAAGTTATTATGGTACTAAATTATCTAGAAGACATTTTGACAAGGCAGGAGTACTATAGTGAATACTATTAATAAATGGGAATATTCAATGGCTACAAAGCTTATTATATTGATCTTAACTATATTTGGTACATTTTTGGTGGGAAATGTTAATTACATGCCTGTGTTATTTATAGGTCTTTGCTGTAATTTCATGATTCAGAGGAAGTTTAAAATATTAAAGATGTATATACCCTTTTATTTAGTTCTAAGTATAATTAGGTGGCTAAGTCGTACATATTTGTTTACAATCATTGGTTTCTCTGAGTTCTATGTTTTTATGTTTTGGTGGCTTACACCAATTTTTATGGCTATGCATGATGTTGTAACTACTTCACCAGGGATTATTAGTGCTTTTTTATCTAAGATGCGTGTGCCTAAAACTTTTATATTGGGAGTATTGGTCACCTGTAGATTCATTCCTACAGTCAGGTTTGCTATAAAAGGAGTAAAGGAATCAATGTATAATCGTGATCTAACAGGAAGTAAAAATTTCATTTTGCATCCTGTCAAAACATATGAGTATGTATTGGTACCAATGTTAATGATGAGTATTAACACAGCAGATCAATTATCAGCATCTGCTGTGGTTAGAGGTATAGAAGCTCCATGTAAGAGAGGAAGTTATTATTGCGATAATAAAGGGTTGAAGGATTTTATTGGAATTACAATAATAATATTTATGTTTTGCTATTTATTGTGTAGGGGAGGACTAAAATGATTAATCTAGAAAATATATCTTTTACATATGGACAATCTCCTTGTTTGGAAAATGTATCCCTGAAGGTGAAAAAAGGGGAGTCTATAGCTATTATAGGACCATCTGGAAATGGTAAAACTTCAATAATACGTACAATCAATGGATTGATACCTAACTATTTTGAAAACGGTAGCCTTCAAGGAAAGGTATACATAGACGGTAAAAAAGCAGATGAATTTCCTATGTGGGAAAGAGGTAAAAAGGTAGGTAGTGTATTTCAAGACCCAAGAACACAATTCTTTTCTAATAAAGTAGAGGGTGAGATTGCTTTTGCATGTGAAAATTATGGATTGAATCATGATAGGATAATGACTTGCACTAATGATGTTATTAAACAACTTAGATTACAAGAACTAGAAGATAAGAACCTTTCTGAACTATCTAGTGGTGAACGTCAAAAAGTTGCAATAGCTTCTGCTATGGTAACAAAACCTGAGGTTTTGATTTTTGATGAACCATCAGCAAATCTAGATACAGAAGGTGTTGATAATCTGAAACATACCCTTGAAATACTCAAGAACAATGGAGCTACAATGGTGTTTGCAGAACATAGAATATATTATCTGTTGGATATTGTTGACCGTTTTTTATATATTGAAGATGGAAAAATCGTTAAAGAATATTCAAAAGAAGAAATTAAGAATATTAGTTTATTACAACAGCAAAAATTAGGAATACGCTGTCCTTTTAAAACGAGAATTAAGTCCTTGAAAAAGATCTCTACTAGACAAAAGAATCCTTTAATAGAATTAGATAATATTTCTCTAACTATCAAAGGAAAAAGTATCATAGAGAATTGTTCATTTACAGGATGCTCTGGTGAGATAATAGCTGTATTAGGTACTAATGGAGCAGGAAAAACTACACTCGCCAAGGTCATATGCGGTATGTATCAAGAAAGTCAAGGGAACATTTTCATTAATGGTAAAAGAACTAATAGGAAAAAAAGAAACAAAAAAGTCTGGTATAGTGCTAATGAAACCCAAACTCAATTTTTTACCAACAGCATAGAAAAAGAAATATTGATAGGAATAGATAGAACAACTGAAAAATTAGAAAAAGCAAGAGAATTATTAAAGCTATTCAACCTATATGATATAAGGGATAAACATCCATATGCATTATCAGGTGGACAAAAACAAAGGCTGTCAATTCTGTGTGGTCTATTATCAGATAGAGATATATTGATACTGGATGAACCCAGTAGTGGATTAGATTATAGAAATATGGAAATTCTAGCTAAAACCATAAAAAATGCAGCATCAATGAATAAGACTATCTTATTGATTACCCATGATTATGAATTGGTCAATGCTTGTTGCACACATTATTATAATCTATCGGAAGGAAATGTGTATGAATCATAATAAAATATTGAAAAAAAGCTCAATGAATTATATATTATATGAAGGTCAATTATGTGGTAATAAAGAACTCATAAGAAAGACTGAAAGAAGATTGGGAGAACTAATTGAGAAACATGATTTATCAAATAAAAAAATGGCTGTTCACATGAAAAAGGCTATATTGCCATCTATAGCAGTCTACAAGGAAATGCTTGAATTCGGTTATCCAAGAGAAAAAAGTATTGAAGCTATAAAAGAATCGGCAATAATAGCTAACAAAGGTATGGCATCCTTTTTTGGATTTATTGGGAAAATGCCTTTTGGTTATGCCATATTTCGTAAAATGTGTCCTATGGCTATTAAAAATAGTTTCTGCAAACCAGGATGGAATATGAAATGGATAAGCAATAATAGCAAAACCATGGAATTTCATGCGAAAAGCTGTTTATACGTAGATGTCATGAAACAAGAAAATTGTCTCGAGTTGGTTCCTATTTTCTGTCAAGTGGATGATTACATGTATGGCAACATGAAAAATATTATTTGGGATAGAAAGAAGACTCTGGGGTATGGAGACAAGGTATGTGACTTTAGATTTTTCAAAAGGTCATAGGATAAGTGGAATACTCAAATTAAATTATTTAGAAAGCATAGAATGTTTTATTCTATGCTTTCGTCGTCAAATGGATAATGATCATAATCTAATGGGTCATCGCCATAATAATTACCATCGTTTTTACCAGGCGCAAAAAGAATATATAATCCCAAAATTCCAGGAATGATTTTTATAACTGGAATTAGTGACAGAATTTGAATAAGTGCCAGCCATCCAGTTAGATTAAGGTCATGTAAACGTCTTACGGTAAGGCTCAAACCTGAAATTGAGCATATTATAAGTAATAAAAAATAAATAGTCATAATAACGTATGTACCGGTTAATGAAGCAGTCTCAAGCTTATTCGTGGCTATTAAATAATCCAAACCTACTATTATGGATAAAGGTATACCAAATAAAAAATACCTTAAACGATTCAGGCGACCCTTGAAATTGAAATACATTTTTAAAAATTGTCTCATGTTTTATCTCCTTATTATATGAATGTGAATATATAATAACATAAAATGACAAAAAGTTAAATATATATGTAATATTTTGACTAAAACTCTAGAAAATTATTTGACATATATATCAATATAAAGTAAAATTATAATGTTTGTGACATATAATTATGTCTGTAGACAATAAAAAAACAAAATTTACAATGTTTTATGTAACAATTTATAATTGCCTACGAACAGATGTGTTAAAATTATATCAATGTTATAATCAATAATTCTAGGAGGCAAAGTAATATGGGTATTTTTTATGAAGTAACAAGTTTTTCAGGATGGGCGATTTGGCTTTTCGTTGTTTTTGCTTTAATGGCATTCAATGAACTTGGTCGTTCTACAAAATGGGGTGGAATTACATTATTTTTAGTTGTTCCTATAGTATTGACCATCGCAGTTTGGCCAAAAACCGCAGCTCCAGGAAATGAATATGGTACTGGTAACTGGTTTAACTGGGTAAAAACCTATTCTGCTCTTGCAGGATGTCTTGGTTTTATGGCTATTCGTTTTATTCCTTCCTTAGCGAAGAAGAAATGGGCTTTATGCTTCCCGCCACTTATCCTGGGTCTTAATATACTTGAAGCAGCTTTTCGTGATTTCCAATGTTTCTCATATGGAGCATGGGATGGTGAATTCATAAACAATCTATGGGTAATGTCAGGGTCATGGAATATAATGAATGGAATAGCAGGTATTCTTAATGTTGTTGCCATATGTGGTTGGGTTGGTATTTTCATATCAAAAGATAAAATAAAAGATATGATTTGGCCAGATATGATATGGGCTTGGATCATAGCTTATGATATATGGAATTTCGCTTATACATATAATTGTATTGCAGACCATTCATTCTACTGTGGTTTAGCATTACTGACATCTTGTACAATTCCAGCTTTCTTCATCAAAAGAGGAGCTTGGTTGCAACACCGTGCTCAGACACTAGCTCTATGGATTATGTTTGTTATGACTGTACCTTCATTTGCTGACCGTATAGCCCCAGTATCAACTACACACAATTCAACTGCGTTTTTTATACTAAGTTTGTTGGCTCTAATCACAAATGCTGCACTTGTAATCTATCAATTCAATAAAATACGTAAGAATAAACTAAATCCATTGAAGGATGAGATATATGCAGATACTGAAACATATAAAAAAGTTGTAGCAGAAAATGTATAAGAGTGTACAGCAGATAGAAATTAGATTGACAATTATAAGATACATATAGAATCATAATATACCACCTATAAGAATATATCCCTCTTGAAGTAGACATTTTTATTATTCCAACTATCTGCTTTAAAGGGAATATAAAGCTGAATAGGTGGTTTTATAATGCCTAATATTGATAGTTAGAACATTATAAACAATAGTATTAATGATTTTGAAATGGTATTAGCTGTTTGTATATGCTATAATCAAATAAGTATGATTTATTAGCATTATGTTATTATAAAACCACTTTATAACAGAGAGAGATTAGATAAATCAATTGATGTAGTAATGATACTTGGGAGGGTAAGAGATGAAAATACAAAGTGAAGCTGATTTCACTGTGTTTGAAGCAACAAGTATGATTGTTGGACACAGTATTGGTACAGGTATAATAGCAGTACCTTTTTTAGCGACTAAAAACAATTTGAGAGACGTTGTATTAATGGTTATATTAGCATATTTCATAAACGTTGTCTTACATTTGATTATTGCGGAATTATCCTATAATAATGGTGGTGTTCAGCTAGTTAAGAGTTTTGAAGGAGAATTGTTCAGAGGGAAAGCAAAAAAAATATTTAGTTGGATTATGTTTACAGTTTATGGATTAGCAATAGTTGTTGGTGTCAGTGGTAATATTAATGGTGGTGCTATGATAATCTGGAGCTGGCTTGACATACCATTTTCATTAGCTCAGATCATATATTATGTTTTAGCGGGTATAGTAGTATTTATGGGAATGAAGGCTGTAGGTATTGCTCAGAAGTATACGGTATCCTTATTGATAGTGATAGTGATTGCTATAAGTATTGGAACATTTATGAAACCTATGAATGCTATCGGATCATCCAAAGTACATATCAATAATCTTCTAGGATTATATAGCATGGTCGTTTTTGCAACCTCTGCTAACCAAGCGGTAATTCAATCTGTAAAAGGATTGAAAGGAAATGTTAAAAAAATCAGGACTTCAATATTTTTAGGTTTTGCTATATCATCTATTTTTGTTTTGATTGTAACTATTACGGTTTTATTGGGCGTGAATAATTCCCTGGATAAAGAATTAGCCTATCTACAACTAGGTGAAAATATTGGACGTTGGGCAGCTATACTTGCAGGTTTGTTTTCATTATTTGCCCTATTAACAACTTTTTGGTCAAATACTTTGAGCCTTCGAGATGTTGTTCATGAACAGATAGGAATAAATAATAAAGTCTGTTGGTTATTGGCTACAATTCCATCATTACTGTTTGCCATATTTGGTGTAAATAGTTTTATTATCCTAACAAGGATAATGTCAGGTGTAGTAGTGCTTGTAGCTGTAATGCTCGTATTTACTTATAACAGGTCAAGGAAAAAAGCTGGTGCTAGTCCAATCTGCGGTAGATTCGGAAAATTGGTATTTCAAGTTATCATGGTGATATCAACTATAATCTGTGCAGTTGGTGCCATGATACCTTTAACTTGATGAAGAGGAGGGATGATAATGTATGATAATCCTAATTTCTACAAAGATATAGATAACCATTTTGCTATAAATATTGGTGATGGACCATATAAAATATTGCAATTGACTGATTTACATTTTGGTTTTGGAATATTGTCTAGAAAACAAGATAAACTTGGTATGGAGGCAGTTACTAAGTTAGTGGAAAGATCAAAACCAGAGTTGATAATACTTACAGGAGACAGTATTTTTCCTTTTATATTCAAATCTGGTACTAGAAATAATATCAAACAAGCTAGAAGATTAGTAGAGTTCATGGATTCATTTAAGATTCCTTATGCCTTTTTATTTGGAAATCATGATATTGAAATGGGTTCAAAAGGAGATAAAGACCAGATATCAGATATTATCATAAACGGTAAATACAGTGTTTTTGCTAAAGGGAAAAAAGAACTTACTGGTGAAGGTAATTACATAATAAAACTCATAGATAAAAGAGAGAAAGTACTTATGGCACTTGTAGTATTAGACTCAAATATGTATGGGGAAGGATGGTTCTTCAGTGGCTTCGACTGTATACATAAGGAGCAGACAGAATGGTGTATGAACGAATTATCCAGACTTAAAAAACAAAATGAAAACCTGAAGGCTTTAGCATTTTTTCATATGCCATTACCTGAATTCAAAGAAGCTTATGAAAAGATGAAGTTAGGAGATAAAAGTGTTGGGTATAATTTTGGTAGTATAGGTGAAAGCAACGATTATTTTGGTATATCAAAGAATAACTATGGTTTTTTTGAAAAAGCAGTAGAGAACGGTGTAATCAAAGGGATTTTCTGTGGACATGACCATCTTAACACACTTTCACTAACTTATCAGGATGTTATGATGACATATGGGATGTCAATTGACTTTTTGGCTTATAAAAACATTAGAAAGAGATATACACAGAGAGGTGGAACTCTAATTACAATAGATAAAAACGGTTTGTTTGAAGTGAAACCAGTACCTCTTACAACTGTTGTATCAAACTTTGTTAGAGGACAAAGCGAGTAACATAATACCAATAGCAATTAAATGAGAAATTTATAAAAGCACCTAATTATTTGGGTGCTTTTTAGTATAAATAAATTTTATTTATGATTGGAAAAGTAAATTCACATAATATTAACATAATTTTGTGGTAGATTAAAATGGTTATTAAGCATATAATTACATTAAAGAAATTTTGTGAACTATAATCGCAAAGAAGGAAGATTATTATGAAGAAAAAAATTCAGAAATATCGCTTAAGCATTCAAATTCTATGTTTGGTTTTGACAATTACTTCATTCTTAATTAACTCAGAAGTGGCTACCTTAGTATTTTTAGGTTTAACTATTTTTTCAGGTGTATTCTACTGTGGTTGGATTTGTCCTTTTGGATTTATACAGGAGATATTCGGTAGGATAGGGAGTTTATTAGGTATTAAAAAAAGAAAAATGCCCATGCTCATACATAAGATTTTGGTATTTATTAGATACATAATTCTTGGACTTATATTAATAATTGCATGGGATTCAATATTTAATATACTGGCATTTGATCCTAGGGCTAACTTTTTAAGGTTATTATCATTTAATATGATAACCATTGGTGCAATTGCAGTTATAAGCTTCTTTTTAATAGTAAGTTTATTCTATGAAAGACCATTTTGTAATTACTTTTGTTATCAAGGTGCCAAGTATGGTTTGTTTAGTATCCTTAGACCATTAACAATCAAGAGGAATGAATCTATATGTGTAAACTGTAAGAAATGTGATAATATATGCCCTATGAATATAGAGGTATCAAAATGTGGGAACTTGAGATCGCCTCAGTGTATCAACTGTTTCAAGTGCATAACAGATTGTCCGGTAGAAGGTGCTCTAAGTTATGGAAAAATGGTTATGACAAAAAATGAGAAGAAAAAATATATTGGTACTCTTACTGCAACACTCTCAATATTGATTATAGCTTTTATTGTACATAGTGTTTTCATTGAACCAAAATCTCAAGAGACCGAAGTAAATCAACAGATAGAAACTGAAACAGAACCTTCTAATTCTGATGAGTCAAAAATTATTACAGAAGAAGAGCCTAAAAATATAGGTGATGCAGCAGGTATAGCAGATGGTGTCTATACAGGTAAAGGTGATGGTTTTAAAGATACCATAGTGGTTCAGATAACAGTAAAGGATGAACAGATTGTCGCTGTGGAAGTTACACAACAAAATGATGATAGAAAGTGGTTTAATAGAGCATATAGTGTCATACCAGATAAAATTATTGAAAACCAAAGTACTGAAGTTGATGCTGTAAGTGGAGCATCCTTCTCATCAAAGGGAATTATAGATGGAGTTAAAGATGCTTTAAATAATGCACATAAAAATAATTAAATAATAACCAAAAAATAATATCAAAATATGTAACTTATGGAGAAAATATCTTGCAAAAACCATAATTATTGACGACAAAATATATCAATGTTATAATTTTAACAAAGGCCATACGTTCTATAATGGTATAACCAAGAGACGCATGACATTTTATAGCCTGCGTTTACTACTTAATAATAAACGTAGAGATTGATATAAGGAGAAGCGTTAAAATGTTTACATTTAATTTTGAAGGCGGTGCGTCCGTAATTTCTGTTTGGCTTGTCTGGATACTAGTATTTGCTGTATTATTTGCTTTAAACGAGGTAACAAGGAGGTCTAAAATAGCTGGGTTTACAGCTTTTGTCATTTTGCCTATTGGACTTTCTGCTCTTTGGTTTACGGTATTAAGAGATACTACATATACAGACTGGTTTCATCTTGTTAAGGTATATTCTTCTACTGCAGGTTGTATTGGTTTTTGGTGTATCAGGCATCTACATGGAAAAAGTAAGAAGACTGGTAGACAATGGCATCTTTACAATAATCGGATAGCTCTTTGTTTTCCACCACTTATACTTGCAATCAATATTTGTGAAGCAGTAGCACGTGACATTGAAATTGGTGCCAATTATGTTAATGGGGGTTTTCTTGCTGATGAAGCAATGTATGTAGTTGGGGGAACATGGAATTATATGAATGGGGCAGCTGGTATTATTAATATAATTACCATAACTGGCTGGTTCGGAATATGTATCCGTAAGATAACCAAGAAAGATAAAAGTCAAGATATGTTATGGCCGGATATGATGTGGTTCTGGATTGTAGCTTATGATATCTGGAATTTCGCTTATACATACAACTGTTTGCCAGGTCATGCTTGGTATTGTGGATTTGCTTTACTATTAGCTCCTACTGTATGTGCTTTTACCATTGGAAAAGGTGCGTGGTTACAGCATCGTGCTCAAACACTAGCATTATGGTGTATGTTTGCACAGACTTTCCCTGCATTTATTGATAAAGGTAGATTTGCGGTTTCATCAACATATAATACTACAGCTTTAACCATATGGAGTTTTGCTGCATTGGTAGCCAATGTTTCTGTACTTGTGTTCATGATTTATAAGATTGTGAAAATAAAGAGAAATCCATATGCTGGAGAACTATATGTGGATATGAAAGGGTACAAAGTAGTAAAAGCTCTTGCAAAAAATTAATACCAATAATAAAGCACTTTTTAATATTTGATTATTTTAAAGTGCTTTTTATAATATGGATATGGTTATTTAATGAACTAAATTAGTGAACAAAAAGATGATATGAAATATGATGAAATTTTTACTTGCAAATTAGAAAAAAAACACGTATAATGAAGCCAAAATAGCAATAGATATTAATAGTAGAGTATTTGTAAAAAGGAGTTGGTCTTATCGGAAAAATAGTAAAATATAATAACGATGAAGGAAAGTATGACCATTATTAAGCTAATATTTTAGCACTTGAATATATTTGACAGTATGAACTTAAGAACTAGATATTGTTGATGTTTGAGTTCACCATATAGAGGTGATGCTTTTTTTGTCTACAAAAATATCTATAGTACAGCTTTGGGGGAATACAGTAAAAATAAAAAGTGTACTATTTTTTTAGTCACTTCTTAGAATATAAATATAGAAATGAGAAAGGGTAATATGAAGAGAAAAGAAATACTTAATAGATGGGATATAAAGAAATCAGAAGAATTATATGGAGTAAATAATTGGGGAAGAGATTATTTTACCATATCCGAAACTGGTGAACTAATCATTAATCCTTTTACAGAAGAAAAAGGTGGCGTAAGCCTTATAGATATAATTCAAGGAGTAGAAGATAGAGGATTTGATATGCCTGTATTATTGAGATTTGAGAATATACTGGACGAACAAATATCTTCTTTGAACAATGCCTTCAATAATGCAATTGAATCCTTGGAGTATAAAGGTTCTTATAGAGGTGTCTATCCAATTAAAGTTAATCAGCAGCAGCAAGTAGTACATGAGATTGCTAAGTTCGGTCAAAGATATCATCATGGATTTGAAGTTGGCAGTAAGGCTGAACTTATAGCGGTGATGACTGAGATGAAGGACAAAGAAGCTAATATTATATGTAACGGTTATAAAGACTCAGAATTCATTGATCTAGGTTTGTATGCTATCAAAATGGGATATAATCTATTTTTTGTAATAGAAATGCCAGGAGAAGTTGAACTAATACTGGATAGAGGAAAACTATTGGGAGTACAACCCAATATTGGTGTTAGGATTAAATTATCAACCAAAGCTGGTGGGCATTGGACTGAATCTGGTGGAGATAGAAGTATTTTTGGGCTTAATATGTCCCAAGTCATAGAAATATTAGATTATCTAAAAGAAAAAGGAATGCTCAGCTGCCTAAAATTAATGCACTATCATTTAGGTTCACAGATTCCTAATATTAGAGATATAAGGGTTGCAGTTCTTGAAGCAGCAAGAGTATATGCTGAATTAGTTAAAGAAGGGGCGCCAATGGGTTACTTGGATCTAGGTGGAGGTCTAGCAGTTGATTATGATGGTTCAAACACCAACTTTACAAGTAGCCGTAATTATAATGTAGATGAGTATTGTATTGATGTCATTGAAGCTGTAATGTCAGTCATGGATAATGATAACATTGATCATCCTATCATTATAACTGAATCAGGGCGTGCTATTGTAGCGTATTATTCAGTACTTGTATTTAATGTACTTGATGTAACCAAGTTCGAACAATACGATATTCCAGAAGAGTTGCCAGAGGAAACACCTGAAAATATCAAGAACTTATTTGAGGTTTATAAGAATGTTAGTGTTAAAAACCTTCAAGAAAGCTATAATGATGCACTTTATTATAGAGACCTGATAAAAGATATGTTCAATCATAGCAATATATCTTTAAGGGAAAGAGCTTTATCAGAGAAGATATATTGGGATTTGATATATAGGGTTTCAGGTGAACTCCATAAATTGAAGTTTATACCTCCAGAATTAATTGACCTAGATGATGCATTAGCAGATATTTACTACTGTAATTTCTCATTGTTTCAATCGATTCCAGATAGTTGGGCTATAGATCAATTATTTCCTATAGTACCCATTCACAGATTGAATGAAGAACCTACAAGAAATGCGGTTATAGCAGATATAACCTGTGATTGTGATGGAGAGATTAATAAGTTTATTGACCTGCATGATGTTAAGAAAACCTTGCCTCTACATGAACTAAGAACCTCAGAGGATTATTATATCGGTACTTTCCTTGTAGGAGCATATCAGGAGACTCTAGGAGATTTGCATAATCTATTTGGAGATACTAATGTAGTTAGTATAAGACTTGATGGAAAAGGTTCTTATGAATTTATAAATGAGATTCAAGGTGATACAGTAGAAGATGTTTTATCATATGTAGAATATAATACAAAAGATTTGAGAGCCAGTTTTAGGGAAAATGCAGAAACAGCGGTAAAAGCTGGTCTTATAACAGCGAAAGAACGAAAAAGTATTATGGAGTCTTTTGAAGCAGGACTTAGAGGCTACACATATTACGAAAGATAATATGGAGGATTAAGTATGGTTATGTTAGACAAGAAATCCATCTGCGAATACGAAGGTATCAACAGTACATATCATGATGCAGACATTGTGATATGTGGTGTTCCTTTTGATGGGACATGTTCCAATAGACCAGGAACCAGATTTGGTCCTGATGGGGTAAGAGCTGAGATTGATGGTCTAGAGACATATAGTCCCTATCAAGATGAAGATATGATAGATTATAATTATGTAGATGTAGGTAATATAGAAATACCCATAGGAAGTACATCAAAAACAATGGGTTGTATTCATGAAAATATAAAGAGTATATTGGCGGATAATAAAAAAATCATAACATTAGGTGGAGAGCATTTAATATCCTATCCTATAGTAAAAGCTTTTGCAGAAAAATATAGTAATCTACATGTTGTACATCTTGATGCTCACGCTGACCTAAGAAGTGATTACCTAGAAGAGAAATTATCTCATGCAACTGTTATGAGGAGAATCCATGAAACTCTTGATAAAGGATATATTTTTCAATATGGAATCCGCTCAGGTACAAAAGAGGAATTTCAGTTTGCAGGAGAATATACAAAATTACAAGCATTCAATTTGAATGGTATAGAAAAAGTAAAATCAATGGTAGGTAATGCCCCTGTATACTTATCTATTGATTTGGATGTTTTGGATCCAAGTATTTTTCCTGGTACGGGTACTCCTGAACCAGGTGGTATTGATTTTAATGAATTGATAAATGGTATTATAAGTCTAAAAGACGTTAATATAGTTGGAGCTGATATAGTAGAATTATCACCTCATTATGATTTAAGTGGTGTATCTAATATTGTAGCAGCAAAAACTCTTAGAGAAGTAGCAATAATCATGTCAAAAAGAGAGGAGCATTTATATGAGTAGAGTATTAATAATTGGAGCTGGAGGAGTAGCCAATGTAGTTGTTGCAAAATGCTGTCAGAATCCAGAAGTATTTCAAGAAATAATGATTGCTAGTAGAACAAAATTAAAATGTGATGCATTGAAAGAGAAATTTGATGGTGGTAAAACAGTAATTACTACTGCACAGCTGGATGCTGATAATACAGATGAGATTGTTAAGCTGATTAATGAGTACAAACCAGAGATGGTTATAAATGTGGCATTACCTTATCAAGATTTAACAATTATGGATGCATGTCTTGAAACAGGGGTCCATTATCTTGATACAGCTAACTATGAGCCACCTAATATCCCAAAATTTGAGTATAAATGGCAGTGGGCATACAAAGAGAAGTTTGAAAAAGCTGGTTTAACTGCTATTTTAGGATGTGGATTTGATCCAGGAGTGACAGGTGTATTTAGTGCCTATGCATTAAAACATTATTTTGACGAAATCCACTATATTGATATTCTTGATGCTAACGGTGGTGATCATGGATATCCATTTGCAACGAATTTCAATCCAGAGATCAATATTCGTGAAATTAGTGCTAATGGAAGGTATTGGGAAAAAGGGGATTGGGTTGAGACTGACCCTCTAGAAATAAAAAGAGTCTATGATTTTGACCAGATAGGTGAAAAAGATGCTTATCTTTTATATCATGAGGAATTGGAATCATTAGCAGTTCATATGCCTGGTATCAAGAGAATCAGGTTCTTCATGACATTTTCAGAAAAGTATATTACTCATTTGAATGTACTAAAAAATGTTGGGATGACTAGTATAGAACCTATTGAGATAGAAGGTGTGAAGATACAGCCCCTTCAATTTCTAAAAGCCGTTTTGCCAGATCCAGCAACGCTTGGACCTCGTACAAAAGGAAAAACAAACATTGGCTGTATTTATCAAGGTATCAAAGATGGAAAACCTGTTAGCTATTATGTATATAATGTATGTGACCATCAATCTTGTTATAAGGAAGTTGGTTCACAAGCTATATCCTATACAACAGGAGTACCAGCCATGATTGGAGCAAAATTATTACTTGAGGGCAAATGGAAGAAACCAGGTGTTTATAATGTAGAAGAATTTGACCCAGATCCATTTATGGAGCAGCTAAACAAACAGGGCTTACCATGGAATGAAAGTTTTCAACCTGAGTTAGTTGATTAATAGTAAATGTAAAGGTTTGGTGACAGAATGAACGATAGAGACAAAGCATTGATAAAAAGCATTAAAACACCCTCTTATGTGTTAGATGAACGACTACTTATAAAGAATCTTGAACTTTTACAATCAATACAAACAAAAACAGGAGCTAAAATATTACTTGCATTAAAAGGATTTTCTATGTATTCAGTATTTCCTTTAATAAGCAAGTATCTAGCTGGAATTACTTCCAGTTCTTTATTTGAAGCTAAACTGGGAAAAGAATATATGAATAAAGAAGTTCATATATATGCTCCAGCCTATAGAGATGATGAGATTGATGAAATTGTATCTATAACAGATCATATCGTATTTAATTCAATCTATCAATATAAGAGATTCAAAGATAAAGTTGATAGATCACGTAGGGAAATTGAGTGTGGTATTCGTATTAATCCTGAATATTCAGAAGTTGAAACAGAGATATATAATCCCTGTGCAATCAATTCAAGGTTAGGTACTAAATTGAAAGATATAGAAGGACACGATTTGGAAGGTATTAGCGGCTTACATTTCCATACCATGTGTGAACAGAATTCAGATACTTTAGAGCGAACCCTAAAAGTGGTTGAAGAGAAATTCGGTAGATATTTGCATCAAATGAAATGGATCAATTTTGGTGGAGGACATCATATTACTAGGGATGATTATGATGTGGATAAACTGATTAGCCTAATAATGCATATGAAAAACACTTATGACCTAGAAGTATATTTAGAGCCAGGTGAAGCTGTAGCACTGAATTGTGGTTTCTTAGTATCAAGTGTATTGGATATGGTGAAAAACAATATGGACATAGCTATACTGGATACTTCAGCAGCGTGCCATATGCCAGATGTAATCGAAATGCCTTATAGACCACATATTATTGATTCAATGTTAGAGGGTCAAGGAAAACATACTTATAGACTAGGTGGCATGACTTGTCTTGCTGGTGATGTAATTGGAGATTATTCATTCGATGACCCATTGAAAATTGGAGATAAGCTTATTTTTACTGATATGGCTCATTATACTATGGTTAAAAATAATATGTTCAACGGTATTAATTTGCCTTCAATTTCTATAATGAACGATGATGAAATTAGAGTTATAAAAGAGTTTGAATATGAGGATTACAAATCTAGACTCTAAGTTAATAAAAGAAAAATAAAATGGAGATATAATGATTAGATTAAACTGCAACAAAGAACAATGTATAATGACTTTGTTGCAGTTATTTTTTAGTTAAGTTAATTTAATATTAAGCAAGGCGTACATAGAAAAGAGAGCTATGACAAAGAATATAATACATTCTTTATTGTAGCTTTCTTTTATATATGACAAAAATGAAGGATTATTAGCCTATTCATAAAAATACATTGACAATATAGTCAAATTATATTAAAATATTATCATAAAACATTCAAAAAAAGAATGTATTCTGAAAGGAGAATAGTATGAAGATTAAACAGAGTATTGAAAAGATTCCTGGTGGTATGATGGTAATCCCACTACTAATTGGTGCCATAATCAACACTTTATTTCCAGCTTCATTAAAAATCGGGGGATTTACAACTGCTATTGCAACAGGAGCTGGACCGATGATTGGAGTATTTCTATTCTGTATGGGTGCTGGATTGAACTTCAAAGCAGCACCAAAAGCTATCGTTAGAGGGTCTGCAATAACTTTTACAAAATTTGCAATTGGTGTTGGAATTGGTTTGTTAGTATCTAAGTTATTACCAGCTAATGGTTTGTTCGGTTTATCGTCATTAGCAATAATTGCAGCTATGACTAATACCAATGGTGGATTGTATGCGGCATTAGTAGGTGAATTTGGAGATGAAACTGATGTAGGGGCCATTTCGGTTATTTCCATCAATGACGGACCATTTCTTACAATGATTGCACTTGGTACTGCTGGAATAGCAAGTATACCATTCATAACTCTTGTTGGAGTTATTGTTCCAATAGTACTTGGTATGATTATCGGTAATCTTGATCAAGAAATGAGAAAGTTTCTAACAAAAGGTGGACCAGTCTTAATTCCATTTTTTGCTTTTGCTCTAGGAGCTGGACTTAATTTTACAACTATTATCAAAGCAGGATTCGCAGGTATCTTACTTGGTGTCATGACAACAGTTATTGGTGGTATATTCAACGTACTAGCTGACAGAGCTTCTGGAGGTAGTGGAATAGCTGGGGCTGCTGCATCAAGTACTGCTGGTAACGCTGTAGGAACACCAGAAGCTGTAGCTATTGCAGACCCTGCATTAGCAGCTGTTGCAAGTGTTGCAACTGCTCAAGTTGCCGCTTCAACCATAACCACCGCATTGTTGACACCTGTCTTCACCTCATTTATAAGAAAAAGAATGAGGAAAAAAGATAAGGAGGAATAAGATATGAAGTTGGCTATAATTGCAGATGATTTTACTGGTTCTAATGATACAGGAGTTCAATTTGCCAAAAAAGGATTACATACTGTTGTTACAACCAATATTAATCAGTTGATGGGTAATATAAGTGATAATGATGTAGTAGTATTTGATACCGAAAGTAGATTTGATAATAAAGAAACAGCATATAAAAAAGCAATTAAGATATCAAGCAAAATAAAACAATTAGATAATGTATTGGTATACAAGAAGCTGGATTCTACATTTAGAGGTAATATTGGAGCTGAGATTGATGGATGTATGAATGGGATGGGGTATGATTTTGCTGTTGTAATCCCTGCATTGCCATCAAATGGCAGAAAAACTATAGAAGGACATGTAAAAGTGAATAATAAATTTTTACATGAAACCGAAATAGCAAAAGATCCTAAAACACCTGTAACTCAATCATATATTCCAGATATAATTGCAAATCAATGTTCAAGGAAAGTTGAAGTTATTAAGAAAGACTGCGATTATACCAAAGAAAAACTCCAAGAAAGACTTATAGACCTAAGAAACAAAGGAACAGAAATCATAGTTTTTGATGCAGAATCAGATATTGATTTAAAAATGCTTTCTGAAATGATTGCAAAGATAGAACCACATTTTTTGATCGTTGGAACAGCAGGACTAGCTGAATATATGACAGATGCCTTCCAATTGAAGGTTCATAAATCCATATTATCAATAATAGGTAGCGTGAGTGATGTTACAAGAGAACAGATTAATTATGCTGATGAAAGTCATGATTTTAATATAATCGATATTTCTATACAAGATTTTTATGATGACATAAAGAAAGAAATAATACTAAAGACCATACTACAACTGATTTATGATAAGAAAGACATTGTTATACGTACTGCAAAAGATAAAAAAGATATACAAACAGCATGTGAATATGCCAAAGAGCAAGGTCTTGATAAGTATGAAACCAGCGAGTTCATCGCACAAGGGTTAGGTGAAATCACAGGTAAGATACTGAATAAAGCAAGTAATGATTTATCGGGGTTATTTATTACAGGAGGTGATACGTTAATAAAAATCGCCAAGTACTTAGATATTGAAGGTATGAAGATAATTGACGAAGTTCTACCAGCAATACCTGTAGGAAGATTTGTACATGAAAAGTATTGTGACATAGATGTAGTAACCAAGGCAGGAGCTTTTGGTAATGAAGAAACATTTAGTAATATATTAGATTATTTGAGGTGAGTGTAATGAAAGTTAAACCAATTATTTTAACAATGGGAGACCCTGCTGGTATAGGACCAGAAATTATATTGAACTGTTTTAAGGATAAAGATGTAAGCCAATTACCAGTTATTGTATTTGGTGATATTAAGGTGTTATCTCTGATTAAGGATGGCATCGGAATTACTGGGTACAAATTAAATAAAATAAATGCTGTAGAAGAAGCAATCTATTCAAGTGAAATACTTAATGTCCTGGATTTTGATAATATTGATATGAAGAAATATAAGATTGGACAGTTAAGCAGTATGTGTGGACATGGGGCTTACGAATATATTATTTCAGCTATACAGCATGTAAAAGATAAAAAAGCTAGAGCTGTAACAACAGCACCAATCAACAAAGAAGCATTACATATGGCTGGACACAATTTCCCTGGACATACAGAAATATTTGCTACACAATGTGGAACTAAAGATTATGCCATGCATCTATATGATGAAAAGCTGTCTATAATCCATGTGTCCACCCATGTATCTCTCGAAGATGCCATAAGAACACTGTCAAAAGATCGTGTCAAGAAAGTTATAGAGCTTGCATACGATAATATGAAAAAAATACTGAACAGAGAACCTAGAATAGCTGTTGCAGGTATTAACCCTCATTCAAGTGAAAATGGTTTGTTTGGAAATCAGGAAAAGAATATCATAATCCCTGCAATCAAGGAAATGAATCATCTTAATGTTGTAGGTCCTATTCCACCAGATACAGTATTCTATAGAGGCATCAAAGGAGAGTTTGATATTGTTGTAGCAATGTATCACGACCAAGGTCATATCCCTTTTAAGATGTATGCTTTTGAATCAGGTGTAAATACTTCAGCAGGACTATCTGTACTACGTACTTCTGTTGACCATGGGACAGCATTTGATATAGCAGGCAGAGGTATCGCTACTTCCATAAGCATGGTAAATGCTATAAAACTTGCGGATAAACTGACTAATTAGCGAGATTCCTATAGCTTGATTGTTAAAACGTTTGGTGATATAATACCACTATGTTTTACATGAATCTCTAAAGGTCAGGGTGTGAGTATTTGGCGAAGAAAATAACCGAAGTAGAAGAATATATATTTAAGAATAAAGAAGTAAAAGTTCAAGAATTGATGGAGGTCTTCAAGCTTTCGGAGAGTACTGTCAGAAGATACATCAATCAATTAATAGCAGATGACAAGATAAAAAAGGACTATGGTTATGTTACAGCAAACATCAATGATAATCTAGTTAATATAAAAGCAAGAATAGACTATCTTTCGGAAAAAAAGATATCAATTGCAGATTTGGCACAGCCTCATATAAAAGACGGGGATACCATATTTGTAGACTCAGGTACAACTCATATGCATCTTGCTGAAGTTATTGAGTCAAAACATGATTTGACTATAGTTACCAATAATCTTTTGTTTGCTATAAAAGTCATAGATACAGATCTTGATGCTAACCTTATCATGATACCAGGTAGCGTTAACAAAAAGACAATATCAGCAACTGGTGATGCTGCCATAAGGTTTATTGATGATTTCTATTTTGATAAATCATTCATTACTGCAAGTGGTGTTTCACTAGAAAATGGATTATCAAATAGAACATTGCCAGAATGTGATATAAAGAGAAAAATTATCAGTCGAAGCAGATTGAACTTCGCTTTGGTTGATGATACAAAGTTCAATCAGATCTATCCGTTTTCATTTGGTGATATTGGTGATTTTGATTATTTATTTACCAATAAGAAACCTGATGATAAATACATTGATTATATAAAAACTTTGAAAACAAAGATTAAGTGGTCAGATTGAAATACTATTCCTATATTTCAATGGAGTTTTATCTGTGAATTTCTTGAATACTATGGAATAATAATTCTGGGTATTGAATCCAACTGATACAGCTATATCAAGGAGTGATAAATTAGTATTCTTGAGTAAGTTTTTACTCTTCTCGACTCTATAATTATTCAAGAAGTTGGAAAATGTGAATCCGGTTTCCTTTTTGAATACTTTACAAAAGTAACTTTTATTCACAGATAAGTCAGCACACAGGTCATCCAGATTAATACATTGAGTATAATGTTCATGTATGTATTGGATGGCTTTTTTTACGTGTATGTTGAACTTCAAATTGCTCATACCTTTACTAAAATTATGATCTGCAATATTCAATATTATAGAAGAAAAAAATTCTAGACAGCTTTTTGGTTTGTAGGGGATATATTCATTTCCGGTTTTTTCACATTTGATAGGACCAATTATGAAGTATCCTCTGTACTTATTGAATCTGGATATTGGAACTACTATGAAATTAATATCCTTTGGATAGCTCAAATTAAGACTGAGCAAGTTATTAGAATCATGGGGGATATCTCTATAAACATTACAGTTATTATAGATTTGCCTTAAAATAGGATTATATCCAACACTACAAAGCTCATTAAAGTTAATATCTACTGCTATTACAGGTAGATTACAGCAGTTGAAGAAGTCGGAAATTATATTATCTATAAAATTCAATATTTACTCCTCCTTAGAAATGAGTTATATATAGTAATAAAAAAACAAATATATTTAAGTTTTTTTATGTGTAATGATATATAATAATACATGAAAGTGATAATCAATATCGTTTATAATACATATTATTAAGTATCAAAGTTAATTTGTTAATAAAAATATTATACCACAGATTGGGAGGAAAGTATGAAAATAGTATATTTAACTGCTGGGTTAATTTTTTTTATCATAGGTCTTATAGGAGTTGTACTTCCAATATTACCTACAACTCCTTTTATGCTACTTACATCATATTGTTTATTAAAAAGCAGTGATAAATTGAATGATAGATTCATTAGAACAAAATTTTATAGGGAGCATGTAAAACCATTTAAAGAAAATAAAGGTATGACAATAAAGTCAAAGTTAGTAATAATAATACCTGTAAGTCTGATGTTGCTAATTATGGCTGTATTAATAGATAACACTGTAATGAGGATAGTTATCGCAGTTCTTTTGATAGTAAAGATTGTAGTATTTTCTAAAATTAAAACTATAAAGACAGAGGTGTTGAATGATGATGAATAAAAGATTATTATCACTAAATGATAATTCCAAGAAATGGGTAGCACTTACAGTATTTATGAATTGGATAGCAATAATATGTAATATAGTAATAATGGTATTTATTGGTGATATCATAGATAAGTTGTACAACAATGATTTGGATTATAATCTGACAAAACAGTTTTTATTTGTTATTTTAATTCTAATAATAAAGTTTATTTCTAATAAGTTATCAACTACATTTTCATATCATTCATCAGCTGAAATAAAAAAAACACTGAGAGAAAGAATTTATAGAAAGCTGTTAGACCTAGGGGTAAATTATAATGATACAATATCTACTTCTTCAATAGTTCAAATATCCGTAGATGGAGTAGAAGCTCTTGAGGTTTATTTCGGAAGATATCTACCCCAGTTGTTTTACAGTTTATTAGCTCCTATTACATTGTTTATAGTAGTATCATTCATTAGTTTAAAAGTAGCAGTGATACTTTTATTATGTGTTCCCTTAATACCTATTTCAATAGTAGCAGTCATGAAGATAGCTAAAAAAATATTGAGTAATTATTGGAATATCTATACTAATCTAGGAGATTCTTTTTTAGAGAACATACAGGGACTTACAACACTAAAAGTATTCAATCAAGATAAAGAAAAAAATATTAAAATGAACGAGGAAGCTGAAAGTTTTAGAAAGATAACCATGAAAGTGTTAGCAATGCAGTTGAATTCCATAACTATAATGGATCTAATAGCATTTGGTGGTTCGGCTGTAGGTATATTAATAGCGCTTAATGAATTCTCAGCAGGCAACATAAGTGTAGGTGGAGTGATTGTTATTATTCTGTTATCTTCAGAGTTTTTTATACCACTTAGATTATTAGGTTCCCTATTTCATGTTTCCATGAATGGAATGGCTGCAAGTGATAAGATATTTGATTTACTTGACCAAGAAAAAGAGAAGGAAGTAGACCTAACAGAAAAAGAGAAAGAATCACTTAAAGATATTAATATAAAATTTGCTGATGTGACATTTAGTTATGATAAAGAAAGAATAGTCCTTAACCATATAAATCTACATATAAAAAATAAGAAGATGATAGCTTTAGTAGGTGAAAGTGGTTGTGGGAAAAGTACAATAGCTAATTTACTCCTAAAACTAAAAAAAGTGGATGAGGGAGAGATAACATTGAATGGGCTTAATATAAATGATATTCCATTTAATTATTTAAGAAATAAAATAGGGATTATAAGTCATAATTCGTATATATTCAATGGAACAATAGAAGATAATTTGAGAATGGGTAAATATGATGCAAGTAATGAAGAGATAAAAAATGCTCTTGAAAATGCTAATTTATATGATTTTGTCATGGGACTTCCAAGTAGATTAAAGACAAATGTAGGAGAAGGTGGAGCTCTTTTATCTGGTGGACAAAAGCAAAGATTAGCCCTTGCTAGAATCATACTTTCAGATCCAGAAATAATTATTTTTGATGAGGCAACCTCCAATATAGATGTTGAAAGTGAAGAAAAAATATGGAAATCAATCTATGAAATAGCTGAAAACAAAACGGTCATATTGATATCCCATAGGTTAGCGAATGTAAAAAATGCAGATATGATATATGTATTGGATAAAGGAAATATGGTTGAGTGGGGTAGTCATAGTGAACTTATGAATAATAGATCAAAGTATTATAATTTACTAAAACACCAAGAAGAGTTAGAAAGTATATATATGAAGAGTGAATCAAATATCAAAAGTGAGGTGGCTATCAGTGAATAAAAGACAATCAGGTATTAAAATAATGGCTAGACTTATTAAGGTTCTGAAGCCACTAAGTCCAATAATGGTTATTACAATTTTCTTTGGAGTAATAGGATATTTAGCATCTATGTCAATAATGACATTTGGGGCGGTAGCAGTATCAGAGAAATTAGGAATAGATATGGGATTTACTTTATCTCAAGCCATTAGTATAATAATAGCTTGTGCAGTATTAAGGGGTGTTTTAAGATATATTGAGCAATATTCAGGGCATTATATAGCTTTTAGAATCCTTGCCATACTTAGAGATAAGGTATATAAAGCACTAAGAAGATTAGCACCAGCCAAACTGGAGACAAAGGAAAAAGGGAATCTGATATCTATAATAACTAGTGATATAGAGTTATTAGAAGTATTTTATGCTCATACAATAGCACCAATCGCTATAGCGATACTCACTTCAACTATAATAATTATCGTTTTATTTAATATTAATGCCCTATTTGGGATATTATCAGCTGTATTCTATATACTGGTAGGATATGTGATACCTGTATTATCATCAAAACTTGGTAATGATGCAGGCTTGGAATATAGAGATGAATTTGGTAAGACAAACAGTTTTTTGCTGGATTCATTAAGAGGTATTAAAGAGATATTGTTTTTTGGTGAAGGAGATAGAAGGCTTGAAGAGATAAATAATAATAGTGATAAATTAAATTCTAAGTCAAAGGTTATAAAGTCTCATGAAGGATTAATAAGAGCAATAACCGATTTTACTATAATGATAGCTATACTTACTTTTTTATTTGCAGGTATATTTCTTTACAGAGATAATGTTATTAATTTGGGAGAAGTGTTAGTAGCTCTAGTATTACTATCAAGTTCATTTGGTCCCGTAGTAGCTTTGAGTAGCTTATCCAATAATCTAATTCATACTTTTGCATGTGCACAGAGATTATTTGATATATTAGACGAGGTGCCAGTGGTCAATGAGATTGAAGGAGATATGGAGCTAAAATCAAATAATATATCTATAGAGGATATGAATTTTAACTATGATTCTAGAGAAAAAGAGCTATTGAAAGATGTGAATCTACAGATAAACAAAGGGGATAAGGTAGCTATAATAGGACCTAGTGGTTGTGGTAAAAGTACTCTAATAAAGCTTATAATGAGATTTTGGGATGTTACTTCAGGAAGTATAAGTATAGATAATAAAAGAATAGATACTATACCAAGTAAAACCCTTAGAAAAAATCAGTCGTTAGTGAGTCAAGAGACTTTTTTATTCAATGATACTATAGAGAACAATATAAAAATAGGTAATAAGGATGCTACACATATAGAAGTGGTAAACGCATGTAAGAAAGCATCTATACATGAATTTATTATGGCACTTCCAAAGGGATATGACACAAATGTAGGGGAGCTTGGTGGAAAATTATCTTCAGGTGAAAGACAAAGACTTGGAATAGCAAGAGCTTTCTTGCATGATGCACCAGTTATTATCTTAGATGAACCCACTAGTAATTTAGATATTTTGAATGAGGCAGAAATACTTAGAAGTATAAATGATGAATGCAAGGATAAAACGGTAATAATGGTATCTCATAGAAAAAGCAGTGTATCCATTTGTGATAAGAAAAAGGAGATAGTTTTTTAATGACAAGAATAGAAAAAGAAAAGCGTATGATTTTACATAATCCATTAATGGTAATAAAACATCTAATACAAAAAAATTAATATTCATATTAAGAATCCAACATATAATTTGATATGTTGGATTTTTTTTACAACTTCTATACAACTAGCATAAACTTCCAATATAGTTTTAAAATATACTGGATTTGCAGTGAGAACATTCATTGATATTTATGAAAACTACAAAAAAGATATCATAGTAAAAAATAGAAAGGAAGTTAACAATATGATGAAAAGAATAATAACGATTTTATTAATTGCATGTCTAAGTATTTCAATAATAGGATGCGGAAAGGAAAAAGATAATAAGAAAAAACAAGATGACAAGGTAGAACAACAAGACAATTCAGTAGATGAGAAAGAACAACAGGATAAATCGCAAGAAGATGAAAGTCTTGCAAAAGAATTATTGGAAGATGTTAATCCAAAAAACTTTAAAATGCAAGAAGTTGGTATATTACTTACTTATCCAAAATTATGGCATGAAAATTTCGATGATATGATGGGATGTGTAGATGGAGGTTTTCAATTGAAGACTAAATCAGGCTATAGTCTAGAAGTATATAAAAGTGTATTATGGAATTACTTTACAAACCAGAATTCATACCATTTGGCAAATCTATTCGTTGTTACAAAAGATGAATGGAATAAAATGATAGAGAATAATAACTCAATAAAAGATTTTTTAACTGAAGAAAACAGGTTGCTTTTTGAACAAGAACCTACTATAACTACACATGAAGAAAACGGTTATATGTATATAATAATTACTCCTGACAAGAGTAAGATAGCTGAAAAAACAGATGAAGACAAACAGTATAAAAATATGCTAGTGACATCTGAAGAACTATTAAAATCAATAGAATTCATAGAAGTTGTAACACAGGAAGAAAGAGATAAAAGAGTAAATGAATCCTTCACAGTTGTCCCTCAATTCAAAGCAAAAGATACAAATGGCAATGATATAGATAACAGCATTTTTGAAGGTAAAAAACTTACAATGATTAACATATGGGCAACAACTTGTGGAGCATGTGTTGATGAAATGCCAGAATTACAAGAACTGTATAAGGATATGAAAGAAAAAGATATTAATGTGATAGGCATAGTAACTGATGGTTCAGAGGAACTTGAACTAACAAAAACAATAATTGAAAAAACTGGGGTAGAATATACAAATATAGTACCAGACGATAGTTTAAATGAATATCTAAAGAAGTTGACTGCAACACCTACAACTATATTTGTCAACGAAAAAGGTGAAAAAGTAGGAGATATACAGATAGGAATACCTGGAGAAAATGCAAAAGAGGCATATGAAGAAGAAATTATTAAGCGCTTAAAATAGTATAAGGTGGGCTATTAGGTGAAAAAGTATATTAGAATTTTTATAATAACATTAAGTTTTGTTTTTATTGGTGTAGGTTTGTATAGAGGTGAGTTAAATGATGTTTTCAAGAAAGCGATTAATGTATGTTTGGAGTGCATAGGAATTGGGTAGATATTTAAGAAGAATTGTTCAAGTAATGACAGCTATTATCACTAATTTACATTTAAAAGGGTTTTCAACAGGTAAAATATATACTGGTAAGATGAAAAAAATATGTGTTCCAGGACTTAATTGTTATTCTTGTCCTGGAGCTCTAGGAAGTTGTCCTATCGGGTCTCTCCAAGCAGTAATTGGAGGGATAAAATATCAATTTTCATTTTATATGATAGGTCTCTTGATGCTTATAGGAAGTTTAGTAGGACGATTTGTATGTGGTTGGTTATGTCCTTTCGGGCTAATTCAAGAACTGATACATAAGATTCCATTACCAAAATTAAAAGTCAACAAAACTTTTAATAAACTAAAATACATGAAGTATTTGATTTTAGTGGTTTTTGTTTTTTTGCTTCCCATGTTCTGGGTCAATATTGTTGGTATGGGAAAACCTACCTTTTGTGAATTTATCTGTCCCGCAGGAACTTTGGAAGGTGGAATACCTCTTGTTCTATTAAACAAACCATTAAGAGCAGTTATTGGATTTTTATACACATGGAAAATAGCATTATTGGTTATTACAATTATAATATCAATTTTCATATTTAGACCTTTTTGCAGATTCATATGTCCACTTGGAGCGATTTATTCATTATTTAATCCTATAAGTTTATATAGATTGAAGATTGATTCAGACAAATGCACAAGTTGTGGTATTTGCAGTAGAAAATGTAAAATGCAAGTTGATGTTTATAAGAATCCCAATAGTCTAGAATGTATAAGATGTGGGGAATGTATTTCAAGTTGTCCCCAGAATGCAATAGAAATAGTTAGACCTAAGTTACCATTAGTAAAAAATAGCAAAAATAATTTGAGGGAAGTTAAATAATTAATATTATATAGATAAGTGTTACTTAATAAAATACCTTTGTGCAGATGATAGTTATATAAAAGTGACTGTCTCACCATATGCTTTTTCGTAGTCCATAATCTAGGACTATTAGATGCTATTGTGAGACAGTCCTTTTTAGTGTATATATGCACATTATTTTGATTGGCTCTTATATTCATATCCCCAAGAGCACATGAAATCTAACATGGGCATTAGGGTTTTACCTTTTTCTGTAATACTGTATTCTACTTTTGGTGGAATTACTTTATAATCTTTTCTATAAATGAGTTTGTCATTTGTTAATTCTTTCAGTTGTTGGCTAAGCATTTTATTGGTAACAGTTGGTATGAATTTTCTGATCTCACCATATCTTTTAACACCTTTTTTAGCTAAAAACCATAGAATCAATGGTTTCCATTTTCCTCCCATAATTGATAAAGTGAATTCAATTCCACACTCTGAACTTGTTAAAGCTTCAATTTTTTCTGATTTGGTTTCCATATGTAGTCCTCCATTTCTTAAGGGTTTCGTTGATTTATAGTATCCAAAAAGTTACTAGTAACTTAAAAGTAAGTACTTTTATTTTTGCATATATACATTATAATAAACCCATAAACAAAAAAAATCAACTATCAAAGGAGGACATAATAATGTTTCAAGTAAATAATTTTTCAGTAGCACTAGATTTTTTTAAATTAATTATGGGAGAGCTTATTGCATTGTTTATTGGAATAAGTTTTCTAGTGGCATTACTTCAAAGATATATTTCAAAACACACAATAAAAAATATATTGACAAAGCCCCGTAAAGGATTTCAAAATATTTTAGGTGCTTTACTAGGTGCAGTAACTCCATTTTGCTCTTGTTCAACTATACCTATACTAGTTGGGTTGTTTAAAAGCGGAGCACCTTTTGGAGGAACAATCTCATTTTTAATATCTTCACCAATATTAAACCCAATGATTATTATTCTTTTCCTAAAATTTTTTGGTATAAAAGTAACTGTAATCTATGCAGTATTCACATTCATTTTTGCAGTTTTAGCGGGTATATTACTAGAAAAACTAGGAATGGAGAAACAAATAAAAAATGTTGCCATAAAAGGTGGACACGACGATGAAATAACTTATGACATTCTTGAAGGAACAAGGAAAGAAAAACATCTACAAGTAATGAAATTAGCATTAAAGGATACCTTTTCACTATTTATAAAAGTTATACCTTATTTATTGGTTGGTGCAGGAATAGGAGCATTCATATATGGATTTGTTCCAGAAGATCTTATAGCAAAAGTTGCTGGACCAGACAATTTATTTGCAGTTCCTGTAGCTTCTATCATAGGAGTTCCTATGTATGTTAGAACCGAGACTATGATTCCAATAGCAAAAGCACTCAATTCATCAGGTATGAGTATAGGAGCTATAATGGCGTTAATAATCGGTGGAGCAGGAGCAAGTATACCTGAAGTTACATTGTTGAATACAATATTCAAGAAAAAGATGGTTATTGCTTTTGTAGTATCAGTATTTCTAGTAGCTACAATTGCAGGATACATGTTTAATCTATTTGCTATATAAAAATAACTTATTGGTAGAGGAGGTGAAAAATATGGGTAAAGAGAAAAAGTCACTTTTGAATAAGCTATTTAAAAATTCAGGAGGATGCAGCTGTGGAATACAAATAGTTGAAGAAGATAAGAAAACTAAAGAGACTAATGAAAAGTCTAAGCAAAAAAAATAATAATATAGATTAAAGGTAGTTTTATATCCTTAAACAAAGCAAACAGCACTTTTATTAATAAGAGTGCTGTTTGCTTTGTTATAACAGAAGTAGTGACTTGTCTCTAAACTAGAACACTACTTCTACACCCTCCACAATAAGCAGAGGTAAATATATTATACATCCGTTTATTGTGGAATTCAATGCATTTTTAATGAATGCACGATTAAAGGAGGATTATATGAAACCAATAATAGAACAATTATTTAACGGAGAAATTGATTCGTTTAAGAATTTCATCGGAACAGATGAATATAATAAATGCAGTTCAGAAGTCATTAAGGAAGAAAATGAATTTTTAAAACAAATTAGCCAAGAGCAAAGACAAATATACGATAAACTATTGGATATAAAATCACAACGTTCTGTAGTAGGGAATAAAATACACTTTGTCTATGGCTTTAAAACAGGCTTTAAGTTAGCCTATGAACTGTTGTATGACGAAGATAATAACTAGAATACTAATGTTGAAAAATATCTTAATATAATCAAAAAATACATAAATTGATACTAATGTGCTATATATAGCATATTATATAAGTAAGAAAAATGACTCCACTACGCTTGTGAAAGCTGTTGGTGATTTTTATCTCTATAGATGAGAGTATAGGGCATGTAACTGTTAATAATTACATGCCCTCATACTTGGCTTGCTTATTTGATAATTGTATAAAATAGACCGATAAGACAAATAAACCATGTCTTATCGGTTTTTTGTCTGTTATGAAATAAGCTATAGATTAAGACTTATTCACATTTTTTCATTTGTAAGGTTTATTTAAGGTTTAGTTTAATCACGTGAAAGTTTAGGATGCTATAATCTTTCTGTATTCAAAAAAAGGAGGCATACTTAGATGATTTCTTGGGAACTAAAAAAGATATTTAAAGCTAAAATAGGCTTGATAATTATTGCATTATTCATTTTTCTGTCTGGAATTATATTTTTAATAAAACCCACACTAGAAACAGAACACTCATTCCGTGATGAAAACTATAGATTAGTCATAGATACAAGACCTAAACAAGAGATTGCACAAGAGAAGTATAATAACAAAATAAAACAGATGGACCAAATTGCTAATACACCAACAAATGATGAAACAGTCAATATTTTTTCTAAGAAAGTGCAGGAACAACTAGAAAACATTAAATACGAAGAATACAAAGATGTAGATTTCCACAAAGTTATGGATAATAGAGCAGATCATCCATTAATGTCAGCTATCATAATTATTATTTTGATTTTGATATTCTCTAATATATATACAGATGAAAAAATATCAGGTGTAGACAATATAATACTATCATCCAAAAACAAATTTAAGGCATTATATTCAAAAGTAGCATTGGCAGTAACATTACCTATAGTATTGTATAGTATCTATTTGTTAGTTACTTTCATAATAACTGTGGTTCAATATGGGTTGCCTGTGAATGGAGAATTGGGAGCATTTCGAATATCTGATATTGGATTTCTTTTTAATAAAGCTTATACAATCAATGAGTATCTATTATTAAAGATTATGACAATGACATGTGTATTTATCAGTATATCAGTAGCATCTTGCTTTTTTTCATTAATCTCTACTACTTCTTTGGCATCTATAAGTGCTGTTCTAATCTTCATGGGTCTAGGTAAAGTATGTACACTTATAAAATTTTTACCTAACACATTACTTAGTGTACTAGCAAGAGGAAATTATGTAGAGCTAATACTTTATCCTGATAAATTCATTGGAATGTATGCTGGAGAAATCAGTATATTAGGAAGAGATTTTGGACTAATCAATGTGTGTAATGTAGTTCTGATAGGAACTATTTTTGCTGGTATTTTATTTAGTGTGTTGGCAATAAAGAAAAAATTGAATAGATAATATGAGGAGGAGAGTCATGAACAAACTAGAAATACAAAATTTAACTAAAACATATGGCAAAAAAAATGCGAATGATAATATAAACATAACACTTGAAAACGGTGTGTATGGACTTCTAGGACCCAATGGTTCGGGAAAGACTACTTTAATGAAACAAATAACTACGTTGACCACGCCATCTAGAGGTGAAATAAGATACAATGGTAAAAATATTGTTGGACTAAATGATGAATATAGGACATTGCTTGGATATCTTCCACAGGAATTTGGAGTATACAAAAAGTTTTCAGCAAAGCAATTTTTACAGTATGTTGCAGCACTAAAAGGATTGAACTCAAAAATAGCGTCTCAAAAAATAGCACAGCTTCTTAATCTTGTAGGATTATTTGAAGTAAGGAATAAACAAGTTGGTAAGTTTTCAGGTGGTATGAAGAGAAGGGTGGGAATAGCTCAAGCCTTGTTGAACGACCCTAAGATTTTAATATTAGATGAGCCTACAGCAGGGTTAGACCCCCAAGAAAGAGCTAGATTCAGAAATCTAATATCCCAGATATCAAGAGATAAGATTATTATACTATCAACACATATAATTTCTGACATAGAATCTATAGCAAAAGAAACTATTATGATAAAAGAAGGAGCCATATTGATGAAAGGGACTCATAGGGATATTCTTGGAGCTATGGAAGGTAATGTATATACTATTAGAACTTCTAATGAAGAAGAGGTTCATGAGATACAGAATAAATATAAAACAGTAAATATCCAACGAGGGGTTAATGATATAGAACTTAGAGTCATTAGTGAAAAGATGCCTCATTATAAAGAAACACAAGTAGTAGAGCCTAAGTTTGAAGATGTCTATATGTTCTATTTTGATCTGGAAAATACTACGGAGGTGTAATAATGGGAACATTGATAAGATTAGAAATGAAAAAAATATTTTTCAAGAAGTCTATATTTATTATATGGTTAGGAACATTATTCATAAGCTATATCTCTATTAGGGAATTTGCTATAAGAGAGACATATGCAGACATATTTAATAAAGGATATGGTCTTGTTCCTTTAATGGGAGTAATCATGTTCATGGTGTTTTCTGGAGCATATACTATGGAATATAGTTCAAATATGGCAGGTTTTATAAAAACAACGATTAATGGTAAAAGAAAACTTATCTTAGCAAAATCAATAGCTGTAGGAATCTCTGCATCAATAATTAATGTGTCCGTTTTTTTGACTGTATGCATATCTGCTTTAACCAAGTTTGAATTTGAAGGATTGAATTTGCCTCTTAGAGAGCTTTGGTATTTTGGCAAAAGTGGTTCAGAGCTGACTGTGCTCCAGATGATTTTGATTATGATTGTGACTATAGTAATAAGTTCTTTTTTCTTTGCACAAATAGGATTGTTTTTATCATCAGTCAGTAAGTCAGCTGCGATTCCATTTATATTTGGTGGAATCATTATGGGAATACCGTATCTATTTGAAGGGCTTATTAAAAAAATTGGACTAGTAGATTATCTAGGACTTACACCTCTTTGGGGAATGATGAGTTGTCAGCTTGTAAGATTCAAGATACCACTAGAGATGATTATTATCCTTATAGTAATATATATAGCGGGATTTATAGCATTACCAGTACTCACTTATAAGGTGTTTACAAAAGAAAGATAGTCATATATGGTAAAACCTGATGTTAAAATATCAGGTTTTTTGATATACTAAAAAGGTATAAAAATTAGCATGAATTATAGGGAGAGTGAGACATTGGATAACTTGATAAAAGATAAAAAAATATTAGTTGTAGACGATGAAGAAGACTTGTTAAAGTTATTAGATACAGTATTCACCAAAGAAGGTTTTAGAAAGATATATACTGCAGAAACAGGTCAGAAAGGTCTTGAATTGTTTGAAAATGTGAAACCTGATATTATCTTGCTAGATATTATGCTTCCAGATAAGGAAGGATATGAGATATGTAAGAAAATAAGAGAGACTTCAACAGTACCTATATTATTTTTATCTGCTAAGTCAGAAGAAGTTGATAAAATATTAGGATTCGCTCTAGGTGGAGATGACTATGTCACAAAACCTTTCAGTCCAAAAGAGGTAGCTTATAGAGTCAAAGCACATCTTAGAAGAAGTTCAATGCATGAGAATAATGAGGATAAAGAAATATCCTTTGGTCCTTTTTTAGTAAATAAAGAAAAAATGGAAGTAAGAAAGAATGGAGAAATTCTTGACTTAAAACCAAAAGAGTTGAGATTGTTTTTATATATGGCAAGTCATCCAAATCAAATTCTAAGTAAAGAAAAAATATGTGATGAAGTATGGGGAGAAGATTATATTGGTTTTGATAATACCATAATGGTTCATATAAGAAGACTTAGAGAAAAAATAGAGGATAATCCTTCTGAGCCTAAGTTCATTATTAATGTAAAAGGTCTTGGATATAAGCTTATCGTAAAGGATGAATAGATATGAAATGGAAGCTGACATTTAGATTTGTAGCTACTATAATTTCAGTAGTAATAATTGTAGTTCTTATAAATAGCGTTGCTATAATTATGACTATAATGAATAGTAATAGAAACGATCAAGAAAATAAAAGCTTAAGTGGACATAATATGGAAAATTTTGTTAGAGATTTTTCAGGATATATATTGGCTGAGGGCGAAGAAATATATGTGAACACCCAGGGAAAAGAAACATTGGATAATAAAGAAACTTGGATACAAATATTGGATGAAAATGGGGACGAAGTATACCAATACAAGAGACCTGACAATATTCCAGTGAAATATACCCCTTTTCATATTGTGCATGGTTATAAATATAATGCTGGAATAGGAAGTGCATCAACCATATTTATGGGAAAGAAAGAGGTAGAAGATAGACTTTATAGTTACATTATTGGAATTTCAATGCAAAAAGTTAGAAGGGAAGTCATTACGTATAATACTAATGAGTTAGGCATTTACTTGAAAAATACAATTTTGATTGTATTGATTATTGATTCTGTAATAGCTCTATTTTTTGGTTATCTATTCAGCAGGGGAATTACAAAACCTTTGGGTAATATTATCACTGGTGTAGGAAGATTAGGAAAGGGAGAATACGATGTCTATTATACTCCCAAAGGGGTCTATAGAGATATTTATAATAATCTTAATAATCTATCCAACATCCTAAAAAGCAATAGAAGGGAAAGAAAAAAGCTGAATAAGATGAGGGATGAATGGATTGCCAATATATCTCATGATATTAAAACTCCATTAGCTTCTATTAAAGGGTATGCAGAGATTTTGAGTGACGATGATTATGATTTTTCTAAGGAAGAGATCAAATCTTATGCAGCTATTATAGATGATAAATCCAACTATATCAGAAAACTTGTTGATGACCTGAATCTAACTACAAAATTAAAAAATAACATCTCAACAACCAATAACAAAAATGAAATTAATATAGTAAAATTGGTAAGAGAAACAATTATAGATATATTGAATGATCCGAAATATAATGAATGTGACATTGATTTTATTACGGAAGAGGATATTATACTAGATAAAGTGGATGAGACTCTGATGAGAAGAGCCATTAGTAACCTGTTATATAATGCGCTTATTCATAATAATAGTGATGTTAAAATTAAGGTAAAGATAATTAAAGATGATAGAATTCATATATTCATCAAAGATGATGGCAAAGGTATAATGCCAGATGAACTAAAATATATTTTTGATAGATATTATAGAGGAACAAATACAGGGGAAGAACATAAAGGATCTGGACTTGGCATGGCTATAGCTAAAGACATAGTAAAAGCACAGGGTGGAGATATAAAAATAAGCAGTATAATAAATGAGGGTACAGAAATAGAAATTATTTTATAGGAGATTTTATTTTTTGGCACAGTCCTTTTTGTATTTGTCAATTGTTGTAGATATATAGCTATAATGGTTGAATTAAGGATAGAAGTTTGTTATACTAAAATACAGACCAGGTGGTTTGTTTGTCTGGTTGTATAACATTGAAGGAAGGTCATTAGATTGAATAGGGAAGAACAAAACAAAAATAGTAGAAAAAAGATCTTGGAAGCCAGCTTACAAGAATTTGGTGAAAAAGATTATACGTCAGCATCCATCAATAATATATGCAAGAATCATAATATTTCTAAAGGGATGTTATTTCACTATTACAAAAACAAGGATGAAATATTTCTTCTCTGTGTGGAGAAGCTTTTCATTGATTTAAGTAATTATTTAAAGGATAACTTTAAGGTATTACATTCAAACATGGAAGATAATTTTAGAGATTTTATTCAGAAAAGGTTTACTTTTTTTCATCAATATCCTTATTATGAGCAGATATTTTATTCGTCAACCTTTAATCCGCCGAAACATTTGATATATGAAATAAATTTGTTAAGAAAACCCATTGATGAAACTAATAAAGAGTTCTGGTGTGAAATTATAGGACATCTCAATTTGAAACCAGATATAATTATAGATGATGTAATTGATATGATTATAGGTATAGGGAATCATCTGCATATTAAAATTCAGCAGAATAATACTCAATATATGGAGGGTGAATCCTGGGTGGTAGAGAAATATACAACAGAATATGTGAAAATGATAAATATGCTTTTATACGGAATAATAGATTAAGCAGTTGTGGAGGAAATGAACATGGTAAAAGGAATAATATTATTGATAGGTTTTATTTTTATTGCAATGATTGTTGGTAAATTGGTAGCAAAAGCAAAAATGCCTGCTATACTGGGATGGTTATTGACTGGGATGATAATTGGACCATATGCTTTGGGATGGTTAAGTAATAGCATGATGCATAGTACATGGTTCCATATCATTAGCAGTATTTGCGAAGTAACAGTAGGACTTTTTATAGGTACAGAATTGATTTGGAAGGATCTTAAGAAATCAGGTAAGCAGATTATAACAATATGTTTTACTGAAGCTTTTGGTACATTCTTAATTGTTACTATAGCTTTTGGATGTATCTTTGCATTTCTGGATATTCCAATATATTTAGCTTTCATTTTTGGCGCTATTGCATTAGCAACTGCACCAGCACCTTCTTTATCAATAATCAATGAGTATAAAGCGAAAGGACCAGTTACAAGAACGCTGATGCCTTTAGCTATCCTAGATGATGTAATTGCATTGATTGTTTTCTTTTTGGTAGTAGGGATAGTATCTAATGTTTTGGCTGGTGGAGGTATGCCCTTGTACTATGCACCACTTATGATAGTTTTGTCTATTGTAGTAGGTATTGTAACAGGGTTTTTAGCATCGATTGTATTAAAAAAAGAAGTAGGTAGTAAAAGCACGATTATATTAGTATTGGCATGTCTTGTTATGGTAACAGGAATTGGGATGTATATTAATGATTATCTTCTTCCAGAACCTATGATGAATCTAATGCTTGTGGGTGTTACTTTTTCAACTGTTTTTGCAAACCTCATATCAAAGGAAAGACTAGAGCAGATAATGAAAGATGTAAATATCGTGGTTATGTTAGCTATGGTTATTCTGATTATTAATCTAGGAGCACCATTAGATTTTCATTTGATTACGGGAGCAGGTATTTTTACAGCAGTTTATATTGTTGCTCGTGCCATTGGTAAATTAGGAGGAGCATATATTGGTGCTGTGATTTCTAAAGCACCAGTAACAGTGAAAAAATATCTAGGACTTACATTATTGCCTCATTCAGGTGTTTCACTCATTTTTACAGGTATTGCAGTAAGTACTCTTATGCAACCAGCTCCTGAATATGCTAAGATAATTCAAGGGACCATTGCGGCAGCAGCTGTTATTAATGAAGTGATAGCGGTGATTTTGGCTAAGCAAGGATTTAGATTGGCGGGAGAATTAGATGGTGATAAAATGGAACAGAAACATATAGATGAGATGAAAATAATTGTTCACTAAATTTCAAGTAAGTCAGAAAAAGAGTTTTGTTCTGACTTTTTTATTGACATATAGAGGTTACAAGAGTAAACTGTATATGTGCAGGTTACGAATGTAACCTGGAAGGAGAAATTGTATATGAGTAAATTGGTTTCCAAAATTTCTGATTCTGAGCTTGAAGTTATGCGTGTTTTATGGGAAGCTGGAACTGAACTTCCTATTGCGGATATTAGGAAGACACTTGAGATAAGAAGTGATTGGGATACATCTACAATAAAAACATTGCTTAGGAGACTTTGTAAGAAAGAAGTTGTTCTAGCAACAAAGAAAGAAGTATTCTACTATAAACCTCTAGTAACAGAAAAAGAATATAATGAATATAGTACACAAAAATTAATTGATAAGTTGTATTCAGGTAGTGCCAAGAATCTTATAGCATCCCTTTTGGGGAGTAAGAAACTTGATGATGAAGATATAGAAGAATTACGTACATTATTTAAAGTAGGTGATGATAGTGAATGAAATATTGAAGCTAATACTATCCCTTTCATTATCAGGTAGTATACTTGCATTATTGTTTTTTGCTATGAAACCATTTGTTAAATATAAACTATCTAAGATTATACAATATATCATATGGATTATAATTCTATTAAGATTTATTGTCCCTATTTCTTTTGAAGATAGTGTAATGAATAAGGTATTCAATAGTAGCGAAAGTCAGATAGAGATTATTACGCCTAAAAATGCAACTGAGACTAATGAATCAGATAATAATTCAATAATGCCCAATGTGGCACAAGAGGTTGAAAAATATAAATCAAAAATTGCTTATATTACTGGTATGGGTGATAAAGGATTGAAAAATATTGCTGACAAATATATCTTGAACATATGGATATTGGGAGTAGTCATAGTTTTTACTAAAAACATATATTCATATATAAGATTCTTGATACACTTGAAGAAGTCTAATAAACTTGTTGGAGATAATGAAAATAGGTTATTAAACAGTTTGATTCATGGAATCAGTAATGTAAGATTTTTTCGGAATCCAGATGTTGCAACTCCTATGTTAATAGGGATTATCAGACCTTGCATTGTAATTCCTGATGAGGAATATACAGAATCACAACTCAAGAATATTCTTCTTCATGAGACAACACATTTAAAACATTTTGATATATGGGTAAAATGGTTAACCATGATTGTTACATCTATACATTGGTTCAATCCTATCATGTATTTCATGAAAAAAGAAATCAATAATGCATGTGAATTAGCATGTGATGAAACAGTTATCAAAAATCTGACTAATGAAGAAAAACAAGCATATGGTGATACCTTGATATATGTTATTGCGGAGCATAAATATTCTAATTCAATATTACAGGCAACTATGTGCGAGGAGAAAAAGACTTTAAAGGAAAGGTTAATATCTATTATGAAGTATAATAAAAAATCAAAGATTGCAATAATTCTCTCTGCCATTTTAGTAGTAGCAGTTATAGTTGTTTCATTATTGCTGGGTACAGGAGTTATCAAAGGAGATGATTCGCCTCCTAATATCTATGTCAGTGCAGAAAGGCAAAAGACTAAAGAAGCAATTAGAGGTAGTTATTCTTGGAAAAAAGGGAATGAACATATACAAGCAGACTCAATCAATCCAACTGATTTTGATTATAGATTTGATAATATAGTATCAGCTGCTAGTGAGGAACAGCTGATTATAAGTACACAAAAGTTAAAAAACGATAAGAAGTACGATTTTACCATAGAGGATATATCTATCTATAGGGATAATCAATTAATGGAATTGGATATGATTGATTCCAGCTTCGTGGATGGGAACTTGTATATTCAATCACCTAATGAAAAAGGCGAATACATTTATGTTTTGACACTGAAATATGACAAAGGAATAGTTACATATGGATTTGTAGTGAGAGTCAATATGCTGACTTATGATTTGGAAAGTCTATCAGAATATAAAACCCCATATGTAGGTGACAGTAGTAAAGTAAGTCATATAGCAGGATATTTACCATCTCCAGAAAAGACTTTTATGCAACACTATACATCTATGGAAACAAGTGAAAAGCCTTACAGTTTAACCATATTTTATGAATTGGCTCCTGAGTTAGAATATACCGGAGAATGGCCTATAGTAACTCCAAATTCAATTTTTGAAACAAATTCAAGAATTAATGCATTAGTTGTATTTTCCATGATTGATAATCTAGATATAGTAACCTTTGCTTTTCGTAATTCAAGATCAGATGGAAGACTAGACCAATCAGAATATAATACATCTTTTACATTTCCAAGAGAAGCTTTCAAAGAATATGGAGATCTTACAGAACTAGGTAACAATTTAGATTTACTAAAAGAAGTATTGAATGACTTATAAATAAATACTATATTTTACTTCTACTAATAAAATAAGAATGAAAAGAGTACACATCTTTTGGGGTGTGTATTTTTTTCTTGACAAAATAGTATACCTGTATTACTATATTTAGTATACCTGTATTACAAAAAGTTTGATGTTAATAACTATAATAAATACTTAAATCTATTCAAGAGGTGATTATTTTATGAAAACTATTATTAATGAATTTATGGAAGTTTCTAGTGTTTATATGGAACTTATTAAAAAAACAGAGAAAGTTAAAAGAAATTATAATGGTATTGAGTTGTATCCATCAGAAATCCATACTCTAGTATTTATCCAAGATAATATCGACAATAATATGACTACAATAGCCAAGAGATTAGGAGTAACAAAAGGTGCAATTTTCAAGATTATACAGAAATTAGAAAAGAAGGAGTTATTGATAAGATATAAAAAGGTTGATAACAATAAAAATACTTATTTTGAGTTAACAAAAAAAGGCATATTGGCATATGAAGGACATGAGAAATTTCATAAGAATTTTTTTAATGAACCATCAAAAGAATTTACACAATTTGTAACTGATAATAAGGAAACCATACAGAAAATGTTCGCTTATTCAAAAGTATACTTAAAGGAACATATAGAAAAACTAGATAGTGAAGAATAGGAGAGAACCACAATTATGTTAAAAACTAATATAGACAATATAGCAAACCCTTCCAGTGGTTTAATTATAATAGGAATTCTAAAAGGATATATAGAACATCCAAAATCATTTTTCATAAAAACAATACTTACTTTTAAGAAGTTCAAGAAAAGTATTGAGATGGATTTACCAAAGGAATTTATTAATTCCAGTGGATTGATTGCTTGGTTATACATAAGACTAAAAAAAGAAGTTGGAAAAGATAAAGCTTTTGAAATAATAAGAGCTACTATACTGTGTTCAGGACTTGCAGTTCAACAAGCCAACTTTAGGAACGTAGAAGCAGAGAGAACTTTCAAAAATCTTGTGAAATATCAAAAACGTGTAAAGAATGAAGGTACGACAAAACTTAATAAAATGGAGATTATTGAGGAAACAGAAAGCAAATATGTTTATAAAGTTACTAAATGTATGTTTTATGAGTTTTTCAAATATTTGAAGGTACCAGAACTCACTACTATAATGTGCAGTATTGATAATGCTATTTTTAATACATATTCCCCAGAAAAAATTACTTTCCATCGTGATGGAATAAATAATAGGATGGTAGATGGTGCTCGTGAATGTATGTTTGTAATTGAAAACAATGTAAAATAAATCATATAATGTTAATCTAGGTTGGATATCTGAATCCAGCCTTTTTTAGTATATATACTAACCAGAGCATGGTCACTGTAAGTTTCTTTACAATCATATAATTATAAGCTAAAATTAATATAGGTATCGCTGATTATGTGTAAATGTAAATAAATCACTACATCATAATCACCCAAAACAAGTTATAAGTGGATTCAGCCCTTGAAGTATTGAACTTGGAAAACAAACATTTTAATTGGTAATTTTAAAATTTTATTATAAGTAAGGTAGGTGAGTTATATGATTGTTTTTTATGGTATTTGTCTATTTGCAATAATCTACTTAGCAGTACGATTGGCAATAAGACCGTTAATTCCAATTGAAAATAAAGATATGTCTAAAGAAGATGAAATAAGTATTATTGATCTAAAAAATCTAGGATTGTTTGACAACGAAGAGATGGAAGAGATATTAATATTATTTCAAACTAAGGGCAAAGATAACAAGAATAAGATTAGGTATGAGAAATATCTTGATATACTCATTCAATTAAATAATCTAGGTTATCTTAATGAAGACCAGTTACAAGATAAAATAGATAAATTAAAAGATTGCAAGTCTAACAATTTCAAATTCAAGGAAGTTAATACTTTCTATAATTAAAATCCTTATAGTGTATCACTAGATACACTTTTTTTAATGAGATTATGATAAAATTACCTCACCAATGAAAATGAATTTCGTTTTCACAAACCATTAGATACAGGAGGTAATAAATTGTACAGCATAGGAATTGATATAGGATATTCAGCAATAAAAATAATATTGATGGATAGTAACTGTAAAATTAAATATAGTAAATATCTGTTACATAAAGGTAAAGTAAAGCAAATCCTAATAAAAACACTTGAAGATGTATTAATACAGTATAATAACGATGATATAAAATTAGGAGCTGTCACTGGTAACGGAAGTAAGTTTTTATCTAAAGGAAATAAAGCTCAGTTTGTTAATGAAGTTGCATCAATAGTAGAGGGGAGTACTAAAATAGATGGCAACATTAAATCAATAATCGAGATTGGTGGAGAAAGTGCTAAATATATTACAGGTTTTGAAGGAAAGGATAAATCTAAAATACAGATAGCCATGAACTCCAATTGTTCTGCTGGAACAGGTTCGTTTTTAGAAGAACAGATGTCAAGGCTTAATCTGAAGTTAGAAGATTATTCACTATATGCCAACAGAGCTAAATCAATACCTAGAATAGCAGGTAGGTGCAGTGTTTTTGCTAAAACAGACATTACTCATCATCAACAGGAAGGAGTATCCGTTGATGACATTTTACTTGGCTTGGCATATGCAGTGATTAAGAACTATAGGGGAGCTATCATCAAAAAACTGCCACTTACAAAACCAATTCTTTTTTCAGGTGGTGTAGCTAATAATCAAGGTATAATTACCGCTCTAAAAGATGTGCTTAATCTTGAGGATGGGGATTTGATTATACCAGAATACTTTAGCAATATTGGAGCTTATGGAGCAGCAATAATAGCTAAAAACGATGAGCTAAATATTAATCTTATAGATTTACTTAACTATGTAAAATCTAATGAAGATTATAGTAATGAAGATAATGAGGTTAAACTGCCGAAATTAATTGAGTATGGTAATGGTGATAGTTTTAATAAGCATATATATAAATCTATAGAAGATGAAACAAAACGCTTGGATTGCTATTTAGGTATTGATATAGGGTCTACCAGTACTAATCTAGTTCTGATGGATGAGAACAAGGAAATCATTTCCTATAAATATCTAAAAACTCTAGGTAATCCAATAGAAGCCGTTAGATTGGGCTTGAAAGTATTAATGAAAGAATTCGGTGATAAAGTTAATGTTATAGGTGTTGGTACTACTGGTTCTGGTAGATATATGATAGGTAAATTCATAGGAGCAGACGTTGTAAAAGATGAGATTACTGCTCAAGCCAAAGCAGCTGTAAGAATAGATAAAAGTGTTGATACCATTTTTGAGATTGGAGGGCAAGACTCAAAGTATATATCTATCAAGGATGGTGTGGTAACTGACTTTCAGATGAATAAGATATGTGCAGCTGGAACAGGGTCTTTTATTGAAGAGCAAGCCAAGAAATTCAATATTCCTATAAATGAATTTGGAGATATGGCTCTTGATGGGGATACCCCTATTAATCTAGGAGAAAGATGTACTGTTTTCATAGAAACCAGTATTGCTTCCAATATATCAAAAGGAGCTAAAATGGAGAACATTGCTTCTGGACTTTGCTATTCAATTGTCAAAAATTATATTGGAAGAGTAGTAGGACAGAAAAAGATAGGTAACAAGATATTTTTGCAAGGAGGAGTCGCATTCAATCAAGGTATAGTCAATGCTTTTAGAGCATTAACTGGAAAAGATATCGTTGTTCCACCTTTCTTCAGTGTTACAGGAGCATATGGGGCTGCTATATTGGCTAAAGAGGGTATGACAAATAAGAAAACCAAGTTTAAAGGTTTTAATATTGAGAATAAAGAGTTCCTAGAAAGACATAGAGAGGATAAATTAAAGCAAGATAATACTTCAATATTTAATAACAAAGTTACAGAAATAGTATTTGACGGTTATAAAAATAATGTTGATGGTAATAAGAAAACTGTTGGGATACCAAGAGCACTTTTTACATTTGGTATGTTTTCCATGTTTCATGGGATTTTCAAAGACCTGGGATTCAATGTTGTATTATCTGAACCTACCAATGAAGAGACTATTCGTCTAGGGCAACAATATGCACTTGATGAGACCTGCTATCCTGTAAAACTAATAACTGGTCATGTAGCAGAATTAGTAGGAAAAAATGTTGATTATATATTCTTCCCTGATTTATTTTCAGTAGATCATCCAGGTTCCAAGAGCAGAGTTAATTATGGTTGTGCTTTCATGCAGTTAGCTTTTAAGGTTATGAATCAAACTATGGAGTTGGATAAGAAAGGAATACAATTATTATCTCCAACTTTTGCTTTTAATCTAGGAAAGAAATTTATGATGGAGAGTTTTTCTAAGATGGGAAAACAATTGAACAGAAGCAAGGAGCAGATTCAGAAGGCACTAGGCAAAGGTACAGAAGCTTATTATAGATTTGAAGAAAAGATGGAGGAAAATGGTAAGGAAGTTCTTGGGTCAATAAAACCGGAAGAAAAGGTATTCGTTATGATATCAAAGATTTACGGAGTTGCCGATCCAATGTTAAATATGGGAATACCTTCAAAACTTATGGATATGGGATACAAGGTAATTCCATTCTATGATTTACCAGAAGGAGATGTTTCAAAAGAATACCCTAATATGTTCTGGCCTTTTGGTCAACATATATTAGAACCAGCAAAGCTTGTTAAAGAACATCCTAATCTATATGCTATATTGTTGACGCATCATGGCTGTGGACCCGATTCAATCATTTCACATTATTTTAGAGAAGAAATGGATGGTAAACCTTATCTTCACATTGAAGTAGATGAGCATTCATCAGGTGTGGGAGTAATAACGAGAGTAGAAGCTTTTATTAACAGTCTCAATTCTATAGGTGTAAAAAAAGCAAATCCAGTAGAGGTCTATCAAAAAAAGATTGTGCATAAAGAGACAAATGTAAAATATTCTTTGAAGGATATAGATGAAGATACAATAGTTTATCTACCTTATTTATATCCCTATTCAGATATTTTCAAGGAGCTTTTGATCAATTACAAAATAGATGCAAGGACATTACCAGAAACAAGCCAAAGTTCTATATATATGGGAAGAAAATTCACAATTACGGAAGAGTACTTTTCTTTGACGGCTTTATTAGGAGATGTTTTTACAGAACTTGCTTCACTTAAAAAAAAAATAAGAAGATAGCATTACTGATACCACGTAATGAGGGAACTGAGACAGATGGACAGTATGGTAGATTACTTAGAACTAAACTTGATGAGGAAGGGTATAAGGATGTAGATGTAATCTCTCCTTTTATGGAAGATGTGTTAAATACCCAAGAAGACTATGTAACTTCAATATGTTTAGGTTTGTTAGCTGGTGATATAGTAAGGGCAGCGACGAAAGATTATAGAGATAAATGCTTGAAGGATATTCTAAAGGTGATTAAGAGCAATAATCTTACAGTTGATGAATTAATTAAGATAGCTAACGAGGTCCATGAAGATTCAAAATCCATTAAGTACAACAAAAAGATTCTAGCTGCTGGAGAAGTTTGGATACTATATAACCATATTCTTAATAATGATGTGTTTGACAAATTAGAAGATAAAGGACATAAAATAGTTTATAGCCCTTTAAGTGAAACTATGTGGCTCTTCTGGAAAGACTTCTTGAACCACAATATAAATGAAACCAGTGTTGTTCAGGAGCAAAGATTAGCTAGGTTCAAGGAAAATATTAGATTGATATCAAAAGCTTTATCAAGTCAATCGCCATTTGAACATAATATAGACAATCTGGTAGAAACAGCAGATAGGACTATAGGTTATTACTCTGGAGCAAATGGAAGATATAGGGAAGCAAAAGTGTTAGGTCAGCTTAATGGAATAGATGGAAACATAACTGTGGCATCTATGTATGAAAATACAGGTATTGTACTAGGTATATTGCATAAAGGATTTGAACAGGGTAACGAGAAACCTATTCTTAATCTTACTTTTGATGGTAATAAAAATGAGAATCAGGAAACCAAAATTGAATCATTTATGTATTATTTATAAGTTGTATTGTGAAAAATTATTGAAGGAGGTTGATTAAATGGATAAAAAGAATAGATGTATGAATGAACATTCATACAATCACAAAAGAACACATAGACGTGGTCCTAGCAGTTATCATATGCATAATCCCGATGTGGTGTTTAATGAATTAAATATTAAAAAGGGAGATAGTTTCCTCGATTTAGGTTGTGGGTCAGGAGATTATTCAATACAGGCGGCTGGGTTGGTTGGAGATTCAGGTATGGTCTATGCCCTTGATATATGGGGGGAAGTACTAGAAGGACTTAATGAACGTGCAGATGAAGATGGAATAACCAATATTAAGACTAAGGTTTGTAATATAAAAGAGAATATTAATCTAGATGATAATAGTATTGATATTTGCTTTATCTCAACAGTTCTTCATACTATTGATTTAAGTATAGATGGAAAAAGGTTGTTTGATGAGATTGATCGTGTATTGAAACCAAGGGGACGAATTGTTATTATTGAATGTAAAAAAGGTGACTATCCAGTTGGACCACCAATGAGTTGTCGTATATCACCAGAAGAATTTGAAGAATTCTTTTTGCCCTATGGTTTTGAAAAAAATAGCTATGTGGACTTAGGATATAATTATATGATTTCTTTTAAACTAAAATCTTAATATAGGACAGTAATAGGATGTGTAATTTGTTGGATTGCTAAAAGTCACATTTACAAACATAATCCCAAATTATTAAAAAATAATAAAGATCACTTATGTTTTTACACAAAAACATATTACCTAAATATTGGTAAAAACTGCATTGGAGCTATTGGAGTCTATAGATGATATGAAATCTATAGACTCCTTTTATACTGCACAAATATAACATTTTCCCACATTCTCAGCTAATTTATTACTAAAATACAAAATATAATTTATAAAAATGTATATAAATGTTGACTTAATGTTGGATAATGTGGTAAAATGTAAATAACAATTTAACAAATGTGGTTAAATGTGATTTGTATTTATTGCTAAGATTATTATTCTACATATTAAAAAGTTGTTTATTATAACATATCAAGAGGAGATGTAAAATGTTAGCTATAGATAGATTGAAAAAGATTGAAGAACTACTAAAAGAAAATGGAAGTATTGTCATAAGTCAACTAAGTGATATGTTGGATGTATCAGAAGAAACCATAAGAAGAGATTTGGAGAAATTAAGTAAAACCATGAAATTCAGACGTGTTCGTGGAGGAGCTTATTTATACGAATCCTCTGATACAGAAGTACCTGTTAAGATAAGAGAACAGATATACATAAAAGAAAAACAGGTCATTGGTGCAAAAAGTGTCAGCTTCATTGATGATGGAGATACCATTATGCTTGATAGCAGCACAACAGCTCTTTATATTGCAAAAAATTTGAATCTAAGCAAGAAAAAAGTGACTGTAATTACTAATTCCATAAAAATAGCAAATGAACTAGCTGACAATTCCTTAATAAAAATCATTAATCTAGGTGGTACATTAAGACGAAGAACAAAATCTTATGTAGGCTATATGACAACAGATAGTTTAATGGATTTGTCAGCAGATAAAGCTTTTGTAAGCTGTTCTTCCGTAAATGTGAAATTCGGTGTAACAGATAATCATAATCTGGAAGCTAGAGTAAGAAAAGGTATGCTTAATAATTCAGTGAAAAAATTTTTAGTAGTGGATTATACAAAATTTGAAGAACCAGCAGTTAACAAAATATGTGACATAAAGGATATAGATGTAATTATTATAGATAGAAAATTATCTAATGAACAGCTTGATGTCCTTAAAAAACATAAAATAGAAGTTGTATGTTGTGAAGAATAGGAGTGAATCACATGCAAAATTTCGAATGTAAACTAGGAACAAGAGTCGTTTTTGGTGAAGGCAGAGAAAATGAAGTTGGAAAATATGTAGCTGGATATAGCAAAAAAGTCTTGATACATTACGGTGGAGATTACCTGAAAGAATATGGAATACTTGACAGGATTACCAAATCACTGGAAGAAAACAATATAGAATATGTTATTTTTGATGGTGTTGTACCTAACCCAAGATTATCTCTAGTAAATGAGGGAATCAAGATATGCAGGGAACAGGATATTGACTTTATTCTTGCTGTTGGAGGCGGAAGTGCAATAGATTCTTCAAAAGCGATAGCTTTGGGAACTATGTATGATGGAGATGTGTGGGATTTCTATACAGGACAAGCAACTCCAGAAAAAGCTTTGAAAGTGGGAGTAGTGCTAACTATACCAGGTTCTGGTTCAGAAATGTCCGAAAGCAGCATTATCACTAATGAAAAAGAGAACCTAAAATGTGGTATTGATACAGAAGTGATAGTCCCTGAATTTGCAATACTTAATCCAGAGATGTGTTATACCATTCCACCATATTTATTATCCTGTGGAATAGCAGATACATTAACTCATCTATTTGAAAGATATTTTACACCAACTAAAAATGTGGTAATAACTGATTACTTGATTGAAGGAGCAATGAAAGCATTACTAGAAATAGGACCTAAGCTTAAAGAAGATCCTAAAAACTATGATTATTGTGCTGAATTCATGTGGATTGCGACAATAGCCCACAATGGTACTATGGATGTGGGAAGAGCTTCTGACTGGGGTTCTCATAGAATCGAGCATGAAATAAGTGCTTTATACGACATTACTCACGGTGGTGGTATGGCAATAATATACCCTGCATGGATGAAATACGTTAAAAATCAAGATATTGACAGGTTCAATCAGTTAGCAACTAGAGTATTTGGAATTGATAATACTGATAAAGAAGAAGCAGCAGACGAAGGAATAAAGAAGGTTGAAGAATTCTTTAGAACTCTAGGACTGAAAACTACATTGACAGAAGCAGATATTCCTTTGGACAGATTTGAGGAAATGGCTGAAAAAGCAGTTGGCGAAGCTGGATTCGTTGGTAGATTCAAAAGACTTGAAGTAAAAGACATCATAGAAATACTAAACATAGCAAAATAGTCAGTAATTAAAATAGAATTAATCAGAAATACATATGTGAAAGGGGTTATTAATAAGATGAAGTTTGAAGAAGAAAGAAAATTATTAGTAGAATATGGAAAGAAAATGGTAGATAGAAATCTGACCAAAGGATCTGGCGGAAATCTTAGTATTTTCATTAGAGAGGAAGGATTGATGGCAATTACTCCAAGTGGAATTGATTATTATGAAATGAAACCTGAAGATATTGTCATAATGGATTTGGAAGATAATGTTGTTGATGGTGACAAAAGACCTTCATCAGAATACTCAATGCATAGAATTTTCTATAAAGAGAGAGATGATATAGATTCAGTTGTTCATCTTCATTCAGTATATTCAACAATACTTGCATGTCTACGACAGGAGCTGCCAGCAACTCACTATCTAATAGGAGTATCAGGAGGTGAAAATGTAAGATGCGCTAAATATGCTACATATAGTACTGAAGAACTCGCCGAGAATGCATTTGAAGCCATGAAAGACAGAAACGCTGTATTCTTAGCTAACCATGGATTATTGGTAGGTGCTAAGAGCTTATCTAGTGCCTTCGGAAAAGCAGAAGAGATTGAGTTATGTGCAGAGGTTTATTATAGAGCAAAATCTATAGGTGAACCTGTAATACTCGATACGCAAGAAGTCAATAAAATGTTAAAGATGTTCCAAGGATATGGACAAAGAGCTTAGAATTGTTACATAGTGTTTTAATTGAGATTTACTAAAAAACTACTAAACATTAAGGAGAGGTCAGACATGAACAATAACAAAGATAATAGTAATAGTAATTTTAAAGGATTATTACCATTAATAGTGTTCTTGGTATTATTTATGGGCACAGGCATTATAACAGGAGATTTTAGTAGTATGCCATTGCTGGTAGCATTTATTTTTGCATCAGGATTTGCTTTATTATTGGATAAAAAAGGTGGTAAAACAAGCTTTGGAGAAAAAGTAGCAATATTTACTAGAGCTGGTGGTGAAGAAACAATTATTTTGATGGTAGTCATATTCATATTAGCAGGAGCTTTCTATTCTGTAGCAGATGCTATGGGAGCAGTAAACTCAATAGTTAACCTAGGATTAACAGTATTGCCTGTCAATATGATTTTGCCAGGAATATTTATCATTGGATGTATCCTATCATTTTCAATGGGAACATCAATGGGTACAATCACAGCATTAGCACCAATCGGTGTTGGTATCGCTAATCAAGCAGATATCAGCATGGCTCTAGTATTAGCGACAGTTGTAGGTAGTGCAATGTTCGGTGATAACCTATCATTCATATCTGATACCACAATTGCTGCAACAAGAACTCAAAATGTAGAACTAAGAGATAAGTTCAAGTCTAACATTCTTATTGTTCTACCAGCAGTAATCATAACACTTATAATATTAGCTATGATTCCAGTTGATGTAGTAAGCTTAGAAAGTGTTGATTACTCATTAATCAATATATTACCTTATGTAGCTATTATAGTTAGTGCATTGATAGGACTTAATGTAATGGCTGTATTAGGAATAGGTATTGGTGTTGGTTCAATCATAGGTTTAATCAATAATAGCTTTGATGGCGTTGGATTATTAGGGGTTTTACAAAGAGGTATGGGATGGATGGAAGATCTATCAATGATAGCAATAGTTGTTGCTGGTCTAGTTGGACTAATGAAATATTATGGAGGAATAGATTATCTATTAGAAAAAGTTACTGCCAAAGTAAAAGGTAAAAAAGGTGGACAATTCGGAATTGCAGCCTTAGTTGGATTAATTACAGCAGCTACAACTAATAACACAATCTCAATCCTTACAGCAGGACCATTAGCAAAAGATATATCTGAAGAATATGATATCGACCCAAGGAAAACTGCCAGTCTATTAGATATCTTCTCAGCAGCAGTACAAGGACTTATACCTTATGGGGGACAGCTGTTATTGGCAGCAGGGTTAGGACATATTTCACCTGTTGAAATAGTACCGTATTCAATATATTCAATATTAATGTTAATAATTGGTAGTATATCTATTATTATTGGATTCCCTAGATATAAAAGAGCTAAAAAATAATATATAGGATTCATTGAAGGAAATAATTTAATAAGGATAACAACAACAGAATATACCATATATAATGTGGTGAGCATTATATATGGTACATTCATAAGAAATTTTACAGGGTAAACGAACACGGGAGGTAAAGAGCAATGATGGAAAGAGTAGATAAAGATCTTGCATTTATGTTGAGATATGAAAATGTTGCTTGGTATGAAGATGGAAAAGTAAAAATATTAGATCGTAGAATTTATCCAACAGAGGTTAGATTTGTTACTTGCGAGTCTCATCAGGAAGTAGCCCAGGCTATAGCTGATATGGTAACCCAGAGTGCAGGACCTTATACAGCAGCAGGAATGGGAATGGCACTAGCTGCATATGAGTGTAGAGACTTAAAAGAAGAAGAACAGATGAATTATCTAAAAGATGCAGCATACACATTATCACATGCAAGACCTACAACAGTTCCTAGAATGACTCTAGTTGTTAATGGATGTCTGGAAGTAGTAAAAAAAGCTTTTGCAAATTCACAGAGAGTCGATGAAGAGATATTCAAACATACTGTTAATTCTATGAATAGAAGATACTCCAAGATAGGTGAAGTAGCTAATTATCTAGTAGATATGTTTCCGCAAAATGGTAACGTTATGACGCAATGTTTTGGAGAAACCATAATAGGTATGATGCTAAAAGAGGCTAAAAAACGAGACAAAGTTGTTAAGTTCTTCTGCCCAGAAACAAGACCTTTCCTTCAAGGTGCAAGACTTACAGCAAGTGTAATAAAAGACCAAGGATTCGATGTAACAGTTATAACAGATAATATGCCAGCTATTACTATGCAGACTAAAAATATAGATTTATTTACATCAGCTGCTGATTCCATATGTATAGATGGACATATCGTCAATAAAGTAGGAACAATGCAGATTGCAATTGCTGCAAAATATTTTGGTATTCCATATTTTGTTACAGGAATTCCAGATAGAGATACAATAGAAAAGGTTAAGATAGAAGAAAGAGACCAGAAGGAAGTATTAGAGTTCAGAGGTATAAAAAATACATTGGACGGGGTTAAGGCTTATTATCCAGCTTTTGATATAACACCACCTCATTTAGTAAGTGGAGTAGTAACAGATAAAGGAATATATAGTCCATATGACTTAAAAAGATATTTTGCTACAGAAGTAGATAATTACTGGTAGAATAATTGGAGATGATTAGATGTCTAGATTTGACAAACATTTTAAAATGAACGAGCAAGATGCTATTGATTATACATTAGAGAAACTTGACTATTTTGACGATAATGCTAAGTTAAGTGCAAAAGAGATAGGCGATGGTAATATAAATTATGTATTCAAAGTTTGGGATGAGAATACTAATAAATCAATTATCATTAAACATGCTGATACAGTACTTAGATCATCTGGAAGAGCATTAGATGTAAATAGAAACAAAATAGAAGCTATGGTACTGATGCAGCAAGAAAAATTAGCTCCTAACTTAGTTCCTAAAATATATAAATATGATCCTGTCATGTGTGTATTAGCAATGGAAGACGTATCAGTATATCATAATCTTAGAACAGAGTTATTACAAAGAAAAACTTTTCCAACATTAGCTGAAGATATCACAACTTTCTTAGTAAATACTCTATTACCAACTACAGATTTGGTTATGGATTCAGGAGAGAAAAAAGATCAAGTAAAAGCATATATCAATAAAGATTTATGTAAGATATCAGAAGACCTTGTTTTCACAGAACCTTATATTGACTATAAAGGCAGAAATATAATTCTAGATGAAAATCTAAAATTTGTTGAAGAAATCTTATATAATGATGAAGATTTAATCCTTGAAGTAGGCAAGTTGAAAAATAATTTTATGAATAATGCTCAAGCTTTGGTTCACGGCGATTTACACTCTGGTTCAATATTCGCTAATGAAACTGGAATCAAAGTATTAGACCCTGAATTCGCTTTCTATGGACCTATAGGTTATGATGTGGGAAATGTAATAGGTAATCTGTTTTTTGCATGGGCACATGCATATGTAGATGATACAGACGATAATGATTTTCTAGACTGGTTATCTGATACAATCGAGGAAATAGCAGATAAATTCATTGTCAAGTTCAATAAGCTTTATAAAGAAATTGTAACTGACGAAATGGCTAAAAAAGATTACTATAAAAAATGGTATCTGGAATCAGTATTAGCTGATTCAGCTGGTAGTGCAGGACTTGAAATAATAAGAAGAGTTGTTGGTGATTCAAAAGTTGCAGATGTGACTACTATTGAAGACACTGATAAACGTATCAAAGCAGAACGATTGTTAATCAATATTGGAAAAGAAATGATTATGAATCGTGAGAATATCAAGAACGGTAAAGGTTTTACTGATATATTAAAAAAACATATCTAACATAGATGTTGTATTATTACTATAATAGAGACTGTTAAACATTATAAGTGTATTTGAGGGCATTGATATAATTGACGAAATAAATGAAGAGGCTGCAAACATATAAATTGTTGCAGCCTCTAAATATATTATGATATAAAATATTATAGTGCTTTTCTGCTGTCAGGATTAATAACCCTGTTGATTATAGCAGAAGCATGTAATTATTTATTCTACTTATTTTATTATGCTAGTATGGATTCAAAAATAAGTGTTTCAACTTGTTTTTTGTGATTGTCAATAAATTCTTGTTCAGTAAAATCTTTATCCATCAACTTTAGAAAAGTATCTTGGGTTATGATAGGTAACCATGCCATTGCCATTGCATTCAACCATAGGGTATTTATATCTATATCTTGCCTTATGATTCCCATTTCTTTTGCATCTGACAAGTATTTATGGCTCCAGGAAATCATGTCAGGAAAGAAACTAAGTATCCATTCCTGTCTGTTTTTATTTAACGATTCAGTAACTAAGATTTTGGTTAGATTAGGATGTTTGAAAGTATAATCAATATGACGTGCCAGAATAGTTTTTAATGCTTCAACGGTTACTTTATCTTCAATTACTAATTTATCAACATAATTTTTTTCATCTTCTATAAGATGTTCAATAACTTTTTTATACAGCATTTCTTTATTACCAAAGAAGTAAGAGGGGGTAGTCCGTGATAAACCGCTTAATTCTGCAATCTCTGTCAAAGTTGTTAGATGATAACCTTTTTGAGCAAAAAGTGTTTCAGCGGCATCTAGTATTTTTTTTCTGGACAACTCAGCATCTCTTTTTTTTATATTATCCATAATATGACTCCTTCATCGAATGATTTGTTATTTAACAATTACAAAAAAAGACTATAATAAACATATCAAGTCTTTTTTTGGAAATATTACTATGTAATTATAACATATCGCTGTAGCATAAAACAATGCTTTTTATAGTTGAGGTTTTATAATAACCTTAACTACTTCGTCCGGTTTGTTTTGAACTAGATCAATAGCACTTTCAATATCATCTAAAGGCATTGTATGACTTATTAAAGGTGTCAAATCAAGATTACCCTCATTGACTTGATTAAGAAGCCCGCTTATATTCTTTAGATCACCCAATCCCATACTGAAAGTAATATTCTTATAAAAATTATTTGATTGAATATTGATAGGTTTCTTTGGAATACCTACAAGGAACATTCTGCCACCAATACCAAGACAATCAATACCTTGATTGATTGTAATATCTAATCCTGCTGCATCAATAACAACGTCAGCCCCTTTGTTGTTAGTGTATTCAGCTATATTTTTTAATACATCCTCATCTGTACTGATGGCATGAGTAGCTCCAATTTTTAATGCTTTTTTCAATCTTGTTTCGGATTTTTCAACTACTATTATTTTATCTGGATTATGAAGTTTAGCTGTTAGGATTGTTGCCATACCAACAGGACCACAACCAAATATAACAATGGTTTCACCTTCTTTTAAACCAGAATGTTCAATACCTGTATAGCCAGTAGAAGCGATATCAGATACAAAGATAACCTGTTCATCAGTAAGATTATCAGGTACTTTCAACAAGCATGAATCAGCATGAGGAACACATGTATATTCGGCATGAACGCCAGGTATATCGCCTCTAGTTATTCCTGCACCATGAATACCACCATTGGCACAATGAGATACGTATCCGTTTTTACATGGTTCACATTTACCACAGTAAGGAGCAGGAGGACCGATAACTCTGTCACCAGCTTTGAAATTCTTTACATCTTTTCCCACTGATTCAATTATCCCTACATATTCGTGACCTAGTACAAATCCAGGTTCTGTAGGAATGGCACCTTTGATGATATGAATATCACTACCACATATTGTTGTTGTAGTAACTTTTACGATAACATCAGTAGAGTTTCTTAATACAGGTTTTTCAACATTTTTTAATTCAACTTTATTTATTTCTGGAAAGTATAATGCTTTAATAGTAAACACTCCTTTATGTAATATATAAGTAAGTACTAGTCATCTATAGGTAACTAGCTGAACGTTCATTTAGTTAATAATAGCATTGATTATTTTACTTGTCAAGATGGTAATATAATTACAAATATTAAAGCTGATATTATTGACAGAATATTTATTTAGATTTATAATTTAATTGATATTAAAACTCATTATCATTTAAGTGAATAGCTATTTGAAAAACATAATGAGATAATGCAAGATAAAATTAAGTAAGATATGGAGGTAAATCAATGTCAAAAACTAAGGTTTATTGGTTAATATTTAAGGGCATCTTGAAAAAACAGATATCTAAAAGATATTCTAAAGAATTTACGAAGGATTTGTTGAAAAAAACTAAAACAGAGTACAATGCCATGATTTCAAGAGCTCCTGACATAGGAGGGAAAGAAAATAAGCTAATTATGAATATATATGCAGGAGGAATCTTTATAGCATGTTATAAGGCAGCTGATAAAGCTATCTCACCTGAAATAATGGGTAATATCATATTAGATGGATTAAAGCAATCAAAAATTGTAAAATTTGTATGTAAAGGACAAGATCAAACAACTCAGAAGTTCAAGAATTGGGTTAGCAGCGTATCCAAATGGACGCAAGAAAATGCTGATAAGTATCCCGCAAATTGGATTATGAGGGAAGATAATAGTAAGCATGACACTGGAACATATTTTGAGTTTTCTCGCTGTGGACTTTGTGAATTATGTAAATTAGAAAATTGTACTGAGCTTGCTCCCTATTTGTGTGAAACAGATTATGTAACTGCTAGTTTTGGCAAATCAAAGTTAATAAGAAAATCAACACTGGCAGAGGGAGCTTCTTGTTGTGATTTTTGGTATGTCAATAAGTAAGCTTGTAGAAATGAAAAACACTACATAAATCTTTAAATAAGACAAATAGATGTCATATTTATCTGTTATAATATTAATAGGTGGTGATATTATTGCAGATTGATAGATTATTTCAGATAGTATATCTACTTTTAGATAAAAAACAAGTAACAGCAAAAGAATTATCTAATATACTAGAGGTATCCACAAGAACAATATACAGAGATGTGGAAACTCTGTCTATGGCTGGAATACCCATATATACTAATAAGGGTAAGGGTGGAGGTATAAGTCTCCTTGATAATTTTATTATAAATAAATCAGTTTTATCAAATGAAGAACAGAATAAGGTACTTATAGGTTTGGAATTATTGAAAGCTACAGAATATGAAAATGTTGATGATGCCATTTTAAAACTGAAATCATTGTTTAATAAAAGTAATGAAAACTGGATTGAAGTTGATTTCTCTTATTGGGGAAGCTCAGAGTCGGAAAAGAAGAAATTTGAAGACCTAAAAGATGCTTTAACTCTTTGCAGGAGTATCAGCTTCAAATATTATAATCTATATGGTGATAAGACGACAAGAGTCGTTAACCCTCTAAAACTGATTTTTAAGCAGAAAGATTGGTACTTGTTAGGGTATTGTCTAATGAGAAAAGATTATAGGATGTTCAAGATCTATAGAATAAAAAATCTTGAAATAACTAATAACGGGTTTGATAGAGATAAATATAAATTAGAAGATGTTAAATTATCATATCAGTACACAGCTCCATTGATTACTTTAAAAATCCTTTTGGCACCTGAGATAAAATATAGAGCTTATAATGAATTTGATTCTAAGGATATTACACCAAGAGAAGATGGTAACTTTGAAATTACTTTTGAAGCATTGGAAGATGAGTGGTTATACAATTATATAATTTCATTTGGTCCATATATAAAAATTATTGAGCCAAGTTATATTAATGAGCTAATCAAAAAGAGATTAGAAGAAATTTTGAAGAGTTATCAATAAGGTATTACTAAATAACAAGCCTCAGTCTGATACACTTCAGATTGAGGCTGCCTTATATTCAGCTATCTTATCTTTTCTCCTAATGATAATTCTCGATATTTACTAGGAAGTAATCCTGTACTTTTTCTGAATAATTCTGAAAATCGGCTGGCACTTTGATATCCTACAATACCAGCGATCTGACCTATATTAAGGTCTGTATTTCCCAACAAATGTTCTGCTTGACTCATACGTCTATGTTGTATATATTCCGTAATAGTACATTTATAAATCTCTTTAAAATTAGATTTTAGTTTAGTAGTTCCCATACATGCTATTTGTGATAGCTTTTCCAAGTGAAGGTCATAGGCGTAATGATCATTTATATAGGAAGTAACAGTTTCAAGATTTTCAAGGTCTTGTTTAGTAATCCTTTTAGGAGTTTTGGGTTTCATCTGTTTTGATCTCTCAATAAGAAGAGATATAGACTCAGTTACTTTGCTTTCAAAGAATAATCTTGCTGCCATACCTGTACTTTTGTAATTTCTGATTTGATGTAATAACAAAACCATTTCTGGAAAGCTGGTATCTTCATCTATACTTAGTACAGCTGAACGAGGACTTATGTATTCTCCTGAGTATTTGGATTTTAGATAATCCTCATAATACTCAGGTGTAATCTCAATACCAATTGAACGAATTGGAATATTCTTATGAAATAATGCTTTATAGATTTCACCGTTGCTCCAATATCCTTTTACGCAGCCTGCATTCAATCGTTTGTATGGATTCAATTCTTCTCCAGAAAGAGAATCATAATAAGTGATACTTAGATATTCTGGTAATCTACACTCTAATAAATAATCTTCATAGAAGTAAAAGTCATGAATAGCAATAGCAAAAAGATTGTTATGTGCGTATATCCAGTAGTGACCTTTACCAATCTTAGGATCAATCTTATAGCATTGACCCATCGTATTATATTGTTTATTAGTATTATCTGGTGTAAACCCCTTTTCTAATAAATAAGGTTCATGTATATCTTTAATTATACTATTAATTTTTAATTCCTCCCCCTAATGCCATGATTAGACGATTTTTTACTAGGATTAGGCGAATGTATTTGAGAATCATTGTCATTTTCTCTAGGGCATTGTATACTTATTGACAGCAATATAGCAATAAATCAGTCTATTGCTATTTTAATGAATCATAATTGCTTTGTCAATAAGGTGAAATGAAATAAAGAGATTACCAAAATAGGAGGAATGATATATGTCTAATTTATCAACTGTTTCAAAACAAAACCTGAGCATTAAAGATTTAGTGGTAACAGGGATTTTTTCAGCACTATTTTTTGTGATGACAATGATTGGGGGAATATTCTTTGCACCTAATCCAGTGCTGACATTTCTATTACCACCTGCTGTAGCACTTCTTACAGGTCCTGTATACCTTCTGCTCATAGCTAAAGTTCCAAAACATGGTCCAATACTTATACTTGGTATTTTAATGGGACTACTGATGTTTGTTACAGGAATGTATTGGTTATGGTCTGTTGCATATATAGTGCTTGCAATTGTAGCAGAACTGATTTCAGGAGCAGGGAAATTCAATAATATGAAACTTAATATTATCGGGTTTATGATTTTTTCTCTCAATCCAATAGGGTCTTATATGATGTTATGGATTAATCAAAACAAGTACATAGATTATCTAGTTGGAAAAGGGACAGAACAAAGTTATATGAATACCATGGTTGAAACAGCTAAAGATTGGATGTTGCCAGCAATGATTATTGGAACATTACTATTGGCATTCATTAGTGCGTTATTAGGAAAGAGATTATTAAAGAAACAATTTGAAAAAGCAGGAATAGTAGCATGAACATGATATTTGGAACAAGTACAAAAAAACAAGGACTTGTACATATAGATCCAAGAACAAAATTATTTATACTATTAGTTGGTAATTTATCCATTTTTTTTGCAGGTTCCATAAAATTGGAAGTAATCCTTGCATGTTTTATTATTTTGCTTGGATTAGTTAGTGGTGCTTACCGATTAACTTTTAAAATGTCAGCAATTTATTTTATGATATTGATAATACAAATGTTAGGTTCCGTATATATTGGCGGAACCTTCAAGGTGATTATAGTTAGTTTTTGTATGTTCATAAGAAAGATATTTCCATGTGGTATGCTTGGAGGAATAATCATCTCAACAACCAGAGTCAACGAATTCATGGCAGCAATGAATCGTATACATATGCCCAAAACTGTAGTTATCCCCTTAACGGTTATGCTGAGATATTTTCCTATGGTAGGAGAGGATTGGAGTTTTATAAAAGATGCTATGAAAATGAGAAATGTCACACCATCATTTAGAGGATTGATAACTAGACCTCTTCAAACTATAGAATGTGCATATGTTCCACTTATGATGTCTGCATCCAAAGTTGCAGATGAACTTTGAGCTGCAGCGGTAACAAGAGGAATTGAGAATCCTAAAATCCGTACATGTGTACAGACAATTCGTTTCTCATATACAGATGTTATTTGTACTATTTGTTTTTCAGGGTTGTTGACAATAGCGATTATGACATAAGGAGGCAATGGTTTGATTGAAATAAAGAATACTTCTTTTACTTATCAAGGTAAAGAAGAGAACGGAATTAAAAATGTTAATATCACTATAAAAAACGGTGAGTGTATTCTTCTATGTGGGAAAAGCGGTTGTGGTAAAACTACAATAACAAGGTTGATCAATGGGTTAATTCCTCATTTTTATTCTGGAGAATTAAAAGGTAGTATAAAGATAGATAATAGAGATATTCTGGAAATGAATATGTACGAGATTGCAGAAAAAGTAGGATCAGTATTTCAAAATCCCCGTACACAATTTTTTAATGTGGATACAGATAGTGAAATAGCCTTTGGTATAGAAAACCTTTCATATCCACATGAAAAACTGAAGAGATGTGTAAGGAAAACGGAAAAAGATTTAAAATTGACTGAATTAATGGGAAGAAGTATTTTTGAGTTATCTGGAGGAGAAAAACAAAAAATCGCATTTGCTTCAATATATGCCATGTCCCCGGATATATATGTTCTTGATGAACCGTCTTCCAATCTGGATGTAGATGCCATATCCCAGTTACGTGATATTCTTAAAATGTTAAAAGAACAAGGTAAAACAATCATCATAGCAGAACATAGATTGTATTACCTTAGAGATATCATTGACAGGGTTATTCATGTTGAAAAAGGTGAAATCAAAAAAATATATGATAAAGATGAATTCATAAATATTCCTTTCAATGAAAGAAGAGAATTAGGGTTTAGAACTACTGATTTATCAACCATTGTACCAATCAGTAAAACCAAAAAAATTAATGAGGATGTTCTGGATATTAATGAGATGGCAGTAGCATACAAGAAAAAAGTGGTTATGAAAGATATTGCTATCAGTGCAAAACATGGAGAGATTATAGGAATCATTGGACATAATGGAGCAGGAAAATCTACTTTTCTAAGAAGTGTATGCGGTTTACACAAAGGGTGTAAAGGCAACTTTTGCTGGAAAGGTAAGAAAGTGAGTAATAAACAGCGATTAAAGCTATCCTATATGGTTATGCAAGATGTAAATTACCAGCTTTTCAGTGAAAATGTAGAGAATGAATGTCATTTTGGCATTAAAAATCCTGATACGGAACTTATACAACAGGTAATGAAAGATCTGAAAATTTATCAATACAAAGATAGGCATCCCAATACATTGTCAGGAGGTCAAAAACAAAGGACGGCTGTGGCAGTAAGTATGATATGTAAAAAAGACATTCTGGTATTTGATGAGCCTACAAGTGGGCTTGACTATGACAGTATGCTGCAAGTTGTAGATTTAATCAAAAAATTGGCTGGCAAGGGCAAGATAATATTCATTGTAACTCATGATTATGAATTCATATCTTTAGCTTGCAATCGTATTATACATTTTGACGATGGTATGTTAAAAGATGATTTTACTCTTAATGAAAAAAACATAGAAAAACTTCAAGAGTTTTTTATAGTATAAATGATTTATGAAGGTTATATAAAAGAAGGATTTAAAGATGAAGAATAATAAATTATTTATTATTAGTCATGAAAGGAGTGTTATACATGAAGAAAAGTAAAAAAGATTTAGTTTTACAATTATTGAAATGGGCTGGTAAGGATAGATATTATCTATATTTATCAGTTATATTATCATTAATCAGTGGGTTGAGTACAGCTGTTCCATATTATGCTGTATATAAGATTCTAGAAAATATTTATGCCCGTACATGCACAGAAAATGTTATTATTCACTATTGCTTAGTACTTTTTCTTGGTATTATTTTTAGATTTCTATTGTTTGGTACATCAGGTATATTGTCTCATAAAGGAGCCTATAATACTCTATTTAAAGTGCGTTGTATGGTCATAGACCATATGGCTAAAGCGCCTCTTGGGAATCTAAGCGAACGTAACACTGGTGAAATAAAAACAGTTCTAAATGAGGAAATAGAAAAACTGGAATTATTTTTAGCTCATCATTTACCAGAACTCATATTTTACATAAGTGGTCCTATAGCCATATTCATATATCTATGTACAGTGAATTGGAAATTGGCTCTTATTTCTTTAATTCCTTTAGTGTTTGCTTTTATAGTTATGGGAATGATGTTCAGAGGAACAGACGAAATGATGGATAATGCTTCAAAATCAATTGCTGACCTTAATTCAACAATGATTGAGTACATTAGTGGGATGAAGCTGATTAAGGCTTATAATATGGGAAGCAGGTCATTTACAAAATATTCTAATGCAGTGGAAGACGAATGTTCGGTTTGGAAAAAGATATCTCGTAAGATGGGACCACCTTATGCCATGTATATAGTGATTGTAGAATGTGGGTTGTTACTTATTGTACCTATAGGTGGTTATTGGTTCATGAAAGGGACATTGACGGCTAGTGCTTTTATATTATTTGCTTTTGTAGGCTCGCTATATTTAACGGAATTACGACCATTACAAGAGCTGGGAACTAACTTTGCACAAGTATTGAATGGAATAAGAAAAGCAGAAGAAATTCTTAATATTCCTGCTTATGTAGGTGGTAGTAAATTTCCTGATAGCCATTCAATTAAACTGAAAGATGTAGAATTCAGTTATGATGGTGACACTAATATATTAAAGGATTGTAATATCAATATAAGAGATGGAGAAAAAATAGCTTTAGTAGGACGTTCTGGTGCTGGTAAGAGTACAGTAGTCCAATTGATGGCTAGGTTTTATGATGTTAATCGTGGAAAAGTAATGATTGGTGATAAGAATGTAAAAGACATAGATTATGAACAATTATTAGAAAATGTATCAATAGTTTTCCAAAAAACATTTCTGACCAGAGGTAGCGTTTTAGAGAACATAAGAATGGGAAGTAATGCTTCATTAGAACAGGTTAGAGAAGCTGCACGACAAGCACAAATTGATGATTTCATTATGACATTGCCTAATGGATATGATACTCTTGTTGGAAGTTATGGTTCTCGTTTTTCAGGAGGAGAAAAACAGCGTATTGCTATTGCTAGAGCTATTCTTAAGAATGCCCCAATACTAATACTGGATGAAGCTACTTCAGCGGCAGACCCAGAAAATCAACTAGAGATAGACAAAGGGATTCAGAATCTTTGTAAAGGGAAAACGGTTATTATAGTTGCCCATCGTTTAAGTGTAGTTCTACAGTGCGATAGAGTAGCAGTAGTAGAAAATAATACAATATCATGTGTAGGTACTCATGAACAAGTAAGGCAGAAAAACGAATATTACAGAAATGCTTGGCGTGATTATGAAGAAGCCAGAAAAACTTCTTATAGCTTGGGAGGAGGTAATAATGATGAAACAAAGTAATATCATGAAAAAGAATAGACATTATTATTTATCTATGGTGTTAAATGTTATTGAGGGTATGTTATCAGGTTGTAATTTTATAGTACTTCTAGATTGTATAAAGGCGTTATGGAATAATAATATGACTTCAAGTTTATTACTTACTTCAACTGGTGCACTTGCACTTGTTTTCCTAGTTCGTATCATAATATACAGTATTGGTTATACACAAGGACAGATTGGAGGGGCTGATATAAGTAAACAAATTCGTTTGTTTTTGGGAGATAAAATAAAGAAAATTCCATTATTCAGGTTCACTAAAGGACAAACAGGTGAATATATCAATGTTGCAACAAATGATGTAAACAACTATGAAAAAATTCTTACACATAAAGCTGGTGATATTGCTAAAAATATCTCTCTTTCAACAATGTTGATTATTTTCATATTTACTATCTATGTTCCAGCTGGTTTGGCAATGTTAATAGGATATTTGCTATTAATACCTACTTTGTGGTTTTCGTTTCGTTCGGTTAAAAAATATGGTAATGAGAAAAATAGGATAATGGCAAATAATGTGAGTAATATAGTTGAATATATAACAGGAATCCAAACCTTCCGTGCTTATGGTATTGGTGGTACAAAAAATAAGACTGTGACTGATTCTATGTATTCATATAGTAATATCAGTTATGTATATGAAAAAAATGTTATACCTATTGGTATGGTATTCGGTGTCTTATCATGGTGTACTTTACCTATTATGATATTGATTGCTTGGCATGGTCTTAATACTAATGCTTTTGATGCACCTACATTATTTATGTTAAGCATATTACCTATATTCTCGTCTAAACTTGCAGGGGTTATCTTCGTAGATTTGACTTCTTATAAAAACTTAATGATATCAAAATGGCATATTAATAATGTTATCCAGGAAAAAGAAGAGGTAGAAAGAGATATAGCTTTTAGTCCTAGATTTCATAATATTGAATTTGATAATGTAACTTTTTCTTATGATAAAGATAAACCTGTGTTAGCAGGAGTAGATTTGTTAGTTGAAAATCACAAGCTGACTGCTATTGTAGGTGATTCAGGTTCAGGGAAATCAACTATACTTAATCTTATTTCCAAATATTATGAACCTGATTCAGGTGAAATAAAAATAGGAGGAATTTCAATTAAGGATATTGATGCAGCTAAGGTGCTTAGTCAGATTTCAATGGTTGATCAAGATGTATTTTTATTTAATGATACTATAAGGAATAATATAAGATATGCTCGTTCTTCTGCTACAGATGAAGAGATAGAAGAAGCTTGCAGACTTGCTAACTGTGAAGAATTTATTGAAAAGCTGGAATTGGGATATGATACACCAGTTGGGGAAAATGGTAATCAATTCTCTGGTGGTGAAAGACAAAGATTATCCATCGCACGTGCTATCCTTAAAAACAGTCCTATTCTTCTGTTGGATGAAGCTACGGCATCACTAGATATTGAAAATGAGCTGGCTGTAAAGAATGCCATCGCTAATTTATTGAAAAATAAGAAGACAGTTATTATGATTGCGCATACACTTTCCATTATTAAAAATGCTGATCAGATACTTGTTGTGGGAGGTAGTAAGATAAAAGAGAAGGGGACTCATGATGAACTTCTTAAGAGAAAAGGGAAATATTATCATATGTGGGAGGCAGAAGAAAAATTGAATGTCAATATAGCTGAATAAAATTAAATAAATAAGTCAGTAAAAGTGTTTTGTTCTGACTTGGTTCCTGCAAAATAGTATATATATATGTTACGCCAGCTACTTGCTCGTCCTGAGCTCAACGAATAATAATGGACATCGAGTCCATTATTATTCCTGACAGTCCAGTAGGGCTGTCAGATTAAAAGCTGGGTTCGACGTCCTGTCTCACTACTTCACATATATATATACTATTTAGCTTGTAGTCCCCTTCAATATAATCACAAAACCCTTTTTCTTCTGAACTTAGGTATTAATGGCTAAGTTACTTTTATATAAGATGTGAAAACCAGAATGATACAATTTCTTAGTTATATGATATTGACATAGGGATGAAAACTTGATAATATTAATAATAATGATAATTATTATCATTAGCCTAATGTTTGACACCTGAATACATGGATTTATAGTTACAGTATAAACATGATTTGCATTTGATTAAGTAAATTATGTTTATAAGTTTATATGGCGATAATAAAATAAAAATGCCTAAATGGAATAGTTAAGTCGAAATGGAGCAGAAATTATAATGATGCGTTGTTATAATAGGTTAGTATTTGGGCTGTTAGACATTTAGGAAGAATATAGTTATTATGCATGTAACTATATAGGATATCAATATTAGGGAGGAACTAAGAGATATGGCAACAATAAGAACAAGTGAAAGTAAAGCATTGCGAGGGAAAGATCTGATAACTATTGGAATTTTCTCTGCTATTTATTTTATAATTAATTTTATTATTATGATTTCATCTGGATTGTCACCGGTTGTTTGGATTTTAATGCCGGGGATTATAGCTCTTCTGACAGGTGTACCTTTTATGATAATGGTTTCTAAGGTTCAAAAAACAGGTGCAGTATTTGTTATGGGTATCATAACGGGACTTTTATACTTTTTAACAGGGCAATTTACTTTGGTAATCCTTATAACTTTTGTAGTATCTTGTTTAATAGCTGAAATAATTCGTTTTGTTACCAATTATAGAAGTTACCTTGGTAATATGTTAGCGTTTGTATTTTTTTCTCTAGGTATGATTGGTTCACCACTACCAATCTGGTTGTTCAGGGATAGTTTCTTTGCGCAGATAAAAGAGCAGGGGATGTCTGCTGATTACGTCGCTAATCTAGAAGCAGTATCTTCTACAGGAATGCTTATTGTGCTCATAGTAGCACCAATCATTGGAGCTATCATAGGTGGAATAATAACAAAAGTTCTCTTTAATAAGCATTTTCAGAAAGCGGGAATAGTATAAATAATGTTCGAAAATAAAGAAAAGACATTAGTTTTTGATCCTAGAGCAGAAATCATATTCTTAATATTAGCTAATATAGCTGCATTTACTCAGCGGTCAATATACGTTGAGGTTGGTCTGATAGCTTTACTAATAATTATGTTAGTATATGCTAAGTGCTACAAGGCTAGTGTGAAGTGGATTATTTTATTTGGAATTACGTTAATGCTACAATATTATATATTACCTTATGGACCAAAATTCATAAGAGATACATTTTCTTTTTTAGTATATTATGTTAGAAAGATTTTCCCGTGCTTAATAGTAGGAACTCTAATTGTGAAGACAACAGAAGTTAGATATTTTGTTTTGGCTCTAAGAAAATGGCATTTACCAGAACAGATTATAATTCCTCTTTCAGTGACTATGCGATATTTTCCTTCAATAAAAGAGGAGACAGGTCATATAAGGGATGCAATGAAGCTGCGAAAAGTCAAAGGCGTGGCTAAATTAGAGTGTTATCTAGTTCCTCTTATGATTTCTGCTACTAATACAGCAGAAGAATTGAGTGCTGCTGCTGTCACTAGAGGAATAGAAAATCCAGTAAGAAAGACAAGTGTGGTCAATATACATTTCCATATACAAGATTATATATGCCTTGCCTTGATAATTATTTCTGTTATTGGGGCAGCAGTTTTTAAGTAGGAGGAAATAGAATGATTAGAATCAATGATGTATCTTTTGGATATACAGAGGAAAGGGATATACTAAAAAATATTAATTTGCATATAAGAAGTGGAGAATGTGTATTGTTATGTGGAAAAAGTGGGTGTGGGAAGACAACTATAACAAAAATGATTAATGGGCTTATTCCTCATTTCACACCAGATTGTCATCTCTCTGGAAGTGTAGAAGTAGCTGGTATGGACGTGCCCAATACTGAATTGTATCAATTATCTAAAAAAATTGGTTCGGTTTTTCAAAATCCAAAATCACAATTCTTTAATGTGGATTCCGATAGCGAGTTAGCCTTTGGACTGGAAAACGAAGGGGCTAGACCTGAACTTATAGAACAAAGGATCAAAAAGACTGTTAAGGATCTGAAAATCGAAAGACTTAGGCACAGAAATATTTTTAAAATGTCAGGTGGGGAAAAACAGAACCTTGCTTTTGCTTCGGTATATGCTATGGATTCGGATATATACGTTTTAGATGAACCCACTGCTAATCTAGATGCAAGGGCAATAGAAATATTAAAAGAGCAGATAGCACAACTTAAAAAGCTTGGCAAGACTATATTGATAGCGGATCATAGGCTGTACTACCTGACCGATTTGATTGATAAGGCAATCTACATAGATAATGGGGAGATAGTTGATATATACAGTCGTGAAGAATTTCTATCCATTAGTAGAGAGGATAGAGTTAAAATGGGACTTCGGACGTTGTATCAAGATAAGATTGATATAAATAATTGTCAAGGATATTCCAATAAAAATGAACTAATAGTAAAAGACTTAACATGTGCATATAAGAATGAAACTATCTTAAAAGGGATTTCATTCAATGCGTATGAAGGTGAAATTATTGGTATAACAGGTTATAATGGAACTGGGAAAACAACTTTAGTGCGGTGTATCGCTGGACTTATCAAAGAAAAAAGGGGAAAGATAATTCTTGATGGAAAAGTATTGAACACTAAACAACGGAATAAAGCATGTTATATGATAATGCAGGATGTGAATCATCAGCTTTTTGGAGACAGTGTATGGAATGAATGTGAGATTTCAGGTTATAGAGATGAAAATCAAGATATTGATAAAGTATTACTGGATTTTGATTTGCTGGAGTACAAAGAAAGTCATCCTATGGCTTTGTCAGGTGGACAAAAACAAAGACTTGCTATTGCAACAGGAGTTCTAACAAACAAGAAGATTCTTATATTCGACGAACCAACTAGTGGTCTTGATTATTATCATATGATTGCTGTTAGTAGAACAATCAAAAAACTCAAAGAGGGTCATATAATATTAATTATAACCCATGATATGGAATTTTTGGAAGTTACATGCGACAGAACAATTGATTTAACAAATAAGGAGTGATTTTATATAATCTAGGGAGGTGAGAACAATGATGGAAGATAAAGTTTTTCTCGGGCAAAATGTATCTGTTATCTGTAAGGATAATGATTGTACGGTTTTTCAGATGAAAGATGAAACTGGTGAAGGACTAATGACTACTTATAAGGTTTTTCCAGGTGTTTATTTGATGTACAACGATTATCATATGAAAAGTTGTATTTCAGAATTCAAGCCTCATTGCAATATGTTCAGTATCAACCATTGTAATGAAGGAAGAATGGAATGGGATGTAGGAGATGGTGCATACTTGTATCTTAGGGAAGGTGACCTTAAGATTGATAATTGTAATCATCATACTGGTAATTATTCCTTTCCTTTGACTCATTATCATGGCATTTCAATTTTACTGTGTGTAGAAGAGGCTACTAAATCACTTAATTCTGTATTATACGGTTTTCCAGTTGATTTGCTTGAACTTCAGAAGAAATACTGTGACAACAAAAAGTCATATGTCATACGTGGTGAAAAATCCATTGCACATATCTTTTCAGAATTATATGCTGTTCCAAGTAAGATAAAAAAGTATTATTTCAAAATAAAAGTGTTGGAGCTTTTATTATATCTCAGTGCTCTAGAATTACAGGATGAAGAGTTGGAACGTCCATATTTCTATAAGACACAAGTGGAAAAGATTAAGGCTATGGAAAAATTGATTACATCTGATTTGGAAACTCACTATACACTAGATCAGTTATCTGCTAGATTTGATATCTCACTAACGTCCATGAAAACTTGTTTCAAAGGAGTATATGGGACATCAATCTATGCATATCTCCGCACTTACCGTATGAATAGGGCTGCAGTGCTCCTACGCCAAAGCAAAGATAATATAGCTTATATTGCAGGATGTGTAGGTTATGATAGTCCAAGCAAGTTTGCTTATGCTTTTAAATCAATCATGGGTAAATCTCCATTAGAGTATAGAAAATCTATAGTTTAAGTAGTTTGTTATAACAAATTAATATAATAATATAAAGCTTATATAAAATGTATTGTTTAGAATTATCTATTCAATACATTTTTTTATTGCAATTAATTCTTGACATGAAAGTATAAAAATGTTACCATACATACATAAATAGATTAACGTTAAACTAACAATAACACCAATGAATATATCATGTTTTACATTAAAAATATACAAAAAAGTTAAAAACTATGGAAAATGATATATTTATTATTGCAATAATTGAGATATGTACATTAAAAAAGGAAGGCATGATGGAAAATGTATCAAAAATTATTTAAGTCAAATCACTTATGGAAAAGAATATTTCGAAATCGGGGTCTCTATTTAATATTATTACCGTCTTTAATATTGTTAATTTGCTTTAGTTACATACCAATGTACGGGGTACTAATTTCATTTAAGGACTACAAAGGTTCTCTTGGTATTATGGGTAGTCCATGGGCTGATCCTTGGTACAAATATTTTATTAAGTATTTTAATTCTTATCAGTTTGTTAATACAATAAAAAACACTTTGGTTATAACAGGTTACAGCTTATTGGTCAGCTTTCCTATTCCAATAATCTTTGCATTAGCAATTAATCAAATGAGAACTAACAGATATAAAAAGACATTTCAAACTATTTCATATATGCCACACTTTATTAGTACTGTGGTAATAGTTGGAATACTTAATTTAATTTTTTCACCAGGAGCTGGATTGATTGGACAGATATTCGGATTGTTCGGAGCCGAAGCACCAAACTTATTGGGTAGTCCTTCAGCTTTTAAACATTTGTATGTATGGTCGGATGTATGGCAGCATGTTGGATGGGATTCAATTATTTACATAGCAGCATTATCATCGGTTGACCCTAATCTATATGAAGCCGCTGGTATTGATGGTGCCAGTCAGTTCCAAAAAATATTGTATGTAGATATTCCAATGTTGATACCTACAGCGATGACATTATTAATACTTAGATGTGGTGGACTTATGGCTCTTGGTTTTGAAAAAGTATACCTTATGCAAAATGACCTTAATTTATTGAATAGTGAAGTTATTTCTACATATGTTTACAAAGTGGGTATGATAAGTGCTCAATATAGTTATTCCTCGGCAGTTAACTTATTTAGTACGGTGATTAACTTTATACTTTTAATATCCGTCAACAAGTTCAGCAGAAAAGTATCAGAAAACAGCTTATGGTAGAGGGGAGGCATAATGATGAGTAATCTAAAGAAAAGAAAGAAAATTACCAAGTTTGACATTATATTATATTCTATATCAGTTATTTTATTAATTATTATTCTTTATCCTATTTATTTTGTTGTTACTGCATCTTTTAGTGAACCTGCAGCAGTAGCCAGCGGTAATGTTTGGTTATGGCCAAAAGGTTTTACATTAGAAGGTTATACAGAACTCTTGAAACACAAAGAAATATGGATAGGATATAAAAATACAATTCTATATACAGCAGCAGGAACTGCAATTGGTATTTTTGTTAATATAACTGCTGCCTATACATTATCAAGAAAAGATTTTGTGGGTCGTAAATTTTTTATGCTGTTATTTGTATTTACCATGTTTTTCAATGGTGGTTTGATACCAACATTCTTAACAGTAAAAAGATTTGGATTGTATGATAATTTCTTAGTAATGGTACTTCCTTTTTCGGTATCAGCTTTTAATATAATTGTAGCCAGAACATTTTTCCAAAATTCCATCCCTAGCAGTTTATGGGATCAGGCTCGAATTGATGGATGTGGTAACGTAAGATATTTCGTTCAGATTGTAGTACCTTTATCAAAAGCTATAATATCTGTATTAGGACTTTGGATAGCTGTTGGACAGTGGAATTCCTACTTCAATGCTTTGATATATTTGAAGAGCAGCAGTCTACATCCACTTCAGTTGATATTAAGAAATATTTTGATAACTAACAATATGCAGACAGCACTTGGCAGTGGTGAAGCAGCACAGATTGCACTAAGAAGAGCCAATTTGATGAGATATTCCGTAATTGTAGTATCCACTCTTCCAATTATGTGTGTATATCCATTTGTTCAAAAGTATTTCAACAAAGGTGTAATGATAGGTGCAGTAAAAGGATAAATAATAACCATGAATCTATTAAAATTTATATAGATTACTTTTAATTATTATAATTGAGGAGGAAAAGATTATGAAAAATAAAACAACAAGATCATTTCTAAAAAAGACAATAAGTCTATTGGTTGTAGCAATGTTAATGCTTACATGTGTTACAGGATGTGGATCAAACAATGAAAAAGACAATAATAATGGTGCAAAAGAGACAGCGGGAAATACAGAAAACAGTAACTTCAATAAAGAAGGACTACCTATTGTAAACGAACCTGTTACATTAACAGTATTAACTACTAGATGGGGTAATATGGGAGATAGTTTCACTGACAATCAATTCATAAAAGATTTGGAAACTAAGACAAACGTTAAGATTGAGTGGCAAGTTCAATCTCTAAGTGATTGGGGAGAACAAAAAGGTATCTTGTTAGCTGGAGGAGATCTACCAGACATCATCATCGGTAATAAAACATTTGAAGATACTGATGTAATCAACAATCTAGAAATGTTTTTACCAGTAAATGATTTAGTGGATAAATATATGCCTAATTACAAAAAAGCTTTAACAGACATGCCTGACTTGAAAAAGACAGTTACATATTTAGATGGAAAAATGTATTCAATGGGTAAAAACCTACCTTGTCGTCCAGTTGTATGTAACCAACCAATCATCAACAAAGCTTGGTTAGATAGATTAGGATTAGAAGAACCAACTACCATTGAAGAATTATATACAGTATTAAAAGCATTCAAAGAGCAAGATGCTAATGGAAATGGAGATCCTAATGATGAGGTTCCTATAACTGGAAGTAAAGGTCTTTCAATGGATTTACTTAATCCTTTTGGAATCACTGATATAAATGGAGCCATGATGCTTGTAGATGAAGATGATAGTTTAACATTCTATCCAACAAGTGAACAATACAAAGAAGGTATAAAATGGTTAAATAAATTATATACTGAAGGAATTATTGATCCTGAAACTTTCACACAAGATGATACAATGGCACTTGGTAAGAATCAAGACCCTAATGTATCAAGAGTAGGTTTCTCATATAACTGGATTCCAGATGCAGTTTATGGACAATGGAAAGATGAATACATCGCTTTAGCACCTATTGCTGGACCAGATGGAAAGAGATATGCAGGTGGAGATAAAAACGGTATTTCTGCAATTGAACGTAATGAAGCTTTAATCACAAAGAATTGTAAATACCCTGAAATAGCTGCACGTTGGTTAGATGAATTCTACACAGGTGAAGCAAGTATCCAGAACTTCTGGGGAGCAATTGGAACAGTTATCTCTAAAAATGAAGATGGTACTTATACTTTAAATAATCCACCAGAAGGAACAAGTGCTGATGGTTGGTACTGGGATCAAAGTTTAAGAGATTTTGGACCAAAATATGTAAGTGCTGATTTCCAAGAAAAAATTAAATTATCACCAGAAAGTGGAGACGGATTAAAACTAGAACTTAGTAAATTAGGAGAAGAATACATTACTAGAACATATCCAAAAGTAATGTTAAGTGCAGAAGAAATCGAAGAATTAGCTACATTAGAAACAGATATCAACAAATTCATCGATGTTACTAGAGCTGATTGGGTAATTAACGGTAATGTAGATGAAGGTTGGGATACATATGTTAAAAAATTAAATGAAATGGGATTGGAACGTTTGATTGAAATCCGTACAGATGCAATGGAGCGTTACTCAAAAGGTGAATAGTATTATTATTTAATATAACTTAATATTAATTAATATAGTAATAAGGGGCTGTCCTATATACATTTTACGTTAATATCCTAGTGAAGTAGAATCTTCTTAACGGTATAAATTGTAGCAGCCCCTTTATTAATTTAAGTGGATACAACGGGACAGAAATAATTAATTTATATAAAAGAATACAAGGAGTATAAAATGAAAACATATAAGTATAACTTAAATAGTGCTCTTAATATTGATGATTTAGATTATGTTTGCTTAAGTAAAGAAAATGACAAATGCATGATTACTATTGATATAAATTACCAAGCTGCTTATGGTTTGGGTGAAAGATTCAATTGTATTAATCAAAAAGGTCTAACAGTACAATCACATGTATATGAGAAATTCTGTAATCAGGGAGAAATAAGTTATTGCCCAATTCCTTTTTTCTTCACTAATACGGGATTAGGAGTTTATGTAGATTCTTGGGTTATAAATGAATTCGATTTCGGTGATACAATAAAGATTACAATATCAAAAGATAGTTCAGATAAATTTCCAGAAATATATTTCTTCCTTGGTGAACCAAAAGAAATTATTAGTGAGTATGTATCATTGACAGGGAAACCTTTCATTACACCGAAATGGAGTTTTGGTCCATGGATATCAGCTAACAGATGGAATACAGAAGAATTGGTAGAAGAGCAATTAGAATTACTGGAAAAGCATAAGTTTCCTGCTAATGTAATGGTTCTTGAAGCATGGAGTGACGAAGCTACCTTCTATAGATGGAATGAAAACGGCGAATGGAAAAATCCAAAAGAAATGATTGATAAGCTTCATGATAAAGGTATTAAATTATTATTGTGGCAATGCCCAGTCATAAAGAAAATGGAAGAAGGAAGATTCCATAAAGTCAATGAGGAAGATTGGGAACATGTGAAACAAAAGGGCTTATGTATAAAAAATGCAGATGGAAGTCCTTATACTATTCCAAAAAGACGTTGGTTCAGTGGGTCCATGATTCCTGATTTTACTAATGAAGAAACTATAAAATGGTGGTTTGAAAAAAGACAGCATCTATTAGATATAGGAGTAGATGGGTTCAAAACAGACGGTGGAGAATTCGTCTATGATGATGATATAAAAGCTCATAATGGAATGACAGGTATTGAACTAAAGAATGCTTATGCCTCCAGTTATGTACAAGCTTATCATGACTTCATAGGAAAAGACAGAGTACTTTTCAGCAGAGCTGGATATAAAGGACAACAGAATTTCCCAATGCAATGGGCTGGAGATCAGCAATCCACTTGGGATGAGTTGCGTCATATTATATTAGCAGGAATTTCATTAGGAATGAGTGGAGTTCCGTACTGGGGATTTGATATTGCTGGATTTGCGGGAGAGCTTCCATCAGTTGAATTATATGAAAGATCAACACAGTTGGCTGTATTCACGCCTGTAATGCAATGGCATTCAGAGCCCATAGGCGGTCAGTTCTCAGAAATATTACCTGGTATAAAAGGCACCAACGATAGAAGCCCATGGAATATGGCTCTATGCTATCAGGATGAAGATTTGATAGATAGATTAAGATATCATCATAATCTAAGAACGAATCTATTACCTTATATCTATGACCAAGCAAAGAAATCCAGTGAAACAGGAATCCCAATGATGAAACATCTAGTATTAGAGTATCCAGAGGATGAGTTGGTATATAATATTGAAGATAGTTTCATGCTTGGAGATATTTTAGTTGCTCCTATAATATTTGAAGGTAAGACAGATAGAGAGGTATATCTACCAGATGGTATGTGGACCAATCTATGGACTGGTGAGACATTCACAGGAAACAAAAAATATCAGATTGATTCTGGAAAAGAACGTATCCCTGTTTTCCTTCGCAGTGGTGGAGGTATTGCCTTGAATCTAGGTGAGGACAAAGAATTAGGAAGCTATGTTGGTAATGGCACAGAAGAATATAACAACCTATGCTTCTACCTAGCAGGTGATGTAGGAGAATACTATTTTAGTGATGATTTGGGAAATAAAATATTAATAACTTGGAAAGATGGTATCAATAAGACACAAGTCTTATCTGGAAATATACAGTTTGATATTATTGATAATATATAATTGATGACTATCATAAGGAGACATAAAATGATTAAGAGATTTATATATGGTAATCCATTTAATACAGAAGCTGTCATTAAGGAATTGCCAATTGAAAATGATACACCTAAGTACGGTAAATTAGATTTATCAGAAGGCTTCACATATACATATGACATGAAAAATGATATTGTTTTCGGTCTAGGTGAAAACATAAGAGGAATAAACAAGAGAGGATATAGATACGTAAGCAATTGTACAGATGATGCTGTTCATACAGAAGATAAGGTTTCATTATATGGGGCACATAATTTTATTATTATCCTTGGAGAAAAAACATTTGGATTATTCTTTGATACACCCCAAAAAATCGCTTTTGATATTGGGTACACTAGACAAAATGAGCTGAAAGTAACAATGCCAGAGAAAGATGTCAATCTATATTATATAGAAGGAAACAGTCTCAATGATATAGTAAAAGAATTTAGACAGCTTATAGGTAGAAGCTATATTCCTCCATATTGGGCTTTTGGATATCAGCAAAGCAGATGGGGATATAGAAATGAAGAAGATGTAAGAAAAGTATTGGATGAATACAGAAAAAATGAGATTCCTTTGGATGCAATATATCTTGATATTGATTATATGAAGGATTATAAGGATTTTACTGTTGATACTGATAAGTTCCCTGATTTTCAAAAATTAGTTTCTGATATGAAGAAAGAAGGAATACGATTAGTACCTATTATAGATGCAGGTGTAAAAATAGAAGATGGCTATAATGTCTATGAAGAAGGTGTAGCCAAAAACTATTTTTGTAAGAGAGAAGATGGTACTGATTTTGTAGCTGGTGTATGGCCAGGAAGAACACATTTTCCGGATTTTCTGAATGAAGATGCTAGAGAGTGGTTTGGAGAACAATACAAATTCTTATTGGATAAAGGTATAGAAGGCTTTTGGAATGATATGAATGAACCTGCTATATTCTATTCTGATGAAGGATTGAGAGAAGCTTTTTCCAAGATTGAAGAGTATAAAGAGGATAAACTAGATGTAAATTCATATTTTGAGTTCCAGAATCTAGTAAAAGGTCTATTAAACAATCCAGATGATTATAAAAGATTCTACCATAATGTAGATGGAGAGATGATTTGCCACGATAAGCTTCATAATCTATATGGTTATAATATGACTCGAGCAGCAGGGGAAGCATTTGAGAGATTGGTACCTGAAAAAAGGATATTAATGTTTTCTCGTTCTTCTTATATTGGAATGCATAGATATGGAGGGATTTGGACTGGTGACAATAATTCTTGGTGGTCCCATTTATTATTGAATATAAAAATGATGCCATCATTGAACATGTGTGGATTCCTTTATTCAGGTGCAGACATAGGAGGATTCGGCTGTAATACAACTAGGGACTTGGTACTCCGTTGGCTTGCTTTTGGGATTTTTACTCCATTGATGAGAAATCATTCATGCTCTATAAGACCACAGGAATGTTATCAGTTTGAACAAACAGTTGATTTTAAAAATATCATTGACCTTAGATATAGGTTGATTCCATATATCTATAGTGAGTATATGAAAGCTGTTTTAAATGACGAAATGTATTTTAGACCATTAGCATTTGATTATCCTAGTGATTCCTTTGCAATACATGTTGAAGATCAACTAATGGTAGGTGAGGGAATGATGGTTACACCTGTCTATGAACAAAATGCAGTAGGCAGATATGTATACCTTCCAGAAGATATGTTGAAGGTTAAGGTCAAAGGCGGAAAACTGACTGAAGAAATTCTACAAAAAGGACATCATCACATAGACATATCTCTAGATGAGGTAGTATTCTTCATTAAAAAGAATCACCTGGTACCTATATGTGAACCAGCACTTAATACAGAAAAGTTGGACACTAATAATTTAACGTTGATAGGATATGTTGATGATAATGTATCATATAAGCTATATCATGACGATGGTATGTCAAAGGACTATGACAGAAAAGACAATATGATTAATATTCAAGTTGAAAATGATACAGTAATTTCTGATTGCGATAATATTAATTTTAATCTAAAAATAAAGAGAGAAATTTAATTGTCCAAATGGTTCATAATAGTCAATGTAGAGCTGAAAAATTAATAGAGACACTCTATAATATGTATTGGTTAAGGAATAGTTTAACCAATACATTTTTTTTTGGAAGGGAGATTATTATGAAACAAAAAAGCTGGGTGAAAACGCTATTTTCTTTTGCATCAAGATGTAAAGGGAAAATTACCATATCTGTTATTTGTGCAATAATTAGTGTTGCAGGCGGTATAGTACCTTATTTTGGGGTTTATAAGATTATATGTCTTTTCATTGATGAGACTCCAACCTTGGACAAAATTATATTTTGGTCCATAATTAGTATTGCAGGCTATTTGGTGCAGGTGCTATTTTATGGGATATCAACAACTTTATCACATATCTCTGCATACACTATTTTAGAATCTATCAGATTGAAAATTGCTGATAAATTAATGAAAGCACCTCTTGGAACTGTGCTGAACGAACAAATTGGTAATCTGAAAAATATTATAGTAGACAGGGTAGAAGCCATAGAAATACCTTTGGCTCATGCTATACCAGAATTGATATCTAATCTATTATTACCAATTGGAGTATTCATTTTCTTATGTATGATTGACTGGCGTATGGCGCTAGCTTCCATGATAACCATACCAATTGCAGGTATTGTACTAAAAAGAATGATGAAGACTTTTAGTAAACAGTATGATGATTATATGAAAGCTAATAATCATATTAATAGTGTTATTGTGGAATATGTAGAAGGAATTGAAGTTATCAAGGCATTTAATCAATCTACATCATCATATGAAAAGTTTACTAAATCAGTTGATTCATTCAAGGAATACACTCTTGGGTGGTTTAGAAGTACATGGAAATCCTTGAATTTTGTAGGTGCAGTTTTACCTTCTACTATGTTAGGAACATTACCTGTTGGAATATTACTGTACCTTAATGGAAGTCTGACACCATCAGAGTTTACTATTTGTCTAATATTATCTATGGGAATAGTTTCTCCACTAATGAAGTTTTCAATCTTTGTAAATGATTTAAAGTCAATGGAATATTCTGTTAGGGATGCTGATATGTTACTTACACTGCCAGAATTAAGTATAAAAAAAGAACCAGTGAGCTTTAAGAATTATGAAATTCAACTGGAAAATGTGTCATTTTCTTATGAAACAACTGATGATACAGAAGAAAAGATGGCTTTGTCTAATATTGATATAAGTATTCCAGAAGGGTCATTTTCTGCTCTTGTTGGTTCGTCAGGTGGAGGTAAATCTACAGTTGCAAGGCTAATTGCAAGATTTTGGGATGTAAATGAAGGATGTATTAAAATAGGAGGTATCAATATAAAGGATATACCTCTTAATCAACTTGGAGATACAATTACCTATGTTGCTCAAGACAACTTTTTATTCAACTGTTCCCTCATGGAAAATATAAGATTGGGGAAACCAAAAGCATCAGATGAAGAGGTTTTTGCTGCAGCAAAAGCTGCATGCTGTGATGAATTCATAAATAAATTGGAAGATGGTTATAACACCAATGCAGGAGTAGCTGGAAAATGTCTTTCAGGTGGGGAAAAACAAAGAATTTCAATTGCTAGAGCTATCCTAAAAGATGCACCTATAGTAATATTGGATGAAGCAACTGCTTTTACCGATCCTGAAAATGAACATAAAATTCAAAAATCCATAGCAGTATTGACAAAAGGCAAAACATTATTAGTTATAGCACATAGGCTCTCAACTATTAAAGACGCAGACCAGATAATAGTCATGGAAAAAGGACATATTGTAAGTAATGGTAAACAAGGCGAGTTACTTAAGTCATGCCCTCTTTATATTAATATGTGGAATGCTCATATTAATTCAAAATCATGGACTGTTTCAACCAAAAGAAAAAAGGAGGCATAAGATAATGTTTAAAACCATAAAACGTATAATTATATGGACAGGCAATTATAAGAAATCTCTTTACATCGGGTTTGTATATTCTTTTTTAGTAACTATTTTTTCAGCTATGCCTATAATGGCAACTGGATATACATTAGATTTAGTATTAAAAGATATGAGAGGTGAGATTATTCTTGAAAAAAATCTTGCTTTTACCATGCTGATATTTATTATCCTAACAGTATTACTTCGTTTTTATTTCTCTTATCTAAGAGCTAAATCTCAAGAGAGTGTTGGATATGAAATAGCTGCAAAACAGAGGATTCAGATTGGTGAAGTACTCAAGAGGGTTTCTCTAGGATATTTTAACAAAAATAATACAGGAGATGTATCTGCTACATTAACAAGTGAGTTGTCAGTTCTTGAATTACAAGGAATGAAAATGATAGATAAAGTTGTTAATGGTTATATCAATATTATTGCTACCATCATATGTTTAGCCTTTTTTAATATAGAGATAGCATTAATATCTCTAGCTGGAGCTATATTATCATTTATATTTGTAAACAGAATAAGTAGAAAGTGTAAAGAGAATGCACCTATACTAGAGAAAGCCCAGATAGATATGACAAGTGATACAATAGAATATATCAGGGGAATGCATATAGTAAAGGCTTTCAAACAAGATGGTGTAGCAATTGACAAAATAAAAAAATCATATAGCGATAGTAAAGGCATCAATATAAAGGTTGAGAAAAATTTTGTACCTTATAATTGTCTGCATCTATTATCATTAAGACTAGCATCAGTATTGATTGTTTTGATATCTGGAGGACTTGTATTGGATGGTAAAATGGATTTACCTATAATGTTGATGATTGGTGTATTTTCCTTCACAATATTTAGTAATGTAGAAGGCGTTAATGATGCTGCTCATTTACTTAGGTTGATTGATAACACCCTTAATAAATTAGAAAAGATGAAAAACGCTGATTTCATAGATAAAGATGGAAAGGATATAGCACTAACCTCATATAATATAAGATTTGACCATGTAAGGTTTGCTTATGATAATAAAGACATTATAAATGATGTTTCTTTTAATATTCCCCAAAATACTACAACAGCGATTATCGGTCCATCTGGAAGTGGGAAAACTACATTATGTAGTTTACTAGCCCGTTTCTATGATGTTAATTCAGGAAAGATATCTATTGGTGGAGTTGATATAAGAAAATTGACATGTGACAGCCTTCTATCTAATATGAGTATGGTATTTCAAAATGTCTATCTATTTCATGATACTATAAAAAATAATATAAGATTTGGTAATCCAAGTGCCACAGATGCCGAAATCAAAGAAGCGGCAAAAAAAGCTTGTTGTCATGATTTTATTATGGATTTGCCTAATGGGTATGATACTATGATAGGTGAGGGCGGTTCTTCCCTATCTGGAGGGGAAAAACAAAGGATTTCTATTGCTAGAGCAATTCTGAAAGATGCTCCTATTGTTATCCTTGACGAAGCTACAGCTAGTGTTGATCCAGAGAATGAACACTATATTCAAGAAGCAATAAGTTCATTGACCCATGGAAAGACTATCATCATCATTGCTCATAGACTTGCTACAATACAGAATGCAGACCAGATTCTAGTTGTTGACAATGGAAATATAGCTCAAAAAGGTACACATGAGCAGTTATATAAACAAGAGGGTATTTACAGGAGATTCTTGACAATACGTGAAACGGCTGAGAGCTGGAGCATCTGAAAAAGCAGCTTGACTAAATCTATAAAATAATCTATAATACTAGTTAATAAAATATGGTTCGTAATTATTAAGCATAAAATGGGGTACACCACCGCGGGTGTAAATCTCCATTTTATGCTTTTTTTTATGAATTAAACATAAGGGAAGTGAAGAAATGAGAGTTAATGGAACTGATATTAAGCTTGATGAGGATATAAATTTATATGATTTCTTGGTTAACAATAATTATGATATTACCAAGATTGCTGTTGAACATAATAGTAATATTGTTCCTAAAATAGAGTATAAAAATATCATGCTCAAGAATAATGATACCTTGGAAATTGTCAGCTTTGTTGGAGGAGGTTGATATATGAAGATAACAGTTAACGGTAAAAGGATTAATACAGATGTAGTTACTGCATTCCAATTACGGAATCAGATTGGAAATGAAGATGACATCATAATTTTGAACGGTTATCAAATAGAAAAAGATAAGAAGTTAGTAGAGAATGACACACTTAGTATCATAACAAAAGGTGCTATGGTTAATAGTAATGAGCTAGAGAGTATGCTAATGGCAAGACATACTTCTAATGTACATAATAAGATTAAAAAAGGAAAAGTGGCTATAGCTGGATTAGGTGGTCTAGGGTCTAACATTGCAATCATGCTTGCAAGAACGGGCATTGGAGAATTACTCCTTGTAGATTTTGATATTGTTGAACCAAGCAATCTGAATCGCCAGTGTTATAATATCAGTCATTTAGGTATGCCTAAGACAGAAGCGCTAAAACAGCAGATAAAAGAAATCAATCCTTATGTTAAAGTACAGATCAAGACTGTAAAAGTAACTATAGACAATGTCTATGAGCTTTTTAATGGATATGATATTATTTGTGAAGCCTTTGATAAACCTGAGGCAAAATCAACACTTGTCAATGAAGCTTTGGAAGAGATGGATGACGTTAAGATTGTTGCAGCTTCTGGTATGGCAGGTTATGGCAGTTCCAATATAATCAAGACAATTAATCCCATGAAAAGATTATATGTATGTGGAGATTTACAGAGCGAGGCAAAAATCGGACAAGGATTAATGGCTCCAAGAGTGAATATATGTGCAGGTCATCAAGCTAATATGATACTAAGATTATTACTAGGAATAAATGATATATAGGAAAGGATGTATAAAATGAATGATAAATTAATAATAGGAGAACACGAATTTGATTCAAGATTTATATTGGGTTCAGGTAAATTTTCTTTGGATATGATAGATGCAGTTATAAATAAGGGAGATGTAGAGATAATAACTCTTGCCTTACGACGCTCTAATGTAGGTGGGCAAGAAAATATATTGGATCATATACCAGAAGGTATAACATTATTGCCTAATACTTCTGGTGCTAGAAATGCTTCTGAAGCAGTAAGGATAGCAAGACTTTCAAGAGAAATTGGATGTGGTAATTTCATAAAGTTAGAGGTAATAAGAGATACAAAATATCTGATGCCAGATAATTACGAAACTATAAAAGCTACAGAAATTCTTGCAAAGGAAGGTTTTGTTGTAATGCCTTATATGTATCCGGACCTAAATGTAGCAAGAGCATTAGTAGATGCTGGTGCAGCAACTATCATGCCTTTGGGTTCACCTATCGGTAGTAACAAGGGACTTTGCACAAAAGATTTTATAAAGATATTAATTGATGAAATAGATGTACCAATTATTGTAGATGCAGGTATAGGCCGTCCATCACAAGCCTGTGAGGCAATGGAAATGGGGGCTGATGCAGTTATGTGTAATACAGCGATTGCTACCGCTTCTGATATATATACAATGGCAGAAGCATTTAAACTTGCAATAAGGTCAGGACGTAAAGCTTACTTAGCTGGACTTGGAAGAGTTTTGAACAATAAAGCGGAAGCTTCTAGTCCTTTAACTGGATTTTTGGAGGATTGATTATTATGAATAGAGATAAAGTGAATCACATGGAATATTTAGAAGGAATGGATGTCATAGATTCCGATTTAATGGAAAAAGTATTGGGAATAGTAGATAAATACGATTATCATATGTATACTCCCAAAGATGTTGAGATAGCATTGGAGAAAGAGATGATTACAATAGATGATTATGGGGCTTTGTTATCTCCAGCAGCTATGCCCTATTTAGAAGATATGGCAAAAAAAGCTACTATGAATACAAAAAAATATTTCGGTAATTCTGTAACCATGTTTACTCCATTATATATATCAAACTACTGTGAAAATCATTGTGTTTATTGTGGGTTCAACTGTATGAATAAAATTCATAGAGGAATGCTTACATTAGAAGAAGTAGAACAAGAACTTAAGAACATTGCATCCACTGGTTTGAAAGAGATTCTGTTATTGACAGGTGAATCTCGTAGTACTTCTAGTGTAGAATATATTGGAGGTGCCGTAGAATTAGCTGCAAAATATTTTTCTACAGTTGGAATAGAGATATATCCTCTTAATACAGAAGAATATGCTTACTTACATAAACGTGGTGCCGATTTTGTTTCAGTTTACCAAGAAACCTATAATACAGATAAGTACGAACAGGTTCATTTAAGTGGTTCGAAACGAATATTTCCATACAGATTTTATGCACAAGAAAGAGCTCTGTTAGGTGGTATGAGAGGAGTATCTTTTGGAGCATTATTAGGTATAGATGATTTTAGAAAAGATGCTTTTGCAACAGGATTACATGCGTATTTTGTACAAAAGAAGTATCCTCATGCAGAAATTTCATTTTCAACCCCTAGGCTAAGACCTTATATCAATAATGCTGATAATAACCCTAATGATGTTCACGAAAAGCAGCTTTTGCAGGTAATGACAGCTCATCGTATTTTCATGCCATTTGCAGGTATAACCATTTCTACAAGGGAGAGAGCAGGTTTTCGTAACAATGTTATTGGAATGACAGCAACTAAAATATCTGCAGGTGTAAAGGTTAGTGTTGGAGGTCATGGGGAAGAAGAAAAAGGTGATGAACAATTTGAGATTTCCGACCCACGGAATGTAGAAGAAATCCACAATATGATTCTTGATAGAGGCTTACAGCCAGTATATACTGATTATATCTATGTTTAGGAGAAAGAGTATGCTTATTTGTGTAACTAATAGAAAATTGTGTAGAGATAATTTTATAGAGAGAATAAGTAAGATAGCAGAAGGAAAACCCTATGCAATAATGTTAAGGGAAAAGGATATGGATAGATCTGAGTATGAATGTCTAGCTCTAAAGATAAAAGATATATGTAATAAAAGTAATGTAAAGTTGATAATCAATAATAATATAGAAACAGCTGTGAAACTAGGTATTCCAAACATCCATCTGTCAATGTCTGCTCTTAGGACACATAAGAATCGATTAAGTCAATTTACGATAGGTGCTTCAGTTCATTCATTGGCTGAAGCAAAAGAAGCTGGAGAGTTAGGTGCTTCATATATAATTGCTGGGCACATATTTCCTACGGATTGCAAACAAGGGGTTCCACCAAGAGGTCTATCATTTTTACAAGAAATATGTTATATCTCATCTATACCTGTATTTGCAATAGGAGGTATAAGTAGTGATAAAAAGAAGGATATAATTAAAACTGGGGCAAAGGGGATGTGCATTATGTCTCAGATTATGAACTGTACTAATCCTATTGATTGTATAGAAAGTTTTAGGGTTGATTGATAATCAATCATCCCTTATAATGTTTTCTAAATGCACCTGGGGTGATTTTTTCTATTCTTTTAAACCACTTACCATAATAACTTGCATCTTCAAAACCTACTTGTTTACCTATTTTATTGATACTAGAGTTAGTATTCAGCATTAATTCTTTACTCTTTTGTATTCTGAACTCATTAATATATTCAAATGGTCTTTTTTTAGTGCTTTCAATAAATAGCTTGCATAGATACTGAGGTGTCACGTCAATAAGTGCTGCCAAGGTATCTATAGTAAGGGCTTTGGAATAATTTCCGTTGATATAATCAATAACTATAGCCATTTTTAATAAATGAAAAGGGGCAGATTTATGAATGATATAATCCGGTAATGACATTATAAAATCATAGCTCATTACAGACAGTTGATTATGGTTATTATAAGAATTACCAGTTTCAATACAGTTGATAATTTTTTGTCTTATTATATCTATGTCTTTTATATAATAATATTGAGATTTATAAAATCCCAAAGTATTCAGCAGTTGTTTTACGGCAAATCCATCAAAAGTAACCCAATCAGTAAGCCATGTTTCTGATAAAGGACGGTAATGATGAGGTTCATCTTTATATATAATCATACCCATATCTTTTTCTAATATAATACTGTCATTACCAATTGTTACTTTGCCTTTCCCCTCATAACATTGAATCCAATGATATGAAGAAAACCCATATCTGCGCTCAATACTATCTTGATAGAATTCACAACCTGCAGATGTTAAGTAAATGGGGAGTTTAGCATCTTTATCCAATATCACAGGGAAGAATGTCTTCTGCATAAGATTCACCTCCACATATTATAATCATATAGTTTCATATAATTATATATACCATAATATTATTAGATATACAAGGAAATATATCTTTGTTATATTATTAATATAGTTATATATCTGTATCTTGTATATATAAGAAAACAATAAAATAACCAAGAAAAATTAGATTATAGGAGGAGATATTATGCATAAAAATATAACGTTCAATAATGACTGGTTATATGCTGAAAGGTTCGAAGAAGAATTCACTGAAAGGAACTATGATGATTCCTCTTTTGAAAATGTGATGCTGCCACATGCTAATAAGACCATACCATATAATTATTTTGATGAAAAAGATTACCAATTTGTTTCATGCTATAGAAAACATTTCACTATCGAAGATAAATACAGTAAGAATGGATTATTTATTGATTTTGAAGGTGTAATGACTTATGCAAAATGTTTTGTCAACGGAGAATATGTAGGTGAGCATAAAGGTGGGTATACACCTTTTTCAATAGACATCACGGATAAAGTATTATTTAACGAAGATAACGTATTGACTGTAATGGTAGATTCTACAGAAAGAAATGATATACCTCCTTTTGGACATACCATAGATTATCTATGCTACGGGGGAATATATCGAGAAGTTACATTAAGAATAGTTGATGATATACATATTAGTAATTCATTCATTCGTACTGAAAATGTTTTGAGTGATAATAAGACATTGGAAACAGATGTTTATATTGGCAGTAAGATATCAGCTGATATAATAGTAGAAATAAAATTGTTGGACGAAGAAAATAATGTATTGGGAACAATAGAAAAGAATATAGAAGTTAGTACAGGTGATACTGTAAAAACAATATCCCTCAATGGATTAACTAATATAAAGTTATGGGATATAGATGGTCCTAATCTATATAATGTATCAATTTCATTAAAGGTAAATAATGACGTCATAGATAAACGTGAAGAAAGAATTGGGTTTAGAACAGTAGAGTTTACAGAGAATGGATTCTATCTTAATAATAGACATCTTAATTTAGTTGGGCTTAACCGTCATCAAGCATTTCCTTATGTAGGCTATGCCATGCCAAAAAGAGCACAAGAAAAAGATGCAGAGATATTAAAAGACTTAGGTCTTAATATTGTAAGAACTTCCCACTATCCACAATCAAGACATTTCTTGAACCGTTGTGATGAGATTGGATTATTGGTTCTTGAAGAAATTCCAGGATGGCAGCATATCGGAGATCAAGCATGGAAAGAGGTTGCTTGTGAGAATGTAAGAGAGATGATTACGAGAGATTATAACCATCCTTCCATTATCATATGGGGGGTTAGAATCAATGAATCAAGGGATGACCATGATTTCTATGTAAAAACTAATGAGATAGCCCATAATTTAGATACTACTAGGCAAACAGGTGGAATAAGATGTATATCTGATAGTGAACTGCTGGAAGATGTTTATACTATGAATGATTTTGATATACATCAGAGACGTCAGCAAAGTATAACTGGTCTAGATCATCTGGTTCCTTATATGGTTACTGAGAAAATAGGGCATACTTATCCTACTAAAAGATTTGATAAAGAGGAAAGACTTATAAATCATGCCAACAGACATCTCAATGCTCATAATGAAACGTATTTAGATAGTACTATCAGTGGCTTGATATGCTGGTGTGCATTTGATTATAATACCCATTATGATTTTGGTTCAGGTGATAGGATATGTTATCATGGCGTAATGGATATGTTTCGTATACCTAAATTGGCTGCTGCCACATACTGTTCACAGAAAGATCCAGAAGTAGAACCTGTGCTTGAGCCTGCAACTATTTGGGCTAATGGTGAAAGAGATGGAGGAGGAATATCTCCAATAATTGTCTATACCAATTGTGAGAAAGTAGAAATGTATATAGAAGATAAATACATTGATTGTTATCTGCCTGATAAAGAGACTTATAGAGGGTTAGTCCATCCCCCAGTAATAATAGATGCTAATGTAAGTACATGGGGTAGTTCTTGGGGGGATGTAAGATTTGTTGGATATGTAGGTAATAAGGAAGTAATCGAAAAACAATTTTGTAAGAATCCTATTGCCACAGAATTAATAGGTATAGCAGATGATGATACCTTGAAAAGTGGTAATTGGGATACTACTAGGATTGTTTACAAATGTGTTGATCAAAAAGGAAATATATTACCATTTATTAACGAATTTATTGAACTTAATGTTGAAGGTCCAGCTGAGATAATAGGTCCAGATAAAGTAAGTTTGATAGGTGGATGTATAGGTATTTGGATTAAGACAACAGGAGAAAAAGGTGAAATCATAATTAAGACCGAATCTTCTCGTTTTAGTGCAAATGATATCAAAATAACAGTGGAATAGATAAATTATAATATTTTTTGTAAAAGGTATAAACCTACTTTAGCGAATAAAAAACTAATGTAGGTTTATTTTTGTTAGTTTATATAAATATTACAAAAAAATTACAAATAAATGTTACAAAAGTTTGACGTACAGAATAATAAATGTTATAATTATGTAATATATGAACAGAGACTCATACGAATGTAGAATTTGACAAAATATCGTAAAAATATGACGTTTTTGTAGACAATAGTAAAGAGGGTGTTAAATGGAAACAGCGAAGATGATAAAAAAACAATATAAAAGATAATAGTTGATAATTAAAGATAATTTTAACGATAATAATGAAATAATTATAATATATGGAAATTGATTTAAACGAACTTACATACGGAGGATAAAACATGAGCCCCATAAATATGAAAACGGTTGGAAAAAATACGATTGTATTGATTGTTATGTTTTTTTCATTGATATTTGCTACAGTGTTCATACAAGCAAATATGAATGATCAATCTCAAATGGTATATAAAGTTACTTATAAAAATAATGAAATAGGTTTTGTTGAAAATACAGAAAATATTGGTCAGATAATGAAAGATGTAACAATTCGTTTGCAAAATGAATTAGAAACGGTAGTATTAGTAGATGATTTAGTTAGTACTTTTCCAGTTAAGAAAGATAAACAAGTTCTTATGACAGATGAAGAGTTAGAAAATGGGTTGTTTACTACATTATTATATAACAAGAATGATTTTTTTGTAAAAGCAAAAGTATTATCAATTGATGAACAAACCAAGATTGTTTTGAAAGATGATCAAACAGCTGAGTCTGTTTTGGAAGATGTTAAAAGTGGTTATATATCACAAGACCATCAAGGAAGTGTTGAGGCTGTTGCATTTGTAGAATCAGTACAGGAAGATACACTTTATGTTAGCCAAGAAAGTATTGTTCAAAAAGATGAAGCAGTTAGTAAGCTAAAGTCAAGTAAAGATGAAAAAGTTACATATACAATAAAATCTGGAGATACATTATCAGAAATAGCAAATGGTAATGGAATGGGATTATCAGAATTATTGAAGATAAACCCTCAATTCAAACAAGATAGTGTAATCCAAATTGGACAAGAAGTTAACTTAATGGTTCCAAAACCATTATTATCTGTAAAAGTAAAAGAACAACTTACATATGAAGAAAGTATAGCAAGTCCTGTTGAATATCAAAAAGACAGTAGCAAATATAAGACATACAAGAAAACAATTCAACAAGGTGAGCCAGGAATAAAAGAATTAACAACCAATGTTACTTGCATTAATGGTTTAGAATCAGAAAGAGAAATTGTATCTGAGAAAGTTATAAAAGAACCAACTAAAACAATTATTGTTGTTGGAACAAGAACTCTACCAACTTTTTCAAGACCAGTTTACGGTAGAATTACATCTCCATTCGGTAGAAGATGGGGATCATTCCACACAGGGATTGATATAGGTGTTCCTAGAGGAACTAAAGTAAAAGCTTCAGAATCAGGAACAGTAATTTTTTCTGGATGGAGTGGAGGATATGGCTATTTAGTTAAGATAGATCATGGAGAAGGATATGTAACTTATTATGCACATAATAGTAAGTTGTATGTTAAAAAAGGACAAAAGGTTACAAAAGGTCAATCTATCGCTGCATCAGGTAGTACAGGAAATAGTACAGGACCACACGTACACTTTGAAGTTCGTAAAAATGGAGTTCCACAGAATCCTTCAAATTACTTATAGTCAAGTAGATTATACATATAATAAAATAAAGAAATATAATAAACCGAGTAAAGTCATTATTTACTCGGTTTTTCATATTATATGGTAATTGATATTATAAGTGTTTCATAATTATTACATAAACAATTCTAGTATTCTAACAAATAGTGAGCTGAAAAGAACTGTAATTATTCCTGCCAATCCTATGGATAATCCGCTCATTGCACCTTGTATTTCTCCCATTTCCATAGCTTTTGAAGTCCCGACTGCATGGGAGGATGTACCGATTGCAATACCAATAGCTACTTCATCATTTATCCTAAAAAACTTCATTACCAATGGGGCAATTATGGCACCTGTAATTCCTGTTAAAACAATTGCAACTACTGTTATTGCTGGGATTCCACCAATAGTGCTAGATACTTCTATACCAATGGGAGTAGTTATTGATTTTGGAATAAGTGTATAAAACAATTGATCTTCATAAGCAAATACTTTACATAACACGAATACACTGGTTATAGTTGTAAGTACACCCACAACAATCCCAATTAGAATGGGTTTTGTATTTTCTTTGAACAAATGGAATTGTTTATACAAAGGAACAGCCAAAATTACTGTTGCAGGTCCTAAGAAGTATGATATCATATCTCCGCCCTTTGAATATGACTCCAAAGGTATATCAAATATCAGTAATACTCCAATAATCAAACCGATACTAATTAAAAGTGGATGCATAAGAGCCAATTTGGTCTTTTTATTTATGTATAAACCAATTTCAAACATTACAATTGAAATTAATATGCCAAAGCTAGGATTATTAAAAAAATCTTCCATCATTTTCTGCCTCTTTTCATGACTTTTTGAACAGTTAAACCAGTGACACCCATTACTATGATAGTAGTAATGATTACAATGAATAAAAAGCTTATCCATATGTTACTTAATGTATCAAGTGATGATATCAAAGCTACGCCAGGGGGAATAAAGAAGAATGCTAAATGATTTAGTAGAAAATCACTTATCTCTTTAATTTTTTCAACCTTGATAATATTAAGACTAAGCAATACAAATAAAATCAGCATACCTAGAATATTACCGGGAACAGGTATATGACAAAGCTTATTAAGTATCTCACCAATTAAAAAAATTCCTATTATAATGCCAAATTGTCTTAGTAACTTCATAGTCTTCCTTCTTTCAGTATTTATATAGTGGTATAATGGTCATACCAATATTAGAAAATATAATATCACGATATCACATAATAATCAAGAGTTCTTAGGGGTTTTATTCACAAATGCCAAATGTTCTCTCATAGCATTTTGGGCTTCTTCAGGATTATGAGATTTTATTGAATCATATATATCTTCATGTTGCTTGATAAGTAAATCCTTTTGTTCTGGATTCTTTAATATCATCTCTCTTGCATCAATAATAGATGCTTCCATTAAATATTGTACAGAAAGCAATATATTCATAATTAAACTATTGGCTGCTATTTCTGATATTTTGTAGTGAAACTCTTTATCAATCTTGGCACATAAATTCTCATCATCAGTTGTTCTAAGTTTGTTAATCAATATTTGTAATTCTTCAATATCTTTTTCTGTGGCTTTCCTAGCAGCTAAAGAAGCAGTTTCTAATTCTAGTAGTCTTCTAAGTTCAAGTATTTCCTCGGTATTACCTTTACTTAACATAAATTTAACTGATAGTGGTTCAAGAAGAGTATTAGAGACGTTTGAGCTAATAAAATTACCTTCACCTTGTCTGCTTTCAACTAAACCAATAACCTCCAAAGCTCTTATGGCTTCTCTTACTGAGGTTCTACTAACACCTAATAGATCAGTTAATTCTCTTTCAGCAGGTAGACGATCACCTTCTTTTAGTGTACCTTCTAAAATCATCTTTTGGATTTGTTCAATAACATATTCATATATCTTCTTATTCTTTACTGGAGAAAAAATATTAATCACCTCTTAAAACAGTTTTTATCCAAATGGATATTAAATAATATTTTATTATATTCAATTTAATATGTAAAGTAATTAGAGTTAAAATAATTTGACCAAAGTGGGTAAATCTACCTTTACATTTAACGCATAATAGAATATAATATTAATAATGATAATTATTATCAATGGCTGCAAATGCAATAAAGCAGTTATTGACGCTAACTATATTGAAAGAGGTGCTTGCTTTGAATGATAATGTCATTGTTAGTAATGCAAATGATTTTTATAATTTTTTTGTTGAGGAATGTAAATTCGAAAGTGAAAAAGCAGGTATGTACATAAGATATTATGTAAGTCCACAGTACGGAGAAGGTTTTATAGAACAGATTAAATTTCCTAATGGGCTGGAATTATGTATAACCGATGTATATCTAAAAAAATCTATAGGTTTTGAATATAATCTAATAAACCCACCATATGAAATTAACTACATGATTGATGGTAATCTGTTCCACAATGAAATGGAAGCTAAGGATATGAATATAAGCAGTGGTAATATAAGTGTCTATTTCAGAAAAAAAATGAGTGGATTATTTAAAATAATAAAAGATAGAAGAGTAAGATACATAACTATAATAGCGGACGAAAGGTTCATCGAAGAGAGTCTGCTGAACGAAGAATACCATAAAGGTCTTAGTAAATTCAAACGTTCAAATAGGGCAATTGAACTTACTAAACCACATAAAACAAGAGCAGAGCTGAAAGCTATTTTTAATCAGATGGTATCATGTGATTTTTCCAATGTAGGTAAATTAATGTATCTCCAAAGTAAATCAATAGAAGCATTATGTTATGTATGGGAAAAAGAAATTACCATGTTAGAAAATCAAGAAAATACATTATTCATTGATAAAGACGCTCTAGAATCAATAGAACTAGCAAGACAGCTAATTGAAGATAACATGGTAGAACCCTTTACAATTAAAGAATTGGCAAAACAAGTACATATGAATGAATACAAACTAAAAAAAGGTTTCAAACAACTCTATAACACTACCATTTTTGGATACCTAAGACATATAAGAATGGTAAAAGCAAAAGAACTACTGGAACAACGAGACATGAATATCGGTCAGGTCTCATGCGCAGTAGGCTACACTAACGCAAGCCATTTCTCAAAAAATTTCAAAGAATATTACGGAGAAAATCCTAAGATTTTTCGTTTTGGAGCATAAATACTCCCTCCATAGGCAGAAAAAAGTTAGATAAGACTATATAATCCTATATAAAGATTGTATGGTCTTATTTTTTTGAGTAGGATTCTTGAAATCAGCTGTTATACATATATTCTTAGCTAACTATCGAGTGGATGTAGTATAGGGAAATATGGAGCAGTGAGCCATGGACGGCGAACTCAGCCTTTTAAACATGGACGTTTAACTGGCTGACGTAATATTTCACTATACTATATCTACGACCGTAAGCCTACACATTAATGGAAATACAAGAATCCCAAGGAATAACACCACAAGTAGTCATTATTGAAAGGAGGATTAATAGTTATATCCTATTAACTATTATACCAATATGATTAATAGCATTAAAGAACTTATTAACATTTGCAGTGGGGAAAAAAGAAAGTATTACTTATCAGTAATTTGTGGATTTCTATCAGTAATCTTTTCTATAGTACCTTATTATTGTACTTATAAGATTATTACAGAATTTCTAGAATCAAATTATCAAGTAGGAACTTACATTATCATAGCTGTATTAGGTATTATAATGCGATTTGTATGTTTCAGTATATCTTCTTACACTTCTCACAAAGCAACAGCAGATTTGCTTTATAATCTACGTCTAGATGTACTTGGCAAATTAGAAAAACTATCTCTTGGGGTGGTTATGCAAAACAACAGTGGGTATTACAAAAAATTAATTGTAGAAGATATAGAAAGTCTAGAAAAATTTCTTGCCCATCACATTCCAGAAGTATCATCCAGTCTGGGAGTACCAATAGTAGTTGCGATTCTACTATTCCTATTAGATTGGAGGATGGCTTTAGCAACTGTGATCTTAATACCTATTGCCTACAAGATTTTATCTGGAATGATGCAGGGAAGTGAAGAAAAGATGGAAAATTACTCTACATCCTTAATGAATATGAATTTTTCTCTTATAGAGTATATTCAAGGAATGATGGTAATAAAATCTTTTAATAAAACAGATGCTGCAATTAATAAAATAGATTCTTCGGTAGATAGTTTCAAATTTCATGTATTGGATTGGTATAGATCCTGTTGGAAGTATATGTCTGGATTTGCCATTTTGATAAAAGCTAACTTATTGATTCTTTTACCTGTTGGAGGATTATTATATTTATATGGGGAAGCTGATTTAAGTAAAGTTATCTTTTTCTTTCTGATGTCATTTTCATTTTCGGTACCACTGGTAAAATTAGGTGAATTCACTGATACTATGCCAATGATCAGTCAGGCTTATTCACAGATTAAAGAGTTTTTATCACAAGAGGAATTCAATGATAGCAAAGCTAATGTAAAACTAAAGAATAAATCCATAGAGTTTAGAAATGTATCCTATTCTTATACAGATGAAAAACAAGTCATAAAAGATATATCTTTCGTAGCTAATGAAGGTAAACTAACGGCACTTGTTGGTGAATCTGGTTGCGGAAAGAGTACTATTGCCAAACTTGCTGCCCGCTTTTTTGATGTAAATAGCGGTGAAATACTAATAGGAGGTATAAATATTAAGAATATACCTTTTCAACAGCTAATGGATAATATAAGTTTTGTTTTCCAAGATACAATAATCTTTCATGATACCCTTAGAAATAACATTAAAATGGGTAGACCAGATGCTTCGGATAAAGAAATTATGCGAGTGGCAAAACTGGCATCATGTACCGAGCTGATAGAGGAAAAAGGCTTAGATACAATTATAGGAGGAACGGATGTAAAACTATCTGGTGGCGAAAAACAAAGAATAGCTATAGCAAGAGCCATATTAAAAGATGCACATATAATTATTTTAGACGAGGCTACTGCTTCTTCTGATGCAGAGAACCAAATGGAGATTCAGAAGGCTATATCTAATCTTGCAAAAAACAAAACAGTACTTGTTATAGCCCATAGATTATCAACTATAGAAAACGCAGATAAGATAATAGTACTTTCAAACGGACATATAAAAGAGCAGGGAACTCATTCAAAATTATTACTTGAGAATGGATTGTACGAAAATATGTATACAAAATATCAAGAATCCCTTAGTTTCAAAATCCGTTCAAAGGAGGTAAGTTAATATGTTTCATTCTATAAAAAGAATCTTGGATTTATCAGGTGAGTATAAATCAAAAGTAAAAAAGGGAATATTGTTAGGAATTCTAGAAAGTATATTCTCTTGTGCACCACTGCTTTTCATGTTGTTTTTTATAAGAGACATGATTAATGATGAGTTGACAGTTTCTAATATATTGATATACACAGTGATATTCGCAATAAGCATATTAATACAGTTTATACTTCATTACAGAGAAACAGCTGCAATCAGTAGTGTTGGATATGAAGTTATTGCTCAAAAAAGAAAAGATATAGCGGTATTTCTCAAAAAAATTCCTATGGGAGATTTTGTTGGTAAAAGCTTAGGAGAAATTAATGCAATTGTCACTAATGAACTTACACAAATAGAGTTATATGCTATGCAGCTGGTTTCTAAAGTTATAAGCAGTATAACGATACTTGTTATCACAATTGTATTTCTAGGTATACTTAATATTCCTATGACTATAGCTTTCTTCATAGGATTTCCTATTTCATTTGTGATTAACAAAGTAAGCCATAAGATGTATATAAAATCAGCTAATACAAAAATAGAAGCAGAAAGTTATTTGATAAATAATACTGTTGAGTATACCCAGGGAGTTGCAACAGTAAAAGCTTATAATAATGGCAGAAATCATTCAGAACGGATGAAAGGTGTTTTTAAAGAATTTGCTAATAAGACTATTAAGGCAGATGCTAAAGTGATTCCATTGTTACAAGGATATGCATTATTCATGTATCTTGGCTTTGGTGTTGTTTTATCACTTGGAACTTATTTATTGATGAATAACAAAATTGATTTTAGTGTATTTCTTATGTTTGCAGTTATTGGAGTACATATATATCAACCTTTTGAAATTCTATCTTCTTATTCAGGAACATTAAAAGCTATGGAGGTGAGTCTAGATAGATTGGAATATTTAATGAAATTCAGTCCTCTCAAAGAACCAAAGGAAGATGTTAGGGCAGATAACTTCAGCGTAGAATATCAAGATGTAACTTTTGGTTATACCAAAGAGCCAATAATTAGAAATCTTTCTTTTAAAGCGGGAGAGAATACTACGACAGCTATTGTGGGTGCATCAGGTAGTGGTAAGACCACACTAATACAACTCATGATGAGATTCTGGGACATAGATAAAGGTAATATCAAAATAGGAGGAAGAAATATATATGATTATAAAATAGAAACACTGATGAAATATATTTCTGTGGTATTCCAAGATAATTATCTTTTCAATGATACAGTTTACAACAATATAATATATGGAAATGAAAATGCTAAAAAAGAAGATGTGATAAGAGCTGCAGAATTAGCATGTTGTCATGAATTTATTATTAAACTACCTAATGGTTACGACACTATGGTGGGAGAAGGCGGTTCTACCTTGTCAGGAGGAGAACGTCAGAGAATTGCAATAGCAAGAGCTATTATAAAAGATTCACCTATCATTATCTTAGATGAAGCTACAAGTGGTGTAGACCCTATCAATGAAGTGGAGATACAAAAAGCAATATCTGAGTTGATAAAAGGAAAGACAGTATTCACTATTGCTCATAAATTCTCATCTATAACTGATGCAGACCAGATATTAGTATTAGACCAAGGACAATTGAGAGAAAAAGGTACTCATGAAGAACTAACTAAAAAAGACGGTATATATCGTTCCTTATGGGAACGTCAGTTAGGAGTAAATAAATGGAAAATACGAAGCAACTAAAGATTACTAAATTCCTGATAAAAAGAATTTTTCTATTAGTATTAGTACTCCTAGCAATAACTATGTTATGTTTTACCTTACTTAATTTATCGCCAATAGATGCTACGGATGCATATATTCACAAACATATGATGCCTCCTACAGAAGAAACGGTTCAAAAGATACAGATGAAATTAGGTCTTGATAAATCACTAGGGGTAAGGTACCTGTTATGGTTGAAAAATGCTTTGACACTTAATTTTGGAGAATCATTCGTATCAGGCAAACCTGTTATAGATGAAATAACAATATGCTGTCCAAGGACTTTAAAATTAGTATTAGGTGCAGTGTTGATTATGTTGTTTTTATCTGTATTACTGGGGATATTGTCTGCACTTAAAAAAGATAAGATAGTGGATCAGGTCGTGAGAGTAATTACATTAATGGGTATGTCCATCCCTTCCTATTGGATTGGATTTATGCTCATATACCTTTTCTCTATCAAGTTAGAGATATTACCATTTATATTCAACGATTCTTTCAGCTCATATATTCTGCCTAGTTTTACTTTGGCTATACCGTTTATAGCAACGTATACCAGAATGGTCAGAACCAATATATTAGAAAGAGTAGAAGAAGATTTTGTTGTATATGCAAGGGCAAGAGGAATATCTACCTCCAAGATTATGTTAAAGCATATATTAAAAAGTTCAAGTGTATCCTTGATTTCTCTTCTTGGGCAGAATATTGGTAATATCTTAGCAGGTACAGCAGTCATAGAGACAGTATTTTCAATAAAAGGATTAGGCAGATATGGTATAGATGCTATATTTACAAGAGATAATCCAGCCATTAATGCATATGTTGTCATAATTGCTTTTTGTTTTGTATTTGTTAACTTAATATCAGATGTAGCAGCGATGAAATTAGACAAAAGAGTAGGTGAAAATAGTTTATTATGATAAAGAAATTTATAAAAAACAAAAAGTGTAAAGTTGGTCTGATAATCATTTTAGTAATAATCATTTTCGGTGTCATTTATCCTATTGTTTCACCAAATGACCCATATGCAGTATCATCAGCAGATAAGTACATAGGATTATCAACAAGATTTCCCCTTGGTACAGATAGCTTTGGAAGATGTGTACTGACAAGGATAGCAATAGGAACTAAATACTCACTCTTGGTATCTTTTGTCATAATAGGAGCAATTTCTGTTATCAGTCTATTAGTAGGAACGATTCCTACTTATTACGGTGGGAAATATGATCGGGCTTTCGTTGCTGTCTGTGATGTGATCATGGCTTTTCCACAAATGATTTTTGTTCTAGTACTGATTGGAATATTAGGAAAAGGGATTGGTAATCTTATGATTTCCATGATTATATCTCAATGGGCATGGTATGCAAAATTTGTCAGAGGTTATGTGCTAGAAGAGAAAAACAAAGGTTATGTAAAAGCTGCTATAGCATCTGGTACCAAGAGTTACAAGATAATTTTACGGCATATAATACCTAATATCTTACCTGCATTTATTGTATATGTAAGTGTTGGGATGGGACGTGTAATATTAGAGCTTTCTGCATTTTCATTCCTAGGTCTTGGAGTAAGTCCAGAGATTCCTGAATGGGGAGCTATGCTCAATGAAAATAGAAAATGTATATTTACCCACCCAGAGTTGATGCTTTATCCTGGACTGTTTATATTTTTTACAGCCATGGCTTTTAATTTATTAGGTGATGGATTGAGAGATATATTTGACCACAGAAAAGGAGGAGTAAATGAATCAGTTTGTAATTGAAGATTTAATAGTGGAAAATGCAGATAGATCTTTGGTTGATTCCGTTAATCTATCTGTAGAAAAAGGAGAGATTCTTGCAATAACAGGTCAATCAGGTAGTGGAAAAACCTTGACATTCAAAGGAGCTACAGGATTACTGACCTCAGAACAATTAACAGTTGATGGCAGAGTTAGATGGAATGGGGAATATTATTTTCCAAGTGAGATGAAAGCTTTTTTAGGGAAAGAGATATCTTATGTCATGCAGAATCCTATGACTGCTTTTAATCCTGTTATTACCATAGGTTCACATTGTAGAGAAACTCTCAGGGAGCATTTGAAGGTAAGTAAAAAAGAAGCTAACAAGATTGCAATTGATTGGTTTTATAAGCTTAATTTAAAAGATGCGAAAAGAGTATATAGAAGCTATTGTTATGAATTGAGTGGTGGTATGTTACAGAGGGTTATGTTAGCTCTGGCAATGGCTGTTGGAAGTAAGATGATAGTGGCAGATGAACCAACAACAGCTCTTGACACCATAACCCAAAAAAAGATTCTGTCAGAATTTATAAGAATCAATAAAGAATATGGAGTAACTATTATTTTCATATCCCATGACTTTGGAATTATCAGTCAAATAGCTAATCATATAGCTGTAATATCAGAAGGTAAGCTTATTGAGTATGGAAGCACAGAGAAAATTTTAACTAATCCAGAAAAAGAATTAACTATTAAAATGCTAAAGGAATTAAGTATATGATTAAAATAAAGAATCTTAGCAGGAAGTATGGAAACAACACAGTACTTAATAATGTTAGTTTTCAAATAAAATATAAACAAAGTACAGCGATAGTAGGAGAAAGTGGTAGTGGAAAATCTACTATAGCCAATATTCTATTAGGTTTTTACAAAGAAAATACAGCTGAGATATCTTACCAAGGAAGGTCATTGAATGAATTCAATAGTAATGACTGGAAGAATTACAGGAAGGATATACAACCTGTTTTTCAAGATGCCAAGAATAGTCTTGATCCTAGGATGAAAGTAAAAGATATTATAGCCGAACCTCTTTGTAACTTTACAAAGCTGAGTAAACAAGAAAGATACAATAAAGTAAAAGAAATATTAGAACTTGTTGATCTTAATAAAGAAGATGGAGAAAAATTTCCCCATGCATTTAGTACTGGTCAGCAAAAAAGAATCAACTTAGCAAGAGCAATCATATGTAATCCTAAAATAGTAATCCTTGATGAATTAACTTCTGGTCTTGATCCAGAAATAAAAAATAATATAATTAATTTGATAAAAAGATTTCATGAGGATTATAACATTACATTTATTGTCATAACACATGATATTAGTGTTGCTATGAGTTTAACTTCTCATATTATTATTCTTAAGGAAGGGATAGTTGTTGAAGATGTAATACATTCCAATGATATTTCCAATCTAAAGACAAGTTACGCTCATGAACTAATAGAGGCAGTACCAAAACTAAAGTATATTGAACTTATTAAAAAGAGTGTATAGATGTTTAAGTTCAATATGTATAGATACTTAGAGGACAAAGAAAGGAAGTAATAAGATGAAGAAAATTATAAGTATTTTACTAATAACAATGTTATTTACATTATCATTAGCAGGTTGTTCAAAATCTGATGATAATGAAAAATCTGTATCAAATGATAATGCTGCAAATGACACAGCTAAAAAAGATAATGCAGACAATGAAGGAAAAGCTACAGATGATGCACAAAAAGATGAATTAGTTATTGCTTGGGCAAGCGATCTAGATAATTTTGGTCCACTTACATCAGAGGATGGATATAGTCATGAAATTTTAGGGCTTGTATATGAATCATTATTAAAATATGATGGTAAAAAAGCAGTACCTAATTTAGCAGAAAGCTATGAAGCTACTCCTGATGGAAAAGAATATACTTTCAAACTAAGGGAAGATGTGAAATTTTCAGATGGTCTTCCATTGAATGCTGAAGCAGTAAAACAAAACATGGATGGAATACTACTAAATGCGGATAGATTCTCATGGATGGGAGCTATTGGAAAATTAGAAAAAGTTGATGTGGTAGACGATTACACAATAAAATTCGTATACAAAGAGCCATATTACGCTGCAACTCTTGATATGTGTTCGGGATTCCCTATAAGAATGATTAGTCCTAATTCCATACCAGATGATGGTAATACTGCTGGTATCCTAAAAAGTAGTATTGGTACAGGACCTTATGTATTAACTGAAGCTGTAAAAGATCAGCAATATGTGTTTACTGTAAATGAAAATTATTGGGGAGATAAACCAGCCTATAAAAAAGTTATAGTAAAAGTAATACCTGATCATGATTCAAGAGTTATGGCATTACAAAGTGGTGATGTTGACCTTATATATGGTGCAAAACAATTATCATATGAAGCTTATGCACAGTTTACTGATAACAAAAAGATTGGAACAGCTTGCTCAGAAAGTGAATCAGAAACTAGAAGTATCTTAATGAATACAGCTAATGAAGTATTAAAAGATATGGATGTAAGAAAGGCCATATTATGTGGAGTTAATAAAAAAGATATTATAGGAACAGTTCTATTAGATATAGAAAACAAAGCGGATACAATATTAAATCCATCATTAACTTACTGTGATGTAGAAGTGGAACCTTACGAATATAATAAAGAAGAAGCTTGTAAGATCTTAGATGAAGCAGGATGGACATTACCAGAAGGTAAAACAATCAGAGAGAAAGATGGTAATAAGCTTTCATTAAATCTTATGTATGTAACAGGTAGAGGTGCAGAAGAAAGTATTGCTCAAGTTTTTGCTTCTCAAATGAAAGAGATAGGTATTGATGTAAAATTAGATGGTGTTGAGTTAATGGTTTGGGGTTCAAGAGGATTTGAAGGTGATTTTGATCTTTCTTTCAATGCAACTTATGCAGCTCCATATGATCCACATACATATATCGGTGGTATGATGAGTTATAGTCTAGACAATCCTGCACAGCAAGGGTTAGAAGATAAAAAGGATTTAGATGAAAAAATATTAAAGTTATTCTCTATAAATGATGAAAAAGAAATTAAGAATTGTTATGATAGTATTTTAAAACAATTACATGAAAGTGCAATGTACATACCAATATCATATCAAAAGCAAATAGCACTATATAATAAAGACGTTATATCAACTGTAGAATTTCCTAGTATACCTGGTCAATTGGATATGATGTTAATAAAGTAATATTAGGTGATAAGTAGAAAATATGAATGTATATAATTCGTACAATGTAATATAAAATGAGGTCATTGGAAATATAAGTTTTCAATGACCTTATTTTAAGTTATAAACATAATATGGTTTATAAAAATATACTAGAATTGTATATAAATTAATATTTATCTGTTATTTTTTAATAGTTAAAATATATTATAATAACTATTTACATTAATCAAACAAAATGTTACAATGTAGCTGTCGAGAAAGAGAAAATATTATTTTGCTTTTTCTTGGACCTAATAGTATATGTATCAAGTGTACTACTGTAGGTATTTACAAAAAAATTTAATAAAGGCAGTTTGAGAGGAAGGTCACAATAATTAGTTGTGAGTGAATATTAAATATTCTTCGGTGAAAATCCGACACTGTCTCAGCAACCGTAATGTCAACGAAAGGACAATATACCACTGAGAATTCCATTTTAGTTGTGGAATAATCGGGAAGGTGTCTTAGTAGGAAAACCACACTGTAAGTGGCAAATGGCTAAGTCGGGATATTCTCACTCTGTTTGTTAAAATGTAATGCAAATCCCTGAGGTTGGAAGGCATAAATAGGTGGAATCTTTATGTTCTAAACCAAGTATGTCAGGGCGCTCTTAGGAGTGTCCTTTTTAGTGCACGGAACATATGACTAAGTAAACAAAATTCGAGGAGGAAAGAAAATGATTTTATCAAGAAGCAAAAGAAAAAGTTGTGCAATCTTACTTGCAGTGGCAATGATTCTTACAATGATGCCTCTTACTGCAAAAGCAGCAGCACCTACAAATGTAGAAGTTTATTTATCAGGTGCAACAAATCCAAATCCTACAGTAAATACACAAGACGGAGACACAGTAGAAAGTATATATACTCGTATTACAGGTCAAAGCTATCCATGGACAGTATTATATGAGATTAATGGAAAAATGGGAGCTGTAGCACCTGGCAGTTGTATCGTTCCAGACAATGCATATATACAGTATTACACTATTAACAACTATCAGACAGATGTACTAGCTACAATTAGTGATTATAGTTTAATAATTGCAGATGGTAAAATTAAGGTTCTAAATGGTAAAGAATATACTTGGAAAGGACTAGAAAAAAGTATTAACATGAGTGTACCATTTGTTAGAAATGCAAATGTAACAGTTAATCCTAAGAATTCAAGTACTCCATTAACAACTCCAGTCAAGCTATCAGATTATGCAGGTATTGAGATGAAAAGTACTGGCGGTATTAGTACATTTATGCCTATAGAAGTTGTAGCTGATTATGATGCTTATACAACAGAGCTAAATGAAGGATTAGAAAAAGTCATAGCTATAGCTGATTCCTTTGGTATCAATACAAGTAGCGCAGTAAATGCACTAAATGGTTCAGATAATGCTGTGAAAGCAACTGAAAAAGTAGCTCTGGGAGAAACTATCATTAATGCTTCTATCAATAATGATATTCTTCTTAGTAAAGTAACTTTTAATGAAAGTGTAGCAGTATCTGCTCCTTTTGATCCTTATGTACCAAGCTATACTTTGATATCAACTACAGGTAGTGACATTGTTCCAGCTACTTTCACTATAGAACCTGTTGCTATGGCAAGTGATGCAACAGTAACTTATAGTACTACTGATTCCAATATTTCATTTGCAGGTAATGTAATTTCTGCAAGTACAGCAGGAAATCACAGTTTCTCGATTAAAGTTGCAAAAAATGGTGCAGAGAGAATATACGATTTTACCTTCACTTGTGATGCTCCTATAGTTGCAGGAGATCCATCTGTTTACGCATTTTTACCTGCTCCTGGTCAGTTTACTAATGAAGGTGTAACTGTTGGTGGATGGGGAGACATCTATCTTTCAGGTACAGATGGTATTAAATTAATGGCAGACAATGTTTCATCTACAGGTGTATCACTAGGATATTTTGGTGGATATACAGTATTTGATATGAAAAATATTGATAACGACCCTAATAATAAATATGGTGTGGATTTTATAGTATATGGTAATGCTTTCTGGAATAACTCTGAACCAGGTTGTATTCAAGTAGCACAAGCTGATAGTCAAGGAAATCCTGATACTTGGTATGATATTGCAGGTTCTTTATATTATGAAAATACTACTAAAAAGAACTTTAGTTTAACTTATGAAAATCCTAATCCTAATGATAATACAAAATATACAGAAGCAGGAAATAATCTTGGAAAATTAGATTCTATTAATTATACTGGTAGTGCAACTGGAACAATCACAAAAAATACTTTCCATAATCACAGCTGGTTCCCACTTAATTGTAACTACTTTACAGGAAGAAACGGTAACCCTGCTTTAGACAAGACAAACCAATTGTCATTTGCAGACTATAATGATTCACAAAACAAGTTGACATTAACAGGTACAATGCTTGGCAGTATTACATCTACTAACACAACTACTGGTTTTGGCTTCGGTTATTGTGATGTTCACCCTAATGGTAGCGGAGATAAATCAATAGCATATAATCCATATGGAGTAGCTGCAATTACTTCAACTTCTAATTATAATACTTATATTAATGGTACAGGCGGAGGGGACCCTATTGATATCAGCTGGGCAGTAGATGCAAACGGAAACCCTGTTGATCTTGATAATATTCGTTTTGTACGTATTTATACAGGTGCTGCAGCTATGAATGGTATATTCGGTGAAATCTCTACTGAAGTTTGTGGCATTAAGAAAGCTACTGGTACAGGTGATGGAGAAGCGGTAACAGGTTTACCAACAGTTATTGACTACATGACTGATCTAACTGTTACTACAAGTAATATGAGTACTCAGACTGTTACATTAGAAGATGGTATAGTTGAATATGAACTTTATAGTATCGCTAATAATGTATATGTTAATGGAACAAAAGTAACTTGTGATGATACTACACCATATGAGTTATCATTAACTTTAGCTAGAGGAGATATTAAATATGTACAAATCATTACTCAAAATGGTGTAGAATCTCCTTATATTACAGTATTTAAATTCGTTTATCCAGAAGTATAAATAAAAATAATGTTTTAGGGGACTCATTAGAGTCCCTTACTGAATAATAAAACTACTAGTAGGTGAATATTAATGAAATACTATAATAAAATATCTTTCATCTCATTTTTAATTGTATTAATTATATGCTTTAATATGGTAGCTATAAATACCAATGCTGAAGAACTAAATCCAGTATCAGTTACATTATCTCAGGAATCTTTATTAACATTGACGAAAATTACTGAAACTGGAGATATGCCATCTTCATTAGGGGCATATTTTATTTCTGTACCAAAAGATACACAGTCGATTAATGTAAAATTTAATAGTTTATCAACTGATACACATTTTTTAGCACCTCGTGGTGCAAGAAAACAGATTACAGGTAATAGTGTTAAATCTAATGCAAGAATTTCAAGTGAAAATTTTCTGAAATATAATAATGTAAGTAGCAGACAGTTAAGACGTTATATTACAAACTGTTTTAATGTAGAAACATTAGAATATACAATTAGCTTATCATATACACCTGGATTTCCAATTGATCAAGAGAAATTACAAGAAGAATATACAGATATATGTTTTGACCCTAATTTAAAATATCAAGAAATATGCATTTACGAATATAAAGTACCTGTAAAATTAAAAGCAGTAATTCTTGTTCAGATAGGTGAATCGTCAACTGCAAAAATTGATGATTCTATCTTAAAAGATTGTATTAACAAAGCAAGATTAGTATCCTCCGAGACATACTATACAAGTGATGATAGATATAATGGAAATGATTCCAGTACGATAAATTCCAGCGACAAATCAAAAGGCTTTTATAATAATCTACAGCTTGAGTTAGCTAATGTAAGTAAGCTGTTTATTGATAATAATCCTGAAAATGATTTAATAGCGGGTATTACTCAAGAGAATGTCGATACAGCAACTACTAATCTTCAATCTGCAATTAATAGCTTAATTCCAATTACTAATGTTAACCCAACATTACTATACGAAGCTATAAAAAATGCAGAAAATACATATAATGATTCATCCATATATACAGCCAAGTCATGGTCAGCATATCAAAATGAACTGAATAATGCTAAAACAGTACTAACTTCTCTTTACATTCAAGATGGTGAAGATAAAGGTAAGCCAACTAACATTAATAAAAACACTTATCAATATGAAGTTGATGCACATACTGAAAGAATAATTAAAGCAATAACAGGACTAAAAAAATTAATAAATGCTAATGATCCTTCGGGTAGCGATTTAATTGATGCTCAGGAAAAATATCAGAACCTAAAAGCTATAATAAATCAATTTAATCCAGAGGAACTTATAGAATCTGATTATACTTCAGACAGCTTTGCATTATTTATCCAACAAAGAAATATAGCAACAGATTGGTTAGATAATAATGAAAAGCCTAATGGTGCAACAGGAATACTTGTTTATGAAAAACTAAAAGAAGTTTACGACGATTATTGGAAATCATGTTATGGTTTGACATCAAGAAAAGAAAAAATAAATGTATCTCTTAAGGTAATAGATACATCTGCTGCTAGAAAAAAAGAAGTTTTTGATACAAAATCAGGTATCTATAATTTAATGCTCTCTAGTGGCGCATCTCTAGAAGATGTTTTCAACCAGATTAATGGTATTAACATATATGGGGACTATGGAATTTTTATTAATGGAATTATGATTGATGCACCAAGCCATGATTTAACAGCATTATTTACTTTGAATCTTGGTGATTCAATAGGTACATCCCAATATCCATTAAGCAGTATAAAAGTACAGGATAAGGATGAAGTCGTTGTAGCATATTTAGACACACCAAGGCATGGTTCTTCAAGTGGAGCTAATCTAGAGGGATATGAAGCATACAAAGTACTTCCATATGTTAGACTGTCAAAAATCACTAATGAAAATATGATTAATAATGTAGTAGAGACAAGAGCTGGACAAGCAATTTCATTTAATGCAAGCTCAGTTGCTGCTAATATTAGTGATTATACAGGAAAAGATGAGCCTTTTGCAGGAGCTACGGTTTTTGTAAGTCCTGCTGTAGAAGAAAAGAATAAAATAACTACTGCAAATAAGGAAACTATTACTGTTACAGATGATAATGGTAACTGTAACTACACCTTTTACCAGGAAGGTTGGCATTCATTAAGTGTTCATCATAAAGAAGCAAATAATCTTGAAAGTAAAAAGGTTACTGTTACAGGAATTATAGCAGGAGATACTATACTTGTACATGTAAACCCAGCTACTGAAAATGAAACTAAGATAATTAAAGATAAAATGCTCACTGAACTAGAAGAAGCATATTATTCCTATAGACAAACTAACTATGACGCTAATAAATGGAAGGAACTTTCTGGATTTTATGAAAACGGTAACACTAAAATTACTAATTCAGTAACACCATACGAAGCAAAAACAGCATTTGATACAGCTGTTAATGGTATGAAAAGCATAGAATCTATTGACCATAAAACATTTATAACACCTATACGAGAAGTATTAAAATATCTGCCATCTATAGATGAAATAGACCAAAACAGGCTCTGCCAATCAGATATACCTAAATTAGAAGAACTATTTTCGAAATACAATGCTTTGACAGAATATCAGAAGAAGTTATTTACATTTTTAGAGGACAGACATATTAAATCTCTATTAAAGGCATACGCAGATTCTAATAATGGAAATAATTTACCAGAATCTAAAAAATATAAGCTTACTATCATTGATGAAACCAATAAGTTCAATCAATCCAATGAACATTTATATTGTATGGTAGATGGTAATATCATAAGTTCTGCTAGACCAACAAAAATTGTTGGAGAAGTTAAAGCTAATGTTAAAGTAGGCTTACGATACAAGGGAAGAAATATTGTAGGAGATACATGTGTAGTAGAGAGTTTTTCAGATGATATAAGTTTTTATAAAATGCATAGTCCTTATAAAAGTATCCTTGGCGAATTTTTAATGCCTCATCACGACGTAACTATAATTGTAAGGTCAATAGGTGGTGACGAACCAACAATTGATGATGAAACAAAGTTGAATAATGCCAAAGATGCTGCTAGAAATGCTGTAATAGCGACTTATTCCAATTATCACAGTGAGGACTATTTGGAAGATGATTTCACTAGACTTACTCAGGCTAAAGATAGTGGGATTACAGCAATTAATAATGCTGTTGATGTAGTTGTCGTAGCAACCGCACGTAGAGCAGCACTTGCGGCAATGGCAGCTATTCCAACAAAAGATGATAATTGTGGTACTAAGTTACCTGACTATGGAAACGTAATTGGAAAGGTAAAGATAACTATAGAAAATGAGACTTTCTCCAGTGGGGATTTTAAAGGAATGATTATAAACGGTTGGTATGATCTATGTGAGAATGATACCATGATGACAGTTGTTCTGAAAGCATTAGCTGTGAATGGATATAGCTGGGAAGGAACAGGTGGTACTAATTACGGTATTACCTATATATCATCCATAAATAAAGGAGATAAAAGTATGGGTGAGTTTTCAGGTGATAGAGGTTCAGGTTGGATGGGTACACTTAATGACTGGTTTGTCAATGAAGGTTTTCAATCTTTTAGAGCAGGAGCTTCCAATAAAGATTATAGTCTGGAAAACGGTGATGAAATTAAAGTAATGTTTACTCAAAACCTTGGTGAAGACCTAGGAGGTACATGGGGAAATTCTGATACATCCTTGAAAACACTTACTATTAGTGGAGGAAAACTATCACCAACCTTCAATAAAAATATTACAGAATATGGACTGCTGATTGATGGTGATTCCAAAAATATAATGATTACACCAACAGCCTATAATAAAAATTATTTGGTTAAGACTTTTTTGAATCAATATAATTCAAGTTCGGCATATTATAAACGTACCGAAACCGTATCTGTAAAAAATGGTGATATTATTTATATAGGTATAGGTGAGAATTCCTGGCCTTCAATGAATAAGCAAGGTGAAGAGGCAAGAGAGTATGATGCAACAAAATATACTATAAGGGTATATAACAGTAAAGCAAATTATGTAAATAAGCTGATTGAAGGATTACCTGCACAAAATAAAATAAAACTATCTAATTATAAGAGTTATGAGGAAGCAGTTAAGGCAGCTAGAAGTAACTATAACAAATTGTCATCAAATGATAAGAAGAAAGTAACTAATCTAAGTAGATTAATTGATGCAGAAAATCAGTTATTATTCTATGGAGAAATTGACAATGTTAAAATACTCCTTAAAAAAATACCTCTAGCAGGTAGAGTAAAATTAAGGCATAAATCAGAAGTGATGGCAGCTGATTCTGCATACAAGAAACTGTCATCAGAACAAAAACTATACATAACTGTTGCAGATGTAACCAACTATAATGCAGCTATTGAACGATTGAAAGAACTTGGAGCTTTTGATTCAGATAATGCTTCACCTTCTGTAATAATGGGTAACACAGAAGAGCCAGAAGAAGAAAAGGAAGAATTTATCAAATTAAAACCTGAAGTTAGTATTTCAGGTAATACAGCAACATTAACTATAACTGATAGTCAAGCAAAAAATGCAATAGAGGATATTAAGAAGAATCAAGCTGAAGAATTGATTATTGAACCAGTAATTAAAAAAGATGTAGATAAAGTAGTTGTTAAACTGACTAAATCCATAATTGATGATTTGGCTAAGAATACAGATGCTGGATTAACTGCTAAATCACATGTTGCTGAAATAAAGATCTCTAATAAAGCTTTAAACTCAATAATAGAATCAAGTGGTTCTAATGTAAGTATAATTGTAGAGCAGACGGATAAAGAACAGTTATCTAATAAAAATAAAGAATTAGTTGGTGATAAGCCTATATATAACTTATACATAAAAGTAGATAATAAGATAATCACTAAGTTTGTAGGTGATGTCACAGTAGCTTTACCTTATATACCAAAGGAAAATGAAGATATTAACAAGCTTTCAGTTTACTATATTAATGATAACAATAAGGTGACTAAAATGACAGGAGCCTACTATGATGATGAAAGCGAAAGTATGATATTCAAGACAGATCATTTTTCAACATTTGCCATAGTTCATGATAAAGACAAGATAACCTTTAAAGATGTATTTACCACTGATTGGTATTATGATTCAGTATTATATGTAGTAGAACAAGGGTTATTAGATGATATATCAAACAATATGTTCAGACCTAATGAAAATATGACTCGTGGTATGTTTGTAAATGTAATCTATAAAATGGCAGGTGATCTACAGGTAACAGAGGATAACTTATTCAAGGATATAAAAATAGGTTCAACCTATTATGATTCTGTAGTATGGGCTACTTATAGTAAAATAGTAAATGGTTATTCAAATGATTCATTTGGGACAAATGATAATATTACTCGTGAGCAAATAGCTACTATGATGTATCGTTATGCAAAATTAAAAGGTTATAAAACTACTTCAATTAGCGATATTTCAACTTATCCTGATAATAATATGATATCAGAATGGGCAGTCCATTCAATGAAGTGGGCAGTCAGTAATAAAATTATCAGTGGTTCAACTGAGAATATGCTTGTACCACAAGGCACAGCTACTAGAGGTGAGGTAGCTTCCATGCTTAAGAGATTCATGGAAAACATAGTAGAATAATCATAGTAATAGTATAGAAATATGGGTGACAGCGTTAATTAATACGTTGTCCCTCTATTTCACTTTGTAAATACGTGTATAAGGAGGAATAATAATTATGAAATTACTAAGAAAAGGTATAAGTGCTTTACTAATATTTACTATGTTATTAAGTTTTAATTCTTATGTTTTCGCCACAAGTACAATTGAACTTGATGCTGCTATTACAGATACGGGAAAATATATCTACAAAACAGTAAAATCGCCACAAGTAGGTTCAATTGGTGGTGAATGGGCTGTATTAGGACTTGCAAGAAGTGGTTATGATATACCAGATAAATACTATAAGAATTATTATAAGACTGTAGAAAACTACGTGAAAGCATGTAATGGAGTTTTACATAATAAAAAATACACTGAATATTCAAGGCTCATTGTTGCCCTTACTTCTATAGGAAAGGATCCTTCAGATGTAGGAGGATATAATCTTTTAACGGCTCTTGGTAATTATGATAAAACTATATGGCAAGGAATGAACGGACCTATATGGGCACTTATAGCTCTAGATAGTGGTAATTACCCAATGCCTAAAAATAAGAATGCCAAGGTACAAGCAACAAGAGATATGTACATAAATAGAATTCTAGAATGTCAGTTAGCTGATGGTGGTTGGTCACTATTTGGTGGAACTACATCCCAAAGTATTGGTGACAGTGTTTCAGACCCAGATATTACAGGTATGGCACTTCAAGCACTAGCAAAATATCAGTACAAATCAGAGGTGAAAAAAGCGTGTGAAGAGGCTCTTGCATGTATGTCAAAAATGCAAAACAGCCAAGGAGGTTTTTCAAGCTGGGGTACAGCCAACTCCGAAAGCTGTGTTCAAATGCTGGTTGCTCTATGTGAGTTAGGAATTTCTGTAGATGATAGACGATTTGTCAAGAACGGTAATACAATGCTTGATAACCTTATGACTTTCTATAAAAAGGGTAATGGATTTCTTCATACAAAAAATGGAAGTGGTTCTAACCAAATGGCAACTGAACAAGGGTTTTATGGACTTATTGCAGTACAAAGAGCATTAAAGGGTAGAGAAAGTCTTTATCGTATGAGAAATAAACTTGATATAGGAGAAATAAATAGTACAGCTAATAGTGTAGGACTTGAAAATAAACATAAAGATATAAAAAAACTTAGGATAACTATGATGGGGAAGACTTTCAAAGATATCAAAGGACATGAGAATCAATCAGCCATTGAAACACTTGCATCAAGAGAAATTATTAATGGAAAGACTAAAGATTTATTTGAACCAGATGCAACTATGACACGAGGAGAATTTGCTTCTATCATTGTCAAAGCATTAGGTCTTAAACCAAAAGCAATAGATAACTTTATAGATGTAAAAAAAGATAAGTGGTATGCGGGTTACATAGGTACTGCTAATACATATGGCATAATTTCTGGAAAATCAACTACAACCTATGCTCCAAATGCCATTATCACTAGAGAAGAAGCTGCAGTGGTAGTAACAAGAGCAGCAAAACTCTGCGGTATGAATACACAATATAATACTATGGCAGCTAGAGATATCTTGTCTCAGTTTATCGACTATGTAAAAGTTAATAAATGGGCGAGACAATCATTAGCTTTTTGCTATGACAAAGAAATATTGGACTCTTCTACCATGGAAATATTGCCAGAAGAACCAATCAAACGTTGTGAAATAGCTAGGATGATATATAACATGTTATATAATGCTAGGCTCCTATAGGGAGGGTATCAAAAATGAAGTTAAATAAAACTAAAGTAATCGTATTTTTTATAATTATTGCTGTACTTGCTGTGGCTTTTTGGTGGGGAGGGAATGCCCCTGGTTTACAAGGATGGAATGTATCCACTGATAATTCCAAAGAGCTGGAATCACGTCCTGGGGGTCTGAAAGGTTCAATGACAGCAGAAGAAAAAATAAGTCTTGCAAAAGAATTGACCAATTGTTCTTCACCAGGAGTTAAAAAAGGTGATACTGATTATTCTGTTTCTTTAGGTATGGAGATTGATGAGGATACAGGCAAAGATAGATATCTAACAGATCCTGTACCTGAAGGAAAACCTGTACCTATAGAACCTCAAAACGTAGAAATAACTGATAAAGAGCTTACCTGCGCAATGTCAGTACGTTGTGATACTATATTAGATAATATTAATTGGCTTGATAAAGAAAAAGTTGAGTTAGTACCAGAGGATGGAATAATTTTTAAACAGGATAAGGTCACTTTTTATGAAGGAGAAAGTGTTTTCAATGTATTAATCAGAGAGATGAAGAAGAATAAGATACACATGGAGTTCGTTAATACTCCTATGTATAATAGTGCTTATGTTGAAGGTATAAACAACCTCTATGAATTTGATTGTGGTGAATTGTCAGGGTGGATGTATAAAGTCAATGATTGGTTTCCCAACTATGGATGTAGTCGCTATCAGATAAAAGAGGGAGATGTAATAGAATGGGTATATACTTGTAATCTAGGAGTAGATGTAGGTGGATATTCAGCATTGGGAGGAGACTTATGAGGAGTGCTTTTGAAGGATATCATCCTATTGTAAATTTTGTCTACTTTACCTTTGTATTCATCTACTCAATGATTTTCATGCATCCTCTTTGTTTAGCTATTTCATTGGTATGCGGATTTTCTTATTCGGTGACACTTAGAGGAAAAAAAGCTATACGTTTTAATATACTATATCTTTTACCTATGATGATAATAGCTGCATTGATTAATCCGGCATTCAACCATGAGGGCGTGACTATACTTACTTATCTAGACAGTGGGAATCCTCTTACACTAGAATCAATTACATTTGGTATCGCTGCAGCTGTTATGCTTGCATCTGTAGTTTGCTGGTTCAGTTGTTACAATGTAATCATGACATCGGACAAGTTCATATATCTGTTTGGTAGAGTAATACCCGCATTATCTCTTGTTTTATCCATGGTGCTTAGATTTGTACCTAGATTTAAAGCACAGCTTAAGATAATATCTAACGGACAAAAATGTATAGGAAGAGATATATCAAAAGGTAATATCATCAATAGAGCTAAATATGGAATAAAAATTTTATCAATCATGATTACTTGGGCATTGGAGAATGCTATTGAAACAGCAGACTCCATGAAAACTCGTGGTTATGGGCTAAATGGAAGGACAGCCTTTTCCATCTATTATTTTGATAGGAGAGACAAAAAAGCATTGATTATTATTGGTGGAACAGGGTTATATGTACTTGTAGGTTCTTTGCTCGGTAGAGTCTACTTTCGGTATTTTCCAAGTATGAAGAGTGTAGATATAACACCTTATTCTATAAGTGTTTTTACGGCTTATCTAATACTCTGCATTTCACCAATAGTAATAGAAAGTTGGGAGAATAGAAGATGGAAGCTATTACAATCAAAGATTTAACTTTTACATATCCAAGGGTAAGTAAGCCAGCATTAAAAAACATTGATTTATCAATAAAACAAGGTGAATTTATAACTATATGCGGTAAATCAGGATGTGGTAAGACTACTTTGCTTAGACATCTAAGATCTACTCTTATGCCATGTGGTACAAGAGAAGGTGAGGTTTACTACGAGAACACACTACTTGATAATCTTTCTCAAAGACAGCAGACAGAGAGAATAGGTTTTGTAAGGCAATCACCAGATAATCAGATTGTTACTGATAAGGTGTGGCATGAACTTGCTTTTGGACTAGAGAGTCTTGGTTATAGAACACCTGAAATAAGAGGAAGAGTATCAGAAATGGCATCTTTCTTTGGTATACAGACTTGGTTTCATAAGAAGGTGACAGAGCTCTCAGGAGGACAGAAACAGTTACTTAACTTAGCTTCTGTCATGGTTATGCAGCCGTCTGTCATTATACTTGATGAACCTACTAGTCAGCTTGACCCTATAGCTGCTACAGATTTCTTGGAGACCATAAAAAAGATTAACAGAGAGTTAGGAACAACCATAATACTTACAGAACATCGTTTAGAAGATGCACTCCCAGTCTCAGACCGTGTAATAGTCATGGATAATGGTAGTATAATTGTGGACGATACTCCAAGAATGGCAGGGCAGAAACTAAAAGAGTTGAATCATGATATGTTTATTGCTATGCCTACACCTATGAGAATCTATGCAGGAATAAACAATGATTTGGAATGTCCTATTACCGTACGTGATGGACGAAACTGGATTAATGAATATGCCAAGAACAACAAAATAGATAAAAAAATAACTGATAAAAATATAATCTTCCAAGATAATATCAATAATAATAAAAACTGTATCATAAAAATGGATGAGGTTTGGTTTCGCTATGAAAAAGAACTGCCAGATGTAATAAAAGGGTTGTCCATTAACATTGGCGAAGGCGAACTTTTTGCAATCCTAGGAGGAAATGGTACAGGTAAAACTACTACTCTTTCTATCATAAATGGAATATTAAAGCCTTATAGAGGTACTGTAAAAATATATAAGGATTCAATTATAAATAATAAAAAGGAAGTACCTTCAATTAATTTTATCGGAGTCCTTCCCCAAAATCCTCAGTCATTATTTGTCAAGAAAACTGTAGAACTGGATTTATATGAAATGCTCTCAGGAAGAAAAATTCCAAAAGAAGAACAAAAAAATATGGTAGATACAGTATCAAAGTTATGTGAACTGAAAAGTCTTTTACATATGCATCCATATGACCTCTCAGGGGGAGAACAACAAAGAGCAGCTCTAGCAAAAGTATTACTTTTGAGACCCAAGATTCTATTGCTTGACGAACCAACCAAGGGTCTTGATGGGCATTTTAAGGAGAAATTTGCAGATATACTTAAGAAATTACAAGCAGACGGTATAACAATAGTTATGGTATCCCATGATATTGAATTTTGTGCAGGACATGCCAGTCGCTGTGCCATGTTTTTTGATGGACGAATTACAAGTATTGATACACCAAGAGCTTTTTTTTGTGGTAAAAATTTTTACACTACTGCTGCTAATCGTATGTCAAGAACGATTTTACCAAAAGCAATTCTTGCAGAAGATGTTATCCTAGCCTGTGGCGGTAAAATACATACTAATGATTCATCAAGCATAAGAGATGAAATTATATGTTCAAAGGTAAATGATGAAGTATCTAGTCATAATCAAGAAACAAAAATAACTAAATGTGACAAAACTAAATATAAGCCCATATGTAAAATAACACCCACACGTATTACAATAGCCATTGCAGGATTAATAGCATTCATATTAACCACTGTTTTCCTATGGAATAAATATAATGATTGGAAAAACTATCTGGTTCAATTCTTATTAGTTACTGAACTTGCAATAACCCTTACAGCTATAATCCCAGGAAAAGACCTAGATGCTCCTGATTTCTCTATACAAGTTCCAAAAGGAAAACGAAAACTTACAAAAAGAACCCTTATAGCTATGGTCATGGTACTTGTAGCAGTACCTCTAACCATATATTGCGGTGTGTTTTTCTTAGGAGACAGAAAATATTACTTTATAAGCCTAATGATATTATTAGAAACAATGCTGCCATTTATATTCGTATTTGAGAGCAAAAAACCTAAAGCAAGAGAAATCATTATCATTGCTGTCCTTTGTGCCATTGGTGTAGCTGGAAGAGCTGCATTCTTCATGCTTCCTCAGTTCAAACCAGTCATAGCTATAGTTATTATATCTGGAGTATGCTTTGGCGGCGAAACAGGTTTTCTGGTAGGTGCTGTTACAGCGTTCACCTCAAATATGATGTTCGGTCAAGGAACATGGACACCTTGGCAGATGTTCGCCTTTGGCATAGCAGGATTCCTCGCAGGAATATTATTTTGCAAAGGACTCTTAAGAAAAAGACGTAATTCACTTTGTATATTTGGAGCACTAACTACATTTTTTGTCTGTGGTTTTATACTGGATACCGGTTCAGCACTAATGTGGCAAGCAAAACCCACTATAAAAAGCATGATGACTTACTATACAACAGGTATTCCCTTCAACATTATTCACGCCACAGCAACCTCTTTCTTCCTATGGTTTGCATCAGAACCAATGATTGAGAAACTAGACCGTATAAAAATAAAATATGGACTAATCAGTTGAAAATATAAAGATTACTTTGTCATTTTAAACTCTCTAACTTTATATTTTAATAGCCAAATAGTAATGTATAACAGAAGAAAAAGTTTTTTGTGATATATTGAAGGATACTTCCCAGCAAAATAGTATATGTATATGTGGAGTAGTGAGGCAGGACGCCGAACCCAGCTTTTTGATCAGGACGATCAAGTAGCTGGCGTAACATATACATATACTATTTTGCAAAAGCCACGTCAGAACAAAACACTTTTTCTGACTTACTTGTTTTATTGATATATACCAACTTATATGATAATATGATAATTGCGAAAAAAATTATTGCTAATATTTACAAACTAATAATATTTCGCAAGTTTTTGTAGTTGAAGTAAAGGAGGTACTAAAATATGTTTAGTAAATTACATAGCAAAGATAATATTAAAAACTCAGCAATATCATATAAAAATCAAATATTTAACAAAAAAAACAAGAATTTTTATATAAAAGCAATCCTACTAATAATAGTTGGTCTAATAAGCTACTTTTTCATAGCTAATAATGAAAATTACTACAATAAAACTATAGGAAAAGTTATAGCTGTTGACGAAACACAAGGCAATACCGAATATATTAAAAATCAGCACCTAAAAACAATCATAATGAATGGCAAACATAAAGGTGAAAAACTGGAATTTGATAATTTGGCATCTTATTCTAAAATATTTGACATAGACTACAAAATAAACGATAGAATATTCATATCAATTACTGAAGACGAAAAAGGCAGTATAATATCTTCGTACATATTAGGTTATAAACGTGATAAATATCTAGGATATATTGCAATAATATTTGTTGTACTCATACTTTTAATAGGTGGTTCAAAAGGTTTTAAATCATTGACAAGTGTCATTGTAAATATTCTAATTTTCTATAGCGTAATAAAACTATATTCCCATGGCTATAACATATGGGTTATCAATACTATAATGAGTATCATATTCGTAATAATATCCATATTGATTGTAAGCGGAATCAACAAAAAATCACTATGTGCCATAGTTGGAACTATGGTAAGTATCATCATAACAATGATAATTACAGCTATAGTCATGACTGTTACTAACTCCAAAGGAGTTTACTATGAAGAAATGGAATTTCTGATGACTTCCCCAGAACAGATATTTTTTATCGGGCTTATGATAGGTACTATTGGAGGAATTATGGATATAGCCATAACCATGTCATCTGCAATTAACGAACTATATAATAAAAATCCTGATATAGAAAGAAAGATTCTAATACAATCAAGTATGGAAATAGGAAAAGATGTCATGGCAACTATGGCTAATACCTTAGTTTTTGTATACATTAGCGGAAGCATACCAACCATACTTTTTTGGTTGAGGAATGGGCTTTCTCTTTCATATATAATTGGTATTGGAATCAATCTTGAAATAATACGAGCTCTTATTGGAAGTATTGGTGTTGTAATTAGTATTCCTATCACTATGTACATTTCGGTTATACTTCTTAAAGAACGTAGGATAGGGGTGAATTAGATTATGAGCGTTATAGCAGTATTGTTGATAATATTATTTTTGTTGATGTATTTAGTTGGGAGAGATAGAGGAGTAAGATCATTTTTTACAGTATGTTTCAACTTCCTTATATTTTTTATTATGGTTATATTGATTGCTAACAAGTTAAATCCTCTTATAGTTACTATAGTTATATGTATAGTTATTAGTTCAATAACTCTATTTTATATTAACGGTCTTAATAAGAAAACTATATCATCCTTGATATCTGTTACCATAGTTGTTCTATTTACAACACTTATAACCTATAAAATGGGAATAGGAGCCAAAATACAAGGATTTGGAAAAGAACAATACGATTCAATATCGTCTCTTTCCTTATATATAAAGCTAAACTTTTCAACTATAGTCATATGCGAAATACTAATAGGATTATTAGGTGCAGTAATTGATGTATCTATCTCAATTTCATCATCCATGAATGAGCTATATAACACAAACTCATCTATTACCAAGAAAAGTTTATTTGATTCAGGTATGAATATAGGTAAAGATATCTTGGGAACAATGACTAATACATTATTTTTTGCATACATAAGCGGATTCATGGCATTAATAATATATTTCAGCTCTCTACATTATTCCATAGCGGATATCTTGAACAATAAGGTATTCTGTGCAGAAGTTTTTCAGATTCTATGTAGTGGAGTAGGAATAATACTTATTATACCAGTAACAGCTTTGATAACTTCCCGGATTTTGTGTAACGATAAATAAGTAAGAATGAAAAGAACGAAAGTCTTTGATTCCTAATTAGAATTAAGGACTTTTTTTATTGCATCAATATAAATAATATGAATTTTACTATTGACTTTAACCTTAGGGAAAGGTATAGACTTTTACAAGTAAAAAATGAAAGGAGGAAATATAGTGGATAATATTATACTATCAGTAAATGGCTTAACTAAAAATTATAAAACTCTATGTGCTGTAAAAAATTTAACTTTATCAGTAGAGAGAGGAAAGATTTTTGGACTCCTTGGTCCAAATGGTGCAGGAAAATCAACTTTTATTGAGTGTATACTGGGAACAAAAAAATATAATAAAGGAAGTGTTGAAATTTTAGGAATGAATATGGAAGGATCAAAAAAAGAAATATGTAAAGAGATTGGTGTTCAGTTTCAAGTTGATTTTTTTCCAGATCGAATAAAAGTTGGAGAAATGTGTGAAATGATGGCTTCTCTTTACAAGGATACAGTTAATTGGAAAACTTTAATTGGAAAATTTGGACTTGGTGATAAGATAAAGCAGGATGTATCAAAGCTTTCAGGTGGAGAAAGACAAAAATTATCTGTCTTCATTGCTCTGATTAATCAACCAAAACTTGTTTTTTTAGATGAATTGACAACAGGACTGGATCCAAGAGCTAGAAGAGATGTATGGAAGTTACTGAAAAGTTTGCAAAAAGAAGGATTAACTATTTTTCTTACATCTCATTATATGGATGAAGTAGAAGCGTTATGTGATGAAGTATTAATAATTAATAATGGACAAAGTGTAATCGCTGGGACTCCAGATGGAATAGTTGAAAAATCAGGAATGACAAACCTTGAAGAAGCATATCTGTATTACATTGGAGAGGAGAAATGAATATGAAAGCATTTAGAACTTTTCTTACAACAGAGTTAAAATTAGCTATCAGAGAATTTTCTGGTATATTTTTTGCTATAATTCTACCTGTGGGAATTATGTTGTTATTAGGAACTTTATATGGTAATAAAACTATCTCAGAGAACTCTACTATAACCTTAATTCAACAAGTTGTACCAGCTGTTCTGACAATAGGAATATGTGCTTCTGGCTTAATGGGAATTCCAATTACTGTATCAGGTTATAGAGAAAAGAAAATACTGAAACGATTTCAAATAACACCAACTACACCTTTACTTCTACTAGGGGTACAATTTGCAGCAAATCTAATTATTGCGTTGGTATCATCAACACTTGTACTAATTACTGGTATAGTTGTTTTTGGATATCGGATGGTAGGAAATTTCTTTTACTTCCTATTAATGTATTTAGTAATTACTTTTGCTATATATTCATTAGGGATTTTTATTGCTAGTGTATCCAATTCAGTTAAGACTGCAAATTTACTATGTACTCTAATTTATTTCCCCATGCTTTTTCTTTCAGGTGCAACAATTCCATATGAAATTATGCCAAAAACATTGAAAAGTATTTCAAATGTTATGCCGTTGACACAAGGAATCAAAGTATTAAAAGGGGTATCATTAGGTAATCCAGTATCAGATTATGGGGGTAAGATTACATTCTTGCTTATTGTGGGGTTAATATGTATTATTATATCTATAAAGACATTTCGTTATGATTATAGATACTAGTATAATAATTGGATGGTTATTTTGAAGAGGTGAGTTAAATGTATCAGATTGGATTATTTTCTAAGATGAATCATATTACAACGAAAACGTTACGTCATTATGATGAAATTGGATTACTAAAACCTGCTTATATTGATGATTTTACTGGGTACCGCTATTATTCAAGTGAGCAATTACCTAGATTGAATAAGATATTTGCTCTAAAACAAATAGGGATAAGTCTATCTGAAATTATGGAGATTATAGATGAAACAAAGGGTGTTGAGGTTTTTCTAAAACTCAAAGAAAAGGAATTGGAAAGTAAAATAAAAAAAGAACGGGAAATGTTGCTTAACATAAGAAATTATCAGAAAAGAATAAGAGGTGAATTGGTCATGAAGTACGATCCAGTAATTAAATCATTGCCAGAGGTAATTGTTGCATCCATGCGTATAGTTGCTCCAAACTATGCTTATTATTTTAAAATAATACCTGAGATGGGTAAGGAAATGGAAAGATTAGGAGCAGTATGTGCCATGCCTGAATATTGTTTCAATCTATATCATGATGGAGAGTACAAGGAAAGTAACATTGATGTGGAAGTGTGTGAGGCAGTTGAAGATTTTTGTAAGGATTCTGATATACTGAAGTTCAAAAAAATCAATGCTGTGGAAAATGCAATATGTGTTTTACACAAAGGTCCTTACTTATATCTACGTGAAGTATATAACTTTGCATATGAATGGATTAAAGATAATGGATACGAGCCAATTGGACTTCCGAGAGAATCTTACATTGATGGTAAATGGAATAAGGATGATGAAAATGAATGGCTTACAGAAATTCAAATTCCAATAAATAGAGTCTAAATGAATAATGACAACTAAATAATTAAATTTTATTGACAGGTGTAAATTGATACAGTATAATAAAAATATATAAAATAATTATGAATCAGGTGAATAGTCTATGAAAAAATTTAAACGTGTAACTAGTATGGATGTTGCAAAAGAAGCTGGAGTATCAAGAGCAACAGTTTCTTACATCTTAAATGATGTTCAAGGAGTCAGCATAAAAGAGTCAACAAAAAAGAAAGTTATACAGGCAGCAAAGAAGTTAGGCTATTACCCTGATTCTATGGCAGTAGCACTAAAAACCAATAAGGCCATGTCTATAGGTATTGTTTCCAAGAGAAATATATCTGAACAAAGGTATATAAAATTCTTGGACGGTGTTAAATCTGCCATAGGTGATAACTATAGCATTATATTATGTTCAGACCATGTAGATAATTTTGGATATCCAGAGTATTATAGTTACTACAAACGTAAAAAAATAGATGGTATCCTTTTCTTATCATTTCAAGAACATCTAGCAGAAGAGAAGATAGATGATTATTTACATATGTCCGTAGAAGAAAATATCCCTATAGTATTTGCTGATTATCATTTGAATAATCAGATGGTGAATTGTGTAGATATCAATTATTATCATGGTGCATATATGGCAGCAAGCTATTTGATAAAAAATGGACATGAAGAGATAATTTACTTAACACCTGATTTTGATACAGAACAAGAGCAACAACGTAGAAAAGGGGTTGAAGATGCTGTTAACGAGCATAAGGACATTAAATTGATTAAAACCCCTATTTCAACTGATAATGATAAAGAAATTGAGGCAGTCATTGAGATTCTCAGTAAAAAAGATGAGTATTCTGCAATCATAACTTCTTGGAGTAAAATGGCATATACAGTATTGTATCAGGCTCAACAGCTTAATATAAGTATCCCTGATGAAATATCAGTTATTGCACTTGCAGGTTCTAATTTTGATGTTTATACGTATCCAAGACTAACTACATGTAATCTGCCTTTATTTGAATTGGGTCAAAAGAGTGCGGAAAGATTAATGAATATGTTGATAGATACAAATACGTTGCCACTCAATATTACGTTACCTTGTAAACTGAAGGAAAGAGATTCTGCTAAAGGCATATAATTTTTTTAGTTAATAACTTACACGTGTAAATAGGTGTAAGTAAAATATAAATGGAGGTATTAATGATGAAAAAAGTTAAAGTAGGTATTGTAGGTACAGGATATACCATTGGTATAGCAAAACAACATGTCAAAGCTTATAATGCAAATGAGAAATGTGAACTTGTAGCTTTGTTTGACAAAGTTGAAGGAAGAGCCGGGGAGTGGGCAAAAAAGCAGGAACTTAAGAATATTACTATATGTAAGACATATGAAGAAATGCTTGATATGGTAGATGCAGTAAGTATTTGCACATCTAACGATGCTCATGGAGAGCTATCCATTAAAGCTTTGGAATCAGGGGTTCATGTGCTTTGCGAGAAGCCAATGAGTTCTGAAATCAACTATGCAAGAGAGATGGTGGAATGTGCCAAAAACCATCCTGAATTGGTAAATATGATAGGTTTCTGTTATAGAGGTATTCCAGCAATAAAATATATGAAATCTATAATAGACCAAGGAAAATTAGGGAAAATATATGGTTTCAGACAATGTCTTGGAGGAGGAAGAATCGCTAATAAGACAGGTGTAATGCTAGAGTGGAGAATGCAAAAAAAATATTCTGGTACAGGAGCTTTAGCTGATTTTGGATCTCATATGATTGACATAGTAGATTATTTATTGAAAGATACAGAAGGTCCAGTGAAAGAGTTAACAGCCATTTCAACAATTTCTATTCCAGAAAGAAAGAAAATTGATGAAGAAGGTATGGGAGCAGTAACCAATGATGATACAACCATTTTTACTGCTAAGCTTAATAATGGTGCAGTAGGAACTTTCTATTCAAGTAGACTAGGTACTAGGGGACATAGCCTTGAGATTATAGGAGAGGGTGGTATGCTCGTCTATGAACACGAAGATAATGAATTGATAGTTAACTTGAAGGAAAAAGATGGAGGTTACAACGGTAAAAAAGAAGAAGTTGTAGCTGTTCCAGATGAATTCTTAGAAGAATCCAAGTTCCATGAAGAGATAAATGAATTTATAGATAATATTATATATAATAAACAATCTGAAAGAGATTTCGCTAGAGGACTTTATATTCAGGAATTATTAGAAGCGTTAAAAGAATCAGCTGATAACAAAAAAACAGTTATCCTTGACTAATAGAAAGGAGAATGATTATGAAAGTAGGATTAATCACTAATAGCTTGGCTTGGGCTGGAATGAAAGATTTAAAAGAAATAAGTAATTGGGCTTGTGATAATGGATTTAAGGATTTGGAAGTTGGACCAACTATTGAACTTGATGAAAAGATCTTTTCAGATATAAAAAAAGAAGGCAAAATTGATATATCAGCCTTAATTTACTGTAGAAATTTTCTTGATGAAGAGAATAATGTAGGTGATGAGCATAAGAAGCAATTGATTAGACGTATAGAATTTGCAGGAAAACTAGGGATTGAGAAAGTAATATGCTCAACAGGGGTTACCAAGGATGCCTATTATGGTGCAAGATTCAATCCTGAAGAAAGTGTAGAAGCTGTTACAGAATGGTTAAAAGAACTAGCAGAATATGCAGAAAGAAATAATGTAAAAATAGCAATAGAGAATTGTCCAATGATGGGTAATATAGCTATATCACCATATATGTGGGATATACTATTCGATAAAGTTGATTCAGATAAAATAGGTCTAGCATTTGATCCATCACATATGATTTGGCAGTTTATGAGCCCTTATGAGAACATAATCAAATATAGAAGTAAGATATTCCATTTCCATGGAAAAGACACTGAAATACTATATGATAATCTTAAAAAAGTTGGTATCCTACATAACATAACTGAAGAAACCAATTTCTTTGAACATCAGTGGTGGAGACATCGTCTAGTTGGTCTTGGAGATATTGATTGGAATAAAATTGTAGCTAATCTATATGAAATAGGCTATGAAGGTACAATAAGTATTGAACATGAGGACCCGGTTTGGGAAGGAACTCTTGATAAAGTTGAAAAAGGATTAATACGAGCTAAGAATCATGTTGAAAGATTTATTGAAGGTTGATTAAGGAGGAAAGTCATATGAAATTAGGTTGTCATGCTGTATTATTCAAAGAAAGAATAAAAGAAGACACAGAAAATACAATAAAGTTATTATCAAGTACAGGTTTTAAAGGGTCAGAAATCGGATCAAGATTTTTTGGAACTGATGATAAAGAGTATCTACTTAATGTATTAGATAGATATAACTACCAAGTAACTGGTATGCACATTGGTTCACCATTAGAAGAATGGGATATTAATTGTGAAGAAACAACTAATAAAATACTTAAGGTAGCTGAGTTTGTTAAAGATATGCCTAATAAAAATGTAATCATGTCAACAAAAAGATTTTCAGGTACACAGGAACAGCTTATAAAAGCGGCTAAAAATATCAACAATGCAGCAATAAAATGCCAAGAGATGGGAGTAAAATTGAATCTTCATAACCATATCTGGGAATTTGAAAATAATGGATATATTTTTAATACCCTAGTAGAATACGCTCCTAATTTGAATTTTGGTCTGGACCTAGGATGGGTCTATGCTTCTGGATTTGATCCAATAGAAGTTGTAGAGAATCATGCTGATAGAATAAGTTATGTTCATCTAAGGGATATTAATGAAAACAATGAATTTGTTGATTTAGGAGAAGGAATAATTGATTTCAATAAATTATTGAAAGTACTTAGAAATACATTAGGTGAAGATGGCTGGGCTGTTGTTGAATACGAACATGGGGAACAGGATATTAATAGATATATAAGAGGTTACAATTTTTTGAATAAACAAATGTAATATAAAATAAGGGGTGAATTTATGGGTAAATTAAAAATTGCAATTATAGGCTGTGGAAGAATATCAGTTGTATATAAAGAAGCATTCAAAAACTTAAGTGACAGAATTGAAGTCAGATTTGCAGTTGATAAAGTATTAGATAGAGCTGAAAGTTTTGCAAAAGAATTTGAACAATGTTCTTTTTCGGATAGAATAGAAGACCTCCTTGAAGAAGATCTTGATGTTGTTCATATATGTACTCCTCATTTCTTGCATAAGGAACAGATAATCAAATGTCTAGATAAAGGAATCCATGTTCTTACAGAAAAACCTTTGGCGATAACACTACAAGATGCAGATGCCATAATAGAAGCTGCAAATAGTTCAGGAAGAAAATTTGGAGTTATATTCCAAAACAGATATATTGAAGGTGTTGTCAAGGCTAAACAGTTAATAGACAACGGGGAAATGGGGAAAGTATTAGGAGCATGGTCATCACTTACATGGTGGCGTCCACCTTCTTACTATGAATGTGATTGGAAAGGAAGCTGGGAAAAAGAAGGCGGCGGTGTTTTGATAGACCAAGCCATTCATAGTATTGATTTAGTGCAACACTTGGTTGGTAGTAAAGTTAAATGGATTAAAGGTCAGATAGATAACAGAGTCTTAAAGAGTGTAGAAGTTGAGGATGTTGCAAGTGCAGCCGTAGGTTTTGAAAATGGTTGTATATATTCACTCTTTGCTACTAACTATTATACGAAAAGTTCTCCTATTCAAATTGAGATAATGTGTGAAAACGGATTCATCAATATAAAAGGATTTGATGTTACTATAGAAAAAGATGGTGAAACAACTACTATAGAGCACAATGATAAAATTGAGTCAGGTGGACAAGGTTATTGGGGTATATATCATTATTATCAAATAATGGAATTCTATGATAATGTTATAGAAGATACACCTGTCAAGGTTACAGGATACGAAGGTAAGAAAGCTCTGGAAATTGTATTAGGTGTTTATGAATCTGCTAAAGAGTCTATAAAATTGGAAATCAGTAATCAAGAATGACAATATACTCAATGAATTATATGAATGGAAAATATCTAAAAAGCTGTATCATATGAGCATACAGCTTTTTATTTTGCATATTATATTAAAATTATTTTTTACTCATATGATACAAAGTTGATGCATATAGTAATCCGGCAAGAAGGATATCACATATAAACTGTAGAATAAAACTTGGATTAAGGGTCGTAGCTCTAAAGAAGACGATTAATGCCTGCCTAAGAGGAGCAATAGGAGTGAATACACTAATGATTGCAATTAAGATAACATCCGCTACCCAACCAATCCACATATTCTGATATAATACAAGGGTGTGAATAAATACACTTAATAATATGTAAAAGCCAGTTTGGTATATAAAACATGCAAAAACACCAGATTTAGTCCAACCAAATGCAGGTAAGTAAGATATTTCAAGACTGTTACCCCAGATCATTGGTTCAATAGCATAGTAGAATAAGATGTTTATGATTGCCACAATTACTGCAAGTACCACATAGTTAATTATACAGCCCTTGAAAAAATCGAGTTTTTTAGCTCCAATGTTTATTAGTTTTTTATAGTACTTTAAAACAATAAATATGGGAGCAAGTATATTAATTAGTGTAAATAGATTTCCTATGGAAAGACTACCTTGAACTTGACTACCTATTAAAAATTCTATTATAAGATTAACTATTGTTAGAAGTACTACAATAAATGTGATTATAAATGTTTGTTTGCAACCATATCTAAAATTGAATTTAGCCACTTTTATTGCTTTATTCATTGATTTCACCCCCTATAAGGTTAGCAAAAAAATCTTGTAAGCCCTCATTGCTGATTTGGATTCTATCATTTACTTCTATTCGTGTATCGTATACATTTACAGTTTTGAATTTTCCTATATCATGTACATTAATAATATTTTTACCCATTACAGCTTTGTCAACATCTGAAGCGATTCCAGTTACACTGTAGCATTTATCTTGTAAATCAATAATATTTGACCTTAATAATAATTCACCTTTATGTATGATAATTATTTCTTCTGCAATCTTGGCTATTTCATCAATTAGATGAGTAGATACTATTATTATTTTTGGATGTCTAGCTATACTTTCTTCTAATAGTGAGTAGAATTTGTTTCTCATAATAACATCAAAACCTAATACAGGTTCATCAAATAGCACAATCTTATTAGTACTAGCAAGACCAATAATGGTATTTACCATGGTTTTCATACCGAAGGATAGCTTTTTAAACTTTTTATCTGGATTGAGGTTGAATTTTTTTATCATATCATCGGCAAATTCAGTGTCAAAGCCATCTTGAAAATCAGCTGCTAAACTTATTAGATCTTTTATCTTTAGATTGATATGATTCTCTCGTTCTTCTACGAAACAAACAATCTCAGGCATAGATAGTTTATTAACTTTCAAGCCGTTAACTAATACTTCACCTTCTGTGGCTTGGGTTAAACCTGATATGGTTCTTAGAAAAGTAGTTTTGCCAGCTCCATTTTCTCCTAATAAACAATAGATCTTGTTTTCATTGATTTCTATATTTACATTACTAAGTGCATTTGCTTTACCATATTTTTTAGTTAAGTTATTTAACTGAATCATTCCAATCCTCCTCAATCATTTTTATGACATCCTCTTTATTGATATTTAACTTTTTACATTCCTGAATCAGTTTTTTTATAGTATTTGTTTGTAATGAAGCTCTTCTCTTTTCCATAATTATATCTTTTGCCTCCTTAGTGACGTACATCCCCATACCTCTACGTTTATAGATAATACCTTGTTCCGTTAGAATGTTGACACCTTTTATGGCTGTAGCTGGATTGATTTTCAGTAATTTGGATAATTGTGTGGTTGATATAATAGCTGTATCAACCTGGTAAGTTCCATCTAAAATGTAGTCTTCTAACATAGTCGCTATTTGAGCAAAGATAGGTACACTGCTATTTGGATTAATATTGATAGTTATCACCTGCTTTAATTATATGGTTAGTTAGTTAACTAATTAACCATATAATATCATTTGTATTATTTCTTGTCAATCTATTTATGAAATGAATTGATAAAAATTCTTAGTTGCTATTATAATGAAATTATGATAGTATATGAGTATATTCAAATATAGTAATATGAGAGGTGATATTTTGGTAGAATTATTCAAGACCCTTGGTGATGAAAATAGATTACGTATGGTGAATCTATTAATGAATGAAGAATTATGTGTCTGTGAGATAGAGGTATTACTTGAAATGACTCAGTCTAATGTTTCTAGACACTTAAGTAAACTAAAGAATACGGGTATTATTATTTCATCAAAAGATGCTCAGTGGGTTCATTACAAAATAAGTGACAAATTTAAAAAAGATAATATACCACTTATTGAATATCTGCTAAGCAAATTTAGATTAGAGGAACATTTCCTTAATGACAAAAGAAGATTTAATAAATACAAAGAGTTATGTTTGAATTGTCAGATGATTAGAGATGATAAAGAAAATGTATTAAATCTTATAAGATTGGAGCTAGAAGATGGACAGCAAGAAGAACATTAAAATATCTAGTGGTATGGATATATTTGGACGTTATTTGACTGTTTGGGTTACATTATGCATAATTATTGGTGTCATGATTGGTAAATTGCTACCCTCAATACCTGAAACCCTAAGTAGATTTGAATATGCAAATGTATCTATACCAGTTACTATATTGATCTGGTTGATGATATATCCTATGATGCTCAAGATTGATTTTTCAAGTATAGTTGATGCTACAAAAAAGCCAAAAGGACTTATAATAACCTGTGTAACCAATTGGTTGATTAAGCCATTTACAATGTACTTAATTGCCTTATTCTTTTTAAAAGTTGTTTTTGGTTCTTGGATTGATACACAGCTGGCAGATGAATACTTAGCTGGAGCAGTACTTCTCGGGGCTGCACCATGTACAGCTATGGTATTTGTATGGAGCCATCTTACTAAGGGAGACCCTGCATATACATTAGTTCAAGTAGCAGTAAATGATATTATTCTATTATTCGCATTTGCACCTATAGTCGCCGTATTATTAGGAGTAAGTAACGTGGTAGTTCCTTATGATACTTTATTCTTATCTGTTGTACTTTTCGTTGTATTACCTTTTATAGCTGGATATATATCAAGGAAATACATTATTAAATATCAAGGTAAAGATTATTTTGAAAAAGTTTTCTTGAAAAAATTTGATAACACTACTATAGTTGGGCTTCTTTTAACTCTTATAATTATTTTTTCATTTCAGGGAGAAATTATTATTAATAATCCTGTGCATATACTATTGATTGCAGTACCCCTTATAATCCAAACATTTTTAATTTTTTTCATAGCATATGGCTCTGCTAGATTATTAAAGCTTAATCACAATATCGCTGCACCAGCGGGTATGATTGGAGCGAGTAACTTCTTTGAATTGGCTGTAGCAGTTTCCATATCATTATTTGGATTGCAATCAGGAGCTACATTAGCTACAGTAGTTGGTGTTTTGGTGGAAGTTCCAGTAATGTTAACTCTTGTTAAAATAGCAAATAGAACAAAAGGATTATTTGATTATAAATAAAAATATAAAATAAAATGGAGGCTATAAATAATGAAATATAAAGTTGCATTTGTCTGTGTTCATAATTCATGTAGAAGCCAGATGGCAGAAGGGTGGGCTAAAACATTAGCCAATGATGTATTTGATGTTTACTCAGCGGGAACAGAAGAATATCCAGAGGTAAAACCAAAGGCTGTACAAGTAATGGAGGAAGTTGGAGTAAATATGAGTTCTCATAAACCAAAACTACTATCTGATATTCCAAGTGAGATAGATATCCTAATTAAAATGGGGTGTAATGTCACATGTCCTTATTTACCTAATAAGCATACCGAAGATTGGGGACTTACTGACCCTTCAGGTGGAGAAATAGAGGACTTTAGAAAAACAAGAGATATGGTAAAATTAAAAGTAGAAGATTTAAAAAAACGTGTTGCTGATGGAAAATTATCTTTATAGGTAGTGTTTATTTTAATCCCCTAAATATGGATTTATATGACTTATTTAGGGGATGAAATAATATTAAAAAGATTTACTCTGTTGGAGAAATTCAATATATCCAATAATGTGGTGAAGAAATTTAGGGGATTTATCTGATAAAGAATCTAATATTTGTTCTGTTAATGCATTTGAAGTAGGGCTAGATGATGTAATTAATAATTGATTTGGTGTTATTTCTAGAACTAAGCAGATTTTCATAATTGTTTCCAAAGAAGCGGTTGTATTACCTCTTTCAATATTTCCTATATACTGTATAGAAAGACCTGTCAATCCAGCTAGTTTTTCTTGTGTCAACTCTTTTTTTAGTCTATATTGTTTAATATTTTTACCTAAAAGGTTTAAATCTATGATTTTATTCTGCATTAATAAAATGCACCTCCTTCCATAGTTATAGGATATGATAAATTTCAATTTTTAATAAGCAACTATTAAGAGTAATTACTCTTTATAGTTTGCTTTTTTTATGGTATAATAAGTTAATTGCTCTAAATAGTTTATATATTAATCCATATAGTTGCTGTTTTATTTATATCTAAAAGGAATTACTTATGATATGAATATAAAGTGATATATTGATTTATTTATCATGCAATTATTATATTAATATATTGTAATTTTAAAATATAATCAATGGAATATAAAGTAAATGCAATAAGTAATATTACATTCTACTATATAGAAAGGTTTAATAACTTTTAATATACAACAGAGGAGGAACGAAATTGTTTAAGAGTATAAAATTCAAATTAATGGCTTATTTTACTATAATTATAATAATAATAAGTGGTGGTGTTGGTATTATGGCATGTGTGTCATCAATAAATGCACTTCACAAAACAGTGGATAATGAATTAATAGAGTTAGCTAAAGGGTATAGCAACTATATTGAATCTGAAATCAGCATAGTAAAAGCAACTATGAATGGAGTAGCCAATAGAAATGTGATGAAATCTTGGGATTGGAATGAACAGAAAAAAGCTATTCTTGCTGAAGTTGATAAAAATAAAATGTTTTCAGGAATGTTTATTGTAGATAAGAATGGTATGGCACATTTTACTAATGGTAAAACTGCAAATGTCAGCGATAGAACATATTTTAAAGAAGCTATGAGAGGCAATACATATTTTAGTGATTTAATATTCAGCGATATAATGGGAGGCATTGAATTTTTTGTAGCTTCTCCTATTAAAAATAATGGGATTGATGGAGTTGTTGTGGGGTTTGTTAGACCGCAATATCTTAGTGATTCCATAAAAGATATAATAGTCAGTACTAGTGGTGGAGCCTTTATTGTTGATGGGAAAGGTAATACAATAGCCCATAACAACATGGATATAGTTTTAAAACAAGATAACGTATTAAATAATCAAGAAGATGGTAATGAACAGCTAGCTAGTGTTGTTGAAACTATGATTAAAGGAGAAGCTGGGACCGACGAATATGTGTATGAAGGAAATACATATTACTGTGGATATCATCCTATAGGTGATTCAGGCTGGAGTATAGCTGTTAAAGCTCTAAAAAGTGATTTGCTTGCTGATGTAATAAAACTTAGAAAGAACCTTATATGTATTACTAGTATTTCATTGATAATTGCTATAGCATTAGTATATTTTATTGGCAAATTATTTACAAAGCCTATTATATTGGCAACTAAACATGCTGTGACCATGTCAAAATTAGATTTGACAGAAGAGGTACCAGAAAAATTTCTGAAAAGAACAGATGAAATAGGGGATTTAGCCAGAGCCATTCATGTTATTGCTGAAAATGTAAAAGATGTTATGAAAGATATTCAAGAGCATGCTTTTGACTTAAAAGATTCTTCAATAAAATTATCTGATGCAATTAATGAAAACACAGCTACTTCAGAAGAAATTTCAAAAGCTGTTGAAGTAATAGCAGATGGAGCAACAACACAGGCTAGGCAGTCGGATAGTGTAGTCCGGGAATTATCCCAACTTGGTGATCTTATAACTGAATCCCAAGAATTAGCACAAGAAGTCAATACAGGAACAAATAAAGTAAAAGATGTAAACCTTAAAGGTAGAGAGATAATCGATAAATTAAAAAAAGAATTCGAGTTGAATATAGATGTAGCTAAAAAAGTCAATAGTAATACCCATGAGCTAGCTGATCAATCAAAACTAATTGAAAACATATTAGTCACAATTTCAAGTATAGCCAATCAAACTAATCTACTTGCATTGAATGCAACTATAGAAGCAGCTAGAGCAGGAGAAGCAGGAAAAGGTTTTGGAGTTGTTGCAGAAGAGATAAGTAAGCTGGCAGATGATACAAAACAAGCTACAGAAGAAATATCTGATATACTTAATAGGATGACTAATGAAATTGAGATTACTAATAACAACATGAATGAAGCAGGAGAGATAGTAGGTAACGTAGACAGATACTTGGATAAGACGGTTTCAACTTATGATATAATTGAAAATTCAACTGGGGATGTGATTGAGTTATTCAAGCAGTTGAACAAAGCTCTAATTCAAATTAGTGAAAATAAGGATAAGACTTTCTCATTTGTTGAGGAAATCTCAGGTGTAACACAAGAGTCAGCAGCATCCACAGAGGAAGTAAATGCGTCTGTTGAAGAACAGACAGCATCTATGGAAGAGATAACCAAATCTAGTGAAAAGCTAGCAGATATTGCAATTACTATGGAAAAACTCTCTGAGAAATTTACCATATAGAATATATAGTAATAAATATAGATATAGTTTTATCATAGTAATTTAACAAATTAAATTTTGTCTTTACCCTTAATTCTTCCTGTTAAGAATTAAGGGTCTTTTTTCAGACTATATCATGGGATAAATAATATTTTAAGTTATGAGAATTGAAAAATAGATTAATAGTTTTATATCTACAGATTCTTAGTATCCTAAAGCTTTAAGATAATTTTTGATTATCTCTTCCAAGCAGTGTAGTTCATTACCATTTAGCTTGGACAATAGATTAGATATACTATTGGTATCATTTTCATTAGTAATACCCAATAATAGATAATCGGTACTAACGTTTAGAGCTTTGGCTACTTTGATTATACTTTCTGCACGAAGATTTTTCCTGCCAGTTTCAACTGTCGAAAAAAATTGATGGCTTAGATTTGATTTTTCTGCGGCTTGTTCCTGAGTATATCCAAGTTGTTTTCTTCTAATCATTATACGATGACCTATTGTTTCAGATAGGTTTTCTTCATTCATAACATACACCTCTTTTATATTATAAGCCTATAATAGAATTTTATCCATTATAGGCTTATAATATAATAGCCTTTTGTTGCAAAAATGTCACTAAAGATATAAAATAAAATTAAGAGGTGATAACGATGTATAAAATGAATAAGAAAATCAACATTGAAAAAATGGATAATCTACGTAAAACTTTTAATGATAATAGTAATGAACAGGATAGCGACTTAAAAGAAGTATTAAAGATAAGTAAGGAGTTGGATGATTATATATCAATAATGCAAAAGAGAATGAATGATGATATAATTGACTATGATTAACATTAAAAGGAGACTGCTTACATGATAAATAAGACTATAGAGTTATGGGAAAAACAACAATACAATAGTAGTAATAGTAATTTTGTACCAACTATGGATACATATATACTAGATGGAGATAAGAAAAGAGGCTCAGTTCTCATATGCCCAGGTGGAGGATATGCTTATACATCAGAAAGGGAAGCGGAACCCATAGCAATGAAATTCAATGCAGCAGGTTACCATGCGTTTGTTTTACACTACAGCGTAGCTCCCACAAAACATCCTCAACCTTTACTGGATGTGTCCAAGGCTATGTGCATAATACGAAAGAACTCAGAGAAATGGAACATTGAATCTGATAAAATAGCAGTATGTGGGTTTTCAGCAGGAGGTCATCTAACAGCAAGTCTTGGAGTTCATTGGGACAAAGATTATGTAAATGATGCTGAAGGTATAATAGCAGGATTAAATTATCCCAATGCATTGATATTAAACTATCCTGTAATTACTTCTGGTGAATTAGCTCATAGAGGTTCTTTTGATAATCTACTGGGAAAAGAAGCAAGTGAAGATTTATTGAATGAAATGTCTCTAGAGAAGCAGGTTAATAAAAAAACACCTCCAACATTTTTATGGCATACTGTTGAAGATGCAAGTGTACCTATGGAAAACAGTTTACTATTTGCTGGGGCTTTACGAAAAAATGATATTCCATTTGAACTTCACTTATATCCTCATGGTCCTCACGGTTTATCACTGGCAACGGAAGAGACTAGGAGTGAAGATATGAGCAATTACCCACATGTTGCTACATGGATAAAATTATGTATAGAATGGTTAGAAAATGTTTTTGACAATAAGTAGACTAATATAACCAGAAAGTGTATCTGTGGATACACTTTTTATTATGGCATTATGTTATAATATGAAAACGATAATGATAATTAATATCAATTATAGTAAATTATAACATTCAGAAGGAGAATCAATAAGATGAAGAGATTTATTGTTTTTTTATTAATGATAGCCATTAATCTAAGTATTATAAGTGGATGCAGCACATCCAAGGTTACTGATAAGGAAGTAGAAACTGATAAAAGTATCAATGAACAAAAAGAGCTTACAGTTAAGATAAGTGGACCTAAATCACCAGCTATTATACCATTACTTAGAATAATTGATACTAATGGGCTAGGTGAAAATGTGAAAATAGAACTTAATCTATACCATAGTATGGAAGAAATGGTTACCCTAGCAACTGATAAAGATAATGCTTTTATGGCACTACCTGCACATACAGCGTCTGTTTTATACAATAAGGATATTGATATTAAACTATTGAATGTAGGAATTTGGGGATGTATGTATTTAACTACAATAGATGCAGAGTGTAAAGGCTGGGAAGACCTAAAAGGTGGTAAATTATATATTCCAGGAAAAAATTCACCACCAGATATGATTACAAAATATTTCTTGAAAAAGAATAACCTAGAACCTGGAAAAGATTTAGAGATTGTATATTCCAACCATACAGAAATTGCTCAATTATTGGAGTTAGGAAATATAAAACATGCTATTGATGCAGAACCGTTCACTACGCTGCATAAAGAAACAATAGATGGATTTAAAGTAATCAGCGATTATTCAGAGGAATGGAAAAAAACTGAAGGTGAAGAATATGAACTTCCAGCTTTTGGGATAGTTGTAAATGGGAAATTTGCAGCTGATAATAAAGAGATAGTTGATAATTTTAATAGAAGCTATGAACAAGCAGTTAAATGGACAAATGAAAATCCCAAACAAGCTGAATTATTAGCAATCGATCAGCTAAAGACAAAACCTGATTTGATTGAGAAAGCAATACCAAACATGTCATTTATATATGAGTCAGCTGAAACAGCAAAAAAGAGTCTGGAAAAATATTTTAATATATTAGTAGATTATAAACCAGAGACTGTCGGAGGGAAAATTCCAGATGAGACTTTCTATTACAAACACTAATAAAAAACCTAAAATACAGTGGACGGATATTATTTTAATAATAAGTATCATTTTAATCTTATGGCAGGGTTTATCTATGTTATATCCACCACTGATTTTACCTAGTCCAGCATTGACTTTCAAGTCACTTTTGGATATTATGCATGGAGATAATTTATTGCTCAATATAGGGGTTACATTACATAGGTTGATTGTTGGATTAATGGGAGCTTTGTTAGTAGGTAGTATCATAGGATTCTTTATTGGTATTAATAAAAGAATAAAACGTGTATTAGAACCCCTGATATATATACTGCAATCAATACCACCTATATTATTTATGACACTTGCTATGATATGGTTTGGCTTAGATGGACAGGCAACAATTTTTATTGTATTTATTGTAAGTCTGCCTATTATGGCAATAAGTATAAAAGAAGGATTTGACAACATAGATATGAAGTTAATTGAAATGGGTAAGATCTTTCAGTTTTCCAGGTTTAAAATTATAAAAGAGATTATAATCCCATCATTAAAAACATATTTCAAGTCTGGACTTATTATACTCATAGGATTAGGCTGGAAGTTAGTGATTATGGGTGAGGTTTTGAGTTCTGGAACAGGGCTAGGTTCACAGATTACTGAAGGGAGACTGAATTTGGAAACAAACAAAGTGTTTGCTTGGAGTATTATTGTTATTGTTTTATGTTATTTATCACAAAAAATTATAGATTATGGATATAAATTAATGGATTATAAAGGGAAGATGACATAGATGCTGAAATTTAATAAGATTGAAAAATGGTTTAATGATTTATGTGTTCTAAAAGATTTTTCTATGGATATTAATAGAGAAGAAATAGTTTGCATTATTGGACCATCAGGATGTGGTAAATCAACACTTTTGAATATATGTTCTGGGATACTTGAGCCTTCAAAAGGAACAATAATAAATAATAGTTCCAACATTAGCTATGTATTTCAGGAGGATAGATTATTACCATGGAAGAATGTGTATGATAATATACATATAGTTAATAGCAGTTCTTCTAGAGGACAATGTATGGATTTACTTAAAAATGTTGGATTAGAAGGCTTTGAAAAGCACTATCCTTCTCAGTTAAGTGGAGGAATGAGGCAAAGATGCTCTATTGCCAGAGCTTTTAATTTTGAAGCTGACTTACTGTTAATGGATGAACCGTTGAAATCATTGGACTATACATTAAGGCTTAATATGATAAAGTATATATTGAACTTATGGAATAATACCAAGAAAAATATAATTTATGTAACTCATGAGATTGATGAAGCTATTCTTCTAGGAGATAAAATATTAGTTTTATCCCAGAGACCATCAAAGGTAATAAAAGAGTTCAGAATCAATACAGCAAAAGGTGAAAGAAAGTTAAATGATCAAGGTCTAGTAGAAGTACGAAGCCAAATCATTGAATTATTAGAAATGAATACGTAATGACAATAAGTATATATTAAAGGATAGACTTTGTTGATAAGTTATTCAATCAGAAATACGATTTGAATACTTTGAAACAGAGTCTTTTAATTTTATATATCATCTAGTATATATTCCAATTGATCTTTTTTTAGTACTTGAATCTGTTTGTTATTTATTTTGATTATTCCTTTGTCTATTAAGTCTTTTAATTCTCTTGATAGAGAAGAACGAGATACGTTTAGATGTTCTGCCCAAGCTTTTTTTGAATAAGGTAAATTGATAATGTTCTCATCAGGCTTAAGATTGCATAATAGAGAATAAGCTATCTTTTGCTTTATTGAAGAGTAAGAAAACAATTCAACTTTTTTATTCAGCTTCATTACGCTTTTAGCAAAGGTATTCATTATGTTATAAGCTATGATGCTATCTTTAAATAATACATCTAAGACACTTTGTCTACTAATCAACATGATATCACATTTTGTTTTAGCGATAACATCAAATTTGGAAATAGGAATATCAGAAAAAGCTAAAGCTCCACCAAAAACTTCTCCTTTGTTTTTATATAAAACATTAAAATATTTACCAGATTTCAAGTTATTCTGTACTTCAATGCTTCCACTCAAAACTATGCCAATATAAATAGGACTTTCATCAGCTCTAAAAATAAAGGCATTTTTATGATAGGTTATTATCTTATACTTAGTCTTTGACAATGTATTAATTATCTCTTTTTTGCTTTTATTTTTGAATAGTGGACAGGATGATAGGATATTTATATATTTTTCCATGATACACCATATATAATAACAAATTTATTATATATTCCTTTCATAATATTAAATAATAAAATCAATGTAATATATTATTATATCATAATCTATAAGACATAGTAAAGATGATATGAAATTTGAGTCAATGGATATGCGTTTTTCTGTCATAATATGACATAAATATATCAATATATTATTAATCCCCATATGTATAAAAAAACCTGTGTTGGTGATAGCTGTAGGTAATTCTGGATTCAAGAATTCTAAAAAAGATAACATTTCATTCTCTTGCAAATAATCCTTTAGGCTTGTATAATGACTATGATTATCACTCAATTTGGTATTATAGCAAGTAGTGATTTCACTATGGCAATGCAGGTTACCAATCCAATTCCATATGACCCTTATTTATTTATGACTAGGGTTAATCCTGAACCATTAAGAGATAATCTGTTAGCCCAAGGATTAAAGCATATAGATAATGCCAGCGAGATACTTAATAATCTTACTTGTATGACTGATGAAAATAAGATACAGGAAACATATGACTTCGTCTTAAAAGAGATTAATAAAAACGGTGCAATTATTCCACTAACCAATGTTAAGAGTCTAACCGTATTTAATAAAGATGTAATAGACGATTACAAGTTTTTCGGACATCCTGATCTACCAAATGTTGCAAATATTAGTTTGAAGTAAGTTTAATACTTGAATATCCAATAACAAATAGTTATAATATCAGCTATAGATAATAAAGTATATCCACTGTAAACTACTATCTTATAATGGAGGTAAATATTTATGTATGATATTATAGCACTAGGAGAATTACTAATTGATTTTACACCTATCGGAAAATCTGATAGAGGTAATAATGTATTTGAACAAAATCCAGGAGGAGCTCCAGCTAATTTATTGGCTTATTTATCTAAGTTAAATACTAAAACAGCGTTTATAGGTAAAGTAGGTAATGATTCATTTGGTGAATTCTTGAAGAACACCTTAAAAGAAAAAGGTATTGACACAATTGGAATTAAAGTGGATAAAGATATTAATACTACACTAGCATTTGTTCACATAGATGAAACGGGTGATAGAAGTTTCAGTTTTTATAGAAAACCTGGAGCAGACATCAATCTATCAATAGAAGAGCTTGATTATGATTTAATCAAAAATACTAAGATATTTCATTTTGGTTCTTTATCACTTACTGATAGCCCAATTAGAGAAACAACCCTAAAAGCTCTTGAAATCGCTAAAGATAACGGAGTATTCATAACATATGATCCTAACTTAAGAACTAATCTATGGAATAATTTAGATGAAGCGAAAGCTATGATAATAAAAGGCTTGGAATACGCTTCCGTAGTAAAAGTTTCTGAAGAAGAATTGGAATTCATTACAAACGAAAAAGATATCAAAACCGCTTCTGCAAAATTGATGAGGGAATTTAATAATATAAAAATGTTGTGTATCTCTTTGGGTTCAGATGGCAGTATAATAAAGACTGATAAATACTATGAGTTTGTAAAGGCTTATAAGGTACAAGCTATAGATACTACTGGGGCAGGAGATACGTTCTTTGGTGGTATAATATATAAATTGTTAGAAAGTAATATGAGAATAGAGGAGCTATCCAAAGAGGATATAATTGATATGTTAGCTTTTGCTAATGCTGGTGCGGCTATTGTGACTACAAGGTATGGGTCAATTAGTATAATGCCCAGTGAGGAAGAAATTAGTGAGTTTAGGAGATTGTTTTAGGACAATGGGGACAACATAATGATAGTAATACCCTATATAGTGATAATCACTCTCGTTACATTTGTTTTTTTATCTGTTTAAGATGTAACAACAACCTGTAAAAGTCGTTCTTATCACTATATAGGGTATCTGTTTTTCGGTGGCGCTCTTGAGCGAGTATAGACCGTAGTTTGGGGATTATAAAATGGTGCTGGATATTGATGAGGAGTTGTATTTTTATAGATTCATTTCATATTCTTTGAATACTAAAATCATAATCACTAGAATGTAAGATAAAATCATTTTATATGCTACAGCTGAGGTTCTAACACACCCCAGAGTGGCGATATAAAAGAGAAAACATATAGGGTGATAAGAACGACTTTTACAGGTTGCTGCTACATCTTAACCAGATAATAGCAGCAAATGTAACGGGAGTGATTATCACCCTATATGTTTCTCACACACATCCGTTGTCTAATAAAAAAATTCACCTATTCCAATTCTTAACCCTATAACCTTTTTATCAAACAACCCTAGTCTTCAACTCAACTTTATCCTCACTAACAATCTGACGAAACTCCCTCTCTATCTTCACAGCAAAAACAACAGTAACTACACTTGTCAAAATATCAGCTACAGCCTGAGAATATATAATACCATTAAGACCCAGTAAAGAAGGCATAATCAATATTACTGGTATGAAGAATATACCTTGTCTTCCGATATTAAGTATTCCGCCGGATATGGCTCTACCAATAGCCAAATACAGTGTTGAATATGTGAACTGGAATCCAAAGGTGAAGAACATTATTGTATTAGCTCTCAACGCTTTTACACCAATACGTATAACTTCTTCATCTGAACTGAAAATAGATATAATGGGTTTTGCAAAGATAAAACTTATGGCAGTCCATGCAATACAAAATATCGTTGTCCATTTTATAGTTGTTTTTGTAGCATCTTTCAATCTACCAAAATTCTTAGCACCATAATTATATCCTGCAATAGGTTGAAAACCTTTCATGAATCCAAAAACTACATTAGTACCAAGAGTGATTATTCTAAGAACGATTCCTATTGCAGCAATAGCTTGGTCATCATAAGCCTTAGCTGCTCTCGATATTAAGCTCATTGATAAGCTGCAGAGAAGTTGTAAAAGCAGCATTGAGATACCAATCTTAATTATCTGTATATAAGTATTTTTTCTAGGTGCAAAATTGGATAATGAAATTTTTAGGAAACTCTTACCGCTTACGAAAAATTTAATATAAATAAGTGATGTCACTATCTGAGAAAGTAAAGTAGCTAATGCGGCTCCTTCAATACCTAGATTGAATGTATATATAAATAATGGGTCTAGGATCATATTAAGGACGGAACCACTAATCATTGCAGTCAATGAAATATTAGCAGCACCTTGGGCAACGGCTAGGTTACCGGTGGCAACATTGACAGTGCTGAATAGCATACTGATTATGAATATTGATGCATAACTCTTGGCAAAAGGTAATATTGTTTCTGTAGCTCCCATAAATAACAGTACGGGACCTAAGAAAATAAAAATTGAAATAACTATTATTATGCCTATTATTAAAGCGCTAAATAATGCAGTTGATGCTACTTCATTAGCTTTTTTCGTATCTTTGGAGCCAAGTAGCCTAGATATATATGAACCTCCCCCTGTTCCAAATGTAAGTCCAATACCTGAGAAAATCAAAGATATTGGAAAGGCTACTGTGACAGCTCCTACTTGACTTATGCCAAGTTCTGATACAAAATAAGTGTCTACTACGTTGTATAATGCAATGACAAGCATACTGACAACCATTGGTATACCTAGTTTAAATAAAGATTCAGTAATATTACCTTCACTCATTAGAAGGATTCTATTATTTTTATTACTCATATATAGCATCTCCTTTCACAATCCATTCACTTGCGGCTTCTTGTTCTTTAACCATTCTGTAGTAATGCCCCTTTTGTTTCATCAGGTATTTATGATTGCCTATTTCTTCAACTTTTCCATCATTCAATAGGATTATCTGATGAGCGTTGCGTATTGTATTTAGTCTATGAGCTATAACAAATACAGTTTTATCTTTCATCAATCTGTCTAAGGCATTATTTATTTTGGCTTCATTATCTGGATCAAGGGAAGCAGTTGATTCATCTAATAACAGGATTGGTGCTTTTTTAAGGATAGCCCTTGCAATAGCTATACGCTGTTTTTCCCCGCCTGATAGAGAAGCTCCACCTTGAGCTACCATAGTATCATAGCCGTCTGGTAACTTCGTGATAAAGCCATGACAGTTGGCAAGTTTAGCTGCTTCGATGATTTCTTTGTATGTAGCGTCAGGTCTACCGATTTTGATATTATTAAGGATTGTATCATTAAGTAATACATTTTCTTGGAAGACCGCACTGATGTAACGGAGAAGCTGGTCAGGATTCAGTTCTTTTATATCTCTACCACCAATTTCTATTGAACCTTTTGTAGGATCCCAAAAACGTGCTATAAGATTAGCTATGGTTGATTTCCCTGCTCCTGATGGTCCTACTAGAGCGGTTATGCTTTTTTCTTTTGCTTCAAAGTTAATATTGTGTAGTACTTCTTTTCCAGATTCATATGAGAAATCTACATTTCTAAAAGAAACTTTATAATTATCTAATGTAAAATCTCTATCAGTATATGAAAGAGGTTTATAATCGAATGTAGTCTTTAAATTACTAGTAGCAAGTTTTAAATCATTTAACATTATATAATAGTGTTCAAAAGATATAAGGAGAGCTGAAAGGGCTAGACTCATTATCATGAATGCAACAAAGGATTCAGCTGTCAGTTCATTTCCTGATAACATATAGCTACCTAATAATAATATCAATGGTGTTAAAAAACTAACGATGATTACATACATACAATTAGGTATTGCCATCTTATATTCTGTCTTGATACTTAATTTTCTTGTATCTTCTAGAGTATCAATCAAGCGTTCAAAGTGTGTATCTGTCAAGTTATGAGATTTGAATACTTTGAATCCTTTTATATACTCGATTACAACTGAAATCATACGTGAACCGAGACTGCGCTTTTCTTTTCCGTATTTTTTTACTAGTCTATTGCTCCAATGGAGTATAGGGAAAGAAATCATTATTACTAAACATTGTGACAAGGCTAGTTGCCAGTTGATGAAAAATGTACCTATGATAATTAGAACAACTAATGTGATTGTCTTTATGCAAAAAGGTAAAGCATGGGATAGAACCCCTTCAAAACTAGCGATATCATTAGTAAGAGTATTCATCAAATGTCCTATACTGTTTTTATTAAAATATCCAAGGTTAAGATTACATATATGTTCACCTAGGTCAACACGAACGTCATGAGCCACATCAAAACCTCTTGTAAAACATAATAAATAACCTTTGCGATATATAATAATTCGGTAGATTACGCTTGCTGCACATATTGCTGTGTATATTATGATTTTAGATTCAGTTAGAGTATCATTAAGTAATTCTACAACTGTCAAGTACAAAATGAAATATAATGCCATACTGCCTATAGCATCTATGATAGTTAGAAAAATAGGAAGATAAAGCTTTTTCTTATTGTCTTTTAACAGCCAACTTATTGTTTTTAACATCTAGACAGCCTCCTTTTCTGATGAGTGTATATAAGCATTCCACATAGTACTATAGATTCCGTTTGAATTTACTAAATCATTATGTGTGCCTTGTTGGGCAATCTTACCTTCATTAAATACAACAATGTTATCAGCATTAACTATTGTATGAAGTCTATGAGCTATCATTATCGTTGTCTTGCCTTTCAATAGATTAGCTAGAGCAAGTTGGATTTTATGTTCATTCTCTATATCTGAAAATGAAGTAGCTTCATCAAAAATAACTATTGGGGAGTCTTTTAAAATAGCACGTGCTATAGCAATTCGCTGCTTTTGACCTCCAGAGAGTTTTATTCCTTTAGAATCTCCTAATTGAGTCTTATATCCTTTGGGTAGACTCATGATAAAATCATGGATCATAGCTCCTTTGGCGGCTTCTATAATTTTGGAAGAATCAGCGTTACTGCCCATTGCGATATTTTCAAATATGGTATCATCCATTATAAATATATCTTGGAATACAAAAGCAGTAGTATCCATCAGGGAATTGGTAGTCAAATCTTTTATATTAACATCATTAATTTTTATTTCTCCTTGATTAACATCAAAGTATCTTCCAATCAATTGTGCAGCTGTGGTTTTACCAGCGCCTGATGCACCTACAAATGCTGTGAAGCTACCAGCGGGTATGTTAAGGTTAACATCCTTAAGTACAGATGTATCAGAGTAGGAAAAAGATACATTATCAAAGCTGACACTATAACTTTCCTTCTTTGGAAGAACTATAGTTCCTTCAGATATAGGCTCAAGGTTAAGTATTTTTTGAACATGGGTCAATCCACTTTTTAACTCCATAATTCCCATTCTTATATTTATAAGATTAAAGAAAGCACTAAAGAAACACATTGATAACAATATAAATAGAAGGTAATTACCAAGTGAAAGCATTTCATTAATATACAAAAATCCACCTACAGGCAATGTAAATAAAATAGCAGAATCTAGTATTACAACGGTAACTGCTATAGGAGCACAAGATTTATGTGCCATTTTTTTGAGACATGTTGTATATAGTGATAATGAATTAGTATATTTCTTGAAATGTTTTGCAGATAGATGATACATTTTAAGTACCTGCATACCCGATACCATTTCGTTGACTGATGTGTTGACAGAAGATATGGTATTAGCAAATTCTGTTGTTAGTTCTGGATATCCTTTCATAATCTTCATTGGGATAAAAATTCCAAGAACAGCTGGTATCAATATGCATATTGCCATTATAGGCTGGATAATGAGCAGTATTACAAATAATATGATAGGTACAACAAAGGATTGTGCCAGTTCAATAAGATTATGACCTATAAAATTTTCTAATCTTCCAATATCGTCAAATAGAGCTGTTTTAATTTCACCTTGAGAGTTATCATTAAAAAAACCTAGATTCAACTTTGACATATACCTGATTACCTTGATTCTTAATTTATGCATTGTGTTAAATGCTGATAAGTGGGTACAAAGGCTGGCAATTGATAATAGCAAAGATTTTAATATAACTGAAGCAATACTAATGATTGCCCAATATATGATAAATGAAAAATTAAATCCACTTTGACTATACTCATATATTATTTTGTATATTGCCAGATATGGTACAAATGATAACGCAGAACATATTATCGCAAGTATCAATCCTACAAAAAGTTTAATACGTTCGCCTTTTAATAGAGAAAACAAATTATTTAATAAAGATTGTTTTTTATTCATTTTTAGGCTCCTTTCCTAATTGAGAGTTATTATCATAATCTGTTGATGCTCTATATTATAGCTTTTTTTATAGTAATTACAATATACTAGTATTCAATTAATTAGTTTTTGAATAAACGGGGTGAAAGCCCTCAAAATCAATGTTATGTGATTGTCTCCAAGATAGAAATATGGTAATATTATGATATAATTAAGGTGTTGTATGATATAAATTTATGATAGAATGATAGTATATATTTCCAGGAGGTAAATTAGATGATAGAGACAATACATGAATACTATTCTGTTTTAACTGAGCAGTATCCATTTACAATGGTGTACGAATATTCCCAGGAGGGAGACCACTTTTATAGGATGGAACCAGAATATGGGGATGGGAGTTTGAGGCTTATATCATTTAATGATATGTTTATGGTAATTATTGCAGACTATACACCAAAACACGATTTTGAAAAGGTATCAGAAATCACTCAGAGTTATGTTGAGATAAGTCAATTTGAAACTAGTTCCAGTTCTTTTAAAATAGGCGATCAAAAAGTTAAACCTGTCAAAAAGGGGATATGCTGTTATATCAACAATAGTAAAAAAATATATGTTTATTGCAAAAAGAAAGAACCGGTACGTTTTACAAAGGTTATAATATCAAAAGAGTATTATGATGATTTTCTACAGAAAAGATATGGAGATAGCTATCAAGGGGCTAAAAATGCGGTAAGATTCTTATCTAAGAGTCCTAATCAACCAGAACTTAATTTTATATTCCAGCAAATAAAAAGCTCCAGGGCAAAAGGTTCTTCTATGAATATATACCTAGAAGGCAAGATACTAGAATTATTAGCCCTTGCTACATATAACTATGAGCAGGCTATTAAGACTGAGCCAATTCATGTAAAACTCAGTAATAAGGATGTAAGGTCATTAAAAAAGGTTATAGAGTACATGAATAAAAATCTATCCAAGTATCCTTCCATTGAAGAACTGTCCAAGATGGCAAGTATGAGTACAACTCGTTTTCAATTAGCTTTTAAAAAAACATATGGTACGACTGTATATGAATACTTGAAATCACTAAGGATGAATCAAGCTTTAATACTCTTACAAGATTCGAGTTATAGTATACAAAACATAGCAAAAGAAGTAGGGTATAATAACGCTGGACATTTCGCGGGTATATTCAAGAAGATATATGGTGTTACACCAAAAAAATATAGAGACATGCAAGATATTTTGTAATTATAAAAAAATGTCTTGACATTTTAAATCTACAAGTGTAAACTAATTAATAGATTTACACGTGTAGATTTTAAAATAGGAGGATTTATCATATGAAGAAGAATATTCCTAGTATCTCTGATTCAGAATTAGAAGTGATAAAATTAATATGGAAGAAAAATCCTATTACTTCTGACGAGATAATAAATAGTTTATCTGAAAAAATGAATTGGAATCCACAAACTATTAAAACTTTTATTACTAGACTTGTTAAAAAGAAAGCAATATCCTATAACAGGTTAGGGCGCAACTATTTATATTATCCTGTTATTACTCAAAAAGAATATGTAAAAGTTGAGAACAAGAGTTTTCTTCAAAAAATTTATGATGGTGCTGTTGATAGGCTGGTTTATAACTTCATTGAACAAGAAGATTTGTCAGAAGAAGATATTGATAAGCTTCAAAAAATGTTGGATAACAAGAAAAAAGATAGCACTAAGAATAAGTAGTATATAAGGAGTAATAGCTATGGATATTTTAAATACGGTTTTCATGAATGTACTTTTAGTTACGTTCACCTCAAGTATAATAGCAGTAATAATACTCTTAATCAGATATCTATTTAAAGCAAAAATAAGTATCCGATTTAATCAGATACTATTAAGTTTTATTTTATTAAGGTTCTGTATGCTTATAGTGCCAGAAAGTTCTATAAGTATACTAAATCTACTGCCACAATATGGAGCAGAAAATACTATATCAGAGAGTTTGTCCACTATACATCCCAATATAGAAAATCGACAAACTCCAAGAAATAGTATAGAAAAAATAACACAAGTTAATTATATCAAAAATTATGATAAACGTCTAGAATTGCCTACTGTCAGTACAACACAAGTTGAAAATAAAATTAGTATTACTAACATGCTATCAATAATATGGTTAGCTGGATTATTAATAATCCTGATTGGTGCAATTTTAATACAGGGGAGATTCACTTATAAATTAAAATCATGTGAACGAATAGATGATAGTGAGTTACTAATTATAATAGACAAGTGTAAAAAGGTATTAGGTATAAAAAGAAATGTAAATATATACGTGGGAGATAATTTCAAAAGCCCATTCATAACAGGTTTGTTAAAACCTAATATATACATTCCTAGACAGATGATAAATGTGAATAAAGAGCATTTTCAACATGTGATTTTGCATGAACTTGCTCATTATAAGAGAAAAGATTTAATTTACAATATATTCAGCGTTATAGCAATAGGTACTCACTGGTTTAATCCTATAATATGGAGAATAACTTCTATTATTAAATCAGATATAGAATTAGCCTGTGATACTTACGTCCTTGATAAATTAGGCGAGGATAATGCAATATCCTATGGGGAAAGTATATTAGTTGTGACACGTTTGTTTTTAACAAGACGTAATCAGATAGGATTGGCTTGTTATTTCAGTAATACCAAGAAACAGTTGGAGAGGAGAATAATAATGATTAATAAGTTCAAAAAAAATACATATAAATTTACTGCACTATCATTAATGTTAGCATTATTGATTGGAGGTATAGTGCTTACTAATCCAGTAAGGGCTAAACAAAAGAATGATCAGATAAAAAGTTCTATAGATAATTTAGAAGTAGATGCCAATAAAGTAATGATAGATGATATTCTTGTAGAATCTAATTGTAATCGTTACAACAATTTGGATAGCTTCATTGATGATGTTGGATTTGAATTTATGGTGCCAGATTATATACCTCAGAATAATTATCATCTAGGTACATTATCTTGGTATCCACAGGATGAAAGAGCCAGATTATTCTATAGTAATAAAAATAATGGTAATGGCTTCTACTTTAATATTATGGTATCTCAGAAAGATCCAGATGAATGGTTAAAATGGGAGAATGATAAAATTGATAGGTATTATGATAATATAGAAGGTATAGATGGTGAAACATTAATTACTAAACTGGTTTCTGGGGTAAAGAAAAATTTCATCTATAAGAAAAATGATATATATTATGTTATAGAATATCAAAAAATAAATGAAGATAATAGTATAGATGGTGAATTACCAGTATCAGAAGTTGCTAAAATAATTAGGTCTCTAAAAAATCCAGAAAATGTTGATAAAAGTATTTTTAATTTACCTGAAACAGATTTTCGTGTTTACAGTATGGAAGATTTGAAAATAGCTAGAGAAATTGTTGGATTTGATTTCAAACTACCAATAGATGAGTTTTTAGGTAAATATACTGGAATAATGGCTTCAGAAGAGAGAAAATATATAAGTTTAAATTTTCAAGGCAGTTTGGATTTATTAGAAACACAGAAAACCCCATATTATTATGAGCAATTCACTAAACTTGGTAAATTAGAGATGGCTGATTCTGAAAAGGGTTGGTTTGAAAAGATGGAAGGTAATTGGGAATACATCAACAATACAAAAGTGTTAAAGATAGTTAATACATATGATTTGCTAGAAGATCAAAAAGAACCAGATAGAGATATTGAATATATCTGGTGTGAAAATGATGTATACTATTGTGTTACATATTTTGGTTATACAACTCCAATAGACATCGAAAAGATAATGAAACATATTATGGATTCAAAGACTTTTGATGAGATATCTAATGTGAAGTAGTATCAATTAACACTAAGAAATAAGTATTCCAAAAGGAGTAATAGCTATGGATATTCTTAATATGATATTCATGAATGTACTATTAGTCACATTCACATCAAGTATAATAGCAGTAATAATACTAATAATCAGATATCTATTAAAAGCAAAAATAAGTATCCGATTTAATCAGATACTATTAAGTTTTATTTTATTAAGATTCTGTATGCTTATAGTGCCAGAAAGTTCTATAAGTATACTAAATCTACTGCCACAATATGGAGCAGAAAATACTATATCAGAGAGTTTGTCCACTATACATCCCAATATAGAAAATCGACAAACTCCAAGAAATAGTATAGGAAAAATAACACAAGTTGATTATATCAAAAATAATGATAAACGTCTAGAATTGCCTACTGTCAGTACAACACATGTTGAAAAGAAAATTAGTATTACTAACATACTATCAATAATATGGTTAGCTGGATTATTAATAATCCTGATTGGTGCAATTTTAATACAGGGGAGATTCACTTATAAATTAAAATCATGTGAACAGATAGATGATAGTGAGTTACTAATTATTATGGAGAAATGTAAAAAGATATTAGGTATAAAAAGAAATGTAAATATATATATGGGAGATAATTTCAAAAGCCCATTCATAATAGGTATATTTAGACCCAGTGTATACATTCCTAAGCAGATGATTAATGTTGATCAAGAGCATTTTCAACATGTGATTTTGCATGAACTTGCTCATTATAAGAGAAAGGACCTAATTTACAACATATTTAGCGTTATAGCTATAGGTATTCACTGGTTTAATCCTATAATATGGAAAATAACTTCTATTATTAAATCAGATATAGAATTAGCCTGTGATACTTACGTCCTTGATAGATTAGGCGAGGACAATGCAATATCATATGGGGAAAGTATATTGGTTGTAACACGATTGTTTCTATCAAGGCGTAATCAGATAGGATTAGCTTGTTATCTTAACAATACCAAGAAGCAGTTGGAGAGGAGAATAATAATGATTAATAAGTTTAAAAAAAATACATATAAATTTACAGCATTATCTATAATGTCAGCATTATTGATTGGAGGCATAGTGCTAACTAATCCTGTAAGTGCTAGACAAAAAAATGATGAGTTGAAAGATTCTATAGATAATTTGGAGATAGATGAGACTAAGGATATGATGGATGATATTTTAGTTAAATTATATTGTAACAGGTATAACAATTTAGATAGTTTTATTGATAATGTAGAATTTGATTTTATGGTGCCAGACTATGTACCACAAAACAATTATTATTTGGGCGAATTAGCTTGGTTTCCACATGATGAAAGAGCTAGATTGTTCTATGATAATGATAATGGATTTTTTCTTGATATTATGATGTTTCAAAAAGATCCAGACGAATATTTTGGTAATAGGACAGTAAAAATAGATAGATATCCAAGTAGTATTGAAGGTATAGAGGGCGAAATATTAGTTACTAAGTTTGGTTCTGAGACTACTAAACATTTTATATATAAGAAAAATGATATATATTATGTCATAGATTATCAAAAAGTTAATGGAGACAATAGTATTAAAGGTGAAATACCATTATCAGAAGTTGCTGAAATAATTAAATCTCTAAAAAATCCAGAAGATGTTGATAAAAGTATCTTTGATTTACCGAATATAGATTTTTGTGTGTATAGCATGGAAGATATGGAAACAGCTAGAGAAATTGTAGGATTTGATTTTAAACTACCTATTGATGATTTTTTAGGTAAATATACTAGAATTCAGGCTTCAGAAGATAGAAAAGATATAAAGCTGAATTTTGAAGGTGGCTTCAATCTAGTACAAACACAGGAAATTCCTTATTATTATAATCAATTTACTAAGCTTGGTAAATTAGAGATAGCTGATTCTGAAAAGGTTTGGTTTGATAAGATGGAAGGTAATTGGGAATATATCAATAATAGAAAAGTGTTGAAAATAATCTATACATGTGAGTTATTCGGAAACCAGACAGAACCAGATAGAGACATTGAGTATATCTGGTGTGATAATGATATATATTATTGTATTTCATATAATGGTTATACTAGTCCAATAGATATTGAAAAGGCAATGAAACATATTATGGATTCAAAAACTTTTGATGAGATAATTAAAGAAAATAGTATGAGTTAGATAATATCTTACTTGGGGTGAAATTTTTTGAATTTCACCCCATTTACTTTCTACTCTTCTATGTTGCTTGCAATATCATTAACTCTAATGTATCATATTAAAATAGAGTTCAAAAGTAATTAATATGGGAGGATGTTATCCTATGATAGATAATACATTTATTGAAGAAATCAAGATAAAAGATTTGGACATAGCTGCAATAGCAGATAAAATAATAGATGATAAAGAATATAGAGATAGAGTAGTGTTGTATTTGATGACTTACAAAGAAATCATGGTTTATTATAATAGTTATTATGTTCTAGCACATGCAAGTGAAATAAAACCAGAATTGTTCAATGAATATTGGGATGAATTTGCATCGTTGCTTAATCATAAGAATTCTTATCATCGTGACATAGGGATGACACTAATTGCTAATCTTACAGCAGTTGATGTTAATAACAGGTTTGAGATTATTTTTGATGAATATGTTAAATGTATTGATGATGAAAAATTCATGACTGCGCAATGCTGTGTAAGAAATCTAAAGAAAGTACTTAAGCATAGAGAAGATCTAATCGAGAAAATAAGTGATATGGTACTTAATATAGAACATATAACATCATATCCAGAAAAACAGACTGAATTATTGAAATACGATATTCTAGAGATTTTTGATTCAATATATGATAAAGTAGCAGTAGACCATAAAAGTAGAATTGATATATTTATTAGTGAGTGTATGGAAAGCATTAGTCCTAAGACAAAGAAAATGGCTAAAAGATTAAAGAAGAAATACGAGCTATAAATAGAGCTAAGTTTTAGATAGGGATGATTAAATGGAAATAAAAATACTCAATTTATTAGAAGGAGCAAAACATGCAGAAGGACTTACAGTCATTATTGATGTATTTAGAGCTTTTAGTGTAGAGTGTTATCTATACCAGCAGGGGGTAAAAAATATTTATGCTGTTGGAACAATAGAAAAAGCCCAGCAACTTAAATTAGAGCATCCAGAGTATATTTTAGTAGGTGAAAGGGATGGACTCTTATTAGATGGTTTTGAATATGGAAATTCCCCTTATTTTATAAATGAAGCTGATGATATAAAAGGAAGTACAGTAGTTCATACAACTAGTGCGGGTACTAGGGGAATTGTGAATGCAAAAAATGCTACAGAAATTATAACAGGCAGTTTTGTTAATGCCAAAGCTATAGCAAAATACATTTTAGGTGAACAGCCAGAAAAAGTATCTCTTGTAGCAATGGGTAATGGGGGTTCTTATGAAGCGAAAGAAGATGTCCTATGTGCTGACTACATAAAAAGCTTGTTGCTAAATAAAGATTTTGATTTATCTAGTTTAAAAGATAAGTTATTAAACAATGGTGGAGAGAGATTCCATCAAGTAGATACACAGGATAGTCAGCCAAAAGAAGATTTTCATCTTTGCTTAGATTATGATAAATTTGATATTGTAATAAGGGCTGATAAAGTTGAAGATGATTTGTATAAAATGATACTAATCAACCAGTAAATATTATTTAAAAGGATATACATAATTATAAGAGTTTTATTTCTCTAAGGAGAATAAAGCTCTTTTTTAGTGTTAATTACTATAAATAATGAATTAAATGTGTTGAATAAGATTCAAGGGAAATATATTGAACTTAATGAAATGTATATATAGATGCTCAAGTAATTTGTACAAAGTGAACAAAATTGGACAATTTTGTACAAAAGTACTTGAAAATCATTTTCAATATGATATAATGTATTTATTAAAATACTAGAAAGGTGATGCTCATGGAAGAAAAATATTACACTATTGATGAAGTTGCTAGCAAATTAGAAGTTCATACCAAGACCATAAGAAGATATATATATAGTGGTAAAATACAGGCTTTGAAGGTTGGTGGACAATGGAGAATATATGAAAGTGCATTGGACAAATACTACGAAGATTCAAAATGCGCATGTGGAAATGGTGATGTTAGCCAAGATGATTTTTGTGTATTTATGGATGGACAAAACAGGACAACAGAAGACAAGCTTCAAGTGTGTAGTATCATAGACTATTACGTTAATGAACAAGAAGAAGCTAAACCCATTGCCCATGAAATAACAGATGTAATAATGTCTATGGAAGGGCAAAACCAATACAAATTCAATTATATATATGATTCAGCAGAAAAACGAGCTAGATTTGTTTTATGGGGGAATGCTACTTTTCTAGAAGAAGTAGCCAACCGTCTTAAAAAATTTCAATAATAAATGTAAATAACAAGATTGGAGGTTTGATGTTATGAAAACAAAAAAAACTTATAAAGTAGAAGGAATGCATTGTGCAGCTTGTTCATCAGCGGTGGAACGAGTAACTAAAAAAATAGATGGTGTTTCTTCAGTTAGTGTTAATATAAACACTAAAAAAATGCAAATAGAGTATGACGAAGATGTAGTTGACAAAGGCAAAATCTTTGAAGCAGTTGAAAAAGCTGGATTTGTGCCTTCAGAAGATTCAGAAGAAAAAAAGGTTGTAATACCAATAGAAGGAATGCATTGTGCTGCTTGTGCCAAAACAATTGAAACAGGTGTTAATAAATTAGATGGTATTTTAGAAGTATCAATAAATGTTCTAGCCAACAAAGCATATATAAAATATGATGTTAAGAAAGTAAGATTATCAGAAATTAAAAAAGCAATAATTAAAGCAGGATTTACCCCTAAGGAAATAGAACGGAATAATGATGCTGAAGAAGATAATTCTAATAATATAGAACAGAAGAAAATGTGGTTTAGATTAAAGATCGCCATAGGATTTGTTATTCCTCTTCTATATATATCCATGGGACATATGATAGGATTACCAATTCCTAAATTCATCAATCCTATGTATGAGCCACTTAATTTTGCACTTGCACAATTTATATTGCTTATACCTATAGTTGTAGTTGGTAGATATTTTTATAGTAGAGGGTTCAAAGCTCTATTTACCGGGCATCCCAATATGGATTCACTTATTGCAGTAGGTACATCTGCGGCGATAATATATGGTATAGTTGCAACATACCAAATAAGTATTGGACAGGTTCACTATGTAAAAGACTTATATATTGAATCAGCAGGTACTATTATAGCATTAATAATGCTTGGTAAATCCTTAGAGCATCGTTCTAAAGGAAAAGCATCTGAAGCCATCAAGAAATTGATAGGACTCAGACCGAAAGAAGCCTTAGTATTACATGGAAATGAAGAAATACGTATGCCTATAGATGAAGTAGAAGTAGGGGATATTGTTCTAGTCAAACCAGGTGAAAAAATCCCTGTTGATGGACGTGTAATAGAGGGAAGCAGTTCAGTTGATGAGTCAATGATAAGTGGTGAGAGTATACCAGTAGAAAAGAATGTTGGAAGTAATGTTATTGGAGCAAGCATTAACAAAAATGGTCTGTTGAAGATTGAAACTACCAAAGTAGGTGATGATACAGCACTTGCAAAGATAATCGATTTAGTTGAACAAGCCCAATGGTCAAAAGCACCAATTGCAAAATTGGCAGATATCATAGCAGGATATTTTGTACCTATTGTAATTTCTATAGCCATAATAGCTGGAATAGCATGGTATATAGGAACTGGTGATTTAGAACTTACTCTTAAGGTGTTCATATCTGTTCTTGTCATAGCTTGTCCTTGTGCACTTGGGTTAGCTACACCTACTGCCATTATGGTTGGAACTGGTAAAGGCGCAGATGAAGGTGTTCTCATCAAAAGTGGTGTAGCCCTTGAAACTGCACATAAAATAGATGTTGTCGTTTTTGATAAGACTGGTACCATTACAGAAGGTAAGCCAGTAGTTACTGATCTAATAACCGAAGACTATGATGAAAAAGAGATATTAAGATTGATTGCTTCAGCAGAAAAGGGCTCAGAGCATCCTCTAGGGGAAGCCATAGTTCATAAAGCTGAATTGGATAATATAGAATTAGTTAATGATATTGTAGATTTTAAAACCATTTCTGGTCAAGGTATAAAAGCTGTAATAGAAGGTAAAGAGTTATTATTAGGTAATGAAAAGATGATGAAAGAGTTTAATATCGAAGAGTGTGATATTAGCAAAGGCGAAAATTTGGCTTCTGAGGGTAAAACACCAATGTTTATCGCTATTAATGGAAAATATGTTGGTATAGTAGCTGTAGCAGATACAGTTAAGCCAGATAGTAAAAAAGCTATTGACCATCTACAAGATATGGGTATAAAAGTAGCTATGATAACTGGTGATCATAAAAAAACAGCTGAAGCTATAGCTAAAGAAGTTGGAATAAGCTTAACTATAGCAGAAGTTCTACCGGAAGATAAATCCAGAGAAGTCAAAGCTCTGCAAGATAAAGGATATAGAGTAGCAATGGTCGGTGATGGAATCAACGATGCCCCAGCATTAGCACAGGCAGATATAGGAATAGCTATAGGTTCAGGAACTGATGTAGCTATGGAATCAGCAGATATAGTATTGATGAAAGACAGTATTGTAGATGTTATAAAAGCAATAGAGCTCAGCAAAGGGACTATTAGAAACATCAAACAAAACTTATTCTGGGCATTTGCTTATAATACATTAGGTATACCAATAGCAGCAGGACTACTTCATGTATTCGGCGGACCTTTACTTAACCCAATGATTGGAGCTGCCGCAATGTCATTTAGTTCTGTATCAGTGGTTACTAATGCTCTTAGATTAAGAAATATCAAGTTATATGATATATAAATTAGTATAGTAGCATTTCAGAGAGTTTTAAATTATATTTCTCTTTAATTAAGAATGAGGCTTCACGATAATACATTTCTTTTATATTAATGTATTAGGTGAGCCTCATTTTATTGATTATATGTTTTAATTATTGGTTGCTGTATGATTCAAGAATTTTTTATGGGTATGATCAATACCTATAGCTCCAAGGGGAGCGGTTATTATAATGGCTAGAACAGCTACAGTGAGAATCGTGTTCCCAGATTCGACGCCTTTTTGTAAAGGTATAGCACCAATAGCTGCTTGTACAGTTGCTTTTGGCAGATAGGCTATTGAACAAAATAGTCTTTCTTTTTTATTCAAGCTTGATTTTAATAGACAAATATTGACACCCCAAATTCTGAATACCAACGCACATAAAACAAGTAGTATAGAGATTAAACCTGCACCAGCCAGATATCTAATATCTACAGCGGCTCCAACTAATACAAATAATAGTATCTCAGCTCCTACCCATATTTTTGAAAACTTAGTCATCAATCTTCTAGCTAGTACATTATAGGATTCTGATATGGTTCCACCTAGAGCCATAACAGCCAACAAACCAGATATTGATACTGTAGGTTTTACATAACTCTCAAGAGTCACAAATAAAAATGAAATACTTAGTATTATAAGCACTTTGACAGTATCTCTCATATGAAGCCTTTTTACTACCCAGATAAAGACAATACCTGTTAGTATACCAAGTAGTAATCCAAGTACTATTGATAATGGTACAGATAATAAGCTTGAAGTCTCGAAGCCTTTTCCACTGTACATTCCTAAAAATGCGGTGAATAAAACAATAACATAGATATCGTCAACAGATGAACTTGCCATTATCAATTGAGGTATGCTTTTGTCATTCCCATAACCACGTTCCATTAGGTTAATCATCCTTGGTACAACTACTGCTGGTGAAACAGCGGCTAATACAGTCCCCATGATAGCTGCTTCAATATAACTTATGTGAAAAAATATTGGAGCCAGTATAATTACTGTTGTTAATTCAAGAGTTGCAGGGATAAAACACATTAGTACGGCTTGTTTACCAACTTTCTTCAAATCTCTTATATCAAGAGATAGACCAGCCCTAATTAAGATTACTATCAAGGCAATTTCTCTAAGGTCGCCAGAAATATCAAGAATTTCTGGTGAAATAAGGTTAAGTACAAATGGACCAAGTATTACTCCGGTTAATATCATACCTAATAGACCAGGTAGATTTAACTTGTTAAGAATTCCACTTAGTGCAAATCCTAAAATCAAAATTAATGCTAAACTAAATAACATCTAATAATCCTCCTTTGGCAGAACACAACAAAAGTTTTTTATCTATTCAATAAAAAAGCTGATGGTTCTGCGATATAATCACAGAAGTCATCAGCGTATAAGCGGTTCTAGCTTTTGCTAAGGGAGAACTTCATTCCCTGCACAAAATATATTATCATAATATGTCACAATAAGCAATACCTGTTTAGCCTTGAGTTTCCGTGTTTTATCCACAAACCGCTAAATCTTAGGTGACAAAAAATCTACGCTAAACAATAAAGAAAGGAATTCCTTATGACTAATTGTACATCAAATACCTATGCAATGAAAAGAGATATTTTAACTTTTTCTAATAAAATTTCATCTTCTTTAAATAAATCCGATTCTAAATTTACTGCCTATATGACATATGGTATTCTTGCTTCTAATAGTTGCCTTCTTACAGATATCGTAGACCAGCTACACGAAACTACTAAAAAAGTAAACTCGGTTGAACGACTTTCAAAACATCTTGTAAAAGGTATACCAGAAGGTGCAATACAGTCCTATTACAATACAATATCTAAATGGATTCCATCAAATCCTGTAATTCATATTGATGATTCAGATATCATTAAACCTAAAGGATATAAATTCAAGTCACTTGGTCGAATTAGAGACGGTTCTAAAAGCACCAATTCAAAGACAATTTATGAAAAAGGCTATCTTGTTACTGAAGCTTGTGTTTTAAGTAATAAACACCATCCTATCAGTATTTATTCGAAAATCCATTCATCAAAAGAAAAGAATTATAAATCAGCAAACACAATTACCTTTGAGGCTATTGAGCAAGGTACTAAACTTTTTCCTCATGCTACATATGTTATGGATAGGGGCTATGATGACAACAAAATGTTTCTAAAGCTAGATGAACTAAATCAAGATTATGTTATTCGTTTAACAGCAAAAAGAAAACTACTTTATCACAATAAATGGACTAAAGCTACTGAGCTTCGTAACCGTCGCAAAGGTAAAATAAAAATGCCACTCCACTATAAAGGTACATAACACTATGCATGTCATTTTTAGCCCATATCTCAATGAAGTCTCAAACAAATGCATTACTAATGGCAATTATTAAAACTGCTAACCCTATCAAAAACAAAGTAAATTTCAAATATTATCGCATTGCAAAGGGTATCAAAGGTATCCTAGCATATGCAACAGAAGGTATCAGGTCGTGGTTTAAAATCCTTCGTCCAAAGTACCGTCAACTAAGTCTTGTGATATAGAATTATTATTTATATCGTATTCCCTATACCTATTAAGGTTTATTAAGTGTGCATAGGTTTTGCCATCAAGAGTTTTTGGTGCTTGAAATCTTTAAACCCACCATTTTATTTCAGTCGTTACAGAGCATTTCCTGCATTAAACGGAAACTCAAGATGTTACTACAATGTAATATCAATACCTAATCAAACAATCATTTTATAAAGTTTTATAGTAAGCATAATATTTTTTCAATCAAGATATATACTATCATAAGGAGTAACTAAATTAATCTCATAATTAATACCCTTAATAACACGATTACCTTTTTTTATAATCTCTTCTTCTGATATCAGAAAATGATCATAACCAATACTTCCATCGTTATGATCGTCCCATGTTACATCCATATGTAAATATTTACCATTAATTTTAACTATATTCCATGCATGACCTCCTCTGCCCTTAGCACCATCAACCATACCACTAACATATTTTGCTTCAACACCACTCATTCCCAATAATAAATCAGCTAATCTTGCGTATCCCTCGCAAATTGCATATCCATCTCTAAGTACCCCTTCTGGAGAACAATTATCATATTTTTCTATACCCTTATAATAGTAATCTTTATCATAGTCAACATTACGTGCTATATAATCATGAATTACTTTTGTTTTTTTATAATCACTCATATTATCTTTAACAATATTATCAATTATCTTTTTAAATTTATTTGCAGTTTCAACCGCATGTTCCAACTTATCATGATCATTACCCTCTATTTTACCATTGATTGCACCAGCACCATAGCTTATATTTAATGATAATTCTGGATTATTATCAATAATTTTATCAAGAACACTTTTTTGTTTTAGAACAATATCAAAATATTTATCATACATATTTATCTCTTTTAATTTTGTATGAGATAATAAAGGGGTAAAATCTTCTTTAAATTGATGTATCCCTATGTACTCTAGACTTGTTACTTTTTCCAATTCTGCTATCGAACTCAATTCACTTGGTATCTCCAAATATCTTAATTCATTACAATTTTCAATACCTGCTAATGACTTAATGGGTGTTTTCCAAACAACTAATTTTTCTAGATTTATCGAATTGTGAATTGTTTTAATTGACTTTATCTTAGTATTCGCTATATCTAATTCTTTTAACTTACTCATATTACTAAGACTTTCAATAGTTTCAATAGGATTGTAAGCCAAATTCAAATCTTCGATATTTAAATTATTAGCTATTGGCGATAAATCTTCAATTAAATTGCATCTTAAATGTAAATCAATTAGATTGGGCTTATTTTCAAGACCTACTAGGCTCGATACATTGTTATAGCTGGCATAAATTATTTTAAGATTTTGACAATCCTGCAAAGGAGACAAATCAGTTACGTTATTATTTCTTATATCCAAATGTTCAATCGTTCTAATATCTCTTAAAAAATTAATAGAATTCAAATTAATGTTAAAAAGCATAAGATATTTAACAGATTTCAATTCCTTTAAAATAGATAAATCAACAACATCACAACTACTAACGTAAAAATACTTAATATTCCTCAAGCATAAACTATTAATATTATTAAGGTTCAAATTAGATATTTCTCTAAAATTTAATGATGTTATATTGTAAAACTGCTCAATACCTTCGAATGATATCATATTATCATTACCATCAAATGTTAATGACTCTACATTTACAATCCTATCACATTCAAATGGCTTTTTAATATTAGTTTGCTGTGTAATTAGATTTTCTAAATCCTTGTTATTAATATTAACTACTCTTTTATCCTTCTTCCATAATGTATTATCATTTAATTGTTTCCATGTTTCATAGTTAAGTGAGTGAGTAACTTCCATATATTGATTAAATTGAAACATGGCTAGCACCTCAGTAAGACATTCGCTATAATCCAAATAATACATATCTTTATAATTAATATTGTTAGTAATAATCCAGTTCTTCAATTTTTCTTTAACCGCATATTTGATAATGCTTTTTGAATCCATGTTTATTTCATTGTTATTCTTTAAATCGTAAATTGCAATATCCTCTAATTTTCTACACAATCTTTCCACCATTACTATTGCTTGTTCTTTTGTTGATACCCCTTTAGGATTTAGTTTATCATCTCCTACACCACTGATCAAACCATAGCTATATGAAAACTCCATACTTTCCTTAGCGTATTTAGAAATATCCTTTATATCACTGAATGTTAGTTGTTTACTTACAAAAGATATATTAGGATTAGCCTTTTTAATAGTTCTATAAATGAATGTACATAATTGTTCTCTTGTAACTACTCCATTTGGATCAAACTTATTTTTCCCATATCCATTAACTATTCCTAATTGATAAGCTTTCAATATTTCTGAATAATTAGTATCTACAAAAGGATTTTCGATTGTTATTTCTACTGTATCATCAGTTAGGTATTCATATAACCTAATGGCTATCCTGGAAAATTCTTCTCTAGTAATATTTTGTTGAAAGTCATACATGGCTGCTTCTGGAAGAATACCTCTATCATTTGCGCTATATATAAATTCTTCTGCCCAAAGACTAGGTGAATTAGATGCTTGAATTGAAATGTTAGGTGTTATAAACATTATCAGAATAACCAATAGTCCTATTTTAATACTTTTAATCATAGTAATTTCTCCAATCATTAGTAATGTATTTAATTTAATAACAACATTTATTTAGTACCTTTAAACATATATAGAAACAATGTTATTATAAATTTCTTGAACATCAATTTTAACACAATTTTATTTTAAGTGTCAAATTAGATAGTTTAAATACTTATAAATTGATGTATTCACTCTGTATTAGCTAATAATATGAATAAACGAACAATTTTTTATTAAAAAATAGTCTACACCTCAAAATATGTAAACTTTTAAAACTCTGCTCCTGTTACACTATTTTATATTCATTTAGTCTATCTAAACGAATATTTTATTAACCAATAATTATTACAAGTACTCCTTTTCAGTTCTTGTTAATGTGCATAACACTTATCATAATATTATCTTTTTAAAACTGAAGCGAGATAGATTAGATGGGAGCAAATATTGTTAAAATGTTTTCTCTTGAGTTTCCGTGTTTTATCCACAAACCGCTAAATCTTAGGTGAAAAATATCTACAGATTTAAGAAAATGCCTAAAATATAAGGAATTACCATTCTTTTTGTAGTAGAATTAAGTCACACAAAAAATCTACGCTAAACAATAAAGAAAGGAATTCCTTATGACTAATTGTACATCAAATACCTATGCAATGAAAAGAGATATTTTAACTTTTTCTAATAAAATTTCATCTTCTTTAAATAAATCCGATTCTAAATTTACTGCCTATATGACATATGGTATTCTTGCTTCTAATAGTTGCCTTCTTACAGATATCGTAGACCAGCTACACGAAACTACTAAAAAAGTAAACTCGGTTGAACGACTTTCAAAACATCTTGTAAAAGGTATACCAGAAGGTGCAATACAGTCCTATTACAATACAATATCTAAATGGATTCCATCAAATCCTGTAATTCATATTGATGATTCAGATATCATTAAACCTAAAGGATATAAATTCAAGTCACTTGGTCGAATTAGAGACGGTTCTAAAAGCACCAATTCAAAGACAATTTATGAAAAAGGCTATCTTGTTACTGAAGCTTGTGTTTTAAGTAATAAACACCATCCTATCAGTATTTATTCGAAAATCCATTCATCAAAAGAAAAGAATTATAAATCAGCAAACACAATTACCTTTGAGGCTATTGAGCAAGGTACTAAACTTTTTCCTCATGCTACATATGTTATGGATAGGGGCTATGATGACAACAAAATGTTTCTAAAGCTAGATGAACTAAATCAAGATTATGTTATTCGTTTAACAGCAAAAAGAAAACTACTTTATCACAATAAATGGACTAAAGCTACTGAGCTTCGTAACCGTCGCAAAGGTAAAATAAAAATGCCACTCCACTATAAAGGAAAGGATCATCAGGCTTATCTTTCCCATGTCAAGGTTCAGATTACAGCTTCAAGAAAAGACATCTATCTTGTATTGGTTTAAGGTATTACTGAACATCCTATGATGCTCGTAACCAACAAAGAAATCAAATCCAAAGAGGATGTTATTGGCATAGCCAAACATTACTTTTCCCGTTGGCGTATAGAAGAATATTTTAGAAGCAAAAAGCAATTATTCAAATTTGAGCATTTCCGCATAAGAAAGTTAACGTCAATAAATGCCTTAAACTTTTACATAACACTATGCATGTCATTTTTAGCCCATATCTCAATGAAGTCTGAAACAAATGCATTACTAATGGCAATTATTAAAACTGCTAACCCTATCAAAAACAAAGTAAATTTCAAATATTATCGCATTGCAAAGGGTATCAAAGGTATCCTAGCATATGCAACAGAAGGTATCAGGTCGTGGTTTAAAATCCTTCGTCCAAAGTACCGTCAACTAAGTCTTGTGATATAGAATTATTATTTATATCGTATCCCCTATACCTATTAAGGTTTATTAAGTGTGCATAGGTTTTGCCATCAAGAGTTTTTGCATTAAACGGAAACTCAAGGTATCTATCCAGTTTTATACTGGTTGTATTCATAAAACTTATTCTGCTTGATAAAATTATTAAAATTAAAGGTTGACAAAAACGTATAGCTAGTATACGATGATAGTATGAAGAAGAATATGGAAGAAGCAATTGAAAAATTTATGACTATGACAGAAAAAATATCTAATTGTGGTAAAAATCCTCGTAATTATGGAACAGATGTAGACATATATAGAAGTGAAATCCATATAATTAAATTAATAGGAGATTATGCTAATCTACATGTTTCAGAAATAGCGAGAAAATTTGGAGTTACTAAGGGAGCAGTCTCACAGTCTCTTAAAAAGTTAGAAAGAAAGGGGTTAGTTGAAAAATACCTTGACGAAACAAATAATACAAGGTTGTTAGTAAAATTAACAGATAAAGGTAAGAAAGCATATTTAAGCCATGAAGAACATCACAAAGTATCGGATAAAGATATATTACAATATCTAGACGAATTAAGTGACCATGAATTAGAAATAGTGGTAACTTTTATTGAGAAAACCAGTGAGATGGCAGAAAGGCATCTATAATATTTTTTTTTATCTAAACGTATACATACTATACGTATGATTATTTATAAATATAAGATTATAAGGAGGCAAGTATGAAAGAAGATAGTAGCGTTTCAGTAAATCAGTACAAAAGGAGAAGTTTACCATCAAGAATATTGATAGCTGTAAGTGTAACAATTGGTATAATCCCAATAATTATAGTTATGAGGATGGTAAGTCTACTTTCAAGTAACGAAATCACAACAAAGATGATTATTATACTTGGTGGAATTATATGTTGTTGTCAAGTTATGAAAGCAGTTTTTTATGGGTTATCCATGTGGAAAGCCCATGATTTCGCATTTTCAGTATTATCAGAAATCAGAATAAACATGATTGGACATTTGAAAAAATTATCTTTCAGTTTTTTTCAGAAAAGAAAAATTGGAGATTTGACAAATATTATAAATCATGATGTTGATCAGACAGAATTATATTTGGCACATGGATTGCCAGAAATAACTATAGCTATGCTAATACCTTTTGTCATAGCGGTCAGTTTACTTATTATGGATGTGCGTCTGGGATTGGCTTTGATATCAACTGTACCACTAGTGTTTTTGTACCAAAAAATACTCAACAAACTTATTGCAGGTAAATTTATGCATTATGCTAAAAGTACTAAAAAGATGTCAGAAGATCTAATAGAGTATATAGCTACCATTCCAGTTATAAAAGCATTTAGTAAGGAAGAGAAAAGAACCAAAAAATTACTGGATGGTATGGATGATTATATCTCATGGGTAAAGAAAATGACTGTTAGTATCTCTTTTCCTATGACTTTTTCAACAATGCTTATGGAAGGTGGTCTTGTAGTATTGGCAATTGTGGGTTCCATATTGTTGAAAGATAATAAGATAGATGTTAATACTTTTGTTTTAGCAATAATCCTAGGTGGAATCTTTAGTAATACTTTTGCTAAACTTCCTATATTCCATCATATGAGTATTATTTTTAAAAACGCCCTAAGAGAAATCAACTCTGTAATGGGAGTAAAACCAAATAATACTAATGAGATAAATAGTAATATAAAATCTGGTGACATAGAATTTAAGAATGTTGATTTTAGTTATGATGAGGACAAAAAAATACTTAAAGATATTAATTTAGTTTTCAAAAAACATTCAATTAATGCAATTGTAGGAGCGTCTGGTTCAGGGAAAACAACTATCGCTAATCTAATAATGGGATTTTGGAAGCCAAGTGGTGGAGTAATAAATATTGATGGTAAAGATATCAGCAAGATCAGTGAACATGATTTATCTAGACTAGTATCAATTGTCCAGCAGGAAGCTTTTTTATTTAACATGAGTATAGAAGAAAACCTTAGGATAGGAAAGAAAGAGGCTACCAAAAAAGAAATCATAGAAGCAGCTAAAAAAGCTCAGATTCACAATATGATTATGAGTCTTCCAAAAGGTTATAATACAATAGTTGGTGAATCAGGAGCTAAGCTGTCAGGAGGAGAAAAACAAAGATTATCTATAGCAAGAATGATACTCAAAAACTCTCCTGTCATTATATTAGATGAGGCAACTTCAGCTATTGACTCAGCCAATGAACATCTGATTAAGAAAGCATTAGATAACTTAGGTAAAAATAAAACAATCATTACGATTGCTCATCATCTTAATACTGTAATAAATGCAGATCAAATCTTTGTTATGGAAGATGGTAGGATTGTGGGTAATGGTAGTCATGAAGAACTACTTCAAGATAGTAAGTTATATAAGAAGATGATTGAAGAACAAGCCTGTGTAGACAACTGGGCAATTAAGGAGGTAGTAAATTCATGATATCAACTATTTTTAGATATATGACTAGAAAAGGTAAAAGTATGCTTATATTATCAATAATATCCTTTACAGTGAAATCTCTATTAGGTGCATCTATGATGTTGGTCATTTTGGATATGCTTAATAAAATAATAGATGGTAGGACAGACAATCTTCATATGTATTGGATAGCTCTTGCAGTTATAATATTATTAAACGGATTGTTTAATACAATCGCAGACCTTGCAAAACATTTCAGTGGCTTTGAAATTGCTGCCAAAATAAGAACCAAGGTAACATTAAGATTAAAACAGTTTTCTCTAGGATTCTATTCTAAGGAAAGGCTGGGAGAGATTAGTACGGTTATTCATAAAGATGTGGATAACATTGAAAGCATTACAGCTCATATGTGGTCAAGAATGTTCAGCGATTTTATTACAGCTATCATTATTGGAGGCTTGCTTTTTGCTATTAATTGGAAGATGGGTTTGGCAATGATTTCATTTTTGCCTATAGGTCTATTCTTATTGATAAGAGGAATAAAATCAACTAGTAAATTAGAAGAAGATACTCAGGATAATCTTGCTGATATGGTTAGCTTATTTGTAGAGTATACTAAAGGAATTCCTCTATTGAAAGCTTTCAATGAAAGTGAGACATTTGAAAACAAACTAAAAGACAGTACTAATAGGTTTGGTGAAAGCAGTAAGAGATTATCTAAATCCATAGCAAAATATATAGGAAAATATTTTGTGTTTTTAGAACTATCATTTGGGGTATTAGCGATTGTAGGAGCATTTATGGTGTTCTATGGGCAGTTGGATGTATCTAACTATATAATTTTTATAATTTTCAGCAAAGAATTCTATAAGCCATTTACTAATATTGAATCTCATTGGCTTAATTATATTAAAGTCAAAGATAGTTATAGCAGAGTAATGGCAATAATGGATGCTAAAGTTATTGAGGAAGTGGATCAACCTAAGAAAATGGATGGGTTTGATATAAGGTTTAATAATGTCTATTTCAATTATGAAAAAGACGAATTTCAATTAAGTAACGTTAATCTAAGCATTGATGAAGGTAATATGGTTGCACTAGTAGGACCTTCTGGTTCAGGAAAGACAACTATCACTAATTTATTATTAAGATTTTGGGACCCTCAACAAGGAGAAATAAGAATTGGTGGAAATGATACAAGAGAGATTGACTATGATGATCTACTATCGAATATAAGTATTGTAATGCAGAACGTAATATTATTCTCAGATTCAATATATGAGAACATTAAAGTTGGTAAAAATGATGCAACAAGAGAAGAGATCATAGAAGCGGCTAAAAAAGCTGAGATACATGATTTCATTGAATCATTTCCAGAGGGATATGATACAAGATTAGGAGAAAATGGTGTAGGTCTATCGGGAGGTCAGAAACAGAGACTTTCTATAGCTAGAGCCTTTCTAAAAGATGCTCCTATTGTAATCCTTGATGAAATGACAAGTAATGTTGACCCTATAAATGAAAGAAAAATACAAAAGGCCATAAGCAATCTGGCGGCTGATAGGACGGTAATAGTAATAGCCCACCATCTAAAAACTATTAGAAGTGCAGATAAAATAGTGGTATTCAATAAAGGTAAAATAGTTGAAGCGGGTAGCCATGATGAACTACTTGACAGTAATAGATTATATAGGAAATTATGGGATGCACAGAAAAGTGCTGAAACTAGAAATTTGTGTAGTGCATAGAATTTTTTTGATGGCAACGTATAGTGTATATACGTTGCTTTTTAAATTATGGCAATAACTTCTTTATATTTTATAACTTGACATTCCAGTAGCTGGAACATATACACTTAGGTTATAATTATAAGGAGGTCATAATGATGAGTAGAAATATTATGGAATTATGTTGGACACAAATTGAGGAGTTGGAGAAAGAAAAAACGGTAATGATGATTGGAATTGCACCAATAGAAGAGCATGGTAGGCATCTTCCAACAGGTGTAGATGTATATGAAACAAAACATTGGATAGAAAGATCAACAAGCAAATTAGAACACTCATTTTCAGAGTATACTTTTTTAACAATGCCAATGATTCCTTTTGGACATGGTGATATAAGAGGATTTGTTGGAAACATTCATTTATCTCAGAAACTGATTTATCAAATATTGTTAGAAATGTTAGGTGGAATAGCTGAGTGGGGTATTAAAAATATAGTTATAATATCTGGACATGCAGACCCAAAACATCTAATAGCAATAGAGCAAGCATGTGATGAAATAAATAAAATATATCAAGATATATCCTTTGCTCCCATGGGGGCGATATTCAGTCAAGATAACATCAACCTTGATTTTAAGGATGATTCAAATCAATTGGTAAAAGAAAAGTTGTGTAAGTATCCAAATGATTTCCATGGAGGATGGATAGAAACATCAAATATGCTAGATATATGTCCAGGTCTGGTTAATGACAACTATGGTAATCTTCCAGATATATCAATAAATGAAATGGAAATGATACAACCAGAAATAGTAAGCAGTAAAATAAAGGGACAAGGTCATATAGGATATCCAAAAGAGTCAACTATGGAACTGGGTCAAGTATTAAATGAAAATATGGCGGAAAGAATCAAGATATGTGTTGAAGCATATTTAACAAGAAAAGATTATAAAAAATATTCACATCATAAATTGTATAATATACCTGCATTAAAAGTACAAGGAGGAAAGTAAACATGTATACCATAGGTGAATTTGCTATTATAGTTAAGCTGAATAAGAAAACTATAAGATATTACGATGAAATAGGTTTGTTTCAACCAGCTTATATAGATCCTAATAATCAATATCGTTATTATAAAAGAGAACAAATTAATGATCTGAATAGAATTATAAAATTAAAGGAAACTGGTATCTCCCTAGAACAAATAAAAAAAATTATGGCAGATTCAGAAGATGTATCAATCAAAGATATATACAATAAAAGATTATCAGAAATAGAATTTGAAATTGAAAAACTAAAAAAGCAGCAAGGCAATATTAAAACTCTCTTATCAACTTCTCATGCAGAAAGGAATGTTAATAAAGAATTTGATATTTCTAAAGGATATTACATTGAAAAAGGATTAATAGTATACCAAAAAACAGAAAAGCAAGAAGATATTCATGACATCATCAATAATTTCTATAATTATGTAGGTAATAAAGTAACACTTAGTTCAGGACATTTCTTCAAGAGGTCTCTGGATGATAATGCAGATGGCATCAGTGAAATATTCGCCTATACAACTAATGCATCAGAAGAATTAGATATCAAAACACAAACAAAAGAACTTTGCTTAAGAATATTGTGTGATTCAATAGAAAATAGAGATCTAGCATATGCCTCTTTATTTGATTACGCAAAAAATAATAATATTGTAATAGGCTCCATATATGAAAGATATAAAATTAATGCTGTCAAGATGCAGATAGAAATAATGTTTGAGATTGTATAAATCGTGGAATGAAAGTTTGACATATGTTAAAATAGATATATAATTTGTTACACAGAAAGGGGTATACTATGTATTTATGCACATATGAATATGAAGGTAAAGAAAATGTAGGTATAATGATAAAAGATAATGTATCCATTATTCCAATTAACAAGCTTATTGATGAGTCCATCAATGATATGAATGATTTCATAAGTATTTATAGTGATAAGATGGTATTCTTGAAAAAGAAGGTTAATGAATACGCAGGTAATCTAATATCATTAAACGATGTAAAGGTCAGTTCACCTATTAGATACCCCAGAAGAGATATTCTGTGTTTAGGAAAGAATTATAAAGACCATGCTTTGGAAATAAAGGATTTTGTTAAGAACAAAGAACTCATTCCTAAGTATCCTATATATTTTACAAAAAGAGCTGATAGAACTATAGGTACAGGAGATACAATTCTTAGGCATGAGCAGATAACTAATGAAATAGATTATGAAGTTGAATTAGCTGTAATAATAGGTAAAGACGGTATTGATATAGATAAAAAAGATGTTGATGAGTATATTTTTGGATATACAATTGTTAACGATGTATCAGCTAGAGATATTCAGAGAAAACATGAACAGTGGTTTAGAGGTAAAAGTCTACAAACTTTTTGCCCTATGGGTCCATATATAGTAACTAAAGATGAGATACCTTCTCCTGTTGCACTAGAAATTACCTGCAAAGTAAATGATGAACTTCGTCAATCATCTAACACAAAGAATATGATATTTGATATACCACACATTATATCTGAATTGTCAAAAGGCATAGAGTTAAAGACTGGTGATATCATAATAACAGGAACACCTTCGGGGGTAGGATTAGGGTTTAATCCCCCTAAATACTTAAAAGCTGGAGATAAGATTGAATGTACAATAGAAAAAATAGGTACGTTAGTAAACTATATGGAATAATTATATACTAATGATTATAAAAGCATAGTTATGAAAGAAGTGTTTAATAACTATGCTTCTATTTTTCAAATATCATCACGATATTTTTTGTAATATTGACTTGGTGTCATTTTTAGATGTTTCTTGAACACAGTCGAAAAATAATTAGTTGACTCAAATCCAACTTTTAACGCTATTTCAGTCAAGTTATAATTTGAATTCTTAATTAGTATGGTAGCTTGATTGATACGATACTGATTCAAATACTGTTTTAAGGATATATGATACTCTTGCTTGAATTGAGCTGATAGGTAGCTTTCGTTCATGGGAATACTCTTTGCTATATCACCTAATTTTATATTATTCATATAATTTGTATGTATATACTTTAATACTTGAAGTATGTTCGGAGATAATTCTATTGAATCATAATCTTTTATCACACCAAAGAATTCTTTTATTATCAACTCCCCAATTTGAAACAAGGTACTATAATCATAATGCTGGTCAATATTTAAAATACAAGTATTGGAAATCTTATGTAATTGGGTTTTCAGCTCTTTAAAATGAATGCACAGATGATACTGTATAACTGTAGTAAATGCTACTAATTGATATTTTAGCATTTTTATATTACATTTATTTTGATAAGGTAGCTCTAAAAATATCTGTATAGTATTATATGATTTCAGTGCGTTCTCAATATCTTTTATGACCAAGTAATCACATATCTGCTTGACAGATGGAAAATTAATAAACCCATTTGTATAATTGTAAGAATCAAGAGGTAGGGCTTTACCCCATTTCGTACTATTCATAGTTTCCATAGGTCTAAAATGCTGACATCCTATATAGATGCTTTTAGACATCAAATGATAGAATAATTGTCCTAGATAATTAAGTCTATTATTATGTATATAATTAAAGTTTTTGAAAGTAGAGTAGGTAATAGGTATTTTTGTAGCCTTACAATACTTTTCAAAATAACATTTTTTATCTATTGTAGAAAGATTTATAATTGTAAAAGGTTCCATCATTAAGAAAGCTATAAGCATATTATCTCTTAAAACAGGAGCTATTATAGTGTATGTATTTTTATATAATTCATATATTAATGAATCACGTGGTGATAAAGAAGTATTATGTAAATAGTTGGCAATTACACTCCCAGCTAAGTTGTCCATATAATTATTTACGTCTGCATAATCATCCTTAGTTATTTTATCTATTATTTTTCCAGTATCATTATATGCGTAAACACTATATCCAGTAGTATAATAATAACTTTTCAGTACATGATTGAGATGCGGATAGATAATGTTATTGTTATTAGATAAAAAAATATTCATGACTTCCTCCTAATATTGATAATGATAATTAATATCATAACATAATTTTGATATAATAACAAAAGAAATTAAAGAAATTCTAAAAATATTAAATGTAATTGATAATGATAATTGATATCATTAAGCGGAAAGAGATGGTGAGTTTATGAAAAAAATAGCAATCTATGGAAAAGGCGGTATTGGAAAATCTACTACAGTATCGAATTTGTCCAGAGCATTAGCTGCGACAGGAAAAACAGTAATGCAGATAGGATGTGATCCAAAAGCTGATTCTACGAAGAGTCTTGTAGGAGGGAAGAGAATTCCTACGATTCTACATACATTGAAAGAGAAGAAAAAGTCTACTAAGTTAGAGGATATCATGGTTATTGGTGACGGTGGAGTTTTATGTCTAGAAGCAGGAGGTCCAACACCAGGTATAGGCTGTGCTGGGAGAGGAATAATATCAGCATTTGAATTGTTGGAAGAGCTTAATGCTTATGAAATCTATAAGCCTGACATAGTAATCTATGATGTTCTAGGAGATGTAGTTTGTGGCGGATTTGCCATGCCTCTTAGAAAAGGATATTCAGATGAAGTATTTATCGTAACAAGTGGTGAAATGATGAGTATGTATGCAGCCAGCAATATTGCCAAAGCAGTAAGACAGTTCTCTAATCGTGAATATGCTTCCCTTGGCGGATTGATATTAAATGCTAAGAACATTGAAAATGAAGGTGAACTAGTTAAGAAATTAAGTACAGAACTGGATACATCAATTATTCAGCATATACCAAGGAATCCAATAGTACAAAAAGCAGAAAATCTGGGTAAGACTGTTGTAGAAGCTTTTCCAGAGGATGAAATGTCTAAAATATATATGGATTTAGCACAAAAGATTATTAAGGAGGAAAATGATAATGAGAAATAAAGGTTTAATATGTTTGATATTAATAGTTGCAATGATGGCTGTGGGGTGCAGTTCTAAAGACACTCAAGTTAAAACAAGTAAAGATGGGACAAAGGTGCAGGACAACAAGGACCAAGAAAAAGATAGTGAGATAGACGCAAAAGAAGATAAAGAAAACGTACATAGTGATGAAGATAAGAAAAAAGAAGAGATTGATGATATGACTAGCGCATCAAAAAAAGAAGAAAGTAAACTGGAATTTGACTCAATACCTGAAAAAGTTGCAGTAGGAACAATAGGATTAACAGAAATATTTGATGCACTCACAATAGATTTAGTAGGTGTACCATCATCAAAATCTCATAATATACCAGAGCGTTACGCAGACCTTCCAGCTATAGGAATGAGTATGCAACCAGATATGGAAAAGCTGAAAAGTCTGGAACTTGATGTATTTATTACTGATAGTGCTTTGCAAGATAGTTTAGAAGAAAGCCTAAAAGATAAGAAAATAAAAGCTGAATTTGTACAAACTAGTGGATACAACGATATCATTGCTTCAATTGAATCTATTGGAAAAGCTTTTGATAAAGAAGATAAAGCAAATGAGATTATAGGTAACATGAAAAAAGTTGAAAAGGAAGTAATGGATAAGATAGAAGGTAAAGACAGTAAGAAAGTCATGATAATATTTGGAACACCTGAAAGTTTCATGTTAGCTACAGACATGTCATACATAGGAGATTTAGCCAATCGTATGAATCTGGAAAACATAACTGATGATATGGATATCAAAAGTCCTTATTTACCTTTTAGTATTGAATCAGTTGTTGCAATGAATCCAGATGTAATACTTAGATTCACTCATGCAGACCCAGAAACAAGTAAAAAAATGTTTGAAAAAGAGTTTGCAGAAAACCCAGTATGGAATGCTCTAGACGCAGTAAAAAATGAGCAGGTGTTTGACCTTGACCCACATTATTTTGGTGTAGTTGCCAATATAAGATGTGCGGAGGCTTTAGAAAAATTAGCTGACATGATTTATGGTGAATAGTATATGGTAAAAAAATGGCTAAAATCAAAATTGATAATTATTATTGGTGTACTTATTTTATCAATTTTACTTGGTATATGTTTAGGAAGTGTAAGGATATCTTTGGATGATATTATTAAGAGCCTTTTCAGTGACGAATATACTGTGAAAAAAGCTATTATTAGTGACATAAGACTTCCAAGAGTATGGATAGCTGTTTTTGTCGGAGCTAATTTATCAGCTAGTGGAGCACTTCTACAAGCTGTTATGAGGAACCCATTGGCTGACCCTGGTATTACTGGGGTTTCAGCTGGTGCTAGTCTATTTGCAATTATAATATTATTGTTATTTCCAAGTTATGTGTCCTTAGTTCCAATAGCTGCTTTTGTTGGTGGTGTTATAGCTTGTGGGATTGTTTATGGGTTGGCATGGAAAGGTGGAGGAATTGAACCTATTAGAATTGTATTAGCTGGTGTAGCCGTTAATGCTATTCTAGGTGGGGCGACTGGTCTCCTTTCACTCCTTAATTCAGACAAAATACAAGGTGTCATGTTATGGACCAATGGATCATTATCTAGAGTATCATGGATGGATGTTAAACTTCTTGGCATTTATTCAATTGTTGGCATAATATTAGCGCTGATATGTATTAGAGCGGCTAATGTATTACAGCTTGGCGATGATGTAGCTAAGAATCTAGGATATAACGTAAATTTAACAAGAATACTTATCTCTCTTGTAGCTGTTTATCTAGCAGGTATAAGCGTTGCTTTTGTTGGGATAATTGGATTTGTAGGATTAGTTGTACCTCATATAAGCAGATTGCTATTTGGTTCTGACTATAAATGGTTGTTGCCTGTAAGTATGCTCATGGGAGGAGCGGTTCTAGTTATTGCAGATACATTGGCTAGAATGATAGCGGCACCTATTGAATTGCCTGTTGGAACAATGATGGCAATGTTAGGTGGTCCATTCTTTTTATATTTACTAAGAAGGGGTGCTAAAAGGTGATTGAATTAAATAATATATCATTTTCATATAATGAAATGCCCTTTATAAATGATCTGAACCTAGTAATCAATAAGGGAGAAATATTATCAATAGTAGGACCTAATGGTTCTGGAAAATCAACTATACTGAAAAATATTACAAAAAAACTTGAATACCAAAAAGGAAATATATTAATAGAGAAAGATGATATAAAAAAACTATCAGCTAAAAAAATAGCTAAGAGATTAGCGGCGTTAAGTCAACATCATGGTTCTACTACTGATTTTACTGTAAAACAGTTGGTACTATACGGTAGAATGCCTCACAAAAAATGGTATGAGCCTATGAGTGATTATGACAAGGAACAAATCAACTGGGCTATGGAAAAAACAGGTGTCATGTATCTAGCGGATAAACCCGTGAATTCATTATCAGGTGGTGAAAGGCAGAGAGTATGGATAGCTATGACTTTAGCTAGAAATCCTAAAATACTCCTTCTTGATGAGCCTACAACATATTTGGATATATGTCATCAATTGGAAGTACTTGATTTGATAAAAGAATTGAACAAAGAACTGAATATGACTATTGTCATGGTTCTACATGATCTAAATCAAGCGTGCAGGTATTCTCATAGAGTATGTGTTATGAAGAGCGGAAGGATTGAAAAGATTGGAGAACCTGATAAGATTTTCAGTTCAGCATTAATTAGGGATGTATATAAAGTAGAGGCAATTGTAGCCCACGATGAAGATGGGAAAGTACATATAAGACCTATAAAAGTTTTTAAAGGAGGCAAGAATAATGTTAAGTGAAAAATATCGTTTGACTAATATTAGAGAAGATAAAGATATCAAGAGCTTAAGCAAAGCTCAATTTCCTGGTCCTCACTGTCCTCTTTTTGGAGCAGTAATGACAGCGTCTTATATTGAAGATCTGACACTTCTAATAATAGGAACTGAAGAATGTACATATTATGGGAAAGATTTTGCCATGATACGTCAAAATGGAAAAGACAGTGTTTATTCTGCTGTATTGGAGCAGCATGATATCACTTTTGGATGTGAAGAAGACCTTAAGGATATTATAATTAAGATAGATAGAGAAGAGAAACCAAAAGCACTTATGGTAATAACAACTTGTGTTGTAGAACTTATAGGTGAAGATGTTACAAGTATTCTGCGTAGTCTAAAGGATGAAGTAGATACTAAACTGCTTATAGTGAAGACTGAACATTTTAAATGCAATAGTCATATAGAAGGTGTTGAGAAGGCACTAGAACAATTGGCTTCACTTATGGTTCCTATGGAAAAAAAGGAAAAGACAGTTAATATATTAGGATTCAAATATCTTGGTGTAGAGAATACGGAGCTATATAAGGAACTTAAGAAAAACGGTGTGGAAATATCAATGACCATACCTACTAGAGTAAATATGGAAACTATACAAAAAGCTGCTGAGAGTTCTTTGAATATAGTGGTTGAACATACAGCTTTATCACTTGCTAAGGAGATGGAAAAGTCATTGGGTATTCCATATGTGATTTTTCCTAAGGCACTGGATTTAGATAAGATAGTAGAAGCATATGAACAAATTGGAGATATCTTAGATATAAAATTTGATTCTCTTATTAATGAAAAGTATAAGTCAGTTACATCTGATTTAATTGCTGCAGAACAATTACTAAAGAATAAAAGTTTCATTTACGGTAACACGCCTTTCAGTTGCTTCGAATTTTCTGATTTCTTGGTTGGGTTAGGTATGGTTCCAATAGTAATTCAATGTAGAGAACTGGTAAAAAGTGATAGGGAAGTAATGGATAGGTTAATTGATAAAGGCGTAAATCCTTATATAGTACGTATGGCAAACATTGCACCTCTAAGGCGAATATATGGTGAGTTAAGTCCAGATTATTATTTTGGACATGAAAGCCCAATGATTCTTGCTGAACATAATATTGTACAGATAGTAACAGATAATTGTGCTAAGAAAATTGGATTTGAAAAAATAACTGAGGTTCTAGGTACTATTTTAGAGGAAAAAGATATCTTCAGCCTTTTAGATGAAAAAAAGAGTACTATGGAGGATGAAGTTAGAGATAAAATAAAAAATCTTAAGAATATGCCCGCACCCATGAAAAAAGTTCTACTTAATATGAAAGAGATTCCAGACGGAATGAAGGAAGCATTATTAACTTTGGACGACAATGATTCTATGGTAGAAATGATGAAAAATCATAGAGCGAGTATGTAGAGGAGGCCCTAATATGAAATTATATAAAAATAATCCTATAGCTTCTGATAGAATGGGTATCCTATGGACATTAAATGGTATTAATGATGCTGTTATCATAGAATTTGGTCCTGCTGGTACAACACATTTTTCTATTGAAGGACTTATGCAATTTGGTGCGGATACATCTGCTAAGACTTTTACAACACATATGGATGAACATGATGTAACTTTTGGCAATGAAGACAGAATCATAGATGCTATTCTAGAAATAGATGAAATTGAGAAACCAGAATACATTTTCGTTATAGGATCGTCCATAACATCAATCATTGGAATTGATCTAGAAAGTGTTAGATTTCAAGTAGAGGATAGAGTAGATAGTAAAATAATATTACTGCCAGATTGTGATTTTCAGAATGATTTTACACATGGTGTTGATGAGACATTACAGATATTGGTTAATGAGATTACCAAGAAAAGTCCGAAGATGGAGAAATTACCTTTTTATAATATACTTGGTCTAGGTATATATAATTATAATCAGAGTAGTGATTTCAAGGAAATCAAAAGGCTCATGAAAGAGAATTTTTCATTGGAGCTTGGTACAACTTTCATGTTAGATACTAATATCATGGATATAGAACAAGCTTCAAAAGCTTTAATAAATATAGTACTTCATAAGGAAGGGTTAGAAGCGGCAAAATTATTAGAAGAAGCATATGACCAACCGTATGTATATTTAACACCTTATGGTATTGAAGGTACTAAGAAATGGTTGAATAGTATTAGTGAGTTATTGAATATGGAAATTACTCCGACAGAAGATAATAGTGAAATCAATAGAGTAGTTTATAAAGAAAATATGCTTAAAAGAAGAGTAGCAAGGTTGGATAATAATAAATTCTGTTTTAACAACAATAATGTATCTTACAAGTATTTAGAAGAATATTTATATAAACTTGGCTTCAAAAAAACAGTAGATGAAGGAGAAGCTATCATTCGTTTCTCTGATGGGATAGAAGCATTACATAATCAAAACGTAATACAGATAAGTCACCCAAGCTTTCGACAAGACAACGAGTATCCATATTTGCCTATCATGGGCTATAGAGGAGCTTATTATCTTGTACAACAGATCAATAATACTTTAACAAAAGCTGAGTTGTCACAGTGAGGTTGAAGTTTAAAGCTTAGGTTTCTTCATAAAAAAAGGGGCTGTTTAGCCCCTTCCTTAACATATAAGGTATTAAAGAGATTTGTAACAGAACCACCAATCTTTGCATTCAATCTCTCCGTTGTTAACACTTTCTTCACGAGCTTTTATTTCTGCTTCTGAGCTAGCTGGAGGAATAATGACTTTATCACCAATAAAACCATTATTTGGCCAATTTTCTGGCATTGCTACTTTATTAGCATCAGATGCTTGTAGAGCTCTTACAGCACGAAGTACTTCATCTACGCTTCTACCTACTTCTTGAGGATAATACATCATGAGACGTAAAATACCACTAGCATCAACTATAAATACTGCTCTAACAGTATTAGTGCCTTTTTTCTCATGAAGCATGCCAAGTTCAGTTGATACACGACCCAATTCATCTGCTATAACTGGGAAAGGGATAGTAACATCTGTTTTCTCCTTAATCCACTCAACCCATTTAAGGTGAGAGAAGACTTGATCTACTGATAGACCGATTAATTCTGTATTAAGAGCCTTGAATTCTTCAGCTTTTTTAGCAAAGCCTATAAATTCTGTTGTACAAACAGGTGTAAAATCACCTGGGTGACTAAATAGTACAAACCATTTTCCGGCATAATCATCAGGTAAAGTTGTGTTTCCTTTAGTTGTTTTAACTACCATTTGTGGGAATTTATCTCCTAGTAAAGGTAATTTAGCGTTTTCCATAATAAAACCTCCTTGCAATATTTAATATTAATTAATAATTGTTATTAACTAATATCTATTATAGCACTATAGATTCAGTTGTCAATATATTTTTAAACAAAAACAAAACAAATATTTATTGGGCTGGATATTATAATATATTTTGCCACACAAACATTTGTTTTATAACTTTATTTTGTATATACTTTTTTATAGAAGACTATTGTTTTTTAGCTTTAGCTCTTTCATAAGGTGCTTTTTCATTTGTAAGACCTAATAAGTAATCAGTGCTGGTGTTATAGAATAAAGCGAGTTCAATTAGTAATTCTAATGGAATTCTTCTGACTCCTAATTCATAGTTACCATAAGTTCTTTCTGGAATCTTTAACTCATCAGCTACTTGTTTTTGTAATAAATCATTATCTTCTCTAAGATTTTTTAGACGTTCTAATATCATATGATTCACCTCAATGTTATTATACAAAGTTCATAATGAATTAACAAATATAATAATACACTTTAATACTAATAAAATATAAAAAACAGCTTGACTAATTATAACAAGTTATATATTATATAAATATAAGTTACTACTTAGGTAGTAATTAATAAATGAGGTGTTAACCATTAACAGTAAGAGTAGTTATTCTAATGATGAAGTAATCAATTGTTTTAATGAACTTGGATTATCAAAATACGAAGGTAAAGTTTATTTGGCTCTACTTAGAAATAATCTTAGTTATGGTAGTGAAATTCAGAAGTTATCAGGTGTTCCTGGACCAAAAGTGTATGAAACCATAAATTCCTTAATAGATAAGGGATTGATATATCCTTCAGGAGATAGACCTATAAGATATCAGCCTTTACCACTTGAAGACTTTGTGAATATGAATAACAAAAGATATAATAACATAAATAACTATCTGTTGAAATACAAAGATGTAATTAGTGAAAACAAATATCCCAATTGGTTATGGCAAATGCAAAATTATGATAACATAATGGATAAAGCAAAAGAATTTATTAATGAAGCAAAAGAAAAAATAATTATTAGTTTCTGGTATGAAGATGGGCTTATAGTAAAAGACCAATTAGATGATGCTTACAAACGTGATGTTGAGATAATAAGTAGCCAGATGAATAATCAAATAATTGAAATTGGTAAAGTGTACAAGCATGCACCATTAGGAATAGCAGAAGATATTCACAGTTCAGAATTTATTTTAGTAGTAGATAACACATATGGAGTATTTGTTTTTGAAAACCAAGAGAATAAGAGAGAAGGCTACTATACTTATAACAAAGGCGTAATAAGAATCTTGAACAATTATATACTACATGATATCTATATGAATAAGATGCTAACCGACTTTGGAGAAGAGATATTCGAGAAATACGGAAATGATCTAGAAGGTCTATTGAAATTGTAAAGGATATTTGTAAAACTTTACGGGTAACTAGTTGAATAAGGTTACGTTATATGTTAAAATAAAGTAAATATTCCGTAATTAGAAGGTTATAAGTAATTATCAGAAAGGGCTTTGAATATGTTCAAGCCTATTATTTATAAACATTAAGTGATAATGACTATCATTATTAAAGAAACAATAAGTTTAATTAGCCATTTATAGTTAATACTAATAATATAAAGGACAAAAAATAATAGCATTGTGAAGAAAAGCTATTAATCAAGATTTAACGACTAGCTAACTTATTGATTATTCATAAATTAATAGAAACTAAAGAAAGAGGTGATATAAAATGAGTTTACTTAAGATTGATAATCTAGAAGTTGAGGTGGATGGGAAAAAAGTCTTGGATAAGCTTAATTTAGAAATGGGAAAAGGAGAAACCCATGTATTATTAGGTCCTAATGCTTCAGGTAAGTCAACATTACTTTGTACATTATTAGGATTTTCCAAATATAAAATAAAAGGTGGCAAGATTCTTTTTAAAGATGAAGATATATCGGATATTGAGATTGAAGAAAGAGCGCAAAGAGGTATGGCAGCAGTCTACCAGAATCCACCTGCAATCAACGTGAAATTATCAAAACTCTTGGACAAAATAAGAAAAAAGAACGTTAAGATAGAAGGAATAGAATCTTTGATGCAGAGAGATGTGAATATAGGTTTCTCTGGTGGAGAAAGAAAATTCTCAGAAGTAATACAAGTTATAAGTTTGGACCCAGATTTAATAATATTGGATGAATTAGATGCTGGATTGGACGTAGAGAATCTAGAAAGATTATGTTTGTTGATAAAAGAACAATTAAATGATAAAACGATACTATTGATTACTCATAGAGGTAAAGCACTTAACTATTTTAAACCTGATTATGCACATGTGATGCTAGATGGCAAAATCACTTGTTCATCAAAGGATTGGGAGAAAATATGGAGATTGATTGAGGAGAATGGCTATGAAAAATGTAAAACATGTAAGTTATCTTCAGCTAGATAATGATGTTCAGATACATGAAGAAAAAGATCTAATTATTCTGCCTATAACTAAAGCTTTCGATACCTATGACTGGGTAAGAGGATTCTATTGCAAGAAACCGGAAAATGGATATTTTATATGGGTAAAGAAATCTGTTGATAAACCTATAATAACTAATATTCTTATGTGTTCTATGTATGTTGTCCAGAATACCAACAATCTAGTTGTAGTAGAGAAAAATGTAGAGGCTAAGTTACAAAGTGTTTGTGCAGCAAGAAAGAAATATTTATATGGTAAACACAGCGGTGAGACCAAAATAGTTGCTAAAGAAAATGCGATGATTGAAATCAATAATTTTCATTCATGGGGTAAATATGACACTGTTGAATCAAGTATGGAACTTATATTAAAAGAAAATGCACAAGTTTCATATAATAACAAATGCCATGAAGTTCCTATGCAGATGAATATAAGGAATTCCAACTATCTAGATAAAAAAGCCTCTCTCAACTTTGTAACTACTGTTTTAGCTGAACGTGGAAAAGTGGATATGTATGATGATACTTATCTTAATGGAAAAGATGCTAACGGTATTTCAAGAGTAAGAATGATTTCAAGATACAAATCACAGATTAATGCTTACAGTAATATGATTGGTAATGAGGCAGGAACAGGGCATCTGGATTGTATGGGATTGCTTTTATCTGATTCAGGTAGCATTGTGGCGGAACCAAAACTAGTCAATAGAAACAAGGATGCATCTCTGACACATGAAGCGTCAGTTGGAAAAATATCAGAAGATATTCTTAACTATCTAAGAAGTAGAGGATTAACAGAAGATCAAGCTATAGATTTAGTTGTAACAGGCTTCTTAGGTGAGGAAGAAGAAATAGTTATTGATGGAAGTAATATTCAATCAAAACAGTATATGTAATGGATTAATGAATAAGTTAACAAATATTTGTCAGTAATCTAGTTTGGATATTTAAGTAAATAATATGTTGGATTATAACCATATATAAGGCTGATTTAACATAAAATTAAATAGTGAAGAAAATGGAGGGGTTTATATGAGTACGGAAGTAAATCCTATTATGAATAATTTAATAGAAAAAATGGATATAAGATTGACATATCAGAGAAAAATAATATTGAATACTCTGATTGATAATGTAGGAAAACATCTTTCTGCAAATGAAATCTATACTTTAATAAAAGATAAAGAAAACATAATAGGAATGGCTACAATATATAGGACTATTGATATGTTATTAAAAAAAGGCGTTGTAATAAAACACGATTTTGGAGATAGTGCGGCTAAATACGAAATAGAGATAGAGAATACTAGAAATCATCATCATCTCATATGTAAAAAATGTGGTAAAGTCATTGAAGCTTCAGGATTGATAAAGGATGACTTCTATGAAAGATTATTGGAAGAGAAGGGTTTCCAGTGTACAGATTACAAATTGAAAATATTTGGCTATTGTGATAAATGCAGAGTTAGTGCAAAAGCTAATTAATAATATCCTAGGAGATTATTCAATGATAGAATGATCTCCTTTTTTTCTTATATTAATTTTTATGGAGTAATATTAAAAGCCAATGTAATTATGTCGATATATTCCATGTAAATACTTATTGAGGGGAGTGTTAGGTAATGGGTGTAGAAGCTATCAATGGAATAAAAGACAGGAAATTTGCAAAAGCAGGTTATGAGCGTAAAATACAAGCCATAAAAAGGGTAAATAGAGTATGCAATGAGAAGTTTAAAAAAACTGTGGAAAATGAAATAAAGAGAATAATTCCTAAAGTTAATATTCATATCGGTAATATACCATATGGTAACAAAGCCCTAAAATGTTTTGCTCTTGGATGTGTGGCACAAGGTAATATAAAAAATATATCAGTTGAACAATGTGTATTAGATAAGATGGAAAATAATAAGGAGTTCAAGTATAGAGTTTTCAATAACCTAACTAAGCAGTTCAATGAATTTGTACCTAGTGCTGGGGATATAAAAGTATTAGCACAGGGGACGATAATAAACGAAGATGGAAGTGTTGATGGCTGGATACTAGGTAGCCCTAACATATTATATGTAAATTTATTGACGTAATACATAATAAAATATATAATAACAAAAGATTAAGATTTTGTTAGTGAGAATTATTTTTTATGTTTGACGGAAAGGTTATCTAGATATGATGAAAATAGGTTCACGCAATATAAAAACTGCCATATCGGTTTTTATATGCATTAGTATCTTTCAATTATTAAACAGGCCATATCCATTTTATGCGTGTATAGCTGCAGTTATATGTATGAAAAATTCTATTCAGAATTCTTTTGTTGTAGGAAAGAATAGAATGATTGGTACTACTATTGGTGGAGTCATTGGGCTTATTCTGTCTCTTGTTTTTGGAAATTATTCAATAGTAGTTGGTCTGGGAATTGTACTCGTCATTTACCTATGTAATCTTTGTAAGCAAAGTGATTCTATAGTTATCGCTTGTATAGTATTTATAGCGATTATGACTAATCTAAAAGGTACTCCATCTCATATATATGCAGTTAATAGAGTGATTGATACCTTCATAGGTATAATAGTATCAATAATCGTAAATGTATTTCCCAAAATAAAAGATGTCAGGAAAAAGGCATAAACTTGTGTCAAATAATTATCAAAATTGACAGTAAATATTCTCTGTGATATTATTAAGGTATAAATTAGAAATATCTAATTATATCTTTTTTTGCTTTTCATATACATATTTCTATACTGAATATTTCTGAAATTAATATTCTAAAATATCCCAATTAATCACATTTTATAATTAAAACCATATACTTGCTTTAACATCTACGGACATACTATCTTTAGTAAATAACAGAATGAATATTATATGTTTATAACTAAGGAGGTTATTTGATGATGAAAAAAAGTATCAGACTATTGCTTATATTGGTATTGACTATGCCACTTTTTCTGTTTAATACCAATAATTACGCTGCAACAGGTGGAGAGGTAGTCATTAATGAAATCTGCTGGATGGGAACAACAACCAGTGCTTACGATGAATGGATTGAACTCTATAACAATACAAACACAAACATTAATCTCAATGGATGGACTCTAAATGCAGTTGATGGAACTCCTTCCATTAACTTAACAGGTACTATTCCTGCAAAATCCTATTATCTATTAGAAAGGACAGACAATACTTCAGTTCCTAATATCAATGCTGATTTAATCTATACTGGTTCATTAGAGAATTCAAATGAAATTTTACAATTAAAAGATAATAACGGAAATGTAATTGATAGTGTTAACAGCTGGCATGCAGGTAATAATGGTACAAAAGCTACAATGGAGAGAATAAGCTCCAATATAGGTGGTACTGTCTCAACGAATTGGAATAGTTCAACTCTTACATATCAATGTGGATACGGTACTCCAAAAGCTTTGAATTCCAATTCTTCTAGTGGTTCGGGTTCTTGGACTCCTGGCAACTTGGAAATACATCACATAAATATAGGGCAAGGAAATGCAACCCTGATAGTAGGACCTACTGGAAGGTCAATGTTAGTTGATGTAGGGGAATCCTATTGGAATAGTAATGCGGATGCTTCAGTTGTAGGTCCATATGTAGAGAATGTGTTAGGTACAAAATACATAGACTATGTATTGATAACTCATTTTCATTGTGACCATATAGGTTATATTGGTTACGGTGGATTATGGAATCTAGTAGAACAGCAGGATTTTGTTATTGGTCAAATGATACATAGAGACTATAATAATTATCTAGGTCAAACAAGCAGTACATTCAGAAATTGGAAAACTTATTTAGAAGGAACAGGCAATAACAAATTAAATCCTGTTATAGCAGTTGAAGGAACCAATCTAATTGATTTGGGTAGTGGAGTAACAGTTGATATAATAACATGTGATGGTAATGGAGCAATACTGCAAGGAGACTTTAGTAATGATGCATATCCACCTTCTGAGAATGACTATAGTATTGGACTTAAACTAAGTTATGGAGATTTTGATGAATGGATAGGTGGAGATTTGGACGGAGAGTTTTGTACCAGTAATTATGGATACTCTTATCATGACATTGAACTGAGTGTGGCAAAAGAAGTAGGGGATGTTGATGTATATTTGGTTAATCATCATGGTAGTGATCATTCAAGTAATGCTACTTTTGTTAATCAGCTGGACCCAGAAGTTTCTGTTGTTTCAGTAGGGGATAGTAATACATATGGTCATCCTAGACAATGTGTCATGGACCTTATATTAGCAACCAGTGATGTCTATTTAACAGAAAGAGGAGATGTCAATACTAATATTGGAAATGGTATTGTAAGTGGAAATATAGTCATCAAGACTTCAGACGGTATTAATTATACAGTTAACAATAATAGTTATGTGGCTTCTAATCCTAATAGAGTAGATAGTGATGGAGATGGATACTATAATGAAGTTGACCCAGATGATGGCGATAATACAATAATGCCACAGCCTAAGGGAGGATTAGATCCATTATACCAGCCATAGTTTAAGTAAAATTACCTGTATGATAAGACGTTTTATAAGGTAATATAAAGGAAGATAGACTAGGTTTAGCTATAAGCGCCTAGTCTATCTTCTAAAAGTTGTAGTCATCACCAAAATGTATTATCCAGATTCCTTTAGAATTAATTATTTTGATTATTATCTTGGAAATGTCTATGGCAGTGACCTTTTCCACCTGGGTGGTCAAAATCTTCGGTTTCAATAATTAGACGTTTTCCATTAACAATACTATCAGCTATTTTACCTCTAGCTTCTTTGTATATCCTCTGAAAAGTTGAACGTCCAATACCCATTTGTTCTGCACATGCAGATTGATCAAGATTTTTTAGGTCCATCAATCTAATACTTTCATATTCTTCAATTTTAAGATTGATGATTTCCTTATTGCAGTTAGGACCATGAGGTCCAAAACTCTGAAATTGTGGTCTACAGCCTATTCTTCTTCTTTTTCTTGGTCTAGGAATATTAATCACCACCTAATAAGTTATTTCTAGAAAACATAGACTACTAATTATTATCGTTATCTGTTGAATTGTTAAAAAAACGTCCTCTGTTTCTTCTTCTTAAGAATAGTCTATCACATCTTTTTCTATTAAAACCTATTCCGTTACCACCAACATTCTTACTTTTACCATCGTTGCATCTTCCTAAACCTCTTCCAGTTAGTGGTCCATTACCTTGTGGACCTGTTCCATCCATTCTTGGCATAATTATCGCTCCTTTCATTTTGTAATGGGCATATGCTCATAATCAAATTATAACACGTTTTGGGCATATGTCAATAACTAAATTAAAATAATTATATAAATAACAAATATTTAATAGAAATATTTCTCCATAGAAACTATAATTAATTAATAACCTTAAAAGCAGAGGAGGATAATATATTGGCAAATGTAAGAGTAAAACCAGGAATATGTGGCTTTGATACAACTATCCACATCAAATCAGAAGATATGCAGAATGTAAATATTATTATTGAAACGGAATGTCCTAATTATAAAAATATGAGTGAAGAGCTTATAGGAGTAGATGGTTTTGGTGAAGTTTTTGGAACATTTGGTGATTCTAAGGTGTTTGATTTGTCTAAAAAATACTGTAAGCATCCATCATGTCCAATACCAACTGCAATATTAAAAGGTATTGAAGTTGAATGTGGGCTAGCTTTGCCACAAAAAGTAGAAATGGATATTACTAAGGAGTAAGCATATGACTAGGGGACGTTTCTTTTGACACATTACCATAAATATGATATATTTGTTATGGTGATGTCAAATGGCGAGACAAAGAAGAGAAAGAAGCAAGTCGGGTATATATCACATTATGTTACGTGGAATAGACAAGCGTAATATCTTTTTAGATGATGAAGACAGAGAGAAATTCTTATATACTTTACTGAAAGCCAAACAATCAGGAGGATTTTCTTTATACGCTTATTGTCTTATGGATAATCATGTACATCTATTAATCAAAGAGAATGAAGAGATAGGGAATAGTATCAAAAGAATAACAGTAAGTTATGTTCAGTGGCATAACAATAAGTATGGTAGATCAGGACATTTATTTGAAAACAGGTATAAAAGTGAAGTAGTAGAAAGTGAAAATTATCTTTTGAAGGTTGCTAGATACATACATCAAAACCCTGTAAAAGCAGATATTATAAAATCACCATCTATATATATTTGGAGCAGTTACAATAAATATATAGATAAGTATTACGGTGATAATGTACAACTAGATACTGACAACATACTTAATTACTTTAATAACATAGAAAAGTTTGAAGAATATATGATGAAACCTAATGCTGATCAATGTCTTGAGTATTATAACAAAACAAAATTGAGTGATAATGAATTAAAGGATCAGTTAGAAGCAAAATATGATATAAAAGACATTAATAATAAATCCAAAAGTAATCGGGATAGGATGATACTACAGATTAGAAAAGAAACAGGTGCCAGTATCAGACAGTTAAGCAGAGTATTAGGTTTAGGTAGAGGAATAATTGAAAATGCGACAAAAATAGGATAATAAAAAGGACTAGCACAAGATAGATGAAGCTATTAGGTGCACAGTCCTTTATTTTTTTCATAATCTAGACTGATCCTTATTATTTGCTATCTATAGCTATTGTTTCACCATAGACGGTCTTACTGAATTGTTGCTCAGCACTAACTAAATCCAAGCCAGTCATATTCATTTGTTTTAAATCAGTCACTCCGATTTTTAGTCTATCACATTTATCCAAGTACTGAACTGCCTCTGTTTTGAAACCTAAGAATCTAGCACCGATAGTATCTACAGAAACAGGATCTGTTCCACAGATAACAAGCTCAGTATGTCTAGGAACTCCGCCAGTTGGACCTGTTCCAATCATCGTAGGATTACAGCTCAAGATTGATATATCTATAGGAGTCGCTTCTGCCATGGCTGTTATGAAGCTGTGAAGATTATCATGTATTCCAAGAGCTTTTTTAGGGTAACCATGGATTTCTGCTGGAGGCCATGCTAGTGCAATGTTTTTTATACATGCTGACATGGTAGCTGATTCATGATGTTTTAACTGTGTGAAAGATATAAGAACGGTAGCTTCATTTATTATCTGATTAATCTTTGTTGAGGAAGGTCTTTCGTTATTAAGACTTAAAGTAGTGTATGGACCATAATTCAAGTCAACAAACTCTACACCTTCACTTTGGATTATTTGATCATACCCAACCTTTTTCATTACATCTCCAGTAGCTTGACCACCAGAGCCAGTTGCAATAATTATTTTCTTGGGATTGGAACCTTTGACGTATTGTATAATAGTTCTAAGACTTTCGTCCCCAACAACAACTGCTGATGATGGAGTAGGTTTATCTAGATTAACCCAATTAGGTGTTATGACAACGACATCATTGTTATTAATCAATTGATTGGCAGTAATATTATTAAGTCCTTCTGTTATAGCCTGACTTTCATTTGCATTACGAGTTATTGAAACATCTGAAGACATTCTTTTCCTTTGACGCATATAATCACCCTTTTACATAAAGTTTTAGATTATTATTTGCGCCTTTGATGGTATTTATTCACTAGTATATAGGTATTGTAAAAAAATACATTTTAAAATAATAAAATAGATACACCTAGTCTATTTTAAGTTCTAACAGTTTTTTAGCAATTCCAATATATCTTTCGAGTACATATTAATTATTATCTCTGATACTTCTCTTATAGAATATTTATGCATATTATTAATCCAAAAACGAATGACGCCTATAAGCCCCGTTGCCATGTATTCAACGTAGATTTTTCTATTGTCTATATTTCTCACCCCAGTTTTTAATTGTTTAGACTTATCTAATCCTTCACTCATATGATTCTTGATTACATTTGTGAATTTTATGGATAAATACGGTATACTCTCATCTAGTATTATTTTATAAAAATCAATATCTTTTTCAATAGTCTCAAAAACCTTTTTAATCAATTCATAGAAATCATCATACCCTAAAGCGTCAATTGTATCAATATTACTATTAGCATTCATACTTTCTTTTAACTTGATTAAACACTCCGATGTAAGCTGATCTAGTAAATCATCTTTATCTAAATAATGTAGGTAGAAAGTATTGCGATTAATCATTGCTTCTTGTGCTATATCTTGAATAGTGATTTTATTATAGTTTTTCTCCTTAAGCAAATCTAAAAATGCTCTTTTTATAGATTTTTTCGTTCGTACTATCCTTAAATCTATCTTGTTACCCATAATTTTCCTCCTATTTAATAGTCATTAATTATATATATGTCTATTATATATCACTTTGACTTATATTAACCATTGTATATCATATCTATATTCTATACAATAATTAATATAATTACAGATTTAAGTATGTAATTTATGATTACTTTGAGCGTAAAAGAATATGAATTGTACAAGATGCATTGTCACGTTTAAGAAAGTGAAAATATAATTAGAAAAAACCAAAAATTAAAAAAGGAGATTAATATTATGAGTAAAGAATTAAATTTTATTAAAGAAAACCCTATGGGATTCTTAGCAACAGTAGACGAAAATGGAAAGCCTAGAGTAAGAGGCTTTGGAATTATGATTACCGAGGATAATAGAATACTTTTCGGTACATCAAACAAGAGAAGGACTATCAATCAGCTAAAAGTTAATCCTTATGCAGAATGGATAACAAAGTCTAAAAATTCATCAACACTGAGAATAAGTGGCGATGTAGTTATTGAAGAGGACATGCAAATTAAATTAAACACTATCGAAAACAATCCGGTGATAAAAAAACTTTATGCTGGAAGAGAATATGAATTTGAAATGTTTTATCTTGACAACGTTGAATATGACTGGTTTGAAATGAAATGACAGTACTAATTAAATAGAATCTTTAAATATATTTAAGGATTTAAGTAAGTGTAATGAAAGAAACTGGGCAGTTGTAAAATAGACAGCCCCAACAAAAGTCAGTATAATTCGTAAGAGTTATGCTGGCTTTTCAATATAAAGAAAAAAGATGGCTTACGATAACCATCTTTCCTCCGCTACATATACATAGTATAATGTAACTATACATGAATACTTATTTATTACGAATTTTTGTTCTATAGAATTATAGTAATTGTTTTCTTAATTCTTCACCAGATTTAGGTGATAAGTAAGCTAGTGGAATATCAAAAACAGTTTTTGCTCCAGTAGCCCCTTCGTTACTCAATCTATGAATAGCACGTGCATAAGCAACTAAAACGCTTCCAGTAAGTTCAGGATTACTATCTAATTTTAATGAGAATTCAATTATTTGATTATGCTTGTTATCTTCTCCAGTTTTACCACTGCGGATTACAAATCCACCATGAGGCATTTCTGAATGGTTAGCTTTCAATTCCTCTTCACTGATGAAAGTAACATTAGTATCGTAATCAGAGAAATAGTTAGGCATTGTTTTGATTTCATTTTCTATCTTAGCTTTGTCTGCACCTTCTTTTGCTACAACATAACAATCTCTAATGTGTTTTTCACGAGTAGTAAGTTCAGGATTTTCACCAGATCTAACTTTTTCTAAAGCACTGTCAATAGGAATAGTGTATTGAACTGCACCTTGTACACCTTCTATTCTTCTAATTGCATCAGAATGACCTTGGCTTACACCACGACCCCAGAAAGTATAATCATTACCTTCAGGTAGAACACATTGGGATAATAATCTATTCATTGAGAATAAACCTGGATCCCATCCAACTGAAATAATACTTAGATTATTATTTGATTTTGCTGCTTCGTCAACTGCTTCAAAGTATTCAGGAATCTTAGCGTGAGTGTCGAAACTATCAACTGTATTGAACATTTTTGCAAACTGAGGACCTTGTACAGGAAGATCTGTAGCTGAACCACCACAAAGAATTAATACGTCAATATCATTTTTATATTGCTCTGCATCAGCAATAGATAATACTTTTACACTGTTATCAGCAACTACTAAAGTTTTTGGGTCTCTTCTTGTAAAGATAGCAGCCAATTGCATATCAGGATTCTGCTTAATTGCAAATTCAACGCCTCTTCCTAAGTTTCCGTATCCAACAATACCAATTTTAATTATGTTTTTCATATGTACCTCCTTGATTTATGTTAAATTATTTATATAAACGTAGCTGACTTTATTGCTTGTGACATATGATGCTTCACTATAAAAATGCAACATAGTCGTTTTTCTTCTATAAAAAATTATACAATGATAAACTATAAAAGTAAATAAAAAATTTTATTTCCTGCAATTATTTCAATTATCAAATTAGTACAATTTAAATAATGACATCCAATATCAATTATTAATTGGTATTATTTAACTAGTAAATCTGCTGAAAAATATAATGAAATTTTAACTAATATAACGAAGTTAAATGGCTATCTACCTATTTGAATAAAACTAGCTTATATAATATGAGAAATTATGGATAAAATACAAATTGACAATAAATATCTTAAGGAGTAACATTATAGTTAAAGTAAAATAATATTTACTCATTTTAATTAGAAAAGGAGTTATTATAATATGAAGAAAAAACAATTCGTAACAAAATCCAGTTTACAACCTGCACCTAAGGTATTAGTATCTTGTAGAGACAAAGATGGTAAGGATAATGCTCTTGCTGTTGCTTATTGTGGTAACTGCAGCTATGATCCACCAATGGTTATGGTTGGAATCGTTCCATCAAGACATTCATACCAGATGGTAAAAGATACTAAATGTTTTGTTGTAAACTTACCAACAAAAGATTATCAAAAAGAATTTGATTATTTAGGTAGCGTAAGTGCAAGAGACGAAGATAAATTAGCTAAGATGAATATAAAAACAGCTGATGCTAGCAAAGTTAATGCACCTATATTAGTAGATTGTCCAGTAAATATTGAATGTACTGTTGTTGATTCAATAATGACAGGTTCACATGAAATGTTTATAGGAAAGATTGAAAATATTAATGCAGATGAAAATATTGTGAATGAAGATGGAAGTATAGATTATTCTAAGTTAGATTTAATTTAATACATATTCTATTAAAAAAGCATCTATAAGTTTGGAAAAGATTATTTTAATATTTTACCAAATAGGTGCTTTTTTATTTTAGGTGTAAACATCGTCAAACTACCACAAAATATGCTTACAATTGAAAAATAATGTTAAAGTATGATATGATTAGAATGGTTTTAAATGGAATTGTCTTAATTAAGTATTTCTAGAGAAATAGAGGTATATTTGATGAGAATAGGTATGTTTGCAAAATTAAATAATCAAAGTATAGACACAATTAGATATTATATAGGACTAAATCTAATTCATCCATTTCGTAAGGGAAGATACTATTATTTCGGTAAAGAACAACAAAAAGAATTGGATGAGTTATTATATCTAAAAAAAATGAGATTTACATTACAAGAGATTAAGAAAATTACTTTAATCAAGCAATTAAACAAAATAAAAACAGTGACGAAGAGTAATTATATAAAAGATATATTGTTACAGAAAAGAGAGTCAATAGAATTAGAAATAAATGATTTGAATAGGATTATCCAAGCACTTGATGATGAAATTAAAACAATAGATGAAAAACAAAATATAAACCTGAAACAAAAGGGGGTAGCATTTAAAAATTTAGAATATATATGCTGCCCTAAGTGTGGTAAACCCATTGAAATAAGTAAAGGTGTGTTAAAAAATAATTCTATTTATGAAGGATTAAGTGTATGTGATTGTGGTTATTCTATTTCTATCAGAGAAGGTATTATTATAACAAAACATGATGATGATAATATTATTGAACCGTTTATTAAGTATAATAATCCAATAGATACAACTATTAATGATTTACCCCAATCATATATTGATTTTATGATGAGCTCTACCAAAGAGATTGTGCAGATACTTATTGAAAAGAATTTATCTGATAAAATACTTTGTTTCATGAAATCAGGTTTAGGATTATTGGAGATAAATTTACTAGAACGAACGCAGAATATAAAATTAATGATGTTAATTGATGATGATTTTAATAAACTTAAAATTGCTAAAACATCGATAGAGTCTAAGTTTCCTAATGCCAATATTATCTATGTTTGTAGTGAGCTTTTTGATTTGCCATTTAAGAAGAAATCTGTGGATATAGGTATAGACTTTTATGCTTCATTTGTTAACGGTTTTAGATGGGAATATAATATATATGAATATATAATTCCAATTTTAAAAGACAGAAGTAGTATTATAGGTTTATATCTATATTTTAAATCCTTTAATATGTTGACAAGGTTGGATTGTGCTAGAAGAAAGTTGTTTGATGGTATTACAATATCAGATATCATTGAGGGGAATAATTATAAACAAAATAAAATCTATGATGAAACCATACTTTTAGAAGGGGAGAATATAAATGGGTTTTTCATTGAAGGAGATAAAGTTAATTCAAGAATTATGGTTTTTGAAAGAGATTAAAATTAGTATGGAGATGACTCAATACTAATTTTTTTATAATACTAATTTAGTTAAAAATGGTATTTGTATGGAGTAGCCTTAACATTTTATAATTAATTTATTAATAAAGACGAGGTGAAATATGAAAACAGTAGTAATAAGAGAATGTAGCAATATTAAATTAGACTCTAGTTATGAGTTGAATTTGGATACGTTTAATCCAAAAGATTGAACAGGATGTTGGAGTTGTTGGTTAAAAACTCCTGGAAAGTGTATTTTTAGAGATTTAGATCAATTTCATAGAAAATATCTTGAAGCAGATAAGGTTATAATATTTTCTCAAATAAAAAAAGGTTTCATAAGCGGTAAGATGAAGACGATTATAGATAGATTAATATGCCATTATCTACCTTATATAGAAATATCTAAAGAAGGGTCTAACCACCTAGCTAGATATAATAAATATCCCGATATAGAATTTTACTATGAAGGTAATTTTTCCATGAAAAATGGTAAACAAATCCTTGAAGATTATATTATAAGGACATTCACTCAATATCGTTCTAAAAACATCATGGTTAAGGATATTAATACTTGGGGGGCAACAAAATGAAAACTATAATTATTAACGGATCACCTAAGGGTAAGAATGGCAATACAGAAATATTCATTGAGAATTTTACTAAGAAAATACATAGTGATGTAGTTGTAAAACGAATTATTGAAGAGGATTATAAGATATTGTCTAATCAGGTTATGAAATATGATACAGTCATAATAGCATTACCATTATACATTCATGGTATGCCAGGGATAGTGATGAAATTTATTGAACATTTACATGTAAATGATACTAATAATCCTAAAAAAATTGGTTTTATACTTCAGTTTGGATTTTCTGAAGGATTTCAAGGAGAATATATTGAGAGATATTTTGAATCTATGTCAGAGGAATTAAATATGATCTATCTAGGTACGTTAATCAAACCTGAAGCAGCAGCAATTTATATGTTACCTAAAATATTTACATATAAATTATTTAAGCGATTGCAGAAGTTTGGCAAGATATATGATGAGACCAATACATTTGATAAAAGACTGATAACTAAAATAAAGCAACCTTATAAGATAAAAGGATTAAAACTAATTTTCTTTAAGGTATTAACAAATCTAGGATTAACTAACAAGATGTGGAACAAATTTCTAAAAGACAATAAAGCATATGAAAAAAGATTTGATAGACCCTATTCTATATAATAGATTGAAAATATTAATGCAGATGAAAATATTGTGAATGAAGATGGAAGCATAGATTATTCTAAGTTAGATTTAATTTAATACATATTCTATTAAAAAAGCACCTATAAGTTTGGATAAGATTATTTTAATATTTTACCAAATAGGTGCTTTTTTATTTTAGGCAAACCTTGTTATTATATAAAAATTATATTGTTAATTATAGTGATTTGTAAAAATAATCGTAGAAAATGTTTTGTTTTGTGTATAAATGACAGAAAATTGATAAAATATTGAAATTATCTAACTGTTATGCTAAAATTAATTAAAGAGATCTCTTTATATTTTAAAATTAAACCTTTCGCAGGTCTTATTTTTATGGAATAAAAGGAGGAAATAATGAAAAACTTACAAAAGATAGCTTCGACTATATTATGTATTATATTAGTATTAGCACCTTTTAGTAACATAGCGTTCGCAGAGAGTGATAACGAGCCAATATACTTTACCCTAGACCAAGCAAGTAATCAATTTATTGAAAAAAGTAGTTACAATGCGCCAAAAAGTATAGCGTTACCTGGTACATATGAAACTTTCTATGTTAATGATAAAGCTAACAAATTAAAGATAATCAGTGCTACTTTGAATGAAGAAGAAACTAATAGTATGCCATACACTGGTTTGAAAAGAATAAAGTCCATAGCAAATGGACAGACAAGTACTACAACACAAAATAGTACATATCAAAAAACAGTTGCTATGTCTAAAGCTAAAACATCAAATAAAGCTTTTTCTTTTGGATTGGGTTTAAGTACTAATAAGGACACTGATAAAATTAATAGTGCGATTCAAAAAGTTTTGAAATCATTCACATCTTTCAGTTTTTCAGCAGATTTCTCATTCGATAGAAGATATACAATAACTAATAAGAATACACGTGTGAATAAAGTAGAAAATGAATACACAAAAAGTTATACTGTTCCTAATCTGCCTAATTTCAAAGGCTGTAACTCAGCAGATTTTTATACTTTCACCAATTATTATGTATATGATGTAGTTGCAGAAATTATTGTAGATGGAGCAACAAGTAATGAACATATGGGATATACCTCAGTTTATAATACATATAAACATAAACGACCACATAGTTCAATTTATACTTGTGGATGCTGTGGTAAAGAGATTCGTGGATGTGATATGCGTTTACCTTTTATAGAAGACCCTCCAGAAGAATATGATAATGAAATAGTACATGTTAATCTTGCAAATGGACATTCAGGACATTGTGGAAGAAATATGTGGGATTTAGTAGTTAGAGATGGTTATTATAAAAAATATGATCCTAATTGCAATACCATCGTCAATTACAAATTCTATTGGCCTGTAGTAGAGGGAGTAGTTGTTCCTTGGAAAGTTGACGGTCCAAACGATTTTATTCTTAATAAGCCTGTTCATCTAGTTCCAAGTGGTATTGAAGAAATAATATATCAGGATAACAAATATTATAAATTTGTTGTAACTGAAAGTCCTCTTAAAAATGCTTATGATTCAATTTCATTACCAGGAGAACAGTTGGGAGATCCAGTATTGCCAGGATCAACCCAAACTGTGAAAATAGCAAGAGATGTGACTGTAAGCTCAACAACGGAGAAAACGAAAATAACTAATAAGAAAATGTCTAGTTCTTTACTATCAAAATTCAAGAACTTCATATCGTTAAGTGCTGGTTATAAGAGAAATAAACAGTATATAGACACTTCAAGTGTTAATGAAACTGAGATAGAATCTTATAGTGAAACCAATAAATATGTGTTGCCAAGTTGGTTTTCAGAAAACGGTTATGAAGGAACAAGAATACACCTTACCAAAGATACCATGTCATATGAAGTCACTGGAGAAATAATACCTATTAATTCAGATGGCACACTAGATAATGCTAATAAAGGTATAATGACATATACACAAAAGAAAGAATTCCCAAGAATATACGCTAATCCATTTGATGTTGCACCATAATAATTGTGAAAAGAGTAAAATCCAGCTTCTGGCTGGATTTTACTCTTTTCAGATTAGCTGGCATAATGTATCATATTATTATAAACCATTGCATAAGGAAGTTGGAAAGTATTAAAAATAATATATATATTGTATGAGGAGAATCATATCATGAAACCTTACAAAGAAAACTTGATTTCACCAGAATTACCTTTTCCAGTAGAAATATTTATCCAAGACAATGAAAAATCAAATATTATTGTTAAGCCTCATTGGCATGATTGTATTGAAATACTATACATGATTCAAGGTACGGCATTGCAACAGATAAATGATAGGGTTTTAAAAGTTAATGTTAATGATATTATTCTATTAAACAATGGGGATATTCATGGTACATGGTGTGCTGCGGAGGATAAGACTAAAATATTAGTTGTAAAGTTCTTACCTGAAATGATAAGCAACATATCGAATATTTATGAATCCAAATATATAATTACTTTTTTACAGAGTGCAAATAAATATAAAGATGATTCTCCAAGAGTATTTCAAAGTACAGATGAACTAATTGATTTATTTATGGGGGCATATAACGAGTTCATTAATAAAAAAATGGGATATGAGATTTTTATAAAGGGATATATTTATCAAATGATTGCTATATTGATAAGAAATGATAATATAAGATTATTCCAACCAACTATCAAAGAAAATGAATTAATAGAAATCAATCCTTTGCTGAAATATATTGAACTCCATTACAAAGAGAATATAACTTTGGAAGAAGCCGCATCTATGGTTAATAAAAGTTATTATCATTTCTCTCGTTTCTTCAAAAAAGCTACTGGGAGGAATTATAAAGAGTACATTGATTTTGTTAGGGTATGTGAGGCAGAGAAGCTTTTGATTTCAAAAGATATGAATATATCTCAAATCGCTTATGAAGTAGGGTATAATAATGTATCTAGTTTCAATCGTGTATATAAACGGATTAGAGGATATTCACCTAGTAAGATAAAAAAAGCAAAAACTGCAAAGAATTAAGCAAAAAGTAGATATATTTTAATTGCCTATTGAGTTAATCTATAATTAGGAACTATAGATTAAAATAGGAGGTAATCAATATGAGTAAATTCGTTCCAGATTATAATAATATCTTGAATGCAGCAAATAATGTTAAGCCTGCAAGAATGCCATTGTATGAGCATATTATTTCAGATGAAAGAATGGAAAAGATTCTTAATAAAGAATTTGTTGAATTATTAAATGGAAATATAGCCGATAAAAGAGAATATATGAGAAACTATACAAATTTCTTCAAAGAAATGGGATATGATACAGTATCCATGGAAAGATGTATAGGACAGATAATGCCTGGTAGTGGTGCATTAGGAAACCACCAGCCTGGTGTTATTAAGACAAGAGAAGATTTTAATAAATATCCTTGGGCAGAGATACCAGATCTATTTTTTGATGCTTTTTCAGATGATTTTAAGTTATTAAGAGAAGAAATGCCACAAGGTATGAAAGCAATAGGGGGACCAGGTAACGGAGTTTTTGAATGTGTTCAAGACCTAGTAGGATATACTGAATTATGTTATATCTCAATTGATGACCCTGAACTCTATAAGGACTTGTTTAGTACAGTTGGTAAGACTATGTTTGCCATATGGGAAAGATTTTTGAAAGAGTTTGGAGATATCTATGCTGTATGTAGATTTGGTGATGATTTAGGATTCAAAAGTCAAACTTTAATATCTGCAGATGATATCAGAAATAATATAATACCTCAATATCAAAAGATAATTGCAGCAGTTCATTCTTATAATAAACCTTTTCTACTACATTCATGTGGACAAATCTTTGACGTTATGGATGACCTTATCAATGTAGCAAAAATCAATGCTAAACATTCTAATGAAGACCAGATAGCTCCATTCTCAGTTTGGGTAGAGAAATATGGAGATATAATTGGTAATTTTGGCGGAGTAGATACAGATGTCTTATGCCGTTGTAGTGAACAAGAAATAAGAGATTATGTTAAAAATGTTATAAATTATTCTGTAGACCATAAAGGATTTGCTCTAGGTTCTGGAAACTCAATTCCAAGCTATGTACCAATTGAAGGGTATTTAGCAATGGTAGAGACTGCAAGGGTATGCAGAGGAGAATAAGATTAATGTAAATAGACTCTGTTTAGCTGTAAGTGAAGTATAGCTAAACAGAGTCTATTTTATTCTAAATCAATTTTCTTACAAGATTCCCCAATCACAATTGAAACATCAATTATATCATGAACTGGAGTTTGTGTTTTTGAAGTTATAGCTTTAAATAATGACTTAGCTATTTTTTTAATGTTTTGTTCAATGGTTGTAATTCTTGGATAGAAATACGGTGAAACAATCCCGTCAAAACCTACAACTGATAAATCATCTGGAACAGAAATATTAAGTTTATAGGCTTCCATAATAAGTCCTTTTGCTATCTGGTCGTTAGCACATACAATTGCGGTTGGTTTTTCATTAAGTGACCAAAAATAATTAAGTGCTTTTACTCCAGTTTCATAATTGAAGTGACCAGTAAAGATATAATTTTCATTAATATGTATATCATGAGACTCTAATGAACTGATATAACTATTCTTACGTTCCGTTGCTGTCTGAAATTCATCCATAGCACCAGCAAAAGCAATTTTTCTATGATTAAGATTATATAGATAATCAATTAACATTCTAATACCCTTAACATTATCTGAACGTACAGTTGAGAACTTAGTATCTGCTGATCTATCCAAACAGGCAATAGTCTGGCTGTCAGATGAATAAAGATCATAATTAACTCCTTCAGTAAGTATTATTCCTGAAGTACGTATGCTTTTACAATAATTCAGATACTCCCTTTCTTTGTCAATGTTATTTTCCGTATCACAGATTAATAGAGTATATTTGTTTTTGAAGGCAATATTATTAAGTTTTTTTACTAACGATGTAAAAAATGGATTTTCCATATCATAAACAAAAATGGCTATTGAATTTGAAGTCTTGGAAAATAGATTTTTTGCCATCTGATTTGGAACATAATTATATTCATCAATAACTGCCATTACTTTTTTCCTAACTGCTTCAGATGTGGAATTAGGTGAATTGATAACCCTTGAAACAGTTGCTGTTGAAACACCAGCTATTTTTGCTATGTCTCTAATACCGAAATATTTCTTTTCATTACTACTCAATTTCATCATCCCTATTTAATTTCTTGTTATGTAACAAGTTTACTATAAAAATAGTGATAATGCAAGTCAATTTGGCTGATTTTGAATTATTGATAATAATTACAATTAAAACAGAATCATCCAGCATATCATTGGTCTATATGCATAAAATAATTGGGTGGTAAGAAAATAATATGTAATAATCTACAATAAACTGTTGACAATACATTTAAATGAGCATATAATAATAATTGTAACAAGTTACATTAACACAAAATACATATTAAGGTGCTGATTATATGAATGATAGAATAACAAAATTGAGAAAAAGATTGTTTGAAACTCAGCCAAAGATTTGTTCTGAGAGATGTGTTATTTTTACTGATTCAATGAAACAATCTGAAGGATTGCCCATTGCCATAAGAAGAGCAAATGCTTTCTATGAAGTATTGGATAAAATGTCAATTGTTATATCAGATGATGAAATCATTGTAGGTAATCAAGCCAAATGGCCCAAATCATCACCAATCTATCCTGAGTATTCATATGAATGGTTGATAGAAGAGTTTGATGGTAATCCATATTATTTTAATGAAAGACCTGGAGACAAATTCTATTATGAAGAGAAAACAAAACAAGAGATTCTAGCATGTATTGATTATTGGAAAGGTAAATCATTATATGAGAATTTCAGGAAAACTCTTCCTGCAGAAATAAATGAAGCTTGGGATGCAGGTATAATTGATGATACTTGGGTATCGGCGGCAGGATTAGGTAATGTTATAGTAGATTATAATTTGGTTTTGAAAAAAGGTCTAAAAGATGTGATAGGAAGAATAGAGCAAAGAATATCTGAGTTAGACCCCAAAGAACCTGGAAATGTAAAGAAAAAGTGGTTTTTGGAAGGTGCATTAAAAGGAAACCACGCAGTAATTAATTTTTCTAATCGGATTGCTTATCAATGTGAGATGAAAGCCAATGAGACAGAAGATGAGAATCGGAAAAAAGAATTATTGGACTTAGCAAATATATGCAGAAATGTTCCATTAAATCCAGCAAAAACTTTTCATGAAGCAGTTCAAAGTATTTATTTAATATTACTGGCAGTGCATCTAGAATCAAATGGTCATGCTATTTCCTTAGGCAGATTCGACCAATATGTTTATCCGTTTTATAAAAATGATATAGAAAAAGGTACATTGACAAGAGAAGAAGGATTAGAAATTATTGAAGCATTCTTTATCAAATGTAATGAGCTAAATAAACTTCGTTCATGGCCAGACTCAGAATTTTTCCTAGGATATCAAATGTTCATTAACTTAGCTATAGGAGGTCAAACAGTAGATGGCAAAGATGCAGTAAATGACGTTTCATATCTATGTGTTGAGGCATGTCAAGATGTAAAATTATTTACACCTTCTATCTCAGTGAAATGGTTTGATAAGACTAATGACGAATTTATGCTAAAAGCTTTGGAAGCGGTTATGGTACATCAAGGAGGCCAGCCGGCATTTTACAATGATAAGGCATTCATGAGGACATTAGAGAATATGGGTATAGCAAAAGAAGACTTGGTGGATTGGTCTCCAGATGGTTGTATCGAAGCTTCAATACCTGGCAAATGGGATTTTGCTGCAAAAGGACCTTGGTTGAATGTTGAAAAAATATTAGAAATAACATTGAACAATGGTGTTGATCCAAAAACAGGAATATTGTTTAAGAAAACAACCAAGGACATTAGAAAATGTAATTCTACAGAAGAAATATTTGATGAATATAAACAAATGCTTAAGTTTTTTATGGACCTTCAAGTAATTACTGAACATATCAACGACGAGATTCATGTGCTTAATGATATTAATGCATTCAGAGCTTCTCTAGTTGAAGACTGTATTGGCAGGGGATTGGATCTTGTTGAAGGTGGTTCACTATATTCGGCAGATGGAGGACCAACAGCGGGAACTATTAGTGCTGGTGATGCATTAGCAGCCATTGATACCATTGTTTTTGATAAAAAGTTATTAACCATAGAGCAGTTATTATATGCACTAGGAACTAATTTTGAAGATAATGACACTACACCAAAAGGAGAAGAAATCAGATTAATATTAAAGAATAAAGCTCCTAAATTCGGTAATGATGATGATATTGTTGACAATTGGGTAGTAAAATTAGAAGATTTCATAGGTTCTTCATACAGACATGATTACAAAAGTTCAAAATATGGAAAAGGACCTATACCTTGTTGCTATTCATATAGCCAAAGTCCTGTTACTGGAAATATTGCTTTTGGAAGGTGCATAGGAGCAACTCCAGATGGAAGGAAGAGTGGAGACCCAGTCAATAACGGCATATCTCCTGCTAATGGTTCGGAAAAAAAAGGTGCAACAGCAGCATGTAATTCAATAGCTAAGCTACCTAGTATATGGTTCCAAAAAGGTGCAATATTCAATATGAGACTTACCAAATCAGCACTTGCAACAAAAGAAAATAGACAACGAATCATTGATATGGTAAAAGTACTATTCAATAACTATGGACAGCAGATTCAATTTAATGTGGTTAATGGTGAAATATATAAAGAAGCCATGAAAAATCCAGAAAAATATAATGACCTAATGGTAAGGGTATCTGGTTATAGTGCGCTGTTTACTACATTAGTACCGGAAGTTCAGTTGGATGTTATTAATAGAACGGAATTAGAAATATAATGTTAAGTTATGGAGCTGAGATATATGGAGACAGCAAGAGTTTTTAATATTGAAAGATTTGCAACAGAAGATGGTAAAGGTATTAGGACAGTAGTCTTTCTAAAAGGTTGTGAGTTAAGGTGTAAATGGTGTGCGAATCCTGAATCTCAAGAATTTAGAAGAGAAATATTGTTCAAAAAAGCTCCATGTACTAATTGTGGCAGATGCATAGAAATATGTAATCAAAAAGCTATAGATCTAAGAGAAGGTTTTGGTTTCATAACTAATGCTAGTCTATGCAATTACTGTGAAAGATGCGTTGATTATTGTGTGAATAATGCAAGATGTGTAGTTGGTATGGATATGAGTGTTGATGAAGTAATCAAAGAAGTTCTAAAAGATATAGAGTATTATAAGATGTCAGGTGGTGGTATTACTTTTAGCGGAGGAGAGCCATTATTTTATAGTAGATTCATAAAAGAGTGTAGCAAAATATTAAGAGAATATAATATCACCACTTTAGTAGAAACTTGTGGATATATAGATAACAAGAATATAAGAGAAATATGTGATTATGCTGATTACATTTTCTATGATATCAAACATATGAATAGTGAGAAACATAAGGAATTAACAGGTAAAGATAATAAGCTTATCATAGATAATCTAATATGGCTATCAAATAATTATAAAGGCAAATTATCTGTAAGATATCCTTATATTCCAGGATGTAATGATGATACTGAATCAATAAAACAGTTTTTAGATTTCATCATGACATTAGATAATATTGAAGAAGTTGTTTTCTTGCCTTATCACAGATTAGGAATGCCAAAGTATGAAGGATTAGGAAGAAAATACGAAATGGGTGATATGAAGTCATTAACCACAAGTGATCTACAGTGTATTAGTCATATGTTCGAAGATTATGATTTCAATGTTAAAATCTTATAACATAAAAATACAAGGGAGGTTAATATGAATACTATCAAAAATATTATTTCGTTAGATTGTGGTAATTCTTCTTATAGAGTTGTTCTTGGTAAATACGATGGTAATAAAATTACAACTGAAGTTATTGCACAAGAGTCCAATGGTATGAACAAAGTACAGGACTATTATTATTGGGATTTACATAAAATATTTGATTTTTTCATTAGAAGTTTGAAAGAAGTGTTGGGAAAAGTAGATAAAGTTGATTCTATTGGCGTTTGTACTTGGGGTGTAGATTTTGCATTGTACGACAAAGATAAAAATATGCTAAGTAATCCTTTGAGTTATAGAAATACCATCGGTGAAAAATCATTGAACAATCTATCGCAAGATGAAAAGGATAAAATGTTTTATGACACTGGTATACTTTGTGACAAAATTAATTCCGTATTCATGCTCAATGGAATAAAAGAAAAAATGCCCGATATTTTTGAGAAAGCTGATAAACTTCTTATGATACCAGATATTCTTAACTATATGTTGACAGGAGTAATGATAAACGAGCCTAGCGAATTAAGTACAACACAATTATTAAGCTCTATTACAAAAGATATCAGCTTGGAAGTGTGTAACAAATTCGGTATCCCAAAAGAATTGTTTAATGAAATAGGTGTACATGGCAATATTATAGGTAATTTACTTCCTTCAATAAAAGATGAATTAGGTATTGATTATGATATTCCAGTTATTCTTGTACCTTCCCATGATACTGCTTCTGCAGTTGTTGCAATACCCTCAATGGAAGATGATTTTGCATTCATAAGTTCAGGTACTTGGTCATTGATAGGTGCGGAATTAGATGAACCGGTAGTTACTAAAGAAGTGTTGGAAAGTAACTTGACCAATGAATTGGGTGCATTCAATAAGATTACCATATTGAAGAATAGTGCAGGAATGTTCATTATTCAGAGAATAAAAAAAGAATATGATGAAATCACAAAAAGAGATAATTCATGGGAAGAAATAAATAATATTGCAGATATGTACAAAGGTGAAGTGCCACTTATTAATATTAATAATATCAGATTCTTTAATCCAGAGCATATGGGCAATGAGATACATAATTATTTGGTAGAAACCAATCAGCATAAAGGTGAATTTAATTGGAGTATTGTAATAAAAGCAGTTCAGGAATCAATGGCTTGTTGTTACGCTCAAACAATAAATAGTCTTGAAAAAGTAATAGGGAAAGAGTTCAAAGAAATATTTATTGTAGGTGGCGGCTCCAAAAATATTGTAGTAAATGAATTGACTGCAAAAAGAACAGGTAAAAAAATTATTGCTTGTAGTAAAGAAAGTACATCTCTCGGCAATATTGTTGTTCAAATCAAACATTTTGAAAAAGAAATATCTTTAAAAGATATGAGAGATATTGTTAAAAAATCTATTGATTTAGAAGAATATCAAGTTCAAATTGAAGATAACGGTATAGTGGATAGGTATTCTAAATTAGTATAAAGTGAGGAGTATGGTATGAACGAGAATATACTTGAAATGAAAAGTATCTCAAAAAGCTTTTATGGTGTGAAAGTATTAAACGATGCCAAGCTTGAAGTAAGACCAGGTGAAGTTCATGTTTTATTGGGAGAGAATGGAGCAGGGAAATCTACTCTTATCAAGATATTATCAGCTGCCTACAAAAAAGAATGCGGAACAGTTAAATTGAATGGGGAATGTGTTGAATTTCGTTCGCCCAAAGAGGCAATTGATCATGGGATAAGTGTCATTTATCAAGAATTTAATTTGAATCCTTGCGTACCTATTTATGAGAATATATATATTGGAAAAGAATTTACTAAAAAGGGGTTGATAGATAAGAAAACAGCAATAAAAGAATCAAAAAAATATATGGATTTGATAGGATTGAAAGTTGATCCCGCCACATTAGTATCCGAACTAAGTGTAGCACAAAAACAAATGGTTGAGATTGCGAAAGCGATATCCAATGACGTTAAGATTCTTGTTCTTGATGAACCTACTGCTGCAATTACTGATAAAGAGACTGCTAAGTTATTTGAAATCATAAATGAATTAAAAGCAGAAGGTGTTGGAATCGTATATATATCCCATAGGATGAGTGAACTGTTTGAAATAGGTGATAGATGTACAGTTATGCGTGATGGGGAATATGTTTCAACTGTTAATCTTAAAGAAACTGACTGCGATGAATTGACAAAATTGATGGTAGGTAGAAAAGTAAGTTTTGAAAAGATTGAAAACAAACATCTTAAAGAAGATGAGGTTGTTTTGGAAGTGAAAAATCTTTATTATAAAGATTTGATAAAAGATGTTAGTTTGACACTTAGAAAAGGCGAAATCTTAGGAATTGCTGGGCTTGTTGGTGCAGGGCGAACCGAACTAGCTAAATGTATTATTGGGGCATACAAAACTAAAAGAGGAAGTATAACTTTGAAGGGTAAAACCTTGAAAGGGAACAGCATAAAAGAATCCATAGATAGTGGAATGGTTTATCTTAGCGAAGATAGAAAAGACGAGGGATTAATTCTAATGCATACAGTGTTAGATAATGTAGCATTACCTAATCTAAATAAAATTGGTGGAGTTCTTTTAAATAACGACAAAATGAAACAAGTTACAAAAGATTTTATTAGCAAATTAAAGATAAAAACTAATGGTCCTTTCAGTAAAGTAGAAAATTTATCAGGAGGGAATCAGCAGAAGGTAGTAATAGCCAAATGGTTATATTCTGATTCTGATATTTATATTTTTGATGAACCTACAAGAGGAATCGATGTTGGAGCACGTGATGAAATATATGAAATAATGAGACAGTTAATTGAAAAAGGTGCTTCAATAATCATGATCTCATCAGACCTAGTAGAAGTTTTGAAAATGTGTGATTCTGTAGCGGTAATGAGAGAAGGAGAGATTGCTGCTGTTTTACCAAATGAAGATAATCTAACACAAGAAGACATATTATCTTGTGCTTTGTATGGAGGGAATAATAATGAAGAATAATGTATTAGAAAAAGATAGTATGAAAAAAATAGACTTGCAATCTTTAACGCTGTACATTGGTGCTATAGCTATTTTGATAATATTTACTGTTGTATGTAGGTTGGCTGGAAAGAACTTTCTAACCTTTGGTAACATTCAAAATGTAATAACACAGTCTTCAGTTATTGCTGTCATAGCTATTGGACAATCTGTTGTAATACTAACTGGTGGAATTGACTTATCAGTAGGTTCAACAGTTGGATTTGTTGGTATAGTAGGTGGATTATTAATAAAGTCAGGTATGCCTATTGGGGTTGTATGTATCCTACTGATTGCTATGGGTATACTTGTTGGAGCTTGTAATGGTGCTTTGATAAGTTATGGAAAGATACCTGCATTCATCGTTACATTAGGTTCTCTTCAAATAATAAGAGGGGTAACCATGGTTGTTAATTCCGGTAAGCCTATCTCTGGTTTTCCAGAAGGATTAAGAGCAATCATGAATACTAAAATATTAGGAATGCCTATATCTATTCTATATGTTTTTATCCTCTATGCCATAATGATGACAATAATGACTAAAACTAGATTAGGAAGATGGATATATTCTATCGGTGGAAATGCAAAAGCTGCAAAACTAGCAGGAGTCAAGACTAAGAAGATAGAGGTCTATGCATATGTGATTTCTGGGATCTTCGCAGCCATAGGAGGAATTCTATTGCTTTCAAGATTATCTTATGCAGATCCTAATGCAGGTTCAGGATATGAACTTGATTCAATCGCTGCGGTTGTTATTGGTGGTATAGCGATGTCAGGTGGTAAAGGTAATTTGGGTAATACATTAGTTGGTGCATTAATATTGGGGATGTTAAAATGTGGTCTTCAAATCTTAAATGTTCCAGTATACTACCAAACTATAATCATTGGATTAGCGATTATTACAGCTGTTTTCTTTGATAAGGCAAAAGAGAGAAGAGCTGAATAATTATAAATGCTTTTAATAATTTTAAGGAGGATTTTTATGAAAAGGAAAATATCAACTTTAATTATTTCAATTCTTTTGGTAACATTTGTATTAGCAGGGTGTAGTAAAGATGATACTAAGAATGAGCAAAAATCAACAACAGATAATAAAGTAACAGAAAAACAGGATGATAAAACTACAGACAAGAAGAAAGAAATAACTATAGGATTTGTTCCTATGACACTAAACAATGAATACTTTATTACAATGGTAAACGGGGCAAAACAAAAAGCAGAAGAGTTAGGTATCAAGTTAGATGTACAAGCAGCTGACCAACATGCCAGTGCCGCAGCACAGTTGACAATCGTAGAAAATATGATTACATCAGGTGTAGACGGTATATGTATTGTACCAAGTTCCTCAGAAGGATTATCCACTGCGCTTACAAAGTGTAAAGAGGCAGGAATACCTGTTATTAACCTTGATACAAAGATTGACCAAAGTATATTGGATGAAGCTGGATTAAAAGTACCTTTCTATGGGACAGATAATTATGCTGGTGCAGAGTTCGCTGGAGCATACGTAATTGAAAACTTTGATAAGGGAACTGAAACTGCTATTTTAACAGGTATTGAAGGGCAACAAAATGCAGCTGATAGACGAAATGGTTTCTTTGATGCAGCTGGTTCACATGTGAATGTTGTTGCTGAACAATCAGCAAACTGGGAAGTTGACCAAGGATATACAGCTACTCAGAATATATTAAGTGCTAATCCTAATATTGGTATGATATTTGCTTCCAACGATGGAATGGCTATAGGTGCTTTACGTGCAGTAGAAGAAGCAGGAAAAAAAGAAGATATCAAGATTATAGGTTTTGATGCTATCAGCGAAGCATTGAATCTAGTTGAAAAAGGTGACATGTATGGAACAGTTGCTCAGTATCCAGCAGAAATGGGTATTCTAGGAGTTGAAAATATGGTGAAAATCATTAATGGTGAAGATACCCAAGAGTATATTGATACAGGAGCAAAATTAATTACTAAAGAAAATGTTGAAGAACACAAGAAATATTGTGAACAATTTGCAGACTAAATAAAAAATGAAAGGATGAAAGAAATGGATTATAAAAAACTAATTATCGAATCAGGAAAAAAATTAATTGATTCAGGATTTACAATTGAAACTTGGGGGAATATAAGTGCTAAAGATGAAGAAACAGGACTTGTATATTTAACACCAAGTGGAATGGATTATTGTAATTGTACTACAGATGATGTTGTTGTATGTAATCTGGATGGTGAGATTGTTGAAGGACATAGAAAACCAACAATCGAGACAGAATTACATCTTAGCGTTTACAGGAATAGACCAGAAGTAAAAGCTGTTGTACATACCCATCCTATATATTCAACTGTATTTTCTTGTATGGGAGAAGGTATACCATTGTTGATTGATGAAGCGGCACAAGCATTAGGAGCTCCAGTTAAAACTGCTAATTATGCGTTACCAGGTACTAAAGAACTTGCGGAAGAGTGTATAAAAGCCCTAGGAAAAGAAGCGAATGCTTGTTTACTTCAATCTCATGGAGCGGTATGCGTAGGTGAAAGTATGGAAGCAGCTTTCAAAGTTGCAAATGTTCTAGAAGTAACTGCACAAATATATCAGCTGATAAGATCAACTGGAAAAGATTTTGTACCTTTGTCAGAAGAAAATATCAAGGCAATGGCAGAATTTGCAAAATATAAATATGGACAAGGCAAATAAATAAAAGAAAAAAACTGATGAACTTAATTAGGTTCATCAGTTTTTTTAAGATAATCTTCTAAAACAACACGATGTTTAGTTTCTTCTTCAACGAGAGTTTTTAATATACCTACTACTTTTTCATCTGATGTCTTAGGTATAAGTCCTTGATAAAATTCTGTAGTTATTTTTTCAGTTTCTATAGCTACTTCAAGAACTTCTTTTATGCTTGTCAATTTTTGGTTTCTGCGATTAAAAGCAATATGGTTAGCATAAGAACGGAAATATTCATCAACTTCTTCAGAAAAATAATAATTGTCAGCACTTACTTTATCTAGCATTTTACGAAATTCATCTGCATGACTTTCTTCATCAGAAGCTAGTTTCAGTAATAAATCCTTGATTTCTCCTTTGGCTAACTTACTATATTCATTGTAGAACTTTATTCCTTCTTCTTCTATAGATATAGCAAAATTAATTATTTCAAGAGCATTAGCTTTTTCCATGATATATACCCTCCTTTTTTCTTACAGTATATCAAATATAGTTATGTTTTGAAATAGAAAAAGTTGATAAATAATAATATCGAACATTAGAATTAAAATCAAAAAATATGTTCACATTTTACTTGATAGATGTTATAATATCATTGACCTAGATTGAGAAAGAGAGGAAATATCATGTTAAACGATGTGAAGGAAGTACTTGTATCAGAAGAAAATTTGGAAAAGAAAGTTACTGAACTTGCTGATAAAATTACTAAGGATTTCGCTGGAAAGAACTTAGTTGTAATAGGTGTATTAAAGGGAGCAAATGTATTTGTTGCAGATTTGATTAGAAAGATTAACATCCCTATAGCATTAGATTTTATGGCTATATCCAGTTATGGAAGTTCTACAGAAAGCTCCGGAGTTGTTAAGATATTAAAAGATTTAGATGAAGATATTGAAGGCAGACATGTTTTAGTAGTAGAGGATATAATTGATACAGGACTTACATTAAGTTATTTAACTGAAAATCTAAAATCAAGAGGTGCCAAAAGCATAGATATCTGTACTTTATTAGATAAGCCAGATAGAAGAAAGGCACATATTGATGTAAAATATAAAGGTTTTGACATACCAGATGAATTTGTAGTAGGATACGGTATTGATTTCAATGAAAAATATAGGAATCTACCTTTTGTAGGAATTTTAAAAAGAGAAGCATATGAATAAGAACAAAGAGGGCTATCATAATTGATAGTCTTTTTTAATACCAAATTAATTAGAGAAATAGTAGAAATTCAAACTTGAATTTGTATTGAAGTAAATACATTTAAATGGTAAGATATTCTAAGACAGATTATAAAAAATATCGTATGAGGGGGATAAAAAAATGAAGTATTATGTGTATGATATGAATCGTAAATATGCTGAGCTTATATCTAACTGGACTTATGAACAACCATATAATATCTACAGTGGAGATGGTAGCAATGAATATATGGATGAATTATTAGTTGGTTCTTACTATACAGTATTAAATGAGAAAGATGATATCATTGGATTCTATTGTTTTGGTAAAGCAGCACAAGTACCCGCAGGAAACGAATATGGCGCTTATGAAAAGACTAATTTTCTGGATGTGGGATTGGGTATAAGACCTGATTTGTGTGGTAAAGGAATAGGGTATGATTTTATGGTTAAGCAATTAGAATATGCACAATCCAAATTAACATCAGAGAATTTTAGGCTTACAGTAGCTGATTTCAACAAAAGAGCAATTAAATTATATGAAAAATTAGGATTCGTAAAAACGATGACCTTTAAAAGAAAAGGGCAAAATGGGGAAATGGAATTTTTAATTATGGAAAAAAGAAATGACCGTTAATAAATAAATATATATTAATAATAACAATTATCTATAGATAAATTGTTTTATTTAATCTATAATGAAGATATAAAAGATAATATAAGGTGAAAGGAGTCAAATAATGAGTACACATTGGGATTTGACATCTCTATATGCATCTTTTGATGATCCTAAGATGGATAAGGACCTACAAGATGTAAGAAATGAGATAAAATCATTAAAAAAATGGTTTAATGAAGAATTAACTGACAATAAACTGAATGATACTGATAAAATAACATATATACTTAAACAAATGACATCAATAGATTATAAAATGGATAGATATGCTGCATATGCACGTTTGCAATCTGCTACAGATACAACTAACCAGACAGCATTGGAGAAACTTAATATAATAGAAGCATTATATCCGGATTATACACAATTAGAAGTTATGTTTGGTGATTATATAAGTAAAATTGATGAATTTGATAAGGTGATATCTTCATCACCATATCTACAAGAACATGGATACATATTGCAAGAAATGGTAGAAATAAATAAACATAGCTTGGATAGTGATACAGAGAGCATTATAGCAAAAATGAAAAATACAGGTTCCACGTCTTGGACTAAGCTGCATCAACAGTTACTATCTACGCTACAAGTTGAACTCCCAGCTAAATATGGTCTGGAGGAAGAAATAAAACCTATCAGTACTGTAAGGAATATGGCTTATTCACAAGATAAAAATGTACGTAAACGTGCTTATGAAAGCGAGTTGGAAGCATACAAGAAGATTACCCTTCCTATGTCAGCGTGTCTAAATGGTATCAAAGGGGAGGCTATTACACAAACAGAGCTTAGAGGTTTTTCATCACCACTAGATATGACACTCTTCTATTCTAGGATGGATAGTAAAATATTGGATGCTTTATTAAAAGCTATAGAAGAAGGATTACCTCTAGTACGTAAATATCTTAAGAAAAAAGCTGAAGTTTTCGGATATGATAACGGACTTCCATGGTATGAATTATTTGCACCATTAGGAGATGAGATTTCCAAGGTTACATATGAGGAAGCTAAACATATTGTATATGACAATTTTAGATCCTTTAATCCTAGTCTTGCTGATTTTGCACAAATGGCATTTGATAAGAACTGGATTGATGTAGAGCCAAGAGCCGGTAAAAGAGGGGGAGCATTCTGTTCTAATCTTCCAATAGGTGAGAGTAGAGTATTGCTAAACTTCAATGGTGTTCTTACTAATGTTATTACTCTTGCTCATGAACTTGGACATGGTTATCATGGACATTGCTTGAAAGACGAAGAGTTATTAAATAGAAGTTATACTATGCCAATTGCTGAAACAGCATCAACTTTCTGTGAAACAATCATCATAAAATCTGCCTTAGCTAATTGGGATGACAAGAAACGATTCGAAATTCTTAATGATCAGGTTATAAGATATGTCGGTATCATTATGGATATCTATAGCAGATTTATATTTGAAAAAGCGTTATTTGAAAAACGTGATAATACTACATTATCAGTTGAACAAATATGTGACCTTATGGCTGATGCTCAGGAAAAAGCATATGGTGATGCTTTGGACAGTAGGTTTAATCATCCATATATGTGGGTAAATAAAGTTCATTATTATTATGCAAGCAGGAACTACTATAACTTCCCTTATGCATTTGGACTATTATTGGCAAAAGGGCTATATGCTATGTATGAAAATGAAGGAGACAGTTTCTTGTCAAAATATGATACATTGCTTAGAGAAACAGGTAAAAATTCAATCTATGGCATAGGTCAGAGTGTGGGTATTGACTTGACTGATGTTCAGTTCTTTAGAGGCGGTCTGAGAATGATTGAAGAGGATATTGATATGTTGATAGATTTAATTGATAGAAATGATTAGATAATATGGCTAGTCCTAATAATATAATTAGGACTAGCTAAAATTTTAATATAATTACAGGAATAAACAAAGTTAGAAGGAGGAAATATATGAGATTATTAATTACTAATGACGATGGAGTTCATGCAAAAGGGATTCATGCACTATGCAAAGAATTGGAAAAATATCATGATATTATTATTGTGGCACCTGATGATCAGAGAAGTGCTACAAGTCACTCTATAACAATATCAAAGCCTTTGGTTGTTAAAGAAGTAGAATTGCCTGATATAAAATCGAAAGCATATTCTGTTAGTGGTACACCTGCGGATTGTGTTCGTGTGGCTACAGACCAGATTATTAAAGATAAAGTTGATATGGTTGTTTCTGGTATAAATATAGGGTATAACTTGGGAACTGATATATTGTATTCAGGGACGGTATCGGCTGCTGTTGAAGCTACGTTGTGTAGTGTACCGGCTATAGCGGTTTCAACGGAGTCTAGTGCAGAAGATTATGTGTATGAAAATGCGGCTAAGTATATTAAGAAAGTGATAGAGGTTGCAGTAAGTAATAAATTGCATGAGGATATAGTTTTGAATGTTAATGTACCGCCGATTAAAGATGAAGAGATAAAAGGGATAAAGGTTTGTAAGATAGGTAAGTTGCAGTTTCATCATTATTATAAGGAAACTGGGAAAGAAAAAGAAAATTTGGTTTATAAATTAGAGGGAGAGAGAGTAGTAAATCATGTGGAGGAGACGGATTCATATTATGTGGATAATGGGTATGTGACTGTTACGCCTTTGCATTATGATTTGACTAATTTTAATATATTGAAGGATGTTGGTAAGTGGTTTTGAATGTAATTGATAGGATTAATTAGAGGTAGTTATTTAGAGAGAAAGATTGTGGACAACGTAAGTTAGTGTAGTGTTATATGGTTCGTTTTACTTGCCTTACTCCAAGGAACGGTCTGCGTAAAACGAACCATATAACACTTTTTTTATTTTTGTGCCGCGTTTTTGTTTTGTGGGTGAGATAATAGATAGTTGATTCACTATTTTAGGAGTTGGCTGTGTCTTCTTTTGAATTTTCGGGGTTCGTAGGATGTTATGAAGGAGTCGGGTTCATAGGTTTTGACTAATTTCCATAATTCGTCTTCTAGATGTCTGTCTATGAGTATTTCTAATTTGTAGCGTTTGCATTCTTTTCCTATACCTTCAAAGATGGTGACTCTGAATCCTTGTTCTCGGAGTTTATCAATGAATAGTTGGTTTTCGTGTTTCAAGCTTATGTTGTAGGTGATATGTCCGATAGCCAGTTTCTTTTCTATAAGGTTACCGATGAATATTCCAACGCCAAAACTAAGGGCATAAATGAACATGGTTAAGAAGGTTTGATTGCCGCTGATAACGAGGGATAGACCAAAGATATATACAGCGGCTTCAAAGAAACCAAACGCTGAGGCTATAAAACTATTGTTTTTGACCATAAAAATAGTTCTCATAGTAAGTAGGGGAACGTATAGCAGTTGTAAAATAATAATAAGTATAATTGTTTTCATGAAATCTTCCTTAGGTATGATTAATTATCAATATTATTATTTAATATGTGTAAATGGACTTTTTTTATTCTAATAATCTTTGTTATGTGATTCAAAATATGTAAAGAATTTTAATAGTAGTTCGCAGATTAATTTCCATAGGATTAGGATTACAATAAAGTATATTATGAATCCAAGTACCGCTAATGGTGCATTATTCACAGTCCTAGAAGTGTATGAATACATATTCCTGCCTTCAATATGACGAACCATTTTTTCATATGTACATGTCATATAAATCACTTTTGCAAACATATAGGATTTATAGGCAGCTATTACCATTCCTATATAAAATATTTTATGGATTACATTAGAGACTGTCATTTTCCCCAATGACAAAAAATCTTGTAGATATTTCATTATTTATCACCCCTATTAATTGTAACTTTTTGATGGGATAAAAGCAAGGGATTTAACAAGCCAATAGTTATGCTAACTTAGAAGAAAAAGTGTTTTGTGATTATATTGAAGGGATATTTCTAGCAAAATAGTATATGTATATGTGAAGTAGTGAGGCAGGACGCCGAACCCAGCTTTTTGCTCAGGACGAGCAAGTAGCTGGCGAAACATATACATATACTATTTTGCAAAAACCACGTCATAACAAAACATTTTTTCTGACTTACTTGCACAAAAAAATTAAGATTGACTTTTGGTAGCCATTAGTGTAAGGTTATATTATGGTAGCCAAAAATATAGGAGGTGAAAAAGTGGCTAATAAAAAAATGGGTCGTCCTACTGATAATCCAAAACGTCATAGAATAGCTGTCAGGCTAGATGATGAGAGTAAGGATATTTTAGATAAATACTGCGAACAAGAAAATGTTAATCAAATGGAAGCGGCTAGACGTGGGATTAAGAAGTTAAAAGATGAACTAAAATAGAAAAGTGGTGCCGCGCCAACCAAGCAAAACACCACTTTCTAGTAACCACTATCCTAAAATAGAGGTAAATCTATTATACCCTGTTTAAGATAGTAATTCAATAATAGGAGGTATAATTTTATGGAAGAATTTGAAGAACATTTCAGTGATTTTGTGTCACATATGCAAATATCAGCGTATAGGAATTCTAAGAAAGTTAATGTAGAGTATCAAGAAATAGAGAATTACTTAAATAAACGTGAGGAAAAGTTTAAGGAAATAATAAATTCTCTAGATGAAGATGATAAAGAATTCATCTGGGATTATATTGATAAACAATCATGTGAAGCAACATGTTTATATGATAATTTGTACATATCAGGTTATAGGGATTGTATTAGGTTGTTGAAGGAAATAGGTATAATATAATAATAAAAAATAACTACTTCAAATATAAGAACTTATAAATGGAGTAGTTATTTTTTATTGTCTATTTTTTTAGCCAATGTGTCATAGGGACAGGATTAGCGGCTTTACCTTTAAATCCAATATAGTTGACTGATGTTGTCATACCTCCTAGAGGAAGTTGTAGATTATTGGATACATGATGAGCAAAGTGACAATGAAGAGGCCATAATCCAGGGTTATTACAATTGAAAACAATATCCCAAGTTTCTCCTGAACCTATTGTTAAAGTATTTTTAAGAATCCTAGCTTCTTGAGGAATAGGGTTGCCGTCGGATGCTGTTACAGAGAATTGGTGTCCATGAAAATGTATAGGGTGGTTGTTAAGACTGATATTACCAAATCTAATACGGCAATTGTCACCTTTTTTAACTAAAAGAGGTGAGGTATAAGGGAAACAGCGTCCGTTCATAAAAAAGAAGTTATTATCCATTGTAAAAGGGTTAATATTAAAAAAACCTCTTCTGACAACAAATTTTGGTAAGCTTCTTAATTTGTTTTCGCCTAACATAATAAAGTAATCACTCTGTATGTTTTCCTTTTTTTCACTTTCAATGATAAAAGCACCTACTAAACCCATTGTATCCTGTTTAACTGTATGATAATGGGAATGATACATATGTGTTCCAGGAGGATTAGTTATTAGGAATTCATAGTCAAAGAAGCTGCCTGGGTCAATTCGTGGTGAGGGTTCTACAGCGGGTACCCCATCCATATTATTGGGTATATTAAGTCCGTGCCAGTGTACGCTTGTTGGTTCGGGTAATTTATTATAGACTCTTATTTTTACATAGTCACCAGGGTAAACGATTATAGTGGGACCAGGTGAAGAACCATTATATCCCCAGGCGTTCATGAAAACACCGGGAAGTATTTCCTGCTTAACTGGTTCTGCTACTAATTCAAAGCATTTGACTCCATACTTTACAGAGTAGCTTAGATTCTGCAAATCAGGTGTTATAACCATTATCTATCTCCCAAGACCTTATTTATATAAGTATATTATAAATTCATATAAATATGTATGTAGTTCATTAAGGGAATAGATTAATTGAATTCTAATTATTTTAACATTTACAAAGGAACATTCATACTTTATACTAATAAAGAAATATAACAGTTTATTTGTTAAGGGGGAGGAATTGGATGAGCTTTCTTGGTAACTTGATATGGATAGTATTTGGCGGATTAATCAGTTCTATTTTATGGTTTATAGCTGGATTGATATTATGCATTACCATTGTTTTTATACCATTTGGCAGGCAATGCTTCAAGATTTCTAATTTTGTATTATGGCCTTTTGGATCAGATGTGAACATAGGTAATTTTGGTATATTTGGTCTTGCTGGTAATATAATATGGATTATGTTGTTTGGATGGGAATTATGTATTCTACATTTGATTGTGGGATTGATTTTTTGTATTACTGTTGTTGGTATTCCATTTGGTTTACAGCATTTTAAGTTCGCTAAACTTGCGCTTGTTCCATTTGGAGCAAAAATAAATAGATAAATAACTTTATTTAATGGCAAATGTTGATTATAATAAATAATAGCATTTGCTTTTCATTGCGTTATAGGGTGAAAAGGGATATGACATACTACGATAAAGGAGCACAAAAATGCTAAAGAAGATTAAACATTACTTGATTATTATTATTGGACAACTAATTTCGGCTATAGCCTTTCATCAGATATTATTGCCTAATGATTTGATAGGTGGAGGATTTGGTGGTTTAGCCACTGTAATAAATAAATTGACAAATGTAAATATTCAATTGATATTAGTAGGATTATGTTGTCCTGTTATCATCTGGGCTTTTTTTAAGTATAATAGAAAGTTAGTATTCTATGCGGCTTTTTGTTTTGGATTATTTACATTCTTTATAGGAATTGTTGGGAATTTTGTTCCAGAGTTTTATACAGACCCCATAGTAGCAGCTATCGTATCTGGAGTACTGTTCGGAGTTTCAGGAGGTATGATAATCAGGGAAGGTGCAGCAAATGGTCCAGAGGCAATAGTTGGTATGTACCTAAAAGAGAAAAAAGGTATTACTATAGGAACCTTCTTTACTATACTTAACTTTTGCATTTTGACTTCATCACTTACTTATGGTGATATTACATGTATTATTTATTCTCTGATAAGTATTTATATTGCAGGTAAAGTTACTGATTATATTATTCTTGGTACAAGACGAGAATATTGTGTAAACATAATATCAGATAATTTTATTGAAATAACAGAATTCATACATAAAAAACTCAATAGAGGAGTTACTTTTGTACCTTGCGTAGGAACATACAAAGTTAGAAAGAAAATGATGATTAAGGCAGTAGTGACTAATCAGGAATTGATAACTCTTAAGAATTACGTTTCTCAACTAGATGACAATAGTTTTGTTTATGTGACTGAGAGTATTGAGGTATTCGGTGGAGGATTCACTGATTAGTGCATATGGTTACTCTCTGCCTTTTATATCTAATTCAAACCAAAATGTAATTCCGTTAGTGGTAGTTCTAACACCATAATCATTATTACTGGCTTCCTGGATAGCTTTAACTATGGATAGTCCTAATCCATGGCTTCCAGGTTGTCTGGTTCTTGCTTTATCTCTCTTATAAAAACTCAACCATAATTTATCTAACTCATCTGCATCTATTGTTTCGCATGAATTGTATATCTCAATACGTACATGTTTATCTTTGGTCAATAGTGTAACTCTAATATCCTTATGATTATCAACATATTGAATAGCGTTATTCAAATAGTTAGTCAGCACCTGTTCTGCTTTCAATATATCTGCATAAACGCTGATAGGTTCTATAGGGTTAAACTGAAGATTAATATTTTTTTCGCTAAATATATGGTCATATTTTTTGAGTATATATTTTATGAATTTTACAATTTCAAAAGTTGTATTATTAGGTGTAGTATCCCCAAATTCAATTTGATTGATATTCAGTAGATTTTGTACCAGTTGGTTCATTTTCTTTACTTCGTCAACAATGACATCACAATAAAAGTCTGTTCTATTGTGTTTTTGGGCAACATTAAGTTTTAAACCTTCTGCATAACCTTGCATAAGCGATAGCGGTGTTTTGAGTTCATGGGAAACATTGTTAAGAAGTTGTTTTCTTCTTTCATCAATTTTGGTTTTTTCGGCTATTTCTTGTTGAAGATTTATGTTGCTTGTATTTAATGATTTTATTGTTTTTTCTAGTTCTATGGACATATCATTGATACTACTTGCCAATTGTCCTATCTCATCATTGAATAAGACCGTACATTTAGTAGAGAAATCAAGTTGTTTCATGCTATTGGTCGCTTTGTTCATCTGTAAAATCGGTCTAGTAAATGATTTTGATAAAAAATAGGCTGAAATAATACCTATCAAAAATAAAGGTATACCAGTAAACAGCAAAAATCTGTTAGATAATGATATGCTTTTTTTGATAGACATAAGGGGTAATCTTAAATCTATGTTATAGTCATTATCCAATTGTCCAGTTAGAACAAGGCTTTTTCCCCCTGACATGAGATCATCTACCCATATATATCTTACTTTATCATTAATAGGTTCTTCATGATTGATTTTAACAGGAGGACCCGGAGGCTTTGGTCCTTTTTTATTTGGTAAGGATCCTAAGAACTCTAGTAAATGCTTGTCTTTCATATATGATTTAGAGGCATATTGAATATCACCTTCGGAATTATAAATTAAAATATCTATATTGGAGGCATCTTCAATAGAAATTAAATCTGATAAAGAATCAGTATAATCTGTTGAAGAAAAATTGTTTATTTTTTTGTAATACGTATATAGCTGTTTTTTCTCTTTATTTATATAGTATGGTTGTAGTAAATAGGTATTAGCCAAAACCATGAATCCAATAAGTATAATGGCTAAAGATCCAATTTGAAAAAAGAGTTTCTTCTTTATAGAATTCATAGGTTCACCTCAAATTTATAACCATATCCTCTAATGGTTTGAATATAATTTCCACAATCTTTTAACTTGATACGTAATCTATTAATATGAGTGTCAATAGTTCTATCCGTGCCTTGATAATCATAACCCCAGACATTGTTAAGCAACTGATTTCTATTAAATACCTGACCTTCATTCTGAATCATATATAAAAGTAAGTTGTATTCTGTTTGGCTTAAGTCAACAGGTATTTTATTGGCAGTTACTTTATGTTGATTAACGTTTATTGATAGATTGCCTTTGATAATCTCATCTTGCTCAAGAGTACAATAGGTACGTTTTATCAAGGCATTCACACGAGCCACAAAAATCGATGGGCTAAAAGGTTTGGTTATATATTCATCAGCACCATACTTGAATCCGTTTAATTCATCTGGTTCAGTGTTTTTAGCAGTAAGCATGATTATAGGAACATTACTCATTTTTCTTATTTCTTCACAAACTTCCCAACCATTATAATAAGGCATCATCACATCTAGTATAACCAGATGTATATTGGGATTCTTCATAAAAATATCTATGGCTTGTCTTCCGTCCTTGGCTTCTAATATATTATAATCTTCCATAGTCAAAAAATCAGATACAAGGATTCGCATTCTGCTTTCATCTTCGGCAATCAAAATAGTTTTATTCATAATTACATCACCTATCTCATGTCTTAGTTATATCCTTCATAGTATTGCTATATTCTTTACTCATTTAGTATCTCATTTTAATGTTACAGTTATATCACAAATTATACAAGTAATTTTTTGCAGCTGTGATATAGCTGTGACATTGTTCATGTAAAGTTAATGTAAATTCAAAGTTAACAAATGCTGCTAGGAAGGAGTGAATAGAACATGACCGGAAGGCATGAACTCAAGTATATGATGGATGAAATAGAAGATTTGGTTTTGGTCAAACGTATAGAAAAAGTCTTGAAAAGAGATGAAAACAGTTGTGGAAAAGGTTATTCCATCACAAGTCTTTATTTTGACAATTGCTATAATCGAGCTTATAAAGAAAAGATGAATGGTGAAGCTATCAGGCATAAATACAGGATACGCTATTACAATGATGATTTGTCTTATATCAAGCTTGAGAGAAAATCAAAGATTAATCAAATAACAACAAAAGTTTCTGCACCTTTGACAATAGAAGAAGTAGAAAAAATCTATAATAGGGAACTGGACTTTTTGTTGGCAAAGAAAGAAAAGCTTTATCATGAATTCTACAAGGAATTGAAACATGGATTGTTGAAGCCCAAAGTTATAGTCAAGTATGATAGAGAAGCATTTATGCATCCTGTTGGGAATTTGAGAATTACCTTTGATAGAAAGATCAAGACAGCCAATATGAATACTAACATATTGGGTGATAAGCAGTATTTTGTTGATGCATTGGACAAAGGTAAATCTATTCTTGAAATCAAATTCAATGGAGTCTTACCTGATTTTATTAGAAGCCTTATTCAATCAGGGCATGTTATGCAGGCGTCTTCATCTAAATATGTTTTTTCAAGAAAATATAATATTAGTTTTTAGGATAATATAGGAGGGAATAATTATGACAACATTTCAAGATATTCTAAAAGATGGAATATTCGAAAACACAACAAGTATATCAGCATTATCAATTGGAGTTACATTATTTTTAGCTTTCGCTATTGGTATTTTTATTTTTCAAGTATATAAGAAGACTTATCAAAGTGTTGTATATACGAAGAGTTTTAACATCTCACTAGTAATGATGACAATGGTTACAGCTCTAGTTATTTTAGCAGTAACAGCTAATGTGGTATTATCACTAGGTATGGTTGGTGCCCTTAGTATTGTCCGTTTTAGAAGTGCAATAAAAGATCCTATGGATATCGTTTTTATGTTTTGGGCTATAGCTGCAGGTATTATAACAGGTGCTGGTTTTTATTTATTAGCTATCGTAGGTTCTTTGGTGGTTGGTATAGTCATCTATATGCTTACTAAGAGCGTTAAGCAAGAGAGCCCTTATTTGCTTCTTATTAATTTTTCAGAAACAATGGCTGAACAACAAATTATAGATAAGATTAAAGCTACTGTAACTAAGTACTTCATAAAATCAAAAACAATTGATGGTGATGGTACAGAGCTTACTGTAGAATTAAGAATAAAAGATGGAGAAACAGATTTGATCAATGAATTACAAAGAGTAGAATCTGTCTCCAATGCTATACTTGTCAGCAATAATGAATTTTCCAGCTAGGAGGGTGATTGAATGAGATGGATAAAAATGATTGCTGTTCTCATTGGTGTTTTTATCCTTCTAATAGCCGTGGACAGCTTATTATTGAGTAATACAACCCAAGCTGATAATGAGAGTAAAAGCATAGTAGATGAAACGGTGTTTCCTCACGATGAGGTTATTGATGTGTATATTGACATTGATGAGGATACCTATACGGCTATGGTTGAGAATGCAATGGCAGAAGAGATGGTAATGGCAGATATTGTTTATAATGGTATCAGCTTTAGTGATGTAGGTATTAGAACAAAGGGAAATTCAAGTCTAAGAGATGTAGCTAACAAAAATGGTATACGTTATAGCTTGAAAGTAGATTTTGATTACTATATTGACGATCAAAGCCTCTATGGAATTAATAAATTGAATTTAAACAATATCTATAATGATAGTACAATGATGGTAGAATACATTGGATATGAATTGATGGCTGAATTAGATGCTGTTGCTCCAAGAACAACTTATGTGGCACTTCATATTAACGGAGAGTATTTTGGTCTTTACCTGTGTGTAGAGCAGGTAAATGAAACTTTTTTGAAAGACCATTATGGAAATGCCAATGGCGAATTATACAAACCAGATATGGGTGTTGGAAGTGACTTGAAATACATTTCAGATAATAGTGATGACTATACAGGTATGTTCCCTGAGAATCTTTCTAACTATAGTAATAAGGATTTGATTGAGCTTATGAAAGTTATAGAAGAGGGTGGGGATCTAGAGAGTGTGCTGAATGTAGATTCTTTTCTCAAATATCTAGCTATGAGTACAGTGACTATACATCTTGATAACTACCAATCAGGAATGTTTCATAACTATTATCTATATAACAATAATGATGTTTTTGAGTGGATTACATGGGACCTTAATCTGATTTATAATGGATTTCCTATGGCTGGTCTAACTGATGAAGAGGCAACTGAGTTCTTAATAGATGAACCAGTAATAGGTGAAATGGATAATTATCCTTTGATAAATGCCATATTTGATAATGATGAATACCTAGAGCGCTATCATGAATATATAAATATCTTAATCAATGGATATTTATCAGAAGAAAATATAGAAAATAAAGTCTTATCTATTTATGAGATGATAAAAGACTACGTAAAAACAGATCCAACTGCTTTCTTTACTTATGAACAATTCGAAGAAGCCCTATTCATGGATAATGATACTAACTTGGGTCTGCTTAATTTTATAGATAAGAGAAATGATAATATACAAAAACAGCTTGAAGGTACTATTCCTAGTACCAATAATGGTTTAGGAAATAGTGGTACATCTAAGAAAGGTGGAATGCCCCCTAATGGTATGGGAGGCAAAAATGGTCAGCCTCAGGGAAATGGTGAGGGCGAAGCACCACCTCCTAATAAACAAGACGGTATGGATAATTGGAAAGATGGAAAAGAAGGAAATGGTATGATGGGAGGTTTGCCTCCTGGCATGAATATGGAGGATATACCTGATGAAATAAGAAGTTATTTTGAAAATGGTGAAATGCCTCCTATGGATAAAATGAAAGAATTAATGAAAAATATGCCTGAAGGTATGAGACCTATGGGTATGGAGCAACAGGGAATGACTATTAATATGGATATATTAATTCCTAACCTAATAGTGTTACTTATTGGAACTATAGTTATATTTGGCTGTACATTGTATCTACGAAAGCAATAAATTATAAAATGAATTATTTTTGGTTAACTATTAATTAAACCTTATCGGTAAAATTTCTACTGATAAGGTTTTTTATATTGTTTTAGTGTATCAACGTAATTTTGTTAAGAGTTACAGAGTTATATTAATAAATATAAATTTTATATTGAAAAAAATACAAATATGTCATATAATGACTTTTAGAACATTAAATTGAAATTCCCTAAAAATGTTCGGAAATAAATAACATTATAATATTGTTGAGTCAATAATCTCTGCCACAGCTAGTGCACCTCACGCTGTTTGGGCAGGAGTTGGAATGATGATACTTATGGCTATAATATTATTATCAGGTCTATTACCTAAAATAGGAAAATATGTACCAAGTGAATCCATTGCAGGTTTCCTTTTTGTACTAGGTGCTTGGGTAACAGTTCCAGTCAACGCTGCCGTATCTCTAGGACAAGATTCACTGGTAGGTGGTATCACAATGACAGTAACTGCAATAACTGATCCATTCTTTGGTATGGTTGCAGGATTGATTATGAAAATGTTATCAGGTATTATAGGATTATAATACCTAAGAATTATAAAATATAAATTACAGTATTTTGATTAATGTTTTGTGGAAAGGATACGATAATATGGAAAATACATATACATTAGAAGTATGTGGTTTAAAAAGAGATTTACCAATTATGCAAATCAATGAAAACTTGAAAATAGCAAGTTTCGTAATACTTGGTGATACTGAAATGGTAGAGACAGCAGGAAAACATTTATCAACAAAGCTGCCTGAAGCAGATATTTTAATTACTGCAGAAGCTAAAGGGATTCCTTTGATATATGAAATAGCTAAACAAAAGAACATGAAAAAATACATTGTAGCAAGAAAAAGCCTGAAACCTTATATGAAAGATCCTCTAATAACGAAAGTAGTATCAATAACAACTCAGAAAGAACAATTATTATATCTTGACAAAGATGAAGTTAAGTTATTAAAAGATAAGAAAGTTGTAATCATAGACGATGTAATAAGTACTGGAGAATCCATTATGGCTATAGAAGATTTGGTCAATAAAGCAGGAGGACAAGTAGTTGGAAAAGCTGCAATATTGGCTGAAGGTGATGCCGCTAACCGTGATGACATAATTTTCTTAGGAAAATTACCATTATTTAAGAATGGTGAAGTTCAATAAATGAATGATAAATGCATTATAACTATTATGCTGATTAATTAAAATGAATATGCTGTATTCTAAAAACTGCAAGTTGGAAATTCAACTTGTAGTTTTTTGCTTTGTTGCAATTTGACCTGATTTACCACATATTCTTATAATAAAATATGAAGTAGCCAATAGTTAAGCTAACTTAGAAAGTCAGAACAAATCACTTTTACTGACTTACTAGCAATTCAAATTATTTCTAAAAAATGTGTAACTTAAAGTCCTTGACTACACATTAATTAATAGATAACATAAGTACAAGATATAAATCCTAATAGTCAAAGGAGCATTAACCAATATGTTGTTAAATCACGAGTTAGCACAAAAATTAGTAGATAACATCATGAAGAATCTTGGATATAACATAAATATTATGAATGAATCAGGTGTCATCATTGCAAGTGGTAACAAAGAAAGGATTGGCACTTTTCATAAGGTAGCTGAAGAAGTGATAAATAAAAAGTTGAGAATAGACATATATGAAAATGATGAAAACAAATATGAAGGTGTCAAACAAGGAATTAACATGCCTTTTTATTATAATAATGAAGTTGCTGGTGTAATAGGTATAACAGGAGCGCCGAAAGAAATAGAGAATGCGGCAGAAATAGTAAGGATGTCAACAGAATTGATGCTTGAACAACAAGCTTTGAAAGAAAGAGTATACTTTCATCAAAGCCAAAAGACCTTTTTCATAAATAAACTGTTGACCATGAATACAGATGAAGAATGGTCATCTACTGTTCATTGGGGTTCTAAATTAGGTTATGATTTGAATATACCTAGAGTTGTATGTCTAATCCAAATTCAGAATTTGGACTCTATTGTTAAAAAAAATCCATTACTCAATAAGGAAAAAGTTAAAGAGTATGTGTTGAATAATATTAAAGGTACAAAAAAACATAATAAGCAGGATATATCATCCTATGTAACCATTAATAAGATAATAATATTTAAGACTCTTAATAAAACAGATTCTGAAAATGTAAAAAAAGAACTTAGGGAGTATATAGATAACATAAAATCAAGTTTTGGTAATATAGAAGTTGAATTATTATTTGGGGTCGGTACGTATCATCCTTCTATGTATGGTTATAATAAAAGTTATGAAGAAGCAAAAGCAATGATTAATTATGGTAACTTGATGAATAAAAGAAATGAAACCATGTTTGCTAGAGATCATGTATTTGAACTTCTTTTTGCTAGTATAGATAAAGAGAAGATGGATTATTTTTTAGGACCTTTTGTTAAGAAGGTCAATAACAATGATGAAATGCTTCTGACAATGCAAGCTCTAATAAAAAACAATATGAATCTGATAAAAGCATCTCAGGATTTATTTGTCCATAGGAATACAATTGTATTCAGATTGAATAAATTGAAAGAAATGTTTAATATCAATCCTCTTCATAATGAATCAGACAGGCTATTGCTACATTTAATATATCTATATGCAAAATACTATCAAACAAAAGATATGGATAATGTATGATGATACAACATAAATAGTAAAGATAGATAAAATTTGTACCCAAGAAACAAATTTTGTATGCTTTTTTATAATGGGGGCATAAAGAGGTATTGGTAAAAATGTATTATAATATTAGAGAGCAAAGGACAGTTTTGTTAATTATTTTTACAAAACTATAATCAAGCAAAGGAGGTGCAAAATGGATATTCTTATTGCTCCTGATTCATTTAAAGGTAGTTTGTCAGCAGAAAAATATTGTGATGTAGCTAAAAAAGCAGTTACCAATGTTTTTCCTAATGCCAATGTTGTTACCTGTCCTATGGCAGATGGTGGTGAAGGTACAGTTGAAGCGCTGGTCTATAATACAAAAGGAAGTATATTATACGAAACAGTTACTGACCCCATTGGAAAGCCAGTAAAAGCTAAATACGGATTATTAGGTGATGATAAAACGGCAGTTATAGAAATGGCAAGTGCTTCTGGTTTGCCACTTGTACCTGTTGACAAAAAGAATCCATTATACACAACTACTTATGGAACAGGAGAATTAGTTAAAAAGGTTATTGATAAAGGTTGTACTACAATAATATTAGGTATCGGTGGTAGTGCTACTAATGATGGCGGAGCAGGAATGATGGAAGCTCTTGGCTTCAAGCTATTGGACGAAGAAGGTAATTTGATTCAAAGAGGTGCTATAGGTTTAAAGGATTTACATCATATTGATACAAGTAATAAGGATAAGAGACTTGATGATGTCAATTTTCTTGTGGCTTGTGATGTTAATAATCCTTTGTGTGGACCTAATGGTGCAAGTTACATCTATGGACCTCAAAAAGGTGCAACTAAGGAGCAATTACCATTACTAGATGATGCATTGGCTAATTTTGCTTCAATTATCAAAAAGGATTTCGGTAAAGATGTAAAGGATATTGAAGGTTCAGGAGCAGCTGGTGGATTAGGTGCGGGACTTCTAGCTTTCTTTGATGCAACATTAAAACCAGGATTTGAAATAATTAAGGATATAATCAATCTAGAAAAGTATTTCAATGATTTTAAATTTGATTTAGTAATTACAGGTGAAGGTGAAATCAATTATCAGACTGTGAATGGTAAATTACCTGTTGGTGTTGCAAAAACAGCAAAAAAATATGATGTACCAGTTATTGCTGTAGTAGGTTCAATTGGTAAAGATGCAGATAGAGTCTATGAATATGGTATTGATTCTGTTTTTACAATTATGGACGGACCACATAATCTGGATTATGCAATAAAAAATGCAGATATATTATTATTTCAAGCAATAGAACGAATAATGAAGGTGATAAAGTTATATAATTGATTAAACAAACTTTACGACTTTAATTTATTACAGTATATATAATGTATAAGAATGAGTTTAATTGTATATTATCTAAATAAAAATATATTAATAATTAGGAGGGTTTTGAATGGTTCAAGGACCAGTATTAATTCTAATCTTATTACTAGGTATTGCTTTTATTGTATTAGCTACATCTAAGCTTAAAATTCACCCATTTATCGCATTATTAATTACTTCTTATGGTATTGCTTTAGCAGCAGGAATGCCGGTGTTGGAAATTGGTTCCACAATTAGAAGCGGATTTGGCGGAATACTTAATTATATTGGTATTGTTATTATATTAGGAACTATCATTGGTACAATATTAGAAAAATCTGGAGCTGCTATAACTATGGCAGATACAGTTCTAAAAGTGGTTGGTGAAAAACGACCTGGACTTGCAATGAGTATCATAGGATATATTGTATCTATTCCAGTATTCTGTGACTCAGGTTTTGTAATTCTATCATCTCTTAAGAAATCACTTGCAAAAAGAACAAAGGCATCATCAGTTATGATGACTGTTGCATTGGCGACAGGATTATATGCTACACATACATTTGTGCCTCCAACTCCTGGACCAATAGCAGCCGCAGGTAATCTAGGTCTTGAAGATAAACTTGGTATAGTTATTCTAGTAGGTATTTTTGTAGCGTTGATAGGTATGCTTGCAGGTTATTTCTGGGCTAAGATTGCTGGTAAAAAATATCGTTCAAAAGAAGATGATGAAAAATTACAGTTTTCATATGAAGAAATCAAAGAAAAGTATGGTAAATTACCAAGTGCATGGAAAGCTTTTGCACCTATTGTAATTCCTATTATCTTAATAACTCTTGGTTCAATAGCTAATTTCCCAACACAGCCATTTGGTCAAGGTTCAGCATATACTTTCTTTGCTTTTCTTGGTAAACCAATAAATGCATTAGTTATAGGATTCTTCTTCTCATTACTATTATTACCTAAGTTGAATGAAGAGACTTTGACAGGATGGGTTGGAGAAGGTCTTAAAAGTGCTGCAATAATTATTATGGTAACTGGAGCAGGTGGAGCACTTGGAGCTGTTCTTAAAGCTACTCCTATTGGAAGTTATTTAGGCGAAACATTAGCAACATACAATTTAGGAATTTTATTACCATTTGTAATAGCAGCAGCATTAAAGACGGCACAAGGTTCTTCGACTGTTGCACTAGTAACTACTTCAGCTCTTGTAGCACCATTATTAGGGGCGTTAGGACTTCAATCAACAATGGGAAGTGTATTAACAGTTATGGCTATTGGTGCTGGTGCTATGACAGTATCTCATGCCAACGACAGTTTCTTCTGGGTTGTAACAGAATTCAGCGGTATGGATGTATCTACAGCATATAAATCCCATACTATGGCGACACTGATTCAAGGGCTTGTAACATTTGCTGTAGTAGTTATATTATCATTTATATTAATTTAAAGTTATTGACAAATTAACTATAGGTTGATAATATTATAATAAATAAAAGAATGAAAAGGAGACAAAAATGAATATTATGTTTTTAGCTAGATAAGAAATAATTTAATAGATGTGTAAAAAGATTTGTTTAGATTTATATAATAATTTGAATCTATGGAATACAATATCTTTGTGCATTTTTAGCTAAGAACTAGTTTGAAATTATATATTAATAGTGTGACTATTATATGACTGCTTTACATTCTAATAAGTGGATACTGATCTCTATGACTTATTTTAGAGATTATAGGTATGATATAGAATTATTGCTGTAAGTTGAACTAATTCAACTTACAGCTTTTTATATTGTTTGGAAAGTTTTTGTTTGAATGCTAGAAATAAATAAGATATTAGATTTCCTGTAGAGCAAAGTTAGACAGGAGGAAATTATATGTCGTTGTTATTAAAATGTATTAATATAAAAAAAGAATTCAAAGATAGAATTATATTAGGGAATATCAATTTTCATGTTGAAATGGGTGATAGAATAGCTGTTGTAGGTAATAATGGAGCAGGAAAGACTACCCTTGCTAATATCATTACTGGCAACTTGAACCAAGATAGTGGACAATTGATATGGCATAAGAAGGATATAAAAATAGGGTATTTGCATCAATCCACCTATTATACCCAAAGTGAATTTAATCATATGGTTATGACTAGTGATAAAATAGGTATCAGTAATTTTTTTCATACATCAAAGGAATTAGGTGTAGATAATATAGAAGATTATAATACCTTAAGATTAGAAAATCTAAGTGGTGGAGAAAAAACAAAATTAGCTCTTGCAAAAGTATGGGCACAAAAGCCCGAACTTCTCATATTAGATGAACCAACTAATCATATGGATTATGAAGGTGTTAGGTGGTTAATAACTAATATAAAAAAATATGAAGGAACAATAATAATTATATCCCATGATAGATATTTTATGGATCAAGTTTGCAATAGAGTAATAGAAATTGAAGGTGGTATAGCTAATTGTTATAAAGGTAATTATTCAGCATATTATACCGAAAAGAAAAAAAGGTATGAAAGTCAATTACATCAATATCAAGTTCAAGAAAAAAACAAAGAAGCTATTAAGAAAGAAATAATCAGGTTAAAACAATGGTCTTCAAAAGGGCATAGAGATTCAACTAAAAAAGAAGGCTATAAAGAAAAGTATAGAGTCAGAGCCAAGAAAAAGGATAAACAAGTAAAGTCTAAAATAAAGAAGATTGAAAAACTAAACTATGAGGGAATAGAGAAGCCACAAGAAGAACAAAAGATAACATTTCAATTCAATAACAATTCAAAAAGCAATAAGGTACTTGAAGCTAATAATATAGGAAAGAGATTTGATGATAAGTCTTTGTTTGAAAACAGTTCATTTTACATTAAATCCAAAGAGAAAATCGGATTATATGGTAGAAATGGTTGTGGTAAAACCACTCTCATAAAAGCTATACTCAATGAAATAAAATTAGACGATGGAGAGATATATCTTAGCCCTTCAACAAAAATAGCTTATCTAAGTCAAGATGTAGGCGAGATGGATATAGATAAAACAGTGGTACAGTTTTTTGACATAGATGATTATCAAGTAAGAGGTACTCTTCAAACACTATTAGCCAATATGGGTTTCACAAAAAAGATGGTTAATACTAAAATTAAGAATCTTAGCGTAGGGGAGAAAACAAGAGTTAAAATAGCTTATATGATAATGATGGAAAACAATGTTCTTATATTAGATGAGCCTACCAACCATTTAGATCTCCATAGTCGTGAGATGTTGGAAAAAACTCTGGGAGACTATCAAGGATCAATAATCATTGTTTCACATGACAGATACCTGTTAGAGAAGTTATGTGATAAAGTATTGATTTTTGAAGATGGTAAGATTTACAGGAAAGAAGACTCATTCAAGGAGTATATACTAAAACTAGAAAATAGAGATATAAGGTGTAATGAAAAAGTTACTGAAGAAAGATTAATCATTGTTGAAAATCGTATTGCCAAGATACTAGGAGAAATTAGTCTATTAAATGTACAAGATGAACGCTATACAATTCTTGATGAGGAATTCAAATTACTGATTCAAGAAAAGAAGGAGTTGATGCAATTAATAAACAAATAAATTAATAATTATGCATAAATTTCTCTCAAAATCTTGACAAATATAATCCATCCATTATTATATATATTGTTACAATGTATATAGTAAAACGACAGTATTTTAATTAGTGGGTGAGAAAACTGAAAGATTATGCAGCAACAAGACAGTATAATGAGATACGCAACAAAGACGTAACGGATAATGAATTTTATAGTGGATTGAAAAAGGGAATGCCTATAGCGTTAGGTTATATACCTGTTTCATTTACATTTGGATTGATGGCAGTAACTGGTGGTATACCTATATGGCTGACTATTTTTATATCCTTATCGAATCTTACTTCAGCTGGACAATTTGCTGGAACTGGATTAATAATAGCAGGAGCATCATATTTGGAAATCGGAGTGACAACATTAGTTATAAATATACGTTATATGCTTATGTCGTTAGCTCTATCTCAAAAGATCAAGAAACCTATGAGTATTTTCAGAAGGTGTTTATTAGCATTTGGAATTACAGATGAAACATTTACTTTAGCAGCTATGGAAGATGGAGAAATTTCTTTTCTCTATATGTTAGGTTTGATTACAGGTCCTTTTTTGGGATGGGGACTAGGAACTGCATTAGGAGCTTTATCATGTTCTGTATTATCAGAAAATGTTCAAAACTCTATGGGGATAGCACTATACGCTATGTTTATTGCATTGATAGTCCCTGCTTCCAAAAAATCCAAGTCAGCCTTGATAGTAGTTGTTATAGCTGTAGCAATTAATTGTATTTTGACATGGCTTCCTGTATTTAATCATATATCATCTGGTTGGAGAATAATTATAGCAACTATAATCGCATCATCTATTGGTGCTCTTTTGTTTCCAAAGGAGGATGATTAGATGACGGTTACCAAACAATTCATAGCAGTAATGGTTATGGCTTTTGTTACATACATACCAAGGGTAGCACCTTTAGTGATTTTCAAACGTAAGATAAAATCAAGATTCATTCGTTCATTTTTAAGTTATGTACCTTATGCAGTATTGGGAGCTATGACATTCCCAAGCATTCTGTACTCAACACAACACTTGTATTCTGCCATTGCAGGGTTGATAGTAGCGTTGGTAGTAGCCTATTTTGACAAAAGCTTAATAAAGGTGGCTGTAAGTGCTATTTTAACGGTATATATATTTGAATTACTTGTATGACACGTATTAATATTAAAGATAGCCTCTATGGATATGGGTACAAGGATATAAATTAATTGCAAAAAAACTTGCAATTTCTATTGATCTATGGTATAATGCAAAAAGTTATTAAGGTTATGTAAATGTCAAATTGCAACAAGATGTATTTGTTTTATATAAAATTTTAATATGTAATTATTAAAGACTAATAGCGATATTAGTCTTTTTATATTAAAAGAAAAATTAACTTGTAAACTATGTGCTTCAATTTATAGAATCCGCGGCTGGTATAATACTTACATATTTTTGCAATAGGCATTTAAGAATCTAGTAACTCAAAATCTCATTTGATGAGTAAATATATAAGGAGGTGGCAATATGACAAAAGAACTCATATTGACTTTAGTTGGATTATTCATAATCACCTCTCTTACTAATATTTTAGCTACACTTAAAACAATATTGATTTCAAAGAAAATCATGAACCCAGTATACATTTTAGTATTTATAGATGCAATAATATTCGCATCAGTACTTACGAAAGTTACTAGTTCAGGTGGATTTCATTATACAATAGCATATGCATGTGGTAGAACATTTGGTGTGTTTATAGGTGGAAAGATTGAAGAGCGTTTAGCTCTAGGAATTATTGAAGTGGATTTATTTTTAAGCAACAGAGAAAAAATGATTAAAATCGCAGAAAAACTTAGAAGAGAAGGTTATACAGTCAACAATTTCCTTGCTCGTGGTATGAATGGCGATAGAAGACATAAAGTTGAAATAGTAATGAAGAGAAACGAATTCAAGATTTTAGAAAAGATCTTAGATGATTATGAAGTTAAAAATCCTACACTAAAGATTAAGAACTTAAGTAAAGTAGAAGGTAAAATTACAACTACAAGTGTTCACGCTTAGGATAAGAATATAAACATTTTGTAGTTGGAACGTATTGAAAATGTTAATTTCAATTAAATATATTAAAAAAAAGGCAGTTAATCATATGTATTAACTGCTATTTTTTTTGTATAATATTTAGAAGTACATTAGAGTTAATAATAAAATGGTACTCTAGTTAATTGATAAATAGGGAGGAACAGGTATGAGTAAAGATTTTTTTAAGCAGTCTAATCCAGTATGGGTAAATGGATTAGAGAAAGAAAAAAATATGAATTTGGGGCTAAGGGGTACATTCAATGCTGTTAGTAAGGATAAAGTATACATAAATATAGCTACATCAGGGATTTATAGAATATTTTTAAACGGAGAATTTATTAATTATGGTCCAGCCAGAGGACCCCATGATTTATATCGTGTAGACCAAATAGATGTGAGTAGGAATATTAACCAAGGGTTGAATGTTATTGCTGTAGAAGTAGCTTGTTACAACATTAATAGCTTCTATATATTAGACCAGCCTTCATTTATACAACTTGAAGTATTTATTAATGGTGATACGGTATTAGGGACTTTATTGGACAAAGATAAGAAAATGGGTATTAAAATTCTTAAAGATAGACTTCAAAAGGTACAGCGGTATAGCTATCAAAGAACATTTGTTGAAATCTATGATTTGGATAAGGATTATTCTTCTTGGAGAACTGATTTAACAGTACCAATGGGAGAGATAGAATGTTGTATAACAGATAGTAAAAGATTCCTTGAAAGAAGAGTATCCTATCCAAACTTCAATATAATACGTCCACAAAGATTAATATCTTTAGGAAAGATTGATAAATGTAAAAAAACCAGTTACTGGAATGACAGATCTATGCAAGTCTGTGAAACAATAAAAGGATACAGGATAGAAGAACTAGAAGAATTTTTATCCCATGAAGTAGAAGAATTGAACTGTGTCAATAAAAAAGTGATTCATAAGAGTATAAATGATAGTATGCCAATTAACTTGGATGATAACTCTTATTGTATATGTAAGTTAGAACATAATAATACTGGATTCATTGGTTTGAAAGTTGTATGTACCCAAGATACTGTACTATATTTGACATTTGATGAGATAATATCAGATACAGATATTGATTTTAAAAGAATGGGGTGTGTAAATGCTATTAAATATCATCTAAAAAAAGGTGTTCATGAGTTGGAGACCATAGAACCATATACCCTGCAATATCTTAAAATCATTGCACTTACAGAATGTAGAATTACTGACATCTACTTGAAAGAATACGTAAATCCTGATATAGATTCCACAGACTTCAAATGTGACAATCTATCTATCAATAAAATATATATAGCAGGAAAAAGGACGTATAAACAAAACGCACTTGATATTTTTATGGACTGTCCATCCAGAGAAAGAACAGGTTTCTTATGTGATAGTTTTTTTACTGGCAGAGTAGAATATGACCTTACAGGTCGTAATAGGATTGAAAAGAACTTTTTAGAGAATTTTATATTACCAAAGTCATTCAAATTCTTACCAGATGGTATGATACCTATGTGTTATCCAGCTGACCATAATGCTGGGGAATTTATTCCTAACTGGTCCTTATGGTTTATTATTGAACTGCAAGAATATCTTAAAAGAAATAATGATACTAGATTAATAGTAGGGGCTAAGGAAACTGTTTATAATATATTGAAATATTTTAAAACATTCAAAAATGAAGATGGATTATTGGAGAAATTAGAAAGCTGGATTTTTGTTGAATGGTCCAAGTGTAATGATTTTGTCCAGGATGTCAACTATCCCACTAATATGTTGTATTCAGCAGCTCTCATAGCAGCAGGAACCTTATATCAAGATAAGAGATTAATACAAGAAGGAAACAATGTTAAGGAAATAATTAGACACCAAGCCTATAATGGAGAATTTTTTGTAGACAATGCTATTCGGGACAATGGTGAACTGTGTGTATCAAATAATATTACTGAGACCTGTCAATACTATGCTTTCTTTTTTGGGGTCGCTAACAAAAAACTATATCCAAAGCTATATGATATCATTATAAATGAATTAGGACCTAATAGAAAAGGCGAAGAATTAAGTTATGTATATCCTTCAAATGCTTTCATAGGCAACTATCTAAGATTGGAAGTATTGTCAATGAATGGAGAGCATGGACGAGTGATTAATGAGTTGAAAGATTACTTTTTATATATGGCAGAGAAAACAGGAACACTATGGGAGTTTGTTGGAACTACTGCAAGCTGCAATCATGGTTTTGCTTCCTATGTTATTAGATTCATATATCGGGATGGAGCAGGAATCAATAAAATAGATAAGGTAAATAAAGACATTATTATTGATACAGATAATATTACCCTTAACAGTTATGATATGAATTTAATGGTTGAAGATGATACAATACATATTAAATACAAAAACGGTGAATTTATGATTGATAGTGACATTGAATATAAATTAAAAGATATGAAAGGAGATATTTTAAGTAAATAATATTATGATTTTAAAAATTAGTGTACAATAAGTGATTTTTTGCTGTTTGGGAATATATATATATTATAAGATAAAAATACTTTACTAAAATACAGAGATAAATTATTAAAAGGCTTGATTTTTTATTAAAATCGTGATAAAATCTACGCATAGCAAAAACAAATGTTTACGTCAGAAAGACAAATGATTATTTATGTTTATTTATTATATAAGATATATTTAATTAATTCAATAAAAACATTAAAAAAGTGAGGTATAAAAATATGGAAAGTAAATTACGTGTTGGTATAATCGGAGCTACTGGTATGGTAGGTCAAAGATTCATTTCATTATTGCATGATCATCCTTGGTATGATGTAGTATGTCTAGCTGCAAGTCCAAGATCAGCTGGAAAATCATATAATGAAGCAGTAAAAGGTCGTTGGGCACAATCAATAGAAATACCAGAAAAAATCGGTAACATGACTATGATGGATGCATCAAACGTTGAAGAGATAAGTGCAATGGTTGATTTCGTTTTCTGTGCGGTAGATATGGATAAGAAGACTATTCGTGAATTAGAGGAAGCTTATGCAAAAGCTGAAGTACCTGTTGTATCTAACAACTCAGCTAATCGTTGGACTGAAGATGTACCTATGGTAATACCAGAGATCAATGATGAACATTTAAAAATAATTGATGCTCAAAGAAAAAGACTTGGAACAGAAAGAGGATTTATCGCAGTAAAACCTAACTGTTCAATTCAAAGTTATGTTCCAGTTGTCAATGCATTAAAGAAATATAGACCTACAAAAGTTAATGTGTGTACTTATCAAGCAATATCTGGAGCAGGTAAAACATTTGATAGCTGGCCAGAAATGGTTGACAATGTAATACCATATATTGGTGGAGAAGAAGAAAAAAGTGAACAAGAGCCAATGAAAATATGGGGTAAAATCGAAAATGATAAGATTGTTTCAGCTACAGAGCCTGTAATTTCTGCACAATGTATTAGAGTTCCAGCAGCTGATGGTCATTTAGCAGCGGTTTCTATAAGTTTTGAGGAAAAACCTGAAGTTAATGAAGTTATCAGTATATTGAATAGTTATTCAGGTAAACCACAAGAATTGAAACTTCCATCAGCACCAAAACAATTTATGAAATACATGGAAGAAGATAATCGTCCACAAACAAAGATTGACCGTAATTATGAAAATGGAATGGGTGTAACAGTTGGTAGATTTAGAGAAGATAACTTATATGATTACAAATTCGTATGTCTATCTCATAACACTCTAAGAGGTGCAGCTGGTGGAGCAGTTTTAATCGCTGAATTATTAACAGCTGAAGGATATATTACAGCAAAATAAAATACTCATATGGAAGGTTGCCTCATGGCAATCTTTTATATTGCCAAAATACAAAAATCGATAAGTACATTTCATAACCACATAACATACTATATATAAGAATAATATTATCGAGGAGAAAATATGGTACCAAATATGTGTTACGATAGATATCCTCCCACCTATCAAAAAAAGGTAAACTGTGAAGATAAGAGATTGATAACTGTAGTAGGTATAGGTAAGGTTGAAGTGGAACCAGATACTGCAATTCTCAAATTAGGTGTTATAACAAAGAATGAAGATGTAGTGATGGCACAAGATGAAAATAAAAATATCATGGATCAAGTAATCAAAGGGCTTGTAGATGATGGTGTTAGTAAAACAGAGATTAAGACCATCCAATACACAGTTGTACCACAATATGATTATATAGAGGGTAAACAAGATTTTAGAGGTTATGAAGTAAGGCATGTAATTGAAATAACAGTTACTGATATTAATACAGTCGGTATGATTATACAAAATGCAGTTAAGAATGGTGTGAATTATCAACAAGGATTAAATTTTACAGTGGATGAACCAGATAAATACTATGAAGATGCATTGGAATTATCAATAATAAATGCTAGGGATAAAGCTGAAAATATAGGAATGACACTTAGAACAAGAATTAATCCACGACCTATAAAAGTCATAGAAAAGACAAAGCGTGATCAAATAAAACCTTATGAAACAGCTATTTATAGAGATGGTGGAATACCTGTTCAATCGGGTAAGTTGAGTATAGTAGCTATGGTAGAAGCTACATTTGAATATTAGAGGAGAGTTGTATCATAGATATTTTTATGGTTATACCATGAAATTAATGTTTGTGATACAATCTCCTTTTTTGTTTTGTATAAACGACTTAATCAACATATAAATTCGTTATTATAAGCTAAACATAGCCTGTTTTAATGGTATAAAAAGTTAAAATGACTATAAAGTAGTTACATTTTTAGAAAAAAGTATTGACTTTTTACAAAATATGTATTACTATGATTACAGAAAACCGGTTTACTGAATAACTAATTTATATATCTTGCAAGATATGAATAACTAACTTCATTGTATACTAATCTTAAATTCATAATGAAACAAACAACTGAATACAGGAAATATAATAGAATTTAGGAGGAATTTTTGTGAAAAAAAAGATGTTAAGTTTTTTATTGAGTCTATGCATAATTTTTACATTGACGACTTTTAATGCTAATAATGTCCATGCTTATTCTAATGGTTCATATTATACAAAACCAGCATATACGGCTACTGATCTATATGTTATAGATATTCAGAATATGACCCATGCAGAAAGAACGATGATAGCAACTTTACAAGGAATAGTTGCTAATAAGACATCATCACAAATATACATAATTGATTCAGACCCATACTTTACAGAAGATGCATACTCAAGATATCTTAATGATCTGGTAAGCAAAAAAGGGATAACTTATCAACAAGTCAATAGTGCATGGGATTTAATTGATACATTCAGTCAGTATATTGATGGATACATATTGTATCAAGGGGGTACTGATTCTATGAATGCAGCTAATTCATTAGCAGGAGTATTGGATGCTGTTGCAGTAGAAGCAAGTATTGAAACAACAGCACAAAATAATGGATTAACTCTAGTGCAGGATGTTACTGGTAAAAACGAATCATGGGTAGTAGATAACTATTGGAACCAGTTGAATCACAGCATTGTCATAGAAGCAAAAGAAGATGATGAACATTCAACCCACTTAAGAGATTTTGCAGCAATGAACAAGGCTCTTGTCTTTTATGATGGCAATTCAAGTTTTAGAACATCAATAATGCAAAAATTAGATCCTGATTCAGTTGTTTTTGGATGGGGAGATACCAGTGGTGGTTCAGAAGAAGCCTTTATATCAAACAGCTCCTATAATGGTGTAATGAGCATTCCTTCTGATTGGGCACTTAATTTATCAGTTCTAAGCGGATTTTCAGCAGGAATATATTCTCAAAATACTGCACAAGCTACTAATGAGGAAAATGTCCATTATGTAACATTCTATGTGTCAGATGGAGATAACCTACAATGGACTCTTAACAGAGGAAATGAAGATGATTGGTGGGGAAGTCAATCAAGAGGTAATTTTGCATTAGGTTGGACAATGCCTCCTGGAATGATAGATCTATCACCATCTGTATTAGACTGGTACTATGAATCAGCAACTCCAAATGATAACTTTATCGTAGGACCTTCTGGAAGTGGATTCATTTATCCAGAATCTTATCCAGCAAGTGAGCTTGATTTACATACTCAGAGATTAAATGATTATATGGGTAAATTGGATATGGGTATTGTAGCTGTAATTGGAAGAAATTCATTTAATAATACTTCAATATGGGATAAATATACTATGCAGTCTAACATCGACGGTTTATTCTACTATGAGTGGACATCATATTTTGGGAGTCCTTACAATGGAGATATCTTATGGTCCAATGGAAAACCTGTTATATCAACTAGTATGAAATTGGCTGATGGACTTTCATATGCTTACAAAAAAGATCAAGTAGTGAATTACCTTAATAGCCAACCTACAGACACTCACAGTGAAAGTGGATATTCAATGATAGCAATTGATGCATGGAACAATTATGACCTACCAGCAACTATACAATATATTGTTGATAGATTAGATTCTGATGTGAGAGTAGTTGCTCCTGATGAATTTGTTAGATTGATAAAAGAAAACATCAACCAGACTGCTGAAACTTTTAAATTACTTACTCCTTCAAATAATAGTAGTTGGGTTTCTAAAACAAATACAGCTTTTGATTGGGAAGATTCTGTAGGAGCAGACAGCTATAGAATCATTGTAGACAACAATAGTGATTTTTCCAGTCCTGAGATTGATGTTCCAGGCATTACAACTAGCAATTATACTTCAACCATCACACTAGAAAGATGGACAAATTATTATTGGAAAGTAATTGCGGTAGATGATAATATTACAACTCAATGCAATGATATATTTACTTTTACAACAAGTTTCTTTTAGTCAAGTTAATGCATAACACCTTTTACCCTTATAGATATTATAATTGTTAATTACCATTTACATATATTGATAATTATGATATTATGGAGTAGAAAACCGGTTCGCTATTACGGTCTGAAGCAGTATTTTAAGGTAAAAAGGTGGTTAAAGAATGAGTACAATTAATGATGTATCAAAATTAGCTGGAGTTTCAAAATCAACTGTATCCAACGTGTTTAATAATACTAAATATGTAAGTGAAGAAATTACTGACAGAGTTTTGAAGGCTGCACAAGAGTTGAATTATTATCCTAATAAACTAGCTACAGGTCTAGCCAATAAAAAAACTTATATGATAGGTTTGTTTTTAGAAAATCTAGGTGAGTTTCGAAGTATGCATCATCAGATCATTGAAGGTGTTGCTATGAAATTGAATGAGTTCAATTATAACGTTATCCTATATATTGATAGAGATAATGAAAAGATACCTAAAGGTGCTAAGTTAAGGATAGAACCAATAGATGGAGCGATTATCTTGGACCCGGAAATTGAAGATATACGTATTAAAGACTTCGTTAGCTCGGGTACGCCCATCGTATTGGTTGGAAAAGCACCAAAATCATATGAGAACTTAAGCAGTCTAGATGTGGATAATATTGAAATAGCTTATAGTGCAACAAAAATGCTCATAAAGAACGGTCATGAAAAGATTGCATTCATAAACAGCAAACCTAATCTAACTATAACATCTGACCGTTTAAAAGGATATATAAAAGCTCTATCAGAAAACCAGATTGATTTTGAACCTTCTTATATATATAACTGTGATAATACAATAATAAAGGCAAAGAAATTAGCAGGCAGTATTTTGGAAAAGGGAGAATTCAGTGCGATTATTACTGAATCAGATGTAGTGGCACTTGGGGTATATGAAGAAGCAAAATCTAAAGGTATTAACATACCAGGTGACATTTCCGTTTTTGCATTAGGTGGTATGGATTATTTCTTGACTCCTGAAGTCAGCAGGGTAGTAGTAGATTATAAAAAATTGGGTGAGGCTGCTGCGAAACAGATAACCATGATTATAGATAATAACCAGCAATCATCAAATCTCATCCTAAATGAATACAAAATTATTAAAACAGGTTCTGTAGGACAAGTTTCAATAAGATAAACAAAAAAAATATCATAAGTATAAGGTTCTAGGGAGGATATAATATGTTTAACACTAAAAAAATGTTTACTATTGTTATGAGTATATTAATGGCAATGAGTTTATTTACTGGATGCGGCTCAAAAGAAACAGTCTCCAATGGAGATTCACAAAACACTGATGGAAAAGTGAACGAGCAGCAAGGAGATAGTAAGAAACAAGTTAAACTCAGTATTTGGTGGGCAAGTCAAGATGAATTCAAGCAACCACTGTTAGATGCCATAGCAGAATATGAGGCTGAACATCCTAACGTTAAGATTGAACCAGAATGGTTAGCTAATTTTGATTACTATGATAATTATAAAGTTGCTCTAGCAGGAAAGACAGCTCCTGATATTGTAAAGATAGATCATGTATTTGTTCAAACTTTAGGTTATAATGACCAGATTTTAGAGTTAAGTGAATTTGGAGCAAATGACATTAAAGACAAATTTGTGGAATCAGCATGGAAAGCAAATATGTATCAAGATAATGTTTATGCATTACCATTTGACGCTAATACATTAGCATTGATGTATAATGAAGATTTATTGGCTAAAGCAGGCAAAGAAGTTCCTACAACATACGAAGAATTAAAAGATGTTGCGTTAGCAATAAATGATTTAGGAGAAGAAGGTGTATATGGATATACTGTTCCTGTTAATCCAAAGGGAAGTGGATTCCTATCTTTCCAATTTAGTTCATGGGTTGCTAGAAATGGTGGTTCTATCCTAAATGACGATTGGAGTGCAAGTACATTAGACAGTAAAGAAGCTGTTAATGCATTACAGCAAGTAGATGATTTACTTAGCTGTGGAGCCATACCACCAAATGTATATCTTGAAAATGAATTCTATGAAGGTAAAATCGGGTTATTAGAAATGGGATGTTGGAATATAAATAGACTTAATGCTGATGAAACAGCAAGTTTGAATGTTGCACCATTAGTATCATTGAAAGACGGTGTTACAGGATATGCACCATTAGGATTATATAGTCTTGCGATAACAAAAGCAACAAAACATCAACAAGAAGCATATGATTTCTGTAAGTTCCTAGCAACCAATAAAGATCTACAGTTATCCTACGCTAAACAAACTCATCTAATGCCTTCATTAAAAGATTCATTAGAGGATGAAATGTTTAATACTCCAGAGTGGAAAGTATTTGTTGAACAATTCAAAAATACTGTATCAAGACCAGGAAGTCCAGCATGGCCTTCAATTGATAAGCATCTTTCAAATGCAATTCAAAAAGTTCTTACTGGTGTTGCAGAGCCAGAAGAAGCGTTAAAGGAAGCAAAAAAATTATGTGACGAAGAGATAAAAAATATCAAATAGAATCCTAGTCAACAATTGCATAAATAAAATAGGGCATCTAATAATATAGGCTAAATAATCTATTAGCTGTTAGTATTATTAGACAGCCCTTATTTTGAAAGAAGGTTAATGATGAAAAGTAAGGCTGTTAAAGAAAACAAGAAAAGTTATAAGAGGATTAGAGTCAAATATAAAAATGAAATAATAGCATATAGAATGCTTGCAATACCATTAATTCTTTGGGGAATATTTTTTCTGTTTGCATTGTTTAGAGTAATATATCTTAGTTTTACGGATTGGAATATATTCAAAGCTCCAGATTTTGTTGGACTAGATAATTATATTCGTATATTCACTAATGATGGAGGTCTATGGAAAGCTTTTAACAATACCTTCATATGGACTATATTCACTGTAATAGGACATAATCTAATCGGGCTTGGTACAGCTTATATGATTACTTGTATTTCAAAGGGAGAAAAGTTCTTCAGGGCGGCACTATTCTGGCCTATACTAGTTTCACAGGTTGTAGGAGCCACAATGATAGAATGGATTTTCGATCCAAGTCCTTATGGTTTCTTGAATACAATATTAGGTCATTTCGGAATCAAATCCGTAGCCTGGCTGTCTGACCCAGATATGGCGTTGATATCATTGATGCTTTATCCACTATTTTTAGGTTTTGGAATAAGAATGCTTATTTATCTAGCTGGATTGAAACAAATCCCCAAGACATTCTATGAAGCTGCTAAGATTGATGGAGCAAGTAATTGGACTATCTTCAAAAAAGTCACAATTCCTCTGTTAAAACCAATTATCTTATTAAATATAGTATACACGACAATTGAAAGTTTTAAGGTAATAGGACCAATGCAGCTTGTTACTAAAGGAGGACCTATCGGCAGTACTATGTCAGTGGTTCTTAGAATATATCAAGACGGTTTTGTTGAGAATAAAATGGGATATGCATCATCTATTGCAGTTATGTTTTTCATATTTATTCTTATTGTTACTATTATACAATTCAGATTTGAAGGGGAGAAGGTAACTTATGAATAAGGGTAAAAATAAAATCAGGAACACAATATTTTATATCATCTTGAGTATCTTTGCATTTGTTCAGCTATTCCCTTTTTATCTAAGGATAGTGTACTCACTGCAACCAAAAGATTTCTTGCCTGAAATGGGTAAAATATATCTATTGCCCAAAGGATTTCATTTTGAGAATTATGTTCAGGCATGGAAAATGTCAAATTTAGGAATAGGATACAAAAACAGTTTGATTTATGTTACAATATTTACTTTGGTAAGTGCATTCATTGCAATTTTAGTAGGTTATGTAATTGCAAAGAAGAAGTTTAGAGGCAGAAAAATAATATTTGTTATGTTACTATCAACGTTGATGGTACCAGCAGAAGTATTATTAATACCTAACTATATCCTAGTCAGAGATTTGAAGATTCTAAATACTTTGGCTGCACTTATTATACCAGGATTAGTCAATATTGTTGGGATATTTCTTGCAAAGCAGTTTTTAGAAACCCTTCCTGATTCAATAATTGAATCTGCATACATAGATGGTGCTAGTGAAATGAAGATTTTCTTTAAGGTTGTATTGCCATTATCAGGTCCTGTGATAGCTACATATTTCATAATCACATATACTCAGATGTGGAACGATTATCTATGGCCTATGATAGTTACCAACAAAGCAGAAGTATTTACAGTTCAGCTTAGTTTAATGGGATTTCAGACTAATTTCCAGACTGGGTACGATATGATTCTTGAATCGGCGGCATTGATTACGACTTTAGCACCAATAGTAATTGTATTTTTAATATTCCAGAAAAAATTCGTTGAAGGAATTAGTATGACAGGAATTAAATAATTGTTTTAGTGAGAAAATATTAGCAAAAGTTAAGCAAAGTTAGATAAGATGGGAGTAAGTATAATTATGCCATATAATAAAAAAAAGATGTATGTCTATATTCAAAACGTGATTGATAAAGTTAATAAAGCTATGTATGAAAAAGTGGCAGAATTAGATGCTGTTGCATGGATTACCAAAGAACCGATTCCATTCCATGAAAGATGTAATGGAGAGAAAAAACAAGTTCACATAGGAGAAACTTGGGGACAATTATGGGATTGTGGATGGTTTAATTTTACAGGAGAAGTTCCTAAGACACAAAAAGGGCAAAAAATCGTTCTGTTGATCGACGTTAATGGTGAGGGTTGTGTTTTTGATAAAGATGGTTGTCCTATTAGAGGATTGACAAATATAAGCTCTTCCTTTGATTTTTCATTAGGAAAACCTGGCAAAAAGGTTGTACAGTTCCTTGAAAACGCTGAAGGTGGAGAAAAAATTGATATATGGATAGAAACAGGTTGTAATGACCTATTTGGCAGATATAGTAAAGAGGGTACTCTGGAAGAGGCTTGTGTTGCTGTATGCAACCAAGAGATGAGAGCTCTATATTATGATTTTCAAGTATTATATGAATTGATGTCTCAGTTACCTGATAGTGAATCAAGGCATATGAGTATACTTTATAAATTAGATGAAGCTACAAAAGTCTTGAAAGACTATACAGAAGAAGAGGCAGTGAAGGCAAGAAAAATATTGATGAGTGAGTTGAACAAAAAAGGCGGCGACCCATCTTTAACAGTAAGCGCTATTGGTCATGCTCATATTGACCTAGCATGGCTATGGCCTATTAGAGAAACTATTAGAAAAGGGGCTAGAACCTTTTCAACAGTATTAGAGATGATGGAACGTTATCCAGATTATATTTTTGGAGCTAGTCAACCTCAACTCTATGCATGGATGAAGGAACGTTATCCTAGTTTATATAAAAAAATTGAACAAAGAATCAAGGATGAACGATGGGAAGTACAAGGTGCCATGTGGGTAGAGCCTGATACCAATATTTCTGGTGGAGAAGCATTGATTAGACAAATAGTATATGGTAAAAGATTTTTCAGAGAAGAATTCGGTAAAGATATGAAGATATTATGGCTCCCAGATGTCTTTGGATATACTGGTTCATTGCCCCAAATACTAAAAAAATCAGGTGTTGATTATTTTATGACCATAAAATTGTCATGGAGTGAAATTAATCAATTCCCTCATCATACATTTAATTGGCAAGGTATAGACGGTACAAAAATATTATGCCATATGCCTCCAGAAGGAACCTATAATAGTTCAGCCAGTCCTCAAGCAGTTAAAAAGACAGAGGCACAATACTTGGATAAAGGAGTCTCCGACAACTGTCTAATGCTATTTGGAATAGGTGATGGTGGTGGAGGACCTGGAGCAGAACATTTGGAAAGACTTGAAAGAGTTAAAAATCTTAATGGATTGTCACCTGTAGTACAAGAGTCCTCACTTGATTTTTTCAAAAGGATAGACAAAGATTCTCATAAGTATAAAACTTGGAATGGTGAGTTATATCTTGAAAAGCACCAAGGTACTTTTACGTCACAGGCAAAAAATAAGAAGTACAATAGAAAAATGGAAATAATGTTGAGAGAATTAGAACTTTCATCCATGTTAGCACAAGTAAATGCTCAGATGGTATATCCACAAGAAGAAATTGAAGAAATATGGAAAGAAGTTTTACTATATCAATTTCATGATATTCTACCTGGTTCATCTATTAAACGTGTATACGATGAAAGTCTTGATAGATACCAAGTATTAATGAACAAAACGCAAGAAATGATTCAAAAATCTCTTGAAGCAGTAGCTGATAATATTGATACTCATGAAATAGATAATCCCCATATGGTATTTAATTCACTCTCATGGGAACGTAAAGAGTGGATAAAAGTAAAAGATGATTGGCAATATTTATCAGTACCACCAATGGGATATTCAGTGGTAGACGAAAAAGAAATAGATGATATTAGTGATAAACTAGTAGTAAAAGAAGATTGTTTGGAAAATGAACTAATCAAACTACAGTTCAATGATGATGGAACAATAAAATCAATATATGATAAAGAATACCAACGAGAGGTTATACAAGATGGTGTAAAAGCTAATGTATTAGCTGTTTATGATGATCAGGGAGATGCATGGGATTTTGATATAAATTATGACGAAAGACCATTTGACAGTTTTCAACTTAGATCAAGAGAAAACTATATAGATGGACCAAAAGCAATTATGAAACAAGTATATAACTTGGGAGAATCAAAGCTTATACAAAAAGTTATTCTAACAAAAGATAGTAGAAGAATTGATTTCAAAACCGAAGTTCAGTGGCAAGAAAGTAATAAAATGTTACGAACTTCTTTCCCAGTGGACGTATATGCTACAGACGCAACATGTGATATCCAATTCGGTACTATAAAACGCCCACTTAACAGAAACACAAGCTGGGAATCTGCCAAATACGAGATATGTGCTCATAAATGGGTAGATATTTCCCAAAGGGATTATGGTGTAGCATTGATGAATGATTGCAAATATGGATATAAGGTTCTTGAAAATACTATAGATCTAAATTTATTGAGAAGCACTAATTATCCTGGTGTCAATGCCGATAAGGGCAAACATGAATTTACTTACTCTCTATATCCTCATAATGGAGATTATGTAACAGGTGAAGTTGCTAAAAGAGCAGATGAACTTAATATTCCACTGAATTGTATAAAAGTCAATTCAAGTAAAGATCAATTACCAAAAACAAAATCATTCATTGAGATATTAGACGGAGATGTAGTAATTGAATCAGTTAAAAAAGCAGAAGATGATAATGATATTATAGTCAGATTATATGAAAATAATAGTTCAAGTGTTAATGCTCAGATATTCTTCAACTTTAATGTGAAATCCGTCCAACTAGTTGATATGATGGAGGAGAACGCCAGTGATATACCAATTGAGAAAGGTATAGTTAATCTAAAATTCAAACCTTTTGAGATACACACATTGAAGGTTAGTATCTAATTAGATAGAGCTTATAATGTATAATTAAATTAAATATATTTATTTAAAATATGATAATAAAATTTGGTTAAGTCAGATATTAACCAAATTTTTTTATTATCTAGTGAAACAAACTATCAGACAAATAAATATTAATTAATATCTGAGTAAGAAAAAATTAATATTGTCTTAATAACATTTAATTGTTATGAAATACTATAAAAGACTAATTATTGTATAATAAATAAGTTGAGACATATTAATAATGCTATTAGGAGGAGATATTGTGTTTGGTAAACAGAAAAACGGGATGAAATTTCTTAGGACAAGGTTATTCTTGGATAACTTGAAAAGCTTTATAAAAGGCTGGCTGCTTAAGTTTACTAATATGAAAATCGGGAACCAAGAAAGTATTAGTGAATGGCATCTTATATCTGAATACAAAATAGATATTAATTGGAGAGAGGAATTAGGAGAAGTAAATCATAGCAGAATACATAACATGAGTCTAGGGGCAGATACAATCAATGGAACACTGCTTAAGCCTGGTAAGGTATTTTCCTTAAGAAAGATTCTAGGAGAGGCGACTACACAGAAAGGATATGCACAGGGACCTGTTTTCAGAAATGGTAAAACTACTTATACTACAGGTGGGGGGCTTTGTCTAGATAGTTCAGTCTTGTTTAATGCTGTATTATATGGCAATCTGAAAATATTAGAAAAATATAATCATAGTACCGACTTATGGGGAGAAGATAGATTTGTAGATCTTGGCAGAGATGCAACCTATGTTTACGGAAGAAAAGATTTGAAATTTCAAAATAACACTAATTCAGATATAGTAATTAACATGGGTGTATCAAAAGAAGATTTGTATATATGGTGTAAGATACTATCTAGAGATCAAGTGGTAACCAAGGTCAGAGTTGAAAAGAATATAGTCAATGAACTGCTACCTGAGGATAGTGAGAATATAGAATTTGTTAAAGGGTGGGAAGTCATAACTAATAGATATAGTCAATTAGATGAGGGGGAAGTTCTTACTTATTCTAAGAAAGAGATATATAAACCTTTTGTGAAGGGTATATGTTAATAAGTGTTGTGAAGATACATGTAGAATTTTAAAAGTTCTGGTGTATCTTTTTTTATATATTAAGGTAAGTCAGAAAAAAGAGTTTTGTTCTGACGTGGTTTTCTTATAGCTATCAGATGTTTAAACATGTTAAGATAACAAAAAAAATTAGTATTGACAACACTATAATGTCAGATTATAATATAATCATAATACGATATCGAAAACCGATAACAATAAACGATAGGAGTTAATGATATGAAAAATAGTATAAGCAAAAGATTATTCCAGGGTTTTATATGCCTACACATTTTACATCATGCAAGTAAAGAACCTATATATGGGAGCTGGATGCTGGAGGAATTATCAGAACATGGGTATAAACTTAGTCCAGGAACTCTATATCCTATATTACACAATCTTGAAAAAGAGGGATTCATTAATCATTATAATGAAAAGGTAAAAGGGAAAATCAGAAAATATTACTCCATTACCGAAGAGGGTAAAAAAGAGTTAAAGGAATCAAAGAGATATTTGGCAGAACTTATAGGTGAAATAGGAGTTGAAGAGGAGGAATAAAAATGTTTGAATTACAAGGTGTGAAATTTAAACACATAATAGACTTGCCATTATTAAAAATCCAAGAAAATAAAATTACAACATTAGTAGGGGAAAGTGGAGGAGGAAAAACAACAATACTGAAATTGTTAAACAAAATGATTTCACCTACAGAGGGGAAAATCTTATTTCAAGGTAAACCACTTGACGAAATAGATTCAATCACACATCGAAGACAAGTTACAATGCTATCCCAAACCCCTATAGTATTTCAAGGAAATATCAAAGATAATCTTCTAATTGGATTGAAATTTCAAGATAAAGAATTCCCTAACGATGATTATCTACGAGAAATATTACTAAAAGTCCAATTAAATAAAAATCTTAATGATGATGCAGAACTCCTATCAGGTGGAGAAAAACAAAGACTATCACTAGGAAGAATCCTTCTCCTTGATTCACCTGTATATCTATTAGACGAACCATCATCAGCCTTAGATGACAGTACCGAAGACCTAATAATACAGATGATCACCAATTTTGTAAAAGAAAACAACAAAACCCTTATAATGGTAACTCATTCCAAAGAAATAGCAAACAAATATTCTGATACAATAATAAAAATAAATAAAGGAAAACATAAAATGGAGGGAGACATATGAATGGAATAATAGACTTAACAATCATACAAGTAGCACTAGCCTATATATTTGTACTTTTCGTACTTGTCATAGTTAGGCTCAGAGGAATCAACAGAGAAAAAGAAATAATAATATCATCAATAAGAATGACCCTACAACTTATCCTCACCGGTCACGTACTACTATTTGTATTTAACAACCCAAATCCCTATATCACAATAGCCATAATAATAATAATGGAGATCTTCGCAATATACACCATCTTCAAGAAATTTAAAACAAAACTATCACCACAGCTAAAAAAAGTCATAGCACTATCCATGAGCATCGGCACATTAATATGCCTGACCTACTTTTTATTTATAGTCATCCGTATTCCAAAATGGTATGAACCCCAATACTTTATCCCCATAGCCGGAATGCTCATAGGAAACTCAATGACAGGCATCTCTCTAGGAATAAACTCACTAATAGAAGGAATGACAACCAATAAAGCCACAATAGAAGAAGCACTTATCCTAGGCGCAACCCCACAACTAGCTTCCAAAAATGTAATAAACAAAGCCTTCGACTCCGCAATACTCCCAACAATCAATTCAATGCTGGGAATGGGAATAATCTTTCTCCCAGGTATGATGACCGGTCAAATACTAGCAGGAGTAATACCAACAACCGCTATAACATACCAAATAGCCATCATGCTAGGCATTTTCGGATCTGTATCATTAACCGTCATAATAATGCTCCACCTAGGATACAAAACATTCTTCAATAAACAAAATCAATTAAATCATTAAATACTAATGAGATTTCATTAATTCTTGTGTAAGCGTTATGTTGAAATGATAGCAAAACACAGTTGACAAATAGTATGAATAGGAATATACTAACAAATAGATAATCGGATTATCGGTAATCGAATTATCGAATAGAAGGAGGTTTTTTATGTCTGTACAGGATACTAGCTTAAATCCAAAAATAACTGAAAGTGCTATAAAAGAATTTTTAGAGTACGGCTATCTTAATGCTTCAGTGAAAAGAATATGTGAGAATGCTGGAGTGACTACAGGTGCATTATACAAGAGGTACAAGGGGAAAGAAGATTTATTCGATTCTATTATAGAGCCTATATATGACAAACTTGAGAAACTATCAGATAATAGGATAAGCAATACCTTGAAAATATTAGAGAGCAAAGAGCTAGAAAAATTTTGGTCAAATCCAATTGAAACATATAAGTATCAAATAAATTATTTATATGATCATTATGAAGGTATGAGGTTACTTCTGTGTTCATCAGAAGGAACCAAGCATAGTGGGTTTTTACATGGATTTGTTACAAAGATTACAAATCTAACTTATGAGATTATTGAAGAAATTTATAAAAGAGGTTTAAGTTGTTCCTTGATGGACAAGGATACACTTCATATGCTATTAACGGCTTATTGGACTACAATATTTGAATCAATTATTCACAGTGATTCAAGGGAAGTGGCACTAAAAAAATCCGAAACTATAGCAGTATTTTTTAATTGGAGTAAGGTGTTTGGTTTCTAAAGGAGGTTAATTATATGCTGAAAAAAATATTTTCTTATGCAGGAAAATATAAGAAAAATGGATATACTGCTGTAATTTTAATTCTACTAAGTGTACTTAGTGAAATTACTGCATTTTATTTAGTGTATTGCATCATTAAAGAATTAATTAGTGGATTAAGTGCATTTAACTCTGTATCAATATACGTTGTAGGAATTTTTATTGCTTACTTATTAAAATCAACGTTGTTTTCCTTTGGTCTTGATCAGTCTCATGTATTTGCATTTAATACCTTATGTAATATTAGAAAGGCATTAGCTAAAAAGCTGAAAAAAATGCCACTTGGTACAATAACAAATAAGGGAGCAGGTATGTATAGACAAAACTTTGTTGATGATATAGAAAGTATAGAACTATTACTTGCTCATGCTTTTCCAGAGGGTTTACCATATGTGATTTCAAGTATTAGTGTATACGTAGTTTTGTTTATTGTTGATGTTAGGTTGGGACTACTAAGTTTGGTTACGATTCCTATTGCTGTAGTTGCAATGGTTGGAATGGTAAAAGATGGAGTAGAGCAAAGTAAACAATATAGAAATAGTCTTATTAAGCTTAATAAATCTATTGTAGAGTATGTATCGGGAATGGAAGTTGTTAAAATATTTAATAAGACTTCAATATCTAATAAGAAAATTGATGATTCAATAAGCGAATACAAAGAGTTTACAAAAAAATGGTATAAGGTTAATTTTAATTATATGGCTGTGTTCCAATCTGTATTGCCATCAACAATTGCTTTTATGCTACCAGTTGGTATGATGATGGTTTTAAACAATACAATGGAACTATCAACATTATTGTTTGGTATAATTCTCGCATTAAGTATAAGTACGCCATTATTAAAGATAATGAACTTTGTGCCTATGATGTATAATGTTGTGAAAAAAATTGAAAAACTTGAAGTAGAATTTGATGAGGCTGAGCTTGTTGAAAAACCTAGAGATAAAGACATAGTGTCTACAAAAATTGATTTCGAACAAGTTACTTTTGCTTATGATAAGGTACGTGTTATAGATAATATGACTTTTACAATTAATGAGGGAGAGAAAATTGGTATTGTTGGTGAAAGTGGAAGTGGTAAGAGTACGATAGGTCGATTAATTATGCACTATTGGGACGTGAATAATGGCGCAATTAAATTTGGCGGTATAGACATTAGAGAGATTTCGTTAACAAAGCTAATGGAAAATATCAGTTATGTGTCACAGGATAATTTTCTATTTAACATATCTATTAAAGAAAACTTGTTAATTGCAAAGTCAGATGCTACTGAAGATGAGATAGTTGCAGCTTGTAAGGCTGCAAGTTGTCATGATGTAATTATGAGCCTATCCAATGGATATAATACGAATGTAGGTGATAGTGGGAATAAACTCTCTGGTGGAGAACGTCAAAGGATAACTATAGCTAGAGCAATATTAAAGGATACAAATATAGTGATTCTTGATGAAGCAACGTCATTTACAGATGCGAAAAATGATGCACTTATAAATAAAGCCATAAGGAATCTAACGAAAGATAAGACAGTTATAACAGTCGCTCACAAACTATCAAGTGTAAGCAACTCTGACAAAATCATGTTGATAGATAAAGGTAGATTAATCGATTTTGCACCTCATGATGAGCTATTAAATAATGACATCTATAAAAATCTTTGGGAAAGATACAATATGACATTAGATTATAGATTCAAAGTAAGGGAGGTATAGTATGTTAAAGATAATAAGAAGAATATTTATCATAGCCGAAGAAGATAGAAAAAGTCTTTATATAAGTATAATTTTTTCTGTACTTGAAAATATGACTATATTTGTACCATATATGCTTGTATTTTATTCCTTGAATAATTATCTGAATGATGATTTAACCTATACTAGTATAAGGAACGTAAGTATAGCAATGTTGGTGAGCATTATTTTTCGGTGTATATTTAGAAGAATTGTTGATGGATTACAAAGTGCAAAGGGATTAAATATATTTGCAAAACAAAGATTAAAGTTAGTTGAACACCTCAGAAAACTATCATTGGGGTATTTTTCAGAGGGGAATATTGGGAATATTATTTCTGTGTTAACGACAGATATTATATTTGCAGAAGAAAATGGTATGATTTTTCTAGGACAATTAATTTCGGCGTACATTAGTCTGTTGCTTACTTCTATATTTATGTTTTATATAAACATGTGGTTAGGTTTTGGATTTGTCATCATAGTTTTCATAGCTTTTTTAACTATTAATTATTTGGATCTAGTAAATAAGAAACATGGAGCCATAAGACAAGAGCAGTTCGCTAATTTATCTAGTGCTGTAGTGCAGTTTATTAAAGGAGTTGGAACTATTAAGGCATTTGGTATGGAAAACGAAGACAATATAGATCTTGAAAAGAATTTTGAAAAAAGTAAAAACAAGGCAATTATTTTTGAAAAAGCATATTTACTTCCTAGGATACTAACAGAAAGTTCTCATTACATAGGTATTGCTTTACTAATTTCATTATCATTAATACTTTACTTTTCAAGTTATATCAGTTTGGAATTTGTCCTTGGAATGATGATATTTGCACCTATTTCCTTAGATTCAATTATGGTTATAGTAAATGGGGTAACACGTTTTGATATCCTTGAAGCTGGATTAGATAGATATGATGAGATAATGGCGGTAAAGGAACTTAAAGACACCCATAAAAACATTGAACTTGATAACTTGGATATTGAATTTTCTAATGTAAGATTCGCATATGATAAAAAGGATGTAATAAAAGACATAAATTTTAAAATACCAGAAAAAACATTTACTGCCTTAATTGGTCCATCAGGTGGAGGTAAGAGCACGATTACTAATTTAATCTCCAGATTTTGGGATGTTGATAATGGTAAAGTGACCATTGGTGGGGTAGATATTAAAGAAATTTCCTTAAATACCTTATTATCAAAAATAAGTATGGTTTTTCAAAATGTGTATTTATTTGAAGATACAATTGCTAATAACATAGCTTTTGGTGCGGAACAAGCAACCCATGAGGAAATTGTTGAAGCAGCAAAAAAAGCTAGATGCCATGAGTTTATATCGGATTTAGCAAATGGGTATGATACAGTGGTGGGAGAAGGAGGTGCAACCCTTTCTGGTGGTGAAAAACAAAGAATATCAATTGCAAGAGCAATACTAAAGGATTCCCCTATTATTCTGCTAGATGAAGCAACATCAAGTGTCGATCCAGAAAATGAGCTGTTTATTCAAGAGGCAATTAATGAGCTTGTAAAAAATAAAACTTTGGTGGTGATTGCCCATAGATTATCAAGTATAAAAGAAGCAGATAGTATTTTGGTTATTGATGATGGTAAAATGGTAGAATCAGGAAATCATAAAGAACTTATTATGCAAAATGGAATATATAAAAATTTGTGGGACTTAAGTCAATTGGTATAATACTCAAATTCATGTGGTCAAAGCTAATTTAGCCACATGAATTTGAGTTGTATTATACTTATTTCACTACAACCTTCAAATACTTCTTCTTACCCCTCTTCAAAACAATCTCACCATTCTCAACCCTATCTTCACCAACAACTAAATCAACATCTTCCACCTTAACTCCATTAATACTAATACCACCTTGCTTAATCAATCGTCTACCTTCTGACTTAGTACTTACAAATTCACACTCAAACAATAAATCAATAACAGAAATACCATCTTTTATCAATTTCTCTTCAATCTCAATAGCAGGCATATCACTAGAAATCTTATTCTTATCAAATAACTCAGTAATAGTCTTAAGAACCTTATCAGCCTCTTCCTTACCATGAACCAACTTAGTTATTTCATAAGCCATCAACCTCTTAGCACCACGAATATCCTCTTTACATAAACCTACAATCTCATTCATAGGTACTCTAGTAAACAAACGCAATAACATCTCAGTATCATCATCATTAACATTGTAAAAGTATTGGTAAAAATCAAAAACAGTAGTTTTATCTCTAGCCACCCATAATGTACCAGATTCAGTTTTACCCATTTTTTTACCTTCTCTTGTCATAAGGAGAGGACAAGTAAGTCCAAACATAATATCTCTTTCATCATTATTAGCTATATTAAGTTTTCTTCCAAGATTAGTTCCAGCAACAATATTTCCCCATTGGTCACTGCCACCGATTTGCAAAGTACAACCGTACTTTTTATTCAAGTAAACAAAATCATAGGACTGCATAAGCATATATCCCATCTCTAAGAATGTAAGTCCGCCTTCTTCTAATCTCTTAGAATAAGCATCAGCTGAAAGCATAGTATTAACATTAAAATGAACACCTATATCTCTCATGAAATCAATAAAATTATAAGGATTAATCCACTCTGCATTACTAAGGATTAAAGCTGGATTATCACCATCAGTCTTGATGAATCTACTTGCAAGACGTTTAACTTCTTCCACATTATGTGCTACTTGTTCTTTCGTAAGCATTTTTCTCATATCACTCTTACCACTAGGATCACCAATAAGTGCAGTTGCACCACCGATAACTAGAATACCTCTGTGTCCAGCATCCTGTAAATATCTAAACATCATTAACGCAAAAAAGTGTCCTATATGCAAGCTGTCAGCAGTAGGGTCAATACCCAAGTAAAATGTAACAGGTGAACCGCTGTTCAGTGATTCTCTAATATCTTCTTCGTGTGTGGATTGGTATACATAACCTCTCTCTAGTAAAGTTTCAAAAACATTTCTATCCATTTTTCTTACCTCCATAAAATAAAATATTTATAAATAATCTTTAGGCCTTAAGATATATTCTCGTTAACATCAACTTGATTAAAACATATAAAAAAATGCAAATAAAAAACTCTCATCCTAATAAAAGGACGAGAGTATAATTCTCACGTGGTACCACCTTGATTCATTGTCATATTACTATAACAATCTTAATAAGCACGCTGTTTGGTAATTCCAAAAGGATGCCCTGGTATTATAACGTATACCTAACGTCACTAGTCTACTCGATAACTTTCGATAGGAAACTCAAAGATGTATTCAAATCAGCTTGTTTGATGCCTCTCACCAACCGGCAACTCTCTTGAAAACGCTACTGATCCTACTAATTCTTATCATAGTTTTTAAATATATTTAACAATCAAATTGAATTAACTAAGATTATATGCTCATATTATATGCTTGTCAAGGGGAAAAATTGATAAAAATTATTTAGAATATTTAATATTTTGTAAAAAACATAGAAATATTTCTAAAAATAATAAATGACAAAACAAGTATTTTAATATAAAATATAATTTATAGGATTTTACATTTTGGAACATCTTAACAAATGAATATTAAATAATAAATTAACAGCAAAGGAATGAGTCATATGGTAAACTTCAATTTTGCTAAAGTACCACAAACGATTTTTCATCCAGGAAGTATTAATGAGATAGATTCTTTGCATATTGTAAAAAGTGCAAAAAATATATTACTTGTCACAGGAGCAAACTCTTTTAGAAATTCTAAGTATTATGGAAAATTATTAGAGAAGATGGTAAATACTAATATGTATGAGACAAGAGTAGTAAGAGAACCTTCTCCAGAAAGTATAGATAATGAAGTAAACAAGCACAAAGAACATGATATTGAATTAGTTATTGCCATTGGCGGAGGCAGTGTCATGGATGCAGGTAAAGCTATTTCTGCAATGTTGACTCAAAAAGACTCAGTCATGGCATATATAGAAGGAGTAGGGGAAGGAAAGATTCATAATGGGGATAAAATACCTCTGATTGCAATACCTACTACTTCAGGAACTGGTAGTGAGACAACGAAAAATGCTGTTTTAAGTAAAGTGGGTAAAAAAGGATTCAAGAAATCCATACGTCACGAGAATTTTGTACCAGATATAGTTATATTGGATCCAGAACTAATGATTAACTGTCCATCTAATGTAACAGCTGCTAGTGGGTTAGATGCACTGACTCAATTAATAGGTTCTTACGTATCCACCAAAGGGTATCCTATGACAGATGCATTAGCCGTTTCAGGTATAGAATACTTTGGTAAATCTTTTCTGTCAGTATGTAAGGACGAATATGATTCTATAGAAAAACGTGCTAGTATGGCTTATGCTTCTTATATATCAGGGATTACATTAGCAAATGCAGGTCTTGGCATTGTACATGGTTTTGCTTCAAGTGTAGGTGGTTATGCAGATATACCACATGGGGTTTTATGCGGTACATTGTTGCCTGAGGCAGTCAAGCTTAATATCAAGCTACTACAAGAACAACAAGATGAGATTTATTTGAAGAAATATGCTAAAGTAGGTGCCATACTTACAGGAAGTGATGAGAAAGATATAGATACATCTTGTATAGAGCTGGTAAATATCTTAGAGTATTGGATAAATGAACTGAAGATACCAAGACTTAAGGAATTTGGTATTACAGAAAAAGATTTGGATTGTATAGTAAAAGCAACTAATAATAAAAATAATCCTGTTAATCTAAGTAACGAACAAATGAAAAGTATACTTTTATCAAGATTATAAAAAAACGAAAGGTGGAAATATTTATGGATAATGGTAAGAAACTTATTGTATTTTACTCTTTAGGTGGAAACACAAGATTTATTGCCGAGGAAATAAAAAAAGAAGAAAATGCCGATTTATTAGAACTGAAACTAAAAAAAGACATTAAATCAAAAGGATTCTTAAAGTATTTAATAGGGGGAAGACAAGCAATAACGGATAAAAAACCAGAATTATTGCCATATGACGTTAACCTAGATGATTATGAAACAATCTTTATAGGTTCACCTATATGGGCTAGTCATTTTTCACCAGCAGTAAACACTTTTTTATCAGAGAATGCAATACTAAATAAAAATATTGCCCTTTTCTGTTGCCATGCTGGTGGAGGCGAGGGAAAAGCTTTTAAACATTATAAAGAGAGATTAAAAGGTAACAGATTCATTGGAGAAATAGAAATAAAAGATCCTCTAAAAGCTAAGACTGAGTCTGTTAACAAATTAAAAAATTGGTTGAAGAATATTTAGAGATATATTTTGATGGGGACTGTCGGATAATATGCTATCTCCAAAAATGTATTATCCGACGCCTTATAAAAAACTAATTCCTAATTCTTTTTACTGTCTGTACAAAGTCAAGAAGATACAGGTTTTGTACATAATGGGCTTTCATTTCTTGGTGAGTTGACTAGACTGGATACCTCATAAGCTTCCATTTCTGAAGTTGGGTATGGTTTCAGTAATGATTTGAGATAAGCTATATCTTTTATATTAGGATTCAGCCAACTTTTTTCATCGTCTTTATTCAATATTACAGGCATTCTGTTATGGATATTGGACATTAAAGTGTTGGGTGTAGTAGTTAATATTGTACAAGTACTTATTTTTTGTTTGTCCTTAGTATAATATATACTATATAGACCAGCCATACAAAATAGTTTGTTGTTTTTCATAGTGATAAACATTGGTTTTTTACTGTTTTCTTCTTTTTTCCATTCATAGAATCCGTTAGATAATATAACACATCTATTGTGTATAAAGGATTTTTTATATGATGGTTTAGTTTCTACAGACTCGCTTCTTGCATTAATCATTTTATATCCTATTTTTGTATCTTTTGCCCAAGAAGGAACAAAACCCCATCGTAAATAACCTATTCTATCTTTTTTGCCATTTGATGCAACAGATAGAACTTGTTGACTGGGAGCAATATTATAACGAGGAATATAATCAAGATTGGAAGCTATGTTTTCTATGTCGAATCTACCTTTTAAGATATCAACCAACATGTCATAATCTAATGTTAAAACAAAACGACCACACATATTAATCCTTCTTTCTTATTAGAATTTACAATCTTATATTGTACATTATATCAAATAAAATTATAGATTCAAAGGGTATAGATTGATTACACAAGTACATCATATCTGTTTTAATTACTCATTAGTATAGATATTTTATTTAGTGCTAATACTAATATTTAAGTTAGGGATAACTATAGATATGGTTACTAATACAATAGAATTTTAATAAGAGGCGGTGTCATAATGACAAAAAGTGAAGTAATAAAAATTCTCAATGAAATAGGGTTGTTATTAGAATTGAAAGGTGAAAATTTCTTTAAATCCAGGGCCTATTATGATGCAGCTAACAAGTTGGAAGTCATTCAAGAAGATATACAGACTTTGGTTTCAGAGAATAGATTAGGAAGTATAAAAGGCATTGGAAAAGCATTAACTAGTAAGATAACCGAACTTGTTACTACAGGTGAATTGGAATATTATACAAAATTGAAAGAGACCGTACCTAAGGGATTAGTAAGTATGCTCCGTATATCAGGATTAGGACCAAAAAAAATAATGACTATATATAAAAGTCTTGGTGTAAATACTATAGAAGAGTTAAAAGAAGCTTGTGAGAATAATAGATTATTGGATTTACCAAGATTCAGTAAAAAAACTCAAGATAAGATTTTAGAAGGGATAAAGAATTATAATGAATATTCTGAAAAGTTCCATTACCCTATTGGTGAAGTTTTATCCTCCGAGTTGTTAAAATATATTAGAGAAAGTGGTATTGTGCAAAGATGTGAAGTAGCAGGAAGTTTAAGAAGAAAAAAGGAAGTGTTAAAGGATATAGACCTATTAGTAAGTAGTGATGAACCTGATAAAGTCATGGATTTATTTACTTCTCATTATTATGTAAAAGAAATAACTGGCAAGGGAGAAACCAAGTCAAGTGTAGTATTGCAAAATGGAATGAATGCTGACATTAGAGTTGTTAGTGATTCACAATTTCCATATGCACTTCATCATTTTACAGGCAGCAAAGAACATAATACAGCACTTAGGCACATAGCTAAGAAACAAGGAATAAAAATGAATGAATATGGTCTTTTCAAAGAGGATGAATTAATTGTATGTCATAATGAAAAAGATATTTTTAATGTGTTCGGTATGGAGTTTATTCCCCCAGAGTTGAGAGAGAATTATGGGGAACTTGAGGCTGCTGAGAATAAGGAATTGCCTGTTCTTGTAACTAATGAAGATGTAAGAGGAGTCTTTCATACTCATACTAATTACAGTGATGGTAATGCTACAATTGAACAATTAGTCATAGATTGTATCAATAGAGGATATTCTTATCTAGGAATTACTGACCATAGTAAAACAGCCATATATGCAGGTGGTCTTACAGAAGAGGATATAAAAAGACAACATGAAGAGATAGATCTCCTTAATGAAAAATATCATGATTTTAAGATATTGAAAGGTATTGAATCAGATATTCTTCCAGATGGTAGTCTGGACTATGATGAACGAATTTTACAATCCTTTGATTTTATCATTGGTTCTGTCCACAGTGCTTTTAAAATGGAACAGATAAAGATGACTGACAGAGTAATTAAGGCAATCTCTAATCCATATATGAGTATATTAGGGCATCCAACTGGTAGACTGCTTCTTAGCAGGGAAGGGTATAAAATAGATATTGAGCAGATTATTGAGGCTTGTATTGAATATGGTATAGTTATAGAAATTAATGCTAATCCTTATAGGTTAGACTTGGATTGGAGACATATGAAAAATGCAAAAGAAAAAGGCTGTAAATTTGTCATTTCTCCGGATGCACATAGTATCAAAGAGTTTGATTATATGAGGTATGGTATAAATGTGGCAAGAAAAGGCTGGTTGGAAAAAAGTGATATTATAAATACTTTGAATAAAAATGAAATAGTTAAATATTTCTTGTAGTTAAGTCGATATTAAGTATTAAGTAAAAGGCTCGTTGTATTTGGAATAAAGTATGATATAATATTATTTAGTTAAAACATGGGAGATGATTACTGTGAAAAAGATGAGATGTTTAATATGTGGAATGATCATAAATGATAAAAACTATAATATGAATGATTCTACATTTATTGATAAAAATAAAGCAGACGATATAATTAGGTGTCCTTTTTGTGGCGTTTCAAAAGAATATCTAAGTGATGATGAGGAATATATCAATTTTAATCCAGACGACTTAGATGATAAAACCAGAAAAGTATTGGATATGGGTATGAAATTAGAAATATTCAATGGTGATTTCTATGCTGAAGCTAGTAAACAAGCAAAGGATGAGAAATTGAAAAAAATGTTTAAGGACTTGAGTAATATTGAGATGATGCATGCAAGAGTTCATAAAAATTTTGGCGGTTTTGAATCATTACCAAGTCTTAGAAAAATGGATTATACAAAGCATAATACTGATGAACTATTATTGATGGAAGCTAATAAAAGAGAGAAACATGCAATTGCGTTTTATGATCGTTATTTTGATAAGGTTCCAGATAGTATCAAAAAAATCTTCAAAGCTTTAGCTGATGTTGAGAAGGAACATGTTACAATAACTGAGTAAACCTAGTATTAAATCTTACATACTTGTAAGGTTGTACATAAATTTTGTAAGGAAAATGAATGTTTTTATAGGTTGGTGTTTGGTATAATATAAATATGTTATTACCAAAGGGGGAATGGACATGATTAAAAAACTAATTAAATATGGATTTCTTTCATGCTTTCTATTGTTCTTGAGTTATTTAGTTATTAGAATAGTGAATAGTGATTGTATTGATGAAGAATAAAATATGATTTGATATAAAAAATAAAAAAGGTATGGGTACATGCCTTTTTTTGTTGACAAGAATTAATGAATGATATATAATAAAATTTAAAGCTTAATTATATAAAAAGACATAATAAACCAACTCTACTATATCATATTTTGGTTTTTTTGTCAAGGTTTTTGGATGAATTTATTTAGGAGGTTATTATGAAATTACCGATTATGATTATTAATAGTTCAACGGAGCAGCAGGTCAATGAGATTATTAGACTTAATGAAGAGACTGTAAAATATGGTCTTACACTTTCTAAGCATGAGATTAAGCAGATTATTGATGTTAGGAATGATTTGTTAAGAGGATATGGACGTATTGAATTAGGTACAGAAGTCATTAATAAATTAATTAAGAGTTTTTATAATTCTTCTTATATACAACAAGATATGTATATGTCGACTCTAATGGAATTACAAGAAGTTTTTTATTATATGAAGAATGAGACAGAAGATAATCTTAGTGATGATGAGATTATAGAGATCTTAAGAGAGTTTTTTGAGGATTATTGTAAGGGGTCTATTGAATTATTGCAAGGTAGGGAAATTGAAAATTTTGCAAGGAATCAGCGAATCAAGTACCAAGAATCTGATTTTCTAAAGGGGGTGTCATTTTAATGAATAATGATTTGTCTTTACAGCTAATTAATAAAAATAATATAGAGACATTAGTTATATTGAAGAAATTAATAGCGAAATACACTTTTGGTGAAAGTTCGTCGGTGAAAGTAGAAGTTGCGGAGAATCTTTTACAGTCTATTCATTACTCAATTGATGCTTATGTAAGTGGATGTTCACAAGAAGAAGGATTAATTACCTTACAAAGTGAAGGGATTACAGAAATATATGAAAAAGGATTAAATATAGTAAAATTATGTTTGGAGGAATGTAAAGAATTATACAAAAATGTCATTGATAATAAGTTGCAAATAAATATACAGGCTTATAACGATACTTTACACACAGCTATACCATATTTTTTAAGGGATTATAATTGTTTGTATAATGCTCATGAAACTATTTGCTGTATTGATTATCCATTAGCAATTGATGATATGGATATACAGGGAGTTTTTTATATTAGAAAGTATCTAGGGACAATCATGTTAGAAACTAAATTCTGCAACTATTTTATTAATGAAATAGATGAAGTGTTAAGTTGTTATGGAGAGTTATATAAGTTGAATTATAGTGAAGCGTTAATAAATGTGTTTGAAATAGTAATCAATAACTATATATTTTTCTTAATAGCTGAAAATGAAGGAATTAGTATTCATATAACCAAGGTTGATTATGAAATGATAGTAAGTAAAATCAGTAATCTAGAAAGGGAAGATCTTAATAAGCTGTTGGATAATATTTTTAAGGAGATAGCTGTTAATTTAGATATTAAAGATAATGAGCTAATACATTATATTGACGAGTATAAGAGCGTTTTTAGTGACAGGCTGATTAGTAATATAAAGCATGGTAGCTTAAAATATATGGTTATTGTTGATGATAAGCAAAAACTGCAAGAGATAAATTTATTGGACACAGATGATAGGATGGATGATGATTCATTCAAAGAATTGGTTAATACAATTCAAGAATGTAATGATACACAAGACATTATTAATATTATTAAGAATAATGTGAAATCGTTAATTGATTTTATAGATATTTTAAAAGCGGATTGTCTTTTTGGTGAAGAAACGTTTTATAGTATATTTAATATATTGAATGATATGGAATTAGCTATTTTAGGTAAGGTAGTCTATGATGAAGAGTTAAGATATAGAGAAGGGATTGACCTGTTGTTGATTGATATAGGTGATAGGGAAAAAGAATGGGAAATATATTATGATGATTTTATAAAAGATTTAGATAAAGATAGAATTAAAAACATTCAATGGTTAATGAGTAGTTATAATATAGTGACATAATTTGTATATTTTAATAAAACATTATGAATTTTATTAAAATATATATGGAGTGCATAATATCATAATATAACATAATATATAAAATAAATTGACATATTTAGACAATTACTTTATAATTATAACATAATATAGCTTATATGCTTGAAAGGAGGCAAATGACATGGGAGTTGCTGCTTTAGTCTTAGGAATTGTTTCTGCAATTGCTGCATTTATACCATTTTGTAACACAATAGCATTTGTACCTGCTGTAGTAGGTCTAATCTTAGGTATAGTTGAAACAGTTAAGAAGAGCAAAAACAATGAACCAAAAGGTATGGGGATTGCAGGAATAGTGCTTAATGCATGTGCAATAGTACTAATTATCATCTGGGTAATCTGTTTAGGATCTGCAATTGCAACAGCGCAATAATGAAAAAGAGGTTTATAATTTATAACTGGGTTTTCCTAGGGATATTGGTATATTTTATTTGTTTACCACTGATTACACCCATAATGGTAAAGATTATGCCTGATTTATGGATCTGTCCATATCAAAAATATACAGGTAAAGAATGTCCGTTTTGTGGTGTTACAACGGATTTATACCGTTTGTTCAGGAATCCCCAAATGTTAGGCAACATTAAGAATTTTAAAAATCCTGTTTCATTAATAGCCTTAGTATTAGGTTTGTTGGAGTTTCAGTATAGGATAATTATATTGATAACGGTTAAGAAAATAAAAAGAATCAAGGGGATTTTTATAACAGATATCATCATACATATATTATTAATAAGTATGTTTTTTTCTTTGGCTATTTATTTTTGGGACAAGTAAATTTAATATTTCTTATAAAGAATGAGTATCTAAAACGGGGAGCTTAATAAGCTCTCTTTTTTTATATGTACCTTTAATGGGTTGATGTATTATTCGCTTTTTATTGATTATTTCTAATAATTGGTTTAAACTGAAATATATAAAAAATAATAGAATATAGGTGATTATATGATAACTAAGATGATTCAGGTAAAAACCAATAAGCATACTGAGATGATTGATATAACTAGTAAGGTGCAGAATATAATAGAATCTGAAGGTGTAGAAGATGGAATATGTACAGTTTTCATACCTCATACAACAGCAGGGGTTACCATCAACGAAAATGCTGATCCAGATGTTACTAGGGATATGTTGATGGAAATGAATAAAATAGTACCCTTAGAAGATGGGTATCGTCATATGGAAGGCAATTCTGCAGCACATATAAAATCAAGTATGATGGGATTCTCAGAAACTATTATAATCAAAGAGGGAAGACTGCTATTAGGAACTTGGCAGGGAATATATTTTTGTGAATTTGATGGACCTCGCAATAGAAAAAGCATGATTAATATTATTATAGAAAAATAATCACTTTACAAATGAGGCTTTTAGGCGTATAATACAATGGGAAAAACTTTTGTATATAACAAAATATATAGTGGTTATTAGATATTGTTCCACAGTATATATTTTTACAAATTTTTTTTGCAAATTTACGTGTTTATTAGTTAACAATAATATTAATATAAATATAGGAGGTTTAATATTGTATAAAGCAAAAACAAAGATCATTTGTACGATAGGACCTGCCAGTGATAATAGAGAGACTATTACTGAGCTTGTAAAGAATGGACTTAGTATCGCTAGACTGAATCTATCTCATGGAACAAAAGAGTATTATAAGAAGATTATTAATATAATAAAAGAAGTCAGAAAAGAGTTAGATGTTCCAATAGCTATTTTAATGGATACAAGAGGTCCTGAAATAAGAACCAAGAATTTTGTTGACGGACAATTGAAGCTGGAAGTAGGTCAACAAATATCAATATGTAATGGAGATTTTGATGGTACCAAAGAAGGTTTTTGTATAACATATCCTACATTATATAAGGATGTGAAAAAAGGTAGCAAAGTATTAATTGACGATGGCTTAATTGAACTTGAAGTAATACAAGTTGATGCCAAAGAGAAAACTATCAAATGCGTTGTAAAAAATGGTGGTATAGTAAAAAATAAAAAAGGTATTAATGTTCCTAATGTAAATGTCAATCTACCTGCTATTACTGAAAAAGACAAAGAGGAAATACTTTACGGTCTTGAACATGATATTGATTTTATAGCTGCTTCCTTTATTAGAAAAGAGGAAGATGTTCTAGAAATCAGGAAATTCATTGATGATAATGGTGGCAAGGATGTTAAGATAATATCTAAAATCGAGAACCAGCAAGGGGTAGACAATATTGATTCAATCATAAAAGTATCTGATGCTATTATGATAGCTCGAGGTGACCTAGGAGTAGAGACACCAACAGAGTTAATACCTATTGTTCAAAAGATGATAATTGACAAATGTAATCAAAATGAGCTACCTGTAATTACAGCTACTCAGATGCTTGATTCAATGATAAAGAACCCAAGACCAACAAGAGCAGAAGTTTCTGATGTTGCTAATGCTATTATTGATGGAACAGATGCTATTATGTTGTCAGGGGAAACAGCTGCTGGATTGTATCCAGTTGAAGCAGTAAAAGTGATGAGTAAGATTGCATATGCTTCTGAAAGCATGACTGACCACGAACAGAGAAATATCTGCAAAAAAAGCAAGACAAGTATTACACATGCTGTTAGTTATTCGGCTTATACTACTGCAATACACCTAAAAGCAAAAGCTGTAATTTGTCCTACTTATAGTGGTAATACTGCTAGAATGATTTCTATGTACAGACCTAATGTGCAGATAATTGCAGTAACTAGTGATGAAAAAGTTAGAAGACAAATGCAATTATTATGGGGTGTTACTCCGTTATTCTTAAAACAGGAAACGTCTACAGACATATTATTTTATAAATCAGTGATTATGGCAAGAGAATTAGGTATAGTTAATTCAAAAGACTTGGTGGTAATAACAGCAGGTGTTCCTCTTGCAGAAGGAAGTAAAACTAACTTAATGAAAGTACAAGTAGTAGAATAAATTAGAGGGGCTTAATAGCCCCTCTTACTTTTAGTTGACTTTTTTAATTGCACAACCATTCTCATCGCATATATAGGCTATCTCATTTTCTAATGGTTTGCCTTCATCAAATTGAGTAATACTATTAAACGTAGTTGTGGCTATATTATTTAGCGCCTCTTTTGTAAAGTAGGCTTGATGTGATGTAATCAGTACGTTAGGGAATGTTATAAGTCTTGACAATATATCATCATTGACCCCTTCTACAGAGAAATCTTCATAGAAATATTTATCTTCTTCTTCATATACATCCAAGGCAGCACTACCTATTTTATGTTCTTTAAGCCCTTCTATCAAATCTTTGGAATTAATTAATTTACCTCTACCAGTATTAACAATCATAACTCCATCCTTCATCTTATTAATACTTTTTTCACTAATTATATATTCTGTATCTTTTGTTAAAGGACAATGTAAAGTGATGATATCACTTTCTTTAAATAGGGTATTAAGGGGAACATAACTAAAACATAACTCTTTGGCTGAATTATTATCAGGATATATGTCATAAGCGATAACATTACACTCAAATCCTTTTAGGATCTTAATTAGAATTTTTGCTATTTTACCTGTACCAATGACACCTACTGTTTTTTGGTACATATCAAATCCTAATAAACCACTTAGTGAGAAGTTAAGATCCTTTGTCCTATTGTGTGATTTGTGTATTTTCCTGTTCAATGTGAGCATCATAGACATTGTGAATTCAGCTATTGCATGGGGGGAATAAGCTGGAACATGAACCACATGTACTTTCCCTTGTGCTGCTTTAAAATTAACATTATTATATCCTGCACAACGAAGTGCAATCAATTTAACTCCATATTCATATAGTTTATTTACAACAAATGAAGGAGCCTTGTCTTGTACAAATATAGAAACTACATCAAACCCTTCCGTAAGCTTTACTGTTTTATCACTTAAACGTTCTTCAAAGTATGTTATCTCAAAACCATAATCCTTATTTAAAACTTCAAATATTTCTTTGTCGTATGGTTTAGTATCAAAAAATGCTATTTTCAACATATCGGTCACCTCTTATATTATAGTTAAGTAAATTTTAATATATTATTCATGAGAATAAATAATAATTATTATTAATTAGGTATTATTATAAATTAATAATTTTTATAAGTCAAGTATGAATGATTAATAAAAAAATAGATCCTGCCTTGGATATTTGGCAGAATCTATCTTTTTTTAAGTTTAAAGCCTTAATTACTTATGAAATCTTATTCTATTATAGATTTTATAGTCAATAAATCATTGTAAGTTTGCTCTTTTAACTCTAATATTTGACTAAGAAGGTTTGCTGCTGATTCGAAGTCTTGAGAGGACATAGCAGTTTTAGCATCTTCTCTTAGAGATTTAACCATAGAATGTCTTTCTTTAATTGCTTCTAAATAAGGTTTTATTTCATCTTTGTGATTTTTGCATTGAGACTTCAAATCCTGGAATAATAATTTTTCGTCTTCAATATTTGCTTTTCTAGAAAGAACATCAGTCTTTTGAGTTTGGAACTGATTGACAGCAGCTTTCTTTTCTTCTATAAGAGATGCCAATTTTTCTTTGTCTTCAGCTTCCTTTGCGTCTTTTACCTGTTGTGTCAATTCTGTTCTCAAGGTGTTGAAACTATCTCTTGTAGTAGAAAATTCATCTTTTAATGCTTTGTTTGATTCTTTTTTTGCATCAATTCTGCTTTTTATTTCATCTGCTTGAGATTTGAAACTATCCTTTTCTGAATCCCTAATATCTTTTATTGAATCTCTAGTGATTTTGATGTTTTCGTTCATATCCTTTATGTCATCTCTTAACTCAATAACATTCTCTGGAATCTGAACTTTTTCTTTCACATTTTCTGGAGCACTCTCTGCAAGAGCAGATATACCTGAGAAAGTCATTATTCCCAGTATTAAAATAGTTGATACAAGTTTTTTCATATTAATCATCCTTTCAAATTTTTTCTTAACTTGTTTACAGTTATAGTGTAAAATAAAAATACGGCAGAATATTATTGTAAATGTGGAAAAAGTATGTAAAAAGAAATTTTGATACTAAAACAGTGGAGGATAGGAATATGACAGATAAATTAATCTATGTGGTTGATGACGAGAAAAGTATTCGAGATTTGATAAAAGCATATTTAGTAAAAGAAGGATATACGGTCAAAACCTTTCAAAGCGGGGAATCAGCATTGGCAGCCTTTAATAATACTAAGTGCCATTTGATGGTTATTGATATAATGATGACCGGTATGGATGGTTATGAATTATGTAGAGAAATTAGAAAGTCCAGTGATATACCAATAATTATGGTTTCAGCAAAAGATGATGAGATTGACAGGATATTAGGTCTGGAGCTTGGAAGTGATGACTATTTATCAAAACCTTTCAGTCCAAGAGAGTTAGTAGTTCGTATCAAAAATATATTCAGAAGAATTGATAAATCCAACGGCAATAATATGGATGAAAAAGAAATAAATAAATTGCTAATAAATGATCTGATAATTTTAGAGGATGAAAGAAAAGCTGTAGCTAATGGTAATGAATTAAAGCTTACCAACAAAGAGTTTGAATTTCTATTATTTATGGTTAAAAATAAGAATAGAGCATTTTCAAGAGAGCAAATACTAGATAACATATGGGGATATGATTATTATGGTGAAGAAAGAGCTGTAGATGACTTAGTAAAGAGAATCAGAAAGAAATTGAGAGAGACCAATTCAAAGGTTGAAATATTAACAGTTTGGGGTTATGGTTACAAAATTGTTGACCAAGGTGAATCATGAGAAGAAATATTACGAAGAAAGTCATCCTACAATTCATACCCCTTATAATAGGTGCATTACTTGTTAGCAGTATTGTAGCCAACATAGCTATAAAAGTATTTTTAGAGAAAAAAGTTATGGAAGACCTTACTAATGAAGCTGCTATCATAAGAAATGTTATCACTACAGAAATTGGTAATGAAAAAAATATTGATAGAGAAAAGTTCAAAGATGTAATTATGCGTTCTCATAAGCTGGATAAGGTTGGCTTGGATAGCAGACTTGAAGTGTTAACTAAAACAGCTAATAATGTTGTTGTGTCCCAATCAAAAGACTCACAGTTTAATAGTCAGATGTTAACTGAATTAACTAATAGAATACAGAAAGGTAAAGAAAGCTTTATTATTGAAAATGATAAAGACGATTTTAAATATTACATTACTGTGCTTCCAATAAATAAATTAATTAATAATAATAGAAAAGTAAGGTACTGGGTCATTTTGTATACCACTACTAAAGAAGTTTCTAATCTGACAAACACCATATTGAGAATAAACATTCTGATTATGATTATTATAGGTTTCATATCCATCGTTATTGGAGTATTTTTCGCAAGGTCATTGACAAAACCTATAATAAAATTAAAAAACAGAGCCAACAGAATATCAAAAAGGGATTTTGACTCAATAGAGATGATTAATACAGGAGATGAAATAGAGGAACTAAGCGAATCTCTGGAACATATGGTCAATGAACTAAAGAATTATGATGAATCCCAAAAAAGATTTTTGCAGAATGCCTCACATGAATTGAAGACACCGTTGACATCTATTAGTGGATATGCAGAGGGATTGAAAGATGGGGTTTTTGATAATACCGAAGAGGCTCTTGATACCATTATTGATGAAAGTTTAAGGCTGAAAAAACTAGTTGAGCAAATAATATTTCTATCTAAATTAGAAACTACACATGAGTTTTTTGAGATGAAGGTGGTTGATCTAAAAGAATTAATAGGAGATGCAGTTAAAAAAGTCTATGGATTATCGGCTAAGAAATCAGTAAATGTCAAACTAGATATAGAAGATAGGGTTAACATATATGCAGATGAAGATAAGTTGATTCAAGGCTTTATCAATATCCTATCAAACTGTATTAGACACGCAGAATCTAATATAGATATTGCTGTTAGACAAGAACAAGAGTTATGTCACATTATCATCAGTGATGACGGAGAAGGTTTCAGTAAAGAAGACTTAGAGCATTTATTCGACAGATTCTATAAAGGAGCGAATGGTAGTACAGGTCTTGGTATGACCATAACCAAATCCATTATCAATAAACATGGTGGACAAATCAGAGTCTCCAATAATGAGAATGGGGGAGCCAAATTTATTGTGACTTTCAAAACTATTTAGTAGTAAATATGACATACTGTTGTCAAGTTAACTATGTTAAATTATATGTGTTGAATCTTTTATTTGAATGGAGGGAAAGTCTTGATTGAGATACCAGAGGCGATAGCATTATCACAACAAATTAGTGATACGCTTATAGGCAAAAAAATCAGTAAAGTATTAGCTAATGGTTCACCACACAAATTTGCTTGGTTTTTTGGTGAACCAGAAGAGTATCATGAAAGATTAGCAGGTAAGACAATAGATGAATCAATAGCATTTGGGGGATACGTTGAAATTATTCTAGGTTCTACACGATTAGTTTTTGGGGATGGTGTGAACTTGAAGGTTTTATACAAAGATGAGAAGATTCCCAAGAAACATCAGCTTTTAATTGAGTTTGAAGATAATTCATTGCTTATTGCATCTGTCCAGATGTATGGAGGCATGTGGTGTTTTGAAGAGGGAGAGTTTGAAAATATATATTATGAAATTGCAAAAAAGAAACCTTCTCCATTATCTGAAAAATTCGATTATGATTGTTACAAAAAAATAATATCCCATAAAGAAGTACAAAATAAAAGTGCAAAAGCTTTATTGGCTACTGAACAGAGGATACCAGGATTGGGAAATGGAGTATTACATGACATACTGTTTAATGCTAAAATAAATCCTAAGAGAAAAGTCTCATCATTTTCACAAGATGAAATAGACAAACTATATGAATCTATTAAATCCACTTTACACGAAATGACTTTAAAAGGTGGTAGAGATACTGAGAAAGATTTATTTGGCTGTTCAGGAGGTTACAAAACAATATTAAGCAAAAAGACATATAAGGAACCATGTAAAATATGTGGAGGCAATATAATAAAAAAAGCTTATTTGGGAGGCAGTATTTATTATTGTGAATCTTGTCAGCCAGAATAAGTTAAGTAAAGCAAGGTAGGGGAATAAAAAAATTCCGCTACCTTTTTTTATGTTTATTATTATATAGAATTATGATATAATCATTAAAATATTTATATAGAAACTATATGAAACATTATTAATGAACATATCTTAATTAAATCATAGGAAGAGAGACAAGATCATGACGAAACTTTTTACAATGAAGAAAGAAATGGTTATATATTTTATTATTTTAGCACTCACTGCACTTGGTTTAGGATTGTCCAATGATATTTTTTCTAATTATTTTAAGGATGCTTATAATATTACAGCTTATCAACGTGGTATAATAGAATTTCCTAGAGAATTGCCTGGAATGTTATGTATTTTTGTTGTTACTGCATTATCTTTCATGGGAGATATAAGACTATCTATCATTGCACAAATATTGAGTTTTATAGGTATTGCAGTGTTAGGATTCATAACACCAACATTTTCTGTGATGTTAATATTTCTATTCATCAATTCTATGGGAATGCACTTATTCTTTCCTTTACAAGACAGTATTGGAATTTCTTTGATTGATGATGAAAAGATAGGTAAAAGAATGGGCCAGTATAAAGGGGTATTTACTGCTTTCAGTATGGTTGCAGCTATTATGGTGTTCGTAGGCTTTAGAACCAATGTTTTTAGTTTTACTACTAAGATTAAGTACATATTTGTTATTGATGCTGTAATATTTCTTGTGATAATTGTTTTATTCGTATATCTATTGAAATTATTGAAAAGACCTTTGGTGAAAAAGAAAAAATTAAAATTCGTATTTCGTAGAGAATATAAATATTATTATATATTAGCTATTATGCACGGGGTTCAGAAACAGATAATGGTAGTGTATGGTCCGTGGGTTCTTATAGACATTCTCAATAAAAAAGCGGATACATTAGCTATTCTCATGATGATAGGCAGCTTCATCGGAATTTTCTTTATACCAGCAGTTGGTAGATGGCTGGATCGTTTTGGAGTGAAAAAATTATTATATGCTGATGCATTATCATTTATTGGTGTATATGTTGCTTATGGTTTGATTACTACTGGATTTGATACAGGAAAACTTCCACTTGTTGGTTTACCAGTTATCCTAGCTTATAGTCTAATTATAATTGATAAGATGTCCATGCAAATGGGAATGGTAAAGACTGTATATTTACGATCAATAGCAGTTGATATGTCAGATATAACACCTACCTTATCAATGGGAATTAGTATGGACCATGTTGTTTCTATATTATGTGCTTATATTGGTGGTATAATATGGAGTGCATGGGGACCACAGTACATATTCTTTTTTGCTGCTACCTTATCCCTTGTCAATCTATTTGTGGCAAAAAAAGTTCAAATTAAATAATAGATATTAATATTATAAATTTTATACCCCTTCCTATTGACTACAGGGGTATAAAAATATATAATAAAATTAAACAGTGTTTAATAATTAAATATTGTTTAATATGATTTGGAAGAGTTAGGTAATTATGAGTAGACAAAGGCAAATAAATAAAAAAGAAGAAATAAAGCAATTAATATTGAATACTGCAAGAGAAATAATGGTAAAAGAAGGAATTGATAAGATATCCATTAGAAAAATTACCAATACATTAGATTATTCTCCAGGTATTGTCTATCATTATTTCAAGGATAAAGAAGAGATTATAGAAACACTATTAAAAGAAGGTTATGGAGAGATATTAAACAGTGTAAGGGTAAAAGACTGGGAGAATGAACCAGAGAAAGAAATAAGAGAGAGATTTATAAGTTATATTAATGCTGTTCTAGAGTTTTCTGATTGCTACTTAGCAATAGTTCTAAGTGACAAGACCTCTATTTTGCAATATACTAGTATACTTCATAAAGGGGTCAGTGAAGACAGAAAATCAATTAAGATATTATGTGACAGCATTAGAAAGGGGATACAATTAAATCAGTTCAAAGAATGTAACGTTGAGCTTACAGCTCAAGCTTTATGGGTTTCCATTTTTGGATTAACTGTGCGATTGATTATTGAAGGGGAGATTGATATAGAGCAAAAAGAAAAATTAATCAATCAGCAATTAGATATTCTGATAAGTGGAATTAAAAAATAATAAGAGGTGGTTTGATGAAGAAGCTAAAAAAACGCAGTAAAGTTTTATTGATAATATTAGGCATCCTTGTTATAGCATTTTTCGCAGTAAAATCAATTCATGTAAAGGAGATTGAGGTTAGTAATATTGACCTTAATACCTTGGAAGATGGTATTTATAAAGGAAGTCATGATTCTACATTAGTCAAGGTACGGGTTAGTGTGGAAGTTGAAAATCATACGATCAAGACTATCGTTATTGATGAACATCAAACAGGTCTAGGGAAAAAAGCAGAAGCTATGACAGAGAAGATTATTGAAAAACAATCGTTACAGGTGGATGGTATAACTGGAGCTACAGTTAGTAGTAATACTATAAAAAAAGCCATAGAAGATGCATTGAGTAAAGACCAACAATAAATATAATTAGGGAGGTTTGTTATGAGTACTTTAATAGTTTATGGAACAAAATATGGCTTTACAGGAAAATGTGCAAAAGCTCTAGAGAATGAATTAAATGGTAGTGTTGATATTATCAATTTACAGAGTGAAAGCATAAAGGACTTATCTGGTTATGAAAAAATCATTATTGGAGGCTCTATATATGCAGGGCAGCTTCGTAAAAATGTTAAGCAATTCTGTGTAGATAACCTTAACATGTTATTGAGTAAAAAAATAGGATTATATATATCATGTTCAATGACAGGAGATGATGCAATAAAACAAATAAAAAACGCTTTTCCAGAGGCGCTGTATAATAGAGCAGTGATTAAAGACTATCTTGGTGGAGAAGTCAATCTAGAAAAGGCACGTTTTTTTGATCGCCTAATCATTAAGATGGTATCAAAATTTGATGATAGTACCTCAAATAGGAATAATGGAATATGTATGTATAACGTTAAAAGATTTGCAGATGCTATAAATAATTGTTAATAGTATATTATAATTATATTTAATGGTGAAAGAAGAACTATTTATTCACAACTTCTTTTACCATTAATTTTTTTGTGTTATAATCAAATGGCTGTGTATTAAATAGATAGAATCTAATCTGTAATATTAAGATATAATATATATATTAAAATTTTTATGAGTGGGAGGTATATATATGAGTGTTTTAATAGTCTTTAGTACCAAATACGGCTTTACAGAAAAATGTATTAAAGTTTTACGTAATGATTTACAAGGTGAAGTGAAGATAGTTAATATTCAACAGGAAATGATTAAAGACATAAGCTGCTATGATAAGATTATTATTGGAGGACCTATATATGTAGGAAGATTCCAGAAAAAACTACGGAGATTTTGTGCGGATAATCTGCAGATTCTGTTAGATAAAAAAATCGGATTGTTTGTAACGTGTTCTGTAGGTGGGGATATTGCGATTAAGCAATTGAATGATGCTTTCCCTAGTGAGTTATGTAGAAATACTATTGTAAAAGGGTGTTTTGGAGGAGAAATCAATAAGGAAAAAGCTAGATTTTTTCATAGACTAATTGTAAAGATGGTTTCAAAAACTGATAGTTCCAGTACTCATAGAAATAACGGTATGATTATAGAAAGTATCAATGAATTTGCAGGTATAATAAATAGTAGATAACATATTTATTATACCTGTATTTAGATTACTTGTTTATAGCTTCTTTATAAGGTTTTATGATAGCTTCATTCATTTTACCTTTTGATTTTGCCTTAACTGAAGGTATTGACATGAGCCATCCTATTAATATCATTTTAATCATGGTCTTTCTTTTTTTCTGAGGGAAATCGTATATACCATGTTTCTTATAAAACTTATGATCTTCTTTCATAAGTCCACGCATTACATAAATTAGGTCCCTAAATATCTTCATACCCCCAACTCCATAAAAATTCTCGGGCAGTACTAATTTGTTTTCAAGGGCAAACTCAGTTTGTAGGGATAGGTTCATCAAATTATTTTTAATGACATCATTATCTTTGCTTTCATCACATACTACAGAAGTTAAATAATTGTGACCAACTTCACTTCTGCCTTCAACAATAGTCTTCAGGTTACTTTCTTTTGAATATTCGCCGCTTAATATATAACCTACTGGCATACCCATAGTGACTGTTCTATGCCCATTACAGAACTGTCTATCGTTGTATAGCTTGAATGAAGCTCCCATGGAATGATCTTTTATTGTAGCCGCATATATTATTGAATCAGCTTTTTGGATGGTATTACGTAACAAATCTTCAAAACCATCTTTATAAATACATTTACCGTCAGATGCACAATTAAAACAACCAAGACATCCACCAGAAAACTTGAAGTCATTGATATTAATTATTTTTGTTTTATACTTATATGTGGCACAAAAATCATCTATCATATTTTTTAGACTAACATCTTTATCAGTACAATTAGTAACAATTACCGTTTCAAAATCAGGCTTGGCATCATTCTTATCAAGGCTTCTATCATATACGAAATCAAATTTAGAAGGTGTATGATTGGCTATATTAATAATATTACTCTTAACAGAAAATCTTACATATTTCCAAAAAAGTTTAAGCTCTTTTCTTCCTTTTTCTGTAAGAAGATCATCCATATCACAAGATATACCCTTAATATATTTTAACTCCATATCATTACAGTTATCTTCAATATAATGATGTGCTGTAATGTCAAAAAAATGTTTTGAGGTAGTTAACTGTGTTGCAAATTTACCTTTTAGATTGGTAAGAAGACTAGATTGTTTCATTAGCTCAATAAATCTATGAAGTTGATAGGGAGCGATGAATGTATAGACAGGATAAGAAAAAAGTATTAGATCATAGTTACTCAACTTCTGCATGATTGTTTCAAATTGGTCAGGTTTTTCTAATTTTTTTATTTGCTGACCAACATTAATTATTTCAAAACTATCATCTTGGAATTGTTTTTCTAAATATAAAACTGATTGTAAGGTTACACTATACTTTCCTTTTGGGCTTCCATTCAATACTGCTACTTGCATATTTACACCTCATTAAATTTTATTTTTTAGAGATTTACTTTATATCTGTATTCTATAAATAATCAATCATGGATTATAAACTTGTTTCTACCATTAGATTTAGCTTCATAAAGTGCCATATCAGCTCTACTTAGTAAATCAGTTACTGTATCATTGGGTTTTAATCTAGTTAAACCAATGCTAATTGATGAATCAAGATTTTTGGAATGACCTATCTTTTGGATTGCTTCCAATAGATCATTCATCTTAGATTTTACGATGGTTTCATCTCCAGTATAAATGATGGCAAATTCATCGCCTCCCCATCTAGCTAATATATTGGGTGCTTTTATAATTTCACCAGCTTTTTTGGCGAAACTTATTAACAAGTCATCACCAATAAGATGTCCGTAAGTATCATTGATTTTCTTGAAGTTATCAACATCCAATAGAGCTACATATATACTAGAGTTAGATATCTCCTGGTCACTTATCAGAGCTTGAAGATATTCATCAAAGATTCTTCTATTATTTACATGGGTAAGTGAGTCATAAGTTGCTAGATTATGCAATTTATAATTAGCTTCTTTTAATTTTATACTGTATTCTTCTTGTTTTTTCTTTTCAGTAGTATATGCATTAGCAAATTGTTTGATTAAATAATATGATGCATATAATGTAAGTGGGATTTGTATAAGTCTATCCCAAAATTGTGAATCGGATGGATGAGTATTAATTAAATCGGGTCTTAAATGTTCAAATATGTAGAGTCCTGTAAAAGTTCCAATCAACAGGATTATCAATATGGTTCTTTTTTTTGAATTAAATAGATATGTAATGCATATTAAGATGATAAATACATAGGCAATCGTATTATTAGCAGTTCCACCTGAATCAAACCATCCAACTGGGATAAAGAACAAAATTATAAATATAAAAAATATAAATTTTACATGTTCTTTTTTAGGGGTTTCCTTAGTCTCATAATATAATGCGAAGAAACACATAATTATTAAACAAATCCATTTTGTGTTGATTATGATAGGAAATTTAAATATTATATTACCGACTATACATATAGTTGATAAAACTATACCAGTTTTTACTATTGAGTTGAAAATTTTATTTTCTAACATTTTACACTCTCATTTCTTATGAATGAATATTAATAGTATCGTTAGTTCTCTAGTAAAGTTTATTGTTTAATTTTATCATATACCCACTATCCTTTCAATGTAGGTGATAGATTAATTAGATATTATTATTGATAGCATAAGGTTAATTTGAATTATTTACCACTACATAAAATGAAACTTTTCATAAATTGTTTTCGTCTTATAAGTGTTAAATATTTTAGGTAACTCCATACCTAATGCTATTTTAACTAATTATTACATTTTTTTGGCAGATAATTATTATCTGCCTCTTTTTTTATCTAACTACTTAAGCTTTTTTAATTAAGTTTTAACTTAAGTCTAATATAGTCATGCTATAATCTTATAAAATGAATATAATTTATAGGTGGTGAAAATAATGCCTTTTACTTTATCGCATCCAGCAATTGTCTTGCCTTTTGGAATGAAAAAAAATAAATATGTAGATTTTACAGCTCTTGTAATTGGATCAATGGCACCTGATTTTGAGTACTTTTTACACTTTAGACCTTATAGAACTATTGGTCATAGTTTTTTGGGACAATTATATTTTAATTTACCTTTAATATTAATACTTGCATTAATATTTCATTACATAATAAAAGAACCTATGATAACTAATCTACCTAAGCCTTTTTGCAATAACTATTATTATATTGCTAGAGATAAGTGGAAATTAAACTCTGTATTAAGAATAATTGTCTTTATATATTCAGCTTTGATTGGAGCATTTTCACATATTTTTTGGGATGGGTTTACACATTCCACTGGTTTTTTTGTAGAAAAATTCCATGTACTAAGAGAATATATAGATATTGTTGGTATTAGACTTCCAGTGTACAATCTGTTACAACATCTTAGTTCAATCATGGGATTGATAGTAATCTTTTTATTTATCATATATAAACGAGATAAAACTTCGCATAAGGTTGTTAAGAATGCAACAGCTAATAAAATAATTTACTGGTGTGGAGTGATATTAATAACAATCTTCGTTATGATAATAAAAAGAATGTTGACAGGAAAGTATCTGATAGCAAGCTTAATCATTACATCTATAAACGGATTTTTCATAGGGTTGATTATCATGTCAATATTAATAAAAGTAAAAAGCAAGATTAGTTTAATTAAATTAGAATAATGTGCTTATATTTCCATTAATTTAATAAATATGATAGTATAAAATATATAATTTTTTAATTTTGCCGATATACTTGGCATATAATGATTAATTATAATTATAGTTTTAATATGAGGAGGGAATTAAGTGTTAAGTAAAGCGTTAGTTGAAGATGTTTTGACAGCAGCAGTTTCTACTGGAGGGGACTTCGCAGAGATATTTGCAGAGGACAGGAATGATACACAATTATCCTTAGTAGGTGGAAAGCTTGAAAAAAGTGTTTCAGGTAAGATATATGGTATAGGGATAAGAATATTCAATGGACTAAATTGTGTTTATGCTTATACTAATAACTCCACCAGAGATAATCTGATAAAGGTAGCTAAAGAAGCTGCGTCCGCTATTAAGGGTGCGAAATATAATTTGGTACTTAACTTTAATAAAGGTGAAGCCCGTAATATCCATCCTATCAAAATTATGCCTAGTTCAATAACAAAATTCAATAAAGTAGATTTAATGAGATCAGCATATGAAGCTGCAAAAGGATATGACCCTCTTATTTCACAAGTGAAAGTACAGTATCTAGACCATAATCAAAAGGTATTTATTGCTAACACAGAAGGTACTTTTGTAGAAGACAATAGAATCCGTTCTAGAATTATGATTCAATCTATAGCTTCTAGAAATGGAGAAATGCAAACAGGTATACATGGACCAGGAGCGCAAATGGGCTATGAGTTTTTTGATAAGATTGATGTGAATGGATACGCAGAAGATTCAGCTAGGATGGCAAAAACAATGTTATTAGCTGATTATTGTCCTAGCGGTAAAATACCAGTTATAATCAATAATTGTTTTGGTGGAGTGTTATTCCATGAATCGTGTGGTCATGGATTAGAAGCTACCAGTGTAGCTAAAAAATCATCAGTATTCGCTGACAAACTTGGGGAACAGGTTGCATCAGAATTAGTTACTGCAATTGACGATGGAACTATACCTAATGCTTGGGGCTCAATAAATATAGATGATGAAGGTACAAAAGCCAGGAAAAACGTATTAATAGAAAATGGTATTCTAAAAGGTTATATGATAGATAAATTCAATGGACGTCGAATGAATATGGAGTCAACAGGTTCTGGCAGAAGAGAATCCTATCGTTTTGCCCCAACTTCAAGAATGACTAATACATACATCGCAGCAGGTAAGTCAACAAGAGAAGAAATAATAGCCAATACTGAATATGGATTATTCGCTAAGAGTCTTGGCGGAGGTTCTGTAAATACATCAACAGGTGAATTCAATTTTGCTGTAACTGAAGGTTATATTGTTAAGAATGGTAAGATTGATAGACCTGTTCGTGGAGCTACTTTAATAGGAACAGGAATAGAAGTTCTCGAGAAAATCGATATGGTTGGCAATAATGTAGGCCATGGTCAAGGTATGTGTGGTTCTATTAGTGGTAGTATACCAGTCAATGTAGGGCAGCCTACTATTAGAGTAAGCAAAATGACTGTTGGTGGAAGGGATGGTGATAAATAGTGGATAATAAGAAAATTATTAAAATGTTATTTGATAAGGGGAAAAAAGCTGGATTCGAAGAAATGGAAGTATACATTCATAATAAAAAAGGACTTAGTATAAAGGTATTCAAAGGTGATGTTGACACTTTTGAGAATTCCGTTGAAGAAGGACTTTCATTTAGAGGATTGTATAATAATAAAATGGGTTACTCATATACTGAAAAATTAGATGAAAGCTGTATTGACATGCTCATAGAGGAAGCCATGGAAAATGCTAAGATAATTGATAACGATGACGTTGATATTATATTTGAAGGTTCTAAGGAATATAAAAATGTGATTACTTATAATAGAGACTCAGAAAAAATAAGTACTGAACAGAAGATTGATTATCTGATACAGTTAGAAAAAGAAATATTCAAAAAAGATAATAGAGTTGTTGCCATGCCTTATAATATACTTGAGGAGACTACTAATAGTACAATAATCAGTAATACCAAAGGACTTAATCTTGAATATAAATCCAACCGTGTAGAAACATATGCATTCATTGATGTAAAAGAAGATGGAGATGTAAAAGCAGCATATAGATATAAAGTTGCTGATGACCTAAAAAAAATAGATGGTAAGAGCATAGCTACAGAAATAGTAGACGAAGCAATATCAATGCTTGGAGCCACTCAAATAAAATCAGGGAAATATCCAATTATCCTTAGAGCTGATGTATCAGCACAAATTCTAAGGGCATTTGCACCAATTTTCTCAGCTGATAATGTACATAAAGATTTATCCCTATTAAAAGGTAAGATAGGGGAAAAGATAGCTAATCCAGCAATTACTATTGTAGATGATCCTTTTATGAAAGGTGGAGCATACACTAAGCCATTTGATGCAGAAGGAGTGGCTAGTAAATACAAGAAACTGGTTAGCAACGGTATCTTGAAAACTTACTTCCATAATCTTAAGACAGCTACCAAAGATGGTGTAGAGTCTACAGGTAATGCATATAAAGCTGCTTACAATTCAATCATAGATATTGCACCTACCAACATGTATATAGAAATAGGTAAGAAAAGCTTGGATGAGTTGATTGGAAGTGTAGAAGAAGGTTTATTAATTATTGATGTGCAAGGTTTGCATTCGGGATTGAATACCATTTCAGGAGATTTTTCTGTTTCTGCTTATGGCTATGAAATCAAACAAGGTAAAATTGCCAGACCAGTTAATCAGATTACCATATCTGGTAATTATATAGAGATGATGAAAAATATTGAAGACATAGGAAATGATTTGGAATTCGTAATGCCTAGTAGAGGATATGTTGGTTCACCATCCTTAAAAATCAGTAGTTTATCTGTAGCAGGAGAATAGCCATAAAGATAATGCTCTTGACAATATTGTTGAGAGCTTTTTTTATCTTATAGAAAAGTTTTTACAAAACACAGGAACAGCTATTATATTATCAAAAATCAAGGAGGAGTGTAAAATGAAACAGTATATTGTATTAATTATGATGATAATATTAGTAACAGGTTGTACAACGGACAAAGAAAAAGCGGAAAGTAATCCAGAAATAATAGGAGATGTAGTTGAAAATAATAATGAAGCAAAGTTAGAAGAAAGAGAAGAAAAGGATAAGGAAATAGATATTGCTGATGTAGATGATGAACAGGATAACAATCTTAATTCTGATGGTAAAACTGTTCAAGAAAGATTCAATGTACCTGATAATTATGAGAGAGTAAAAGTTGAAGAAAAATCTTTTGGGGAATATTTAAGAAACCTTCCATTAAAACCACATGGTTCAAAAGTTAAATATTATGATGGTAATATAAAAGATAGAACTAACGTTTATGAAGCAGTCATTGATATGAATATAGGAGATAAAAATCTACAACAATGTGCTGATGCAATTATGAGACTGAGGGGAGAGTATCTTTTTGGTAAAGGGGATTATGATAAGATACATTTTAATTTTACCAATGGTTTCAGAGTTGATTACAGTAAATGGATAGATGGTTATCGCATTAAGATAGATGGCAATAAGACAGAGTACGAAAAGAAAACACAACCATCCAATACTTATGAGGATTTTCTTAATTATATGGAGTATATATTTATGTATGCAGGCACATTATCTCTGTCAAAAGAGCTTGAAAATATAGAAATAGAGGATATGGAGATAGGGGATATTTTCATTAAAGGAGGAAGTCCTGGACATGCTGTTATAGTAATTGATATGGCAGTTAATAAAGAAACAGGGGAAAAAATATATATGCTAGCTCAGAGTTATATGCCTGCACAGGATATTCAAGTGTTGTGTAATGGTAATAATAAAGAACTAAGTCCTTGGTATAGACTTGATGATGATGAAATAATTAATACTCCAGAATGGACTTTTGATAAAAATCAATTAAAGAGATTCGCTAAATAAAAAATAATTTTTTTTATTAGTCAAATGATATTGACAATCATTATCAATGAGTATATAATATTATTAACAAATGTTAAGGTTAACCTTAACAATCAAGGGGTGATGAAATGTTAAATAGAGCAGAGCAGGATTATATCAAAGTAATAATAGTCCTAGAAGATAAAAATACAGAAGAATATCTTAGTAACAAAGAACTTGTAAAAAAATTTGGTCATACACCACAAACTGTTAATGAAACAATAAAAAAATTAGTCAATAAAGATTTAGTAGAATATGTACCATATAAAGGCTGTAAATTAACGAAAGAGGGCAGAGAGATAGGTACAAGATTACTCAGGATTCATAGGATATGGGAATATTTTTTATATGAAAAGTTAGGGTATACTTGGGAACAAGTGCATGAAGAGGCTGAAAAATTAGAACACGTTACTTCATTTTTATTAGAAGAAAGACTTTACGAATTTTTAGGAAGGCCTGAACAATGTCCCCATGGAAGTTATATTCCTAAGCTCAATGATTCATCGGGAACAAATTAATAATTAGGAGGTTAAATATATGAAAAAAAATTTATTTATTATTTTTATGGTTTTAGTATTATCAATGGGAGTAACTGCTTGTAATAACAGCAAAAAAGTTTCGAAGGTTGATGGAAAATATAATATAGTTGCAACGACTACTATGATTGCTGACTTAGTAAAGGTTATCGGCGAAGATAATCTAGATGTTAAAGGTCTTATGGGACCAGGAGTTGACCCACACTTATATAAAGCTAGTGCTGGAGATGTTTCACTAATGCAGAATGCTGATATGGTTTTCTATAACGGTATACATCTTGAAGGTAAGATGGGTGAAGTTTTTGAGAATCTTAATGGGAATGGAAAGTTAGTCATTGAAATAGCTTCTGGTATTGATGAGGAAGATCTGATAGTTAGTGAAGATGATTTACATGACCCACATATCTGGTTCAATGTTCTACTATGGAAAGATGCAGCGAAAGTAGTCAGAGATGGTCTTGTAGACTTTGATAAGGAAAACGAGAGCACATATAACGAAAACTATGAAGCTTATATAAAAGAACTGGATGAGCTACATGAATACGTAAAATCCAGAGTAGATGAATTACCAGAAAGCAAGAGGATATTGATTACCGCTCATGATGCTTTTGAATACTTTGGAAGCACTTATGGGTTTAGGGTTAAAGGATTGCAAGGAATTTCAACAGCTTCTGAAGCTGGTACAGCAGATGTAAGGGAATTGGCAGATTTTATTGTGGAACACCAAATAGGTGCTATATTCATTGAGTCATCAGTACCTAAGAAAAATGTTGAAGCTCTACAAGAGGCAGTAAAAGCAAGAGATTTTGAAGTTGAAATAGGTGGAGAGCTTTTCTCCGATTCACTAGGAAGTGAAGGAACAGAAGCAGAAACCTATATAGGGACTGTTAAAAGTAATGTAAATACAATAGTTGATGCATTAAAATAATATACACTAAAAAAAGAGGGTAATTATATGGTTAAAACAGATAATTATGTAATAGAAGTTGAAGATATGACAGTTGCATATAGGGTAAAACCTGTGCTTTGGGATATTGATCTAAGAATTCCAAAAGGGGTTTTAATGGCTATAGTTGGACCTAATGGTGCAGGAAAATCTACTTTAATAAAGGCTATGCTGGATCTGATAAAACCTATATCAGGTAGTACACTCTTTAATGGACGATCTTATAGACAGCAGAGAAAAAATATAGGGTATGTACCTCAAAGAGGTAGTGTGGATTGGGATTTCCCTACAACTGTGTTAGATGTAGTTTTAATGGGAAGATATGGGCACATTGGTTGGATAAAGAGACCTGGAAAAAAAGAAAAAAAATTAGCTGAGGAAGCTTTAGTCAAAGTGGGAATGGAAGATTTTGCACATAGGCAAATAAGCGAATTATCTGGCGGACAGCAGCAACGTGTCTTTTTGGCAAGAGCCATTGTCCAAGATGCAGATATATATTTTATGGATGAGCCGTTTCAAGGAGTAGATGCTAAGACAGAAAGAGCAATTGTTGACATATTGAAAGAAATGAGAAAACAAGGGAAAACAGTAATAGTTGTCCATCATGATTTACAAACAGTAAAAGAATATTTTGATTGGGTAACTCTACTTAATATCCAGCTTATAGCATGTGGTCCCATTTCGCAAGTATTTACAGAAGAGAATCTAGTTAAAACATATCATAGTACTGGCAGATTGCTAAAAGGTAGGTAATGTTATGGTTGATTTTAGAATGATATTTACAGATTACACATTACAAATAGTTTCATTAGGTTCTGCGCTTCTTGGTATAATAAGCGGAGTAGTTGGAAGTTTCGCAGTTCTAAAAAAACAGAGTTTATTAGGGGACGCAGTATCACATGCTGCATTACCAGGAATTACTCTTGCATTTATTTTCAGCGGGAGTAAAAATACATTGATTCTTTTAATAGGAGCATTAATTACAGGTTTATTAGCTACTTGGCTGGTGGGATTAATTGATAAACATTCCAGAATAAAATTTGATTCAGCTCTAGCACTTATATTATCAGTATTCTTTGGTATTGGACTTACTTTATTGACATATATTCAAAAAATACCGAATGCAAATCAAGCAGGACTGGAGAATTTTATTTTTGGTCAGGCATCCACACTGCTACGTAGGGATGTCAAGATAATATTTATAGCTGGTATTGTTGTCATTACATTGGTAATTATCTTTTGGAAGGAACTTAAAATAATCTCATTCGATTATGAGTTTGCAAGAAGTATTGGTTTCTCAACAAAAAAATTAGACTTTCTATTAGCTAGTATGATAGTTACGACAATAATCATAGGATTGCAAACAGTAGGAGTCATTTTGATGAGTGCCATGTTAGTGGCACCAGGTGTTGCTGCTAGGCAATGGACCAATAAACTGTCTATCATGGTTATACTTGCATCTATCTTTGGTGCAGTGAGTGGTATACTTGGAACTATAATCAGTTCATCCACCTCCAATATGCCTACAGGTCCATCTATAGTACTAGTCATAAGTATAATAGTAATCGCCAGTATTTTACTAGCACCTAATAGAGGATTAGTATGGAAAAGAATCAAAGATTATAGAAATAGAAAAAATTGTTTAGTTGTTAGGGGGTAGTAGATATGACACCACAATTAGAGATTCAAATAATAGCAGTAATAGTTGCAATAGCTTGTTCTATCCCAGGGGTATTTTTAGTTCTAAGAAGTATGGCTATGATGTCAGATGCTATAACCCATACAATATTATTAGGAATTGTAGGAGCATATTTTATAGTATTCGATCTGAGCTCACCTGTTTTAATAATAGGGGCGGCAGTAGTAGGATTACTTACAGTATATTTGGTGGAACTTCTTAATTCAACTAAATTATTATCAGAGGATTCGGCAATAGGTGTTGTATTTCCACTACTTTTCAGTATTGCAATAATCATTATTTCAAAATATGCTAGCTCAGTTCACTTAGATACGGATTCAGTACTATTAGGAGAGTTGGCTTTCGCACCATTTAACAGAATGGTTATTGGTTCAGTTGACATTGGAGCAAAAGCAATTTATTCTATGGGAACAATATTGTTGATAAATCTAGTATTGGTAATTGTATTTTTTAAGGAATTGAAGTTAGCTACTTTTGATAAAGGGTTGGCAGCAGTTCTAGGTTTTTCACCCATTCTGGTTCACTATGGGTTGATGACTTCCGTTTCAGTTACGGCAGTAGGAGCTTTTGAAGCAGTAGGATCAATATTGGTAATTGCATTTATGGTAGGTCCACCTATTTCAGCATATTTGATAACTAATAATCTTAAGAAAATGTTGGTATTAAGTGGTATAATAGGTGCTGTCAATGCTGTTGCAGGGTATCAGATAGCTGAGTTTTTTGATGTATCTATTGCTGGATGTATGGCAGCCGTTACGGGTTTAACTTTTATGTTAGTATTTGTTTTTGCACCAAAACGTGGAATAATAACTATAATGAGAAGGCGTAAGTACCAAGAAATTGATTTCGCTGCAAAAACAATGTTATTCCATGTTTATAATCACGAAGGTAATGAAAATGAATATATAGAAAATGGTATAGTAAGTATATGTAATCATTTGAATTGGCAGAAAGATTTCTTGGAACGTATTGTAATGAGATTAAAAATTGATAACTATATTATTGAGACTAATGGAATCTTTAAACTGACTGATGAAGGAAGGGAATATACTGTCAGAAGTTATGAAGAGATTGTAGCTCAATAAATTTATAAAAAGGCTGTTACACAGGTTTAATGTCTTGTGAGACAGCCTTTTTTCATTGTTGGATTATTGAGAGTAAGAAATATATTGAGGATATTTATAAAACTAGGTGAACTTTTAATTATAAATTCACCTAGTTTTTTTATCATTACCATAAATCAAGAATATCTTGCAGGAACCTACATAAATGTTTATAATAATAACAATGGTATATGAAATAACGAGGAGGAGTAACTTGAAAAACATATTAAGCAAAATAGAATATAACTCACCAGTGGTTCTGACATTTTCTTTATTGGCAACAGCAATTTTCTTTATTGATAAGATTATACCTTTGGATATTATAAATTCCTTATTTGTTTATAGAGGCGGATTTTCTTTGATAAGTTTGGTTCAGATGATTTTATGGCCTTTGGGACATGCTTCTATAGATCATCTGCTAGGGAATATTACATTAATTCTATTGATAGGACCGATGCTTGAAGAGAAATATTCTTCAAAAACAATTTTAATCTTAATTATTATAACAACAGTAGTGATTGGATTTTTTCAAGCTATTATTTTTAGTAGTGGAATATTAGGAGCTAGTGGTATTGTATTCATGATGATAATATTAACTTCATTCACTAATATGAAAGATGGAAAAGTTCCCCTTACATTTATATTTATAGCTATATTATTCTTGGCTAAAGAAATATATAATGGGATATTTGTAGCTAATAATATCTCAGAATTAGGGCATATATTAGGAGCTCTTGTAGGAATGGGATATATATACATAGTACAAAAAAATAAGAAGAAGCAAAGTATATAGCATGTTTACTTTACATTAGAGAGAGGGCATTTGATTGAATAAAAAATATAAATTATATGGTTTTAATAACCTGACTAAAACTCTCAATATGAATTTTTATAATATTTATTATATAGATAGTAATGAGTTGAAAGATCAATATATAGACTATATCAATTGTAATTTTAGTGCAGATAATTTAACAAAAGTACTTAGAAAGGTTACTAAGATGATTGGTGCCAATATATTAAATATCGCAAAGCAGGATTATGACCCACAAGGTGCCAGTGTCAATCTATTGATTTCAGAAGGGCAGATACCAGTTGTTAAAGTGGATGATTCCTGCAACAGAGGAAATCTCATGCCTAATGATGGGCATGTGGTAGGACATTTAGATAAGAGTCATGTTACTGTACATACTTATCCAGAAAACAATGATCAAAGCGATATATCTGTGGTAAGAATAGATATTGAAGTTAGTACTTGTGGTGAAATATCACCTTTAGTAGTTATCAATTACTTGATTGAACAATTTGGTTCAGATATGGTAACTCTAGATTATAGGGTTAGAGGATTCAGCAGAGATATTAATGGAAGAAAACGTTACAATGATAATAATATAAAATCCATACAAGAGTTTATTTCAGAGGATAATAAGTCATGTTGTGAGTTAGTTGATTTTAATGTACCACAAGAAAATATATATTATACCAAAATGAGAAATGATGATTTTGAAATTGATAAACATTTATTTAAGCTAAAAGAAGAAGATCTACAAGATAAAAAAGTCAAATGTATAATAGACAAAATCAAGAATGAATTGAATACTATATTTTATGGAAAAGAATAATATTAATGGGGCTGACGGGTAATACATTTTTTGATGGATGTATTATCCGTCAGCCCCATATTTATTAATTAAGATTATATATTACTATTTACCAAGTTTAGCTTTTAGTGCAGCAAGTTCATCCATTACCTCAGAATCTGAATTTTCAAGTTCTGCAAATTGATTGTCTAGATCATCATTAGCCATATAGCTATTTAATTCTGTAGCTGCTTCAGCTTCACTTTCAATTGTATCTACTTTTTCACTGATTCTAGAAAAAGTATCAAATACACTTGTATCATTAACGCTGGACATAGTTTTTTGAATAGATTTTTGAGCTTCAGCTCTTTTTGTTCTAGCGATTAATAAGCCTTTTTTACGTTTAGCTTCTTCTATTTTATTACTAAGATCTCTAAGTCCTGCTTTCAAATTATCAGTTGCATTTTTTTGAGCTTGCCATTGTTGACGATATTGTTCAGCAAGGTCATCATATTCTTTCTTTCTGTTAAGAGCTTGTAATGCTAGAGCATCATTACCATTAGCAACAGCTAATTCAGCTTTTTTAGCCCATTGAGCAGCTTTTGCAACTTCTTCATCTAAAGCTTTCTTAAGCTTTTTCTCATCAGCTATAGCTGACGCAACAGATCCCTTTGCTTTATTATACTGTTCACCCATATCAATAATCAATTGATTCAACATTTTCTCAGGATCTTCAGCTTTTGAAATAAGATCATTAACATTTGATTTAAATACTGTACTTATACGATTAAATATACCCATTATAAGTTACCTCCCTTTGATATTTTTAGGTTATAGTGTTATAGTCATTAATTTGCAAATTTAGCTAATAAATCATAGTGTTGTATTAGAGCTAGACCAATGCTGTCTATTGTTGATTGGAATTCATTCTGGTCAAGATTTTCTGCCTGTAAAGTATCTATTATAACTAAGCTGTCATTCTCAATAGCGTAAGCTCCGTGAACTAAATCATTAGCATTCAATTCTAAGACTGTTCTATAGAATTCTTCTTTATTCGTTTTTGGCAACTCCATGATTTTTACTCTAAATAAAACTATTGGTTCTACTAATTTCACTACGATATTATCTATATGAGATAAATCATCTTCTATCTTCCATGTGCTTTCGTCTAGTTCTTCAAAAACTAAATTCATGTCTAGCATGAAACTTTCAATTCTTTGTTTTATATCCATTGTAATAACCTCCTTATGTATTGTTGGTTCTAAATATAAAGTAATGTACTCATAACATATTATAAGTGAGTTAACTCTATATATTATATACATTATAACATATAAATTTCAATAGTAACTTATCAATAAAGATATATTTCAAGCAAAATATTACAAGTTTTGCAATATAACTTTTATAATAATAAAATATGTGATAATATAAACTGGATGTAATTAAGGAGGTGAATATTAATGGGATTTATTGATAGAATTAAAAATATATCAAGAGCCAATAAAACTGCAAAGATGGAAAAGGAAAGCAACGAAATCACAGTTTTTAATATGAGGGTTGGAGATATTGTTTCTATTGAAGAAGTTGATTATGAAGTAAAAGGTATATTAAAGTTCAATGATCATGGATGGAGATGGACCGAGTACAAATTAAAAGATTCTAGAAAAACCTATTGGTTAAGTGTAGAAGAAGATGATGAAGTCGAAATATGCTTATATAGGGAAGTTGTTGCTATAATCACGGAGGCTCCAAGAGTATACGAATATAAAGGAGTTACATATTATATGCAAGAAGGCAGCGATGCAAAAGTAGAATATGTAGAAGGTCAAGTAAACGCTGTAAAAGGTGAAGAAGTTGATTACTATGAGTATTCTGATGAAGACGGAGAAAATCTTCTTTCCCTTGAGATATGGAATGGTGAAGTAGAAATGGCAATTGGTAGAGAAATAGAAGATTATAATGTTGTTATTTATCCAAAAAGTTAGGTTTGTTAATAGTATAGGAAGGAGGGAGATTGCATGAGCAAAGGTATAAAGATATTTCTGGGTGTTATTGTGTTTGTGGTGATAATTGGGACAATCAGTTCATTGGGTTCCCATAAATCTATAGCCAAAAAGCTAGATAATAATTCTAATTTTGAGTATTCCACTAGTTTGACAAGTAATTATGATAAATCAGATAAAGCAAAGGTTTATTCATCGGATATGAGTGTAAAAGAAACTGCATTGTATCTAATTAATGAAGACAGACCTGAAGATTATACTGATTTAGATAATGAAGAAGCTATACAGTTAACATATGATGATTACTATATTTTAATTTATCAAAGTGAAGATGGAAAGACATATACACAGATATCATCAAGAAAGTACATACATAATAATGGATATCACGGGTTGTATAGACCATATAGGAATAATATTATATTATTCTACGATACATCATATACTTCTAGCAGATATTATACTAAGGATAATCATCGTTATGGAAATGGATATAGTAAACCAGTTAAGAATGTGAATACTACATCAACTAAAAGTCAAACAACCAATGATAAAACTGATGCTAATTCAACTAAGATCAAGACAGATAAGAATTCATCTAGTAAGATTAGAACAGAAAATTCAAAAACAAATTCATCCAGTAAGGCAACAAATGGTAGTACATCATCAAAAAGTAGTTCAACAAGCAAAAGTAGTTCAACTAGTAAAAGCTCTTCAACAAGCAGCTCAACTAGTAGTACATCAAGAACAAAATCTGTCCGTTCAGGAAGTGTAGGTTCCAAATCAAGATTAGGTGGAGGAACAAGTTTCGGTAAATAAATTAAACATGCGAAGGAAGGAGAGACAATAATGGATTTCTTAAATAATGAATTTGTAGCAACTATAATTTATGCTATTCTAGCGTTAGTTTTAATGTTTGTAGGATATAAAGTGTTTGATATGATAACACCATATAATTTCGCTGAAGAGATTAAGGAGAAAAATCCTGCTGTGGGAGCAGTAATAGCTGGGATTTTTATTGCAGTTGCAATAATCATAAAAGCTGCTATAGCATAAATTCTCGAATACATATAGGACAATAGAAATTTTAACTAATAATTAAAGGAGGTTTGAAAAATGAATCCTATCATTTCTAGTATTATATATTTTGCAATAGGTATGTTTTTCTGCGCAATAGGATATAAGGTGTTTGATATGATAACACCATTTGATTTGAATAAAGAGATTGACGATCACAATGTTGCTGCAGGTTTAGCTGTAGCAGGAATATTTATTGGAGTGGCAATAGTTGTTAGTGCTGCAATAATATAAGGTTAGATAGCTTTGTGAAAAGTTATGGAGGTTAACATGGCAAAGGAAAATAGCATTAAAAAAGATATGAGTAATGGAAAAATTAATGCTGCCCCTCTAATGTTAGCTGTTTTTATTATAGCTATATGTGGAATAATATATGAACTGATTATTGGTGCAATCAGTTCATATTTATTGGGGGATAGTGTTAAGCAATATTCTATTACTATAGGATTATATATGAGTGCTATGGGTATAGGTTCATATATAACTAAGAAGTTCAAACGTAATTTGTTTGATGTTTTTGTGGTTATTGAATTAACAATAGGTCTCGTTGGAGGTATATCGGCAGTGGCGTTATTTGCTGCATACGGATATACCAAAGTATATCTGCCTGTTATGTATATGACAATAATTACAATTGGTATTTTAGTAGGATTAGAGATACCTATACTTACTCGTATCATTGAAGAAAAAGAAAATAATCTTAGAATGACACTTGCTAATGTACTTAGTTTTGATTATATTGGTGCACTAATAGGTTCAGTTGCATTTCCCTTGATTCTTTTACCACATCTAGGGTATATAAAAACTGCTTTTCTAGTAGGTTTTATCAATATTGTAGTAGCTAATATTATCATATATAAGTATAGTGAGCATATTAAGAGAATTGATATACTTAAAATTGTAGCTGCATTTTTTGCGCTAATAATTATTGTAGGTTTTATAACAGCTGATTCCACTGCAGATAAAATTGAAGATAGTTTTTATAGAGATCAAATAATATATAGGAAGCAGACCAAGCATCAGAGGATAGTTGTGACAAAACATCGAGATGACCTTCGTTTGTTTCTTAATGGAAATGTGCAATTCAGTTCACAGGATGAATATAGATACCATGAATCTTTAATTCATCCTGCAATGAGCCTTGCAAAAGAACGTAAAGAGATATTGATACTTGGTGGTGGTGATGGATTGGCTGCTAGGGAGATTCTAAAATATGATGATGTTGAAAGAATTACTCTAGTAGATTTAGATAAAGAAGTAGTAGATTTCTGTAAGACCAATCCCCTAGTAAAATCATTGAGTAATAAATCATTGGATAATGATAAGGTGAATATCATTAATCAGGATGCTTACAAGTTTCTTGAAACAACAAACAATAAATATGATGTTGTCATTGTGGATCTCCCTGATCCTAACAATGAAGCTTTAAATAAATTATATACTAATCTATTTTACAGACTGATTAATAGTAGATTAGACGATGGTGGTATGATTGCTATTCAATCAACAAGTCCTTATTATGCCGAACAAGCTTACTGGTGCATTCGTAAAACTGTTGAGTCAGAAGGATTGTATACTACTGGATATCATTTGTATGTTCCTTCATTTGGAGATTGGGGATTTACTTTAGCCTCAAATCAGGAATTTGATAAAGATGATATTAATCTATCAGTCCCAACTAAGTATCTGAATGATGATATGGTAAAAGCTCTATTTGTTTTTGCTGATGATGAGAAAAAATCTAAAGATAAAGTAGAGGTAAACAGCCTTACCAATCCTGTTTTATTTGGATATTATCAAAAAGCATGGGACAGTTATTAATAAGATATAGGAGACGATGAAATGATATCAGTATTAATAAATGCAATTAAGGTTCTTCATATATCAATGGAAAAAAGCAAGATATATAAATTGATAGGAATTTTTTTAGTGGCATTATTTGTTTGTTCAACAGCATTTTATGTTTTTGAAAGTAAGGCTAATGCTGATTTAAGTTATGGTGATTCTTTATGGTGGGGATTTGTTACAACCACAACTGTTGGATATGGTGATTACTTCCCTATAACTATTCCAGGGCGTTTATTCGGCATAGCTTTAATGTTAATAGGCATTAGTACATTTGGTTTTTTAACAGCAGCTATTGCATCGATTTTTATAGATAATAAAATGAAAGAAGGTATGGGACTTATGGACATCAAGTTTGAAAATCATATCGTACTCATTGGTTGGAATAAAAAAAGTGAAACTATGTTAAAGGAATTAGTCGAAGATAGTGAAGAACGTAAAATAGTTATAGTTTCTGATATTGAAAGATTGAATCTTCCTTACAAAAACACTTATTTTGTTCATGGAGATCCTACTATAGATGAAACACTTATAAGAGCTAATATTTCTTGTGCAGATATTGTCATGGTTGTAGCAGATGAAAATTTGAAAAATAATGATGGAATGGCAGATGCTAAATCAGTTCTTGTATGTCTAGCTGTTGATAAATTCAATACAAATATTCATCTCATAGCAGAAGTCCTCAATGAAGAGAATATACCTCATTTTGAAAGAGCCAATGTAAATGATATTATTGTCAGCAACCAAATGAGTAGCAGAGTAATGGTTAGGAGTGCAGTCTATAAGAATGTAAGTTCTGTATTAAAAGAATTATTGACCAACTCTTACGGTAATGAATTGTATGAATGTAAAGTTAAGAAAGATGATATAGGAATATCTTTCAAAGAATTGTCTATGAAGTATATTAATGATTATAATACTATTGTAGTTGGTATAGCTAATGAAAAAGTATCTCTAAATCCAGATAAAGATAGAAAAATAAAAAAGGACGATGTTATCATATACATATCTAATGAAAAGTTATAAGAATTATAACCCATGTGAAGCTTAAATTTTTACTGATTATAGTTGTTAAACAACCTTTTTGGAATAATTTTTTGTCAGAATTGACGAGTATAATAATCAATGTTTACTGTATAATTAAGTTATACATAGTTAAATAACAAGAACAATTCTAAAAAAGGGGAATGTTGAAATGAAAGATTTTTTACATAAATACTTTACTGAGATACAAACAGACGATATATTAACAAATTATAATGGAATACTGGAGCAAATGATAACTGAGCAAGAATCAAAGCTCACGTCTAAACAGTATAAAACTGCCAAAACACGTATACTTGATAGAATAGCATTCTATTTATCCATTCGCAAATATCTGGATGACGACAAAGCACTTGAATATGCTAAAGAGTATTATTACTCTAAAACAACCAAAATGAGTAACTTCATGAAAAAAGTTGGAAAGTCAACAATTGGATGTATACTCTTCAAAAAAGCATTTGTATCTGGATTGAAGGCGGATACTTGGGTTACAAATAGTATACAAAATGATAATAAAGGATTAAACTTTAATATCACAAAATGTCTCTATAAAGACTTATGCGATTATTATAAATGCCCAAATCTATGTAAGATGTTTTGCGACGGTGATTGGTTGATGTTTGGTAAAATGGAGAAACTTAAATTTTCTAGAGAGTACACACTTGGGTATGGTGATGATGTATGTGATTTTCATTTTAAAAATACAAAAAATAAAATGGGATAGAGAAATCAATCCTTACTTTAGATAAAGATAGGAAGATATAAAAACATGATGTTCTCATATACAGAGCTAATGAAAAGTTGTAAAAGGTACAAGTCATAAAAAACAAATTTTATGATTTGTACCTTTTATTTTGCTTCTAACTTACAGAATCAATTTAAGAGAATCTACAAATACTAAATGAGATGATTGAATGACATTAGTGGTTGATTCTTAAAGAGATAGAGGCGAGTATATGGATAAAAGAGAGTTCAGGGATTATTATAAAGAATATTCTAATAGAGTAATTAAAACGAAGGTTATTTTATCTGTAGCTTCTAATGCAGATAATATAATAGCTGCGGCTTTTATAAGTTCTGTTGTACTTGCTTCATTAGCACTAATCATGCCATTGGTAATTTTTATTATAGCTTTGTCAGTAATGTTTTCAGCTGGTTTAGGTTCTTATATAGGATTTTATTTAGGGAGAGATAATATCAATAAGGCTAATGATTTAGCTAGTTTTATTATTATAGTTATAAGTATTATTTCTCTGATAATTGGTATGATTACGTCAATTAATGCAAGTTCTATAGCTAGTATATTAGGTGCAAGTGGAAAGTATCATACAGCAGCAACCATTTATCTTAGAATTCTAGGAATAAGTTTTATTCCTCAGATAATATCTACGGTTCTTGATAAATTAATTATGAACGATGGTTCTCCAAAATTTACTTATCAAGTGAATATAATTACTATGATTATCAATTTATCTTTTAATCTATTATTGGTAATAGCCTTCAGTATGGGTGTTAAAGGTTTAGCCTTAGCCACACTTTTAAGCCAATTATTTCATCTTGGAGTTAACATATATTATTTTATAAAGAAATCCAAATTTATCAGATTTATTATTCCATCATATCATTTTCACGAATTGAAGAGGATTCTCTATAATGGGAGTAGTGATTTTCTTTCGGTTTTTACGGATGCTATTATGATTTATGTTGTTAATAAGGCTATACTTAACTTTTTACCTAACGAGTATTTAGAGGCCTTTGCTTCTGCAACTATCTTTACTGCACTTATTACTAAGATATATGTGGGTTCACAAGTAGGATTACAGCCTATTTTGTCCAGGTTTTTGGGAAAAGGATATTTTAATAAATTAAAGAATATATTTGTTTATTCACTTAAGAGAAGTGTTGTATATGCTGTTATTTTATATATTATCTTGATTCCTGTTTCATTTATATTGTTACCTTATCTTTTGGATAATAAAGATTTGGTGTTTATCGCTTTTAGAATATACCTGGGTGTGGGTATAGCGTATATATCTTCTTGTGTTGGAGTTCAGATAATATTGTTTTTTACTGCAATCAATAGACCCATAGAGTCGTTAGCTATTGCATTTATCAGAACTATAATATTGATTCCTTTATCAAGTATAAGTATGATTTACTTGATTGGGGTTGATGGTATAGCGATAGGATTTTTGTTGCCTGAGATATTAATTAGTGGGGTATTTATTTATTATTACAAGAAAGCTGATTTTATGAAGTATAAAATTGAATATGATAGATGATAATTCAAGTAAGTCAGAAAAATGTTTTGTTCTGACTTGGTTTTTGTAAAATAGATACATATACTATTTTACTTCTTAGTTATAAAAAAGTGTTATATAGTTTGATAGTATTGTAACTTTTCTAATATATATGTATAATTATAATGACTAATATGTTAATAACGTTATATGATAAGAGGGAGAGTTACAAATGATAAGAAATGTTTTTAGTAAGATTATTGGAGTTATATTAATTATGGGTATAATTGCTGGGGCAGTTGTATTGGTTATTCATGGTTTTGGTAATGATACTAGTGCTGTTAGTAATAGTATGGAAGAGGGTAATGAATCAAATGATAAGTTACCAAATAATGAAAGTGTTAATGAAGATATTGGCAAGATTTTAACTAATACAGTTAAAAAGGAGTTAAGTGAAACATCTCTAAAATTGGAATTGGATTTAGATAATGATGATAATATTGATTATGTTCTTATTTTTGATAATGGTAGTGGAGATAACATAGAACCTACTGTTTCTAGTGAAAAGTGTATAGAGCATAAGTATATGAATGAGTATGAATATGAAATAGATTTATCCAGTGATTATGGTAAGGTATTATTGACTTTTCATGAAGTGTTTGATAGTGGGATGATATATTATGTAGAGTATATTCCTAACGGTAGTTCAAGTAAAGCATTATCTTTTAGTGTAAAAGCAGGTAAGGCAGATAGTTATAATATTTTTGAAGGATATTATGAAGATAAGACTTTAAAGTTTAATGATAAAGATATAATTTCAAGTACAATTCTTCCGAATATAATTAATTTTATTGATGGGGAGAATAATCATATTAAACTTGGAAGAGTATTTCATGAGAAAAAGCTAGAAAGAAGTGTAAAGACTGTATGTGAAATAGAACAGAATATCAATATGGTTATTGATAATGAAACAACCTATAGATATGAAATACCTGTTAAAAAAGGTTATTCAACAAAAGTAGAAGGAGTTCTATCATTAAAGAATCTAATTATTGATAAGAAGGTCAAATTTAATATTGACACATTGATTGCATTGGATCTGGCTAATATAAAATATGTATGGGCTGATGGTGTATATTATGATAATCCTAGTACTTATAGACCTTCTGCAGAAAATGATTTTTTTAGAGCACCTTGTGCAACACATATGAGAGCTTGCTATTGGGTATTGGATCAAGGGAGTATCTTTACAACTTATGGAATAAGTCTAATGTATAGTTATACAAAGTTATACAATGATAAGAATTACATTCCTACTGAACCAAGGTCAAATTGGATATATGAAGAATATGGTATAAACGAGAACTTTTATGATACAAGATTCAATACAGATACTGTAAGTAGTTTTTTACATATGCAGGAAGTATATCCTGATGAGAAAATCAAGAGAGTATTAGATAATTACTTTAAGTTTTATATTGATTTTGTTGAGGATAATAGTTTTTATGTTGATGGAAATATTTTTGTAGCTGACTATATGGATTATAATGGTAACGTTAAGATGCCTCACTGCTCATTGAACCACATGCTTTCAGAAATGACAGTATTGTATAGATATCACTTATTATATGGTGACAAAGAAATGTTTGAGTTGGCAGAGAAATTCTTACATAGTATATTGAATACGAAAGATGGTTGGATTAAGAATAATGGAGATTTATATTATTGTATTACAGAAGAGGGTAAGTATAAGAGAGATGATTATCCCTTAGTCACATATAATGATCTTAAAAGGGCAGAATACTATCTGAAAAAGATATATGGAGAAACACCACAGGAATACCAAGATATATTGGATTCAAAAGAAAAGTGGGCTAAGGAAAAAGGGTATCTAAAATAAAATATACACAAAATAATTCCTAGTAATATTATTTAACCATTTTACTTATAATGTATTATAGTAAAATGGTTAAATTTATGTTAGAAAAGGTTGACTAAATTAGTATCATATGATAAAGTATAGTTGTTCCAAACGTTTGGTACAAATTTGGACAACGGAGGTGATAGACATGAACAAAATACTTTATTTTGATTGTTTAGGTGGTCTAAGCGGTGATATGACCTTAGGTGCACTTGTTGATTTGGGTGTTGATAAAGATATTCTGATTGGAGAATTGGATAAGCTTGGAGTTGAGGGATTTTGCCTTGATATTAATAAAAAAAGAAAAGATGGAATTAGTGCTACAGATGTTTATGTACATATTGATGAAAATTTAGTCTATCCAAAAAGGAATTTAAATGATATTATTAATATTATAAATGATAGTTCAATTAGTATAAGAGCGAAAGAAATCAGTAAATCAATATTTATCTTAGTTGCTGAGAGTGAAGCAAAAGTTCATGGGCAGCCTATAGAAGATATTTTCTTCCATGAAATAGGTGCATTGGACTCTATGGTAGATATCATTGGAGCTTCAATTTGTATTGATTTACTTGATATTGATAAAATATATGCATCTCCTATTCATTTAGGTACTGGATTCATAGAATGTGCAAATGGCATTATACCAATACCTGCTCCAGCTACCATGGAAGTATTGAGAGATGTACCGGTGTATCAAACTAATATCAAAACTGAATTAGTAACACCAACTGGTGCTGCTATCATTAAAACCATAGCAGAAGATTTCATTTCAATGCCTAAAATGACCATTAGAAAGATTGGTTATGGCTCGGGTAAAAAGAAATTACCTATAAAGAATTTGTTAAGAGTCTTCATAGGAGAAGAGGTGGTTAATTGAAGATAGCTGTAGTCGATGGACAGGGCGGCGGCATTGGGAAAATTATTATTGACAAGCTGAAAAATAGTATTGATGAAACTCATGAATTAATTGCACTTGGAACGAATTCAACTGCAACCACTGGTATGATAAAAGCTGGAGCGAACTCCGGTGCTACTGGTGAAAATGCTATAAAAGTAATGAGTAAAAGAGTTGATATTATTTTAGGTCCACTTGCAATCATGGTACCTGATGCTATGATGGGTGAAATAACAACTGAAATTGCCTTATCAATTTCATCCAGTGAAGCGAAAAAAATACTTTTGCCCTTCAATAAGTGCAATATGGTTATTGCAGGAGTACAAGGTAAAAAATTAAATAAACTCATTGAAGAATTAGTGCAAGAAGTACTAAGATATATATAAACACCAAGAAGGTTGTTATACTTTTTTGGTGTTTATTTTTGTTTTATAGAGAGTAATTTTAAATATTACATATAACTTGGAAGGAGAATTATTATGAAGAGTAAACAATTGGTTTATACAGCATTATTTGCAGCTTTAGGGGTTATATTACCTCAGATGTTTCATGTTTTTGGGAGTATTTCTGGTAGAGCTTTCTTGCCTATGCACATACCTGTTTTATTAGCAGGATTCGTATGTGGACCTATCAGCGGGTTGCTTGTTGGATTGACATCTGTACTAGTAAGTCATGTTTTTACAGGAATGCCACCTGTTCCAACTTTATTTTTTATGATTGTGGAGCTACCTGTATATGGATTGATGGCAGGTCTATTATTTAATAAATTCAGATTGAATATGATGTTATCATTGATTTTAGCAATGGTAGCAGGTAGAATAGTTGTTGGACTCATGATTATATGTGCAACCAGTTTGTTTGGTATAACCCTTCCACCATTTATCAATGTAGTTGGGATGACGATAGCTGGGTTGCCAGGAATAGCATTACAGATAGTGGTTATTCCATCGGTGATGCTTATAATGAGGAAAGTAGGGTATCAACATGCAACAGCTTAATAGTAATGAATTAAATGAAAGCAATTATACATGTATTGTGAAAAATAATGATGAAGTGGTCTTTACTTCTACGGAAAGAGGAGTGAAGCCTTTATTAGATTATATTAATGAAAATCATGAATACAAGGATGTTACGGTTATTGATAGGATTATAGGTAAAGGTGCCATGTGTTTAGCTATAAAAAGTAGAGCTAAGATAGTAATTACACCTATAATCAGCAAAAAAGCATTGGAATTAGCCAATAAATATAATATTCATGTAGAATATAAGAAGGTTGTTCCAGGAATAATTAACCGAACAGGCACAGGTCCTTGTCCAATAGAGAATGCAGTTTCTGATATAGAGGATGTTGAAAAGGCTTATAATATTATTTTGGAAACATTGAAGGAACTAGCTAAAAACCAATAAATATAAAGCTTTGTATATAAAAATATGTCTAGACCACATTTTATATGCAAAGCTTTTTATATCTTATAGGAAAGCCTCTTTTTTTATAGAATAATGGATTTATTCGATATTATTATAATCTGACCTGGCAGCATAAAAACAATCAATATTTTTAAGAGGTATTTTAACAGGTTCAAACTCTTTTCCAGTATACATTACACCAGTAATATAATCTTTTTTACATTCTTTTAGACGAAACATATGAGTAAACCCCATCTTTGATTTTATCATAACCATTTTATCTTGGTAATTTTTAAGATTCATTTTATCCCTGATTTTCTTGAAAGGCATTTCATTATAGTATATATCCTTATTATCCATATATCCTCCATAGAATTATACTCATAACTAATATATGAGTTGAAAGTGAGATAGTATACGTATTGTTTGGATGGATGTAAAAAATTTACTTGTTTAAAAGGTAAAATAATTATATAATATAATTAAAGTTAAGGACTATTATGTAATTTGTTGTGAGTTTGATGAATTTCATGATAGTTTTTATTATATCGATATAAAAGACTGACTTGTATTTACTATAATTTATGACATCAATAGAGTATTACGTAAAGATAATATATTCTTTAGGAGGTTCTATTATGGAAGGTTATACAAGGGAAGTTAAAAATCAAATCAATAGTCTAGTGGATCAAGATGGAAAATTTCAATTTGGAACATATAACAAACCAGTAAAAGAATTGAATATGTTAGATGCTAAGAAACCATTAGGATTTCCATTTGGTAAGCACTTCAAAAATCTAAGATTAAAGGAATGGGAAGCATTTCAAGCAGGTAATCAGGATGTTTTTATGCTTGGAGCAGTCTATAATACTAAAACTTCTGCCCTTAATCAATTATCTATCTATGATAAAAGAAATAATAAACTCTATAATTATAGAAAATACTGTATCCCATGGAAACAAATATTAAGTACAAGCATGTATCAAAGTGAAAGTAAATATATATCAAAAGATTTTATGATGATAATATATAATAATCTTGAAGAAGGCAAGATCAACATAATTGTTAAAATAAGAAGTAAAAATGATTTACCAAATATAAAGTTGGAAATCACTGCTTTTCACTTAACAGAACCAATCGTTATCTGTCAACCTTTTGATACTAATAGAGGGCTATATTCTCATAAAGCATTAATGAATATGGAGGGAATACTCTATCTTGGAAAAGAGAAAATCATCTTTGATAAGGATACAGCTTTCACTATCATTGATGACCACAAAGGATATTATCCAAACAATGTAAAATATGACTGGGTTACAGGATGCATCAATAACAAAGATACGGGACTTATAGGGTTTAACCTAACAGATAATCAAATAAAAGATCATGAAAAATATAATGAGAATTGTTTATGGATGAATGGTAATATGCAGGTATTGCCACCAATCAAATTCAAAAGGTCGGTTAAAGATGATAAAGAAGTGTGGAAAATAAAAGATGAGTATGGTATGGTAAATATATTATTTTATCCATTGGCTAAGCTTAAGCTGAAATTTAATTATGGTATCATTTATTCAGATTATGAAGGTCCTATGGGAACATTTAGAGGATACATCAAGGATAAAAATGATAATAAAATCATGCTGGATAAGTTCTTTGGCATGGGTGAAAAGAAAAGATATAGGGTTTAAAGGATTAAGAAGAAACATATAGGAGCAGTATATGAACAGACGAATAAGTTTATCAGAGATGTCAAAGTTATTGAACATATCGAAACATACACTAAGGTATTACGATAAAATAGGATTGATTACACCTAGTTATGACAGTAATGGGTATAGATATTATTCAATCGACCATTATTACGTATTGAGTACTATTAAATTGTTAAGAGAAATGGATGTATCCATCAAAGATATTAAAAAGAGTCTTAATGATGATAATCTAGAAGATTTTGTTCAGTTGTTGGTTGACAGTAAAGAACATATTGATTCTGAAATAATAAGAATGACTAAACTAAGTAATCTTATAGGCAATAAGATAAAAGTAGCTTTTCATGAAAAAAGTCGTGAAAATCAATGGTATGTACAAAAAGAGAAGGAAAGAAGGTACATTCATTTTGGGAAATATCCTCCACAAAGTGCTAGTGAAGAGGATAAATTTGAAGATTTATTTGAATTAGGTTACGATGTCTTAGCTGAAAGTAATATAATGATAAAGCATTCTATAGAACAATTAGAAAAAATAGCAGATGATTTCACTAATTTTTATATAGAGTATGATAAAAATGTGGATATGAAAGGCGATTTGTCCATATTACCTGAGGGAGATTATATAATATATTATTATAAAGGAAATGAACAAAATATATATGACAGCTTAATAAATACAATAAATGATGTTAAATCAAAAGGTTATATCATTGGTGATGTAGTATATGAAATGTTGAGACCATCACAATTCATTACCAGCTCTAATAAATATTTCTTTACAGAATTTAATATACCTATTGTAAAACCTATTGTAAAAACGTTAAATGAATAAGTAATTTCTTGTTTGCCCAAACCTATTGATATTGCAGAACTTATTTCGTGGATTTATACTTTAAAAAACTATAAATAGTAGTTATAATTAGTGTTAAAAGACTTATCATT